>JAABUO010005525.1_pt1 | contig 14659 bp, 7 predicted proteins | sample 5559291 | NCBI WGS metagenome assembly JAABUO01 (sample SAMN10711878, study PRJNA513372) | rock metagenome | isolation source: Antarctica rocks | place: Antarctica: Victoria Land, Finger Mt sud | reverse complement strand
TACCCTGACCCTACCTACCCTATACCTATACCTGCCCTAACCCTACCTGCCTAACCTAACCCCTACCTACCCCTACCCTATGCCCTACCTATCCTGCCCTACCTATGGCGCGCGAGCGCATGCGCCGCGCTCGCGGCTTCAAACAGCTTGCAGGCATGCGCGCCTCGGCGCCGCTTATTTGACAGGTGCAGCTCGGCAGCATTGCAGCCATGCGTGGCCTGCTTCCACGCTCAAGACACAGGGCGCGCCCGCCTGGGCCCGCCCACACTCACTCACTGATGTACTCATCATGGGACTCTGCATCGCAAAGCAACAGCCCCACGCCCTCCAGGGCGGCCAAAAAGTTGTCGCCGTCCTGCTGGCCGGCGCCCTGGACGGACCAGCCGCGCAGGCGCAGCGCGCGGCCGCGACCCTGCTGCAGCAGCCTACCCACAAAGGCCAGGAACGCCTCAGATGACGCGCCCACGGCCGGGAACGAGGTGTCCAGCTGCAGGCGCTCCAGGCGCGGGTGGTCGGCCGCGGCCGGGAAGTCTGGGCAAAACTCCACGCAGCAGTTGTTGAAAACCAGGCTGTTCAGCCAGGGGAAGCCGGCCAGGCTGCCCAGGGCGCGGGCGTCCAGGGCGCCCCCGATCGCCAGCCACTGCAAGGGGTGCCGCCCGAGGCGCAGCTCTCTGAGCCCGGTCAGCGCGCTCACGCCCTCGGGCAGGCGCTCAAAGTGGCTGCATGACAGGTCCAGCATCCCCAAGCGGCTCATGGCCAGGATGCCGGGCGGGAAGGCCCGCAAGCTGTGGCCCGATAGGGTCAGGTCAAACATCGACGCAAAGCATGGCGCGCTTAGGGGCAGGCTCGCGACCGGCAGCTCGCCGCGCGGCACGCCGGCCAGCTCCCGTGCCTCGCCCCTGTGTTCAAGGTGGCAGAGCCGCGTGAGGCGCCACAGGGAAGCGGGCAGCGCGCGCAGGCTGGGGCAGTCCCACAAGATGAGGCTGGTCAGGGACACCAGCGCGTCCATGCCGGGCAGCGCGGCCTCGCCGTAGCCCGCAAACACGCACTCTCCAAAGCTCAAACACTCGAGCGCCGGCAGGCGCGCCCAGCCGGGCGCGCAGCGGAGGTCGTGAAGCCCGCACAGGCTCAACAAGGTCAGCTGCGCCAGGCGCGACAGGCTGGCGGGCAGCGTGGCCTCCATGCGGACGCTCCCCACTCTTAGTTCCAGCTCGCGCAGCCGCGGCAGGCCGGCCAAGTCTGCCACCAGGTGGGCCACGCTCGGGAGGATCGGCCACTTCAGCCTGTCGGCCTCGTGGCGGGCGTCAAAGCTGAGGTTGACCTCTTCCAGTGAGCGCACGCTGGCCAGGTCGCGCACCAGCGCCTCGGGAACCTGGTTCGCCAGCCCGCCATGCAGGTTGATTGCCAGAAAGAGCGCCTGCAGGCGCGAGCAGCGCCCTATGGCACGCGATGCCCCCGCCAGGAATGCCCGGACGGCTGCTATGGTCGGTCTGCGGTGCAGGTCTGCACGCAGACGCAGCCATCCGAGGGACGTCAGCGCGGGCAGGCCGGCCAGCAGGGCGGACAGCCGTGCGGCGTCCAGGTCGCGTCCAGGTACGCCCTCATCCGTTTCTTCACCGACGGTCAAGCCGCGCACGCACTTGACTGCGCCGCCTTGCACCTGGAGCCACCGACGAGCGCTCGCTTCCTCGGGCGTACCTGCAGCAGCCGTGAAATGAGCAAGTGCACGCAACGACGAGGGCCTATATATCGGCGCTGTCGTTGACACAAGCTGACGCGCCTCTTACGACGGCAATTGCAGTGACTTTGCCAGCAGCGCCGTGCTGCCGTGCCCCACTGCACAACTGAAATATGTCATGTGACAACGTGGGCAAGGCAGGGACGCACCGGGCCGTCCAAGCGCCCGCCACAGCCTGTCAGCGAGGTTCCTCTCCAGTGCGCTCCAGAACGGCTGCTCGAGCGCCTCCTTGAAGCGCCTGTCAGCGGCGTTGGGTTCTACGCACGTCTGCTGCAAGCTCGTGGCTGCTTCCTTTGCCTACAAGAACGCGGTGCGCACCTGGAGACCGTCGGCAGCATGAAAGCTTCCGTCAGACCTCCGGGGTTGCGCCAGCGGTACTTGGCAAGGTGGACCGCGCACGCCTGCAGGACCTGCAGAGACAGCAGGCGCGACGCGTTGGAGGCGCGGCGCTACCCCTGCGCGCATAGCGCCTGCGGCGCCGGGCTGCACGCACCTCTGCGGGGAGCTGGTCCAGGCGTACATTGGCAGGCCCAGCTGCACGGTCAGCACTGGACTTGCGCGCGCCCATGCTGCGCTGTGGCATACGGTGCTGACAAGGTGTGCACAGGATGCAAACAAGCTGCCTGTGGTCTCAAATCTGCGGGTGTCAATGCCTTGTCCAGCCCAGGTCAGGCGGCCAGCTGCCCACTTGTGCACAACGGGACTGCTGCTGCAGCGCGCGGGAGAGGAAGCTTGCAAGTGCTAAACAAACTGAAGTCTGCCTGCTCCCTGGTATTACAAATGCGCACTTGAAACTGCTCGTTGATGCCTTTTTGATAGCTGGTGCAGGGGCCAGCAGCCTGTTGCGAGTGTTTGGTGCTCACCAACGCATCTGAGGACAGCAGAGCCAGACCACAGCCACGCGAGCCTGATACTACGCAGAGACAGCTTGCGTCACTTTGCTCAGCACACACACAGCAGCCACAACAACCACCTGGCCGCGCTGTTGTCCCGCAACATACGCTAACACAAGACGCTACTAACCGGCCTTGCAGGCAAGGCAGAAATACTTGATGGCAAGCGCTCAGCAGCACCCGGGTAGCGGACATAGCATGTGTGCGCCGAGGGTTGGCTGTGGCTTGCCTCTTGTCTCGGTAAAGCGTTGCCAGCGGCCGAGCACAGCAACGTGGCATCACCCTCAGCGTCAAACCCCTCGCGCCGCGGCGTCTGCGCAGTCGCAAGCGGCATGCCGCGCGGCACTCTGGACACGCACGGCAGCCGCACGCACGAGCATCGCCCAGGCAGAAGCCTGCCGGGATCGCGCCCTGCCAGGCGCAGCTCCCAGCCCCCTGCTCCAGCGAGCGCCACAGGGTTGCCTGCCAGGGACGCACGTGTAATAAATGACTGTGTGCCTTTTTTATGTGTGTGCCCTGATGGCGTGCTGCCAGGCGAGCAGCGCATCAGTGTAGTGGCTGCTGCGTGCTCGACAGGAGGCCCTAGAGCCCCACAGCGAGGCTTGTTGGCTGGCACCGCAGTTGCACGACGCAGGAGGGCGGGCGGACTCCCGATCTGGGGCGCCCTTGGCGCCGGGGCTCCTGCGGCGCGCAGCCGCGTCGGGCGTGCCTGGCACGACCCCGGTCACCGAGTCGCCGGCTGCACCTGCGGCCCCACCCCCCGCAAAACGCTCGCGCGGCCCAGCCCATGGGCCCATTCGTGCTCAGGCGGCGCGAAGCAGCAGTCACACAGGCCCGCGCGCGCCGGCGCCTGCGTACTGCCGCGCCAGCGCAGCAGCAACTGTGCGGGAAATCACCGACATTGCGCTGCGCGGCGCGCTGCTCGGGCTGCCCTCCGCGGACGTGGCGGGCGCTGGCGGCAACCGCGGCCGCCTCCGCAGGAGAGAGGACGCCTGCTCTGGCTGCCTTTGATATGACAAAATCCGGCCCGTAAACGGGCGGCCGGCCGGGTAGAGCGCACCCCGCACGTTCCGCACAGCTAGCTCTGCCAACCTGCTCCCTCTCGGCAGGACGTGCGTTCCCCGCCGCTCAGGCTAGCCCCCGCCATGAGCAGGCGCGCGGCAGCCACGAAGCAGCGCGCCGGCAGCGCGCAGCGCCCTGCGCCAGCAAAGCGCCAGGCGCTGCAGGACGCCGGGGAGACCGCCGCGGCAAAGCGCGCAAGGACCCGGTGCGCATCTCCTGGTGCATGGCGGCCGGCCGGAGGCGCCTTCGCGCCCGGCGCCAAGCACAGAGTGCCGCACCCTCTGCCGCACAGCCCTTGGATGTGACCGCGGCCTGCTTCAGTGGGAGCTATCCTGCGATGAGCACCGCGCAGCGCAGCGTGTGTCCAGCTGCTTCACGCACGCTCTCTGTGTTCGTAAGAGCTTTCCTGTTATCGAGCGCCGCACAGCGCAGCGTGATCGAGCTGCTTCCTGCACGCTTGCCGGGACCTGCACTTGCTGCCAAGACAGTGGCAGCGCTGCCTGTAAACGTGGCGTGCGGTACTGTGTTTCAAACCCCGGCAGCCAGGCAGGCTCGCCAGGCCCGGGGCCGGTCGCGCACGCGGCCATGCCTGCCGCGCGGGGCGCGCTGCTCGCACTCCATTGGTGCTACTGGCCCATCCTGCCCTCGCGCGCAGGGAGCGCATCGAGCCGGTGGAGGCCGCGACGAGCGGCCGCGCGCCGCGCATGAGAGATGCCGTCCCTGCCGAGCAGCGCACAAGCGGCGCAGACCTTGCCACGCCGCGCGAGCGCCCCAAGCGCAAGGCGCGGCAGGACGCAGAGGCCAGGGCGGCGGCGGCAAAGGCGGCCGCCGAGGCCGCAAACGCGCCGGAGAAGGTGATGAACAGGCGCGCCGCCCCTCAGGTGCCCCACAGCGCGAGCTTGGCACAGTGTGCTCGCCGCGCGTCGCCCTCGTGCGGCCAGGGGCGAGGCAGTGCCTGTTTTGCGTGGTTGACGCCCTGCGGCGCGCAGGGCACGCGTGGCAGCCTGCCGCGCCAAGGCCAAGGCCAAGCTTGCGCTCAAGCAACAGCCGCCCGCGGGCCCGCCGGTTGCCGGGGCCGCCGCGCCTGCGACCAGCCTGGCAGGCGCGCGCAGGGCGACGCCGCGGCTGCCGCGCACGCGCGCGGCCGGCGGTGGGCGCGCCGCCGGGGCGGCCGCAGCGGCGGCCGGGCCGGCGGCCGGCGGCAACGCGGACGGGGTGCCCGTGGAATGTGAGGCCGCTGCGGTGGTCGTTGTGAACGTCATGAACAAAGCACTGAACAGGATTGGCCTAGGCGCGCGACACCGCATAGGCGTGCTGCGCCTCATCTTGCAGGCCGTGCGCGCAGCGGTTGGCGAATAGGCGCGCGCCCCCCATGCGCCGGTCGCAGCCACTGCCTGCCTACGCTCTCTCTGCACGTGTCAGGTCGCGGCGCGACAGCGGCGCGCGCGCGCAGGCATGAGCGCGGGCGGGCGAGCGCGCGGGCCGTTGCCGTGCGGCGCGCTGAACACGGGGGCCGCTCGCGCCTACGATGGAGCCCGCAGCGGCAGCGGCCGCAAGGCGCCTGCCTGGCCGCTCCGGCGCGCGCGTGCAGCGGCGAGCCGCCGCGCGCCTCGGGCGGGCGGGGAGCTCTGGCGCGCGCGGCAGGGCGCGCGCGCCCTGTCACCCTCCCGCCGGTCGGCCTGCACGGCCGAGCCGGCGGACCTGGTGGTCGGGGCGTGGCTCGAGCGCGCGCCGCCGGCACGTAGCTCGGGCCCGCCCGCGCCCGCCGCGGCTGGGCGGGCTGTATCATATCTGCTTTCGCAATCGACTGGGCGACGCTGAAGCACGCCGACCTGCGCGCGCGCGCGGCCCTCCGTGCGAGCCCCGGGCCGGCTGCGGGATGCGTCGGCGAGCGCAACACACAGCTCTCTACGCACAGCGCATAGATGGACGCGCGTCGCAGCGCCTTGCCTGCTTGCATGCCTGGTGTTAGTTAGGACACTGATACTTTGCATGTCTGGTGTTATGGTGTTGGGTAGGACGCTGATGCCCGCATGCCCGGTGTTACATGGGGCGCTAGTGCTGTGTGTGTGACCCGAGTGCGCCACCAGGTTGCACCGCGGGACGATTGCCGCATATGTGAGCGGCCCCAACAGCGATGCTTTCATCATGGACCCGGCGGGGTGCTTCCTGTGCTCGCTCGGCGCTGCCGAGCCAAAGTGGGACGGGCTGCGTGTGTGTAACATGAGTCACCGCATTGCTGGAGCGCGCGGCTGCAGACACGGCGCTGCGCTGACAGAGAGGGCGGGCCCCCGGCGCGCGGTCACATGCGCCTAGCACAGCGTCGTCAATACAATATATACAATTCACAGCTGCATCCATCCGCATCCAACACCTCAGTTCACCTCACCGCCGGCCTCGCCAGCGGACCAAGCAAACCCAGCCGACCGCCGTGAGCTGTACAGCGGGCGCCGCCCCAGGCATCCAGCCTGCACACGCGTCCGCGCCCACCGCAGCCGGCCAGGGCCGCGCCCGGCGGCTTGCCGCCCGCAGCGGCTCACAGGCAAGCGCGGGGGCCGGCGGCCGAGCCGCCGCGGCTGCCGCGCCGGGCGCGCCTGCGCAGGCGCCACCGGGCGCGCGCTTGCGCCGCGCGCGCGCCGCACCCGCCTCCAGGAACCCCCGCGGGCCGCGCGGCCGGCCGCGCCGCGCTCGAAACACACCAGGGCGTCCCCGCCGCGCGCGGCCTTCCCGGCCCCGCCGCGCACCCCGCCGCGCGCCAGGCGCACCCGAGCAACCACTCTTCACCCCGTCGTCGGCGCGGCGTGTCGCACGCCGCGCTCTGCAAACCCGCCAGGACAGGGGCGCCGCAGCCAGCTGCAGCACGAGCACGACAAATCAAGCTGCGCGCCTGCCTGCTGAGCACCGCGCGCCGGCGGCGCTGCGCAGCGCTGCTCGGCCGCCGCCGCCGCCGCGGCGCGCGCCGCAGTTCCCGCTCGGCGCACCTGGGCGCACCCCTCGGTCAGCAGCCGAGCCTGCTTCGCTCCTGCGCATCTCCACCAAGCACCACAACCCTCATGCCGAGCGCACGCGTCGCGTATATCACGCTGTTCATTGCCATAGAAATGCATGCATGCATACGTGGAGAGCCCTCCCGCAGGCGCGCAGGTTGTTCGGGTTGGCCAGGCCGGCGGCGGCCATCCTGGCGCCGGCTGCGCGGTGCACCTCCTCCAGGTGGGCGACGATGTCACGGAGCAGCGCGCGCTGCGGCACCCAGCTGGCGGCGAGCGCTCGCACGTCCTGCGCGGCCGCGCACGCTGATGTCACGGGCGCCCTCGGCATGCACGCGCAGCCTGGCGCCCACCCGCGCCAGCACGCGCCTGGCCGGCGCACCCGCAAGTGCTGCTCGGCGGTGATCGGCGGCGCGCGTCGGTCGGGCGCGTGCGGCAAGCCGCTCTGCTCCGGCGGGCCGCCAGGCGGCGGCCTCTGCGCGCGCGTGGGTCAGGCCTGGTGCGTCAGGCCTGCAACCCACCGACCCTGCTCTACCCTGTCGCGAGCAGCACGCGTTGCTGCACTGCCCCGAGCGCCAAGCACATGCCTGGCAGATCCGTGGAATGAAACAAAGGCGCACCCGGGTGCGGGCAACCATCTCAACAAACACCAAGCACAGCTCCCAAGCATGCCGGTGACAAGCCTCACTGCCACATGGTGCGGCGCAGAGCGCACACGTGTGCATATGCAAGACCTGTGCATGGGTTCAAATCCATCGCCCGCAACCCGCAAGTGCTCAAGGACAAGGACAGGGTGCAGCGCGGGCGCACGGAGATCGCATCAAGCTGACAGCGCCGCGCATGGGATGAGGAAAAGGTCAGGCAGCGGCGGGCAGGCGCGCCCAAGGCGGGGCGGCGTCGTCGGCGGGCGGCGCAGCTGCTGCCGCCGCGCCGGCCTCAGCGTCCACGGGCTCGGGCTGCGCGTCGTCATCAACCTGCACGCGCACAGCCAAGTGGCTCGGGCGCGGCCCACGGCAAGCACAGGCGGCCAGCGCCCCGGCCAGCAAGCTCGGGCTGCGTCTCGGGGACGCGGCTGCGCAGAACAGGCCGGCAGCAATGCGCAAGGCACACGGCGGTCTCGCGCGGGGCTACCGCTGTGCAGCAACGAAGCGAGCAGTGCGTGTGGTAAGTGGCTGCTGCGTATTCGGCAGGAGGCACCAGCGCTCCACAGCGACGCTCGTTACTTTTCTTGCTATGTACATTGTACGGCTGGACCTGCTCGCGGAGGTTGCAGGACGCCATGCTCAGGCCCGGGAGGTTACCCACAGCGCTGCAACTTCATGCAACTGGAAAGAGCGCGTGGCTGCAACATACTCGCATGCGCTCGCACCCCCGCTTTGAAAACAGGCAGCCCCCATCCAAAGCAGCAGCATCCTTGCGGTCATGCTTCACCAGCCTTGGTATGGGTGTTGAAGCTCACAGCACGACAGGCGCGCCCGCGCACAGCGCACACCCTGGCGACGCACGCCTCTGACGAAATCGCTTCAGCACTGCATGACGGCAAGATACAAAACACTCAGCGCCCGGCCCAGCCCACTGTCCCAAGCACCGAGCGCAGGGCATGACAGCACTAGCGGCCCCTGCCACCAGCACCGCCGCCCCGCCTCGACCGCACAGCGCGTCCGCGCCGGCCTGCCTGGCGTGAGTCGCCACCAACCAGGTTGCGCAGCGCAATCGCCGCCCACTGGTGCGCCGCCGCCGTGCAGGCGCATGCGAGCATGCCCTCCAGGGCTGCACCCCCCCCGCACGCCCTGACCGCCTCCCGGCTCGGCCCGCTCTCGCTGGTCAGACTTATGAGCACACCGGCGACATTCTCATGCACGGCAGCAGGACTGCCGGGCGCCAGCAGCGCCACCAGCGCCGGCACGCCCCCGCACTCGCGCACGCTGTCCTGATTCTGCGGATTTGATGCGCACAGGTTCCTCAGCGCCCCAGCAGCCATCGCGTGCGCAGCCGCAGGGCGGCCGGGCGCAAGCAGCCCGACCAGCGCGGCGATGCCTCCGCCCTCCCGCACGCTGTCCTTGTTCTGGGGGTGGGCAGAGCACACATTCTCCAGCGCCCCGGCCGCGTGCGCGCGCACGGCGTCAGAGCCGCCGGGCGCCAGCAGCGCGACCAGCGCCGCGACGCCCCCGCACTCGCGCACGCTGTCCTGGTTGCGGACGTTGTCGGTGCACAGGTTCCGCAGCGCCGTAGCAGCATGTTGGTACACAGCGGCAGAGGCGCCGGGCGCGAGCAGGCCGACCAGCGCCGCGACGCCCCCGCACGCCCGCACGCTGCCCCGGTTCGGGATGTTATCAGCGCACAAGTTGCACAGCGCCCTGGCTGCTTCCTCGTGCACAGCGGCAGGGCCGCCGGGCGCCAGCAGCGCGACCAGCGCCGCGACGCCCCCGCACGCCCGCACGCTGTCCTTGTTCTCTTCGCTCCCGATGCACAGGTTGCCCAGCGCGCGCGCGGCCTGCCTCTGCACGCCAGCCGAGCGGCCGGGCGCCAGCAGCGCGACCAGCGCCGCGACGCCCCCGCACCCCCGCACGCTGTCCAGGTTTCGGGCGTTGTTGAGGCACAGGTGCGCCAGCGCGCCCGCAGCCCTCTCTCACACAGGGCCAGAGCTGCCGGGCGCCAGCAGCGCGACCAGCGCCGCGACGCCCCCGCACGCCCGCACGCTGTCCTGGATCCCGGTGCTGTCGATGCACAGGTTTGCCAGCGCCGCCGCAGCCTTGCTCTGCACGCCAGCGGGGCGGCCGGGCGCGAGCAGCCCCACAAGCGCCGCGACGCCCCCGCACGCCCGCACGCTGTCCTGGTTCAGGGGGTTTACGATGCTGCCCAGGTTTCCCAGCGCCCCCGCGGCCTGGCACTGCGCGCCAGCAGAGCGGCCGGGCGCCAGCAGCCCGACCAGCGCCGCGATGCCCCCGCACTCGCGCACGCTGTCCTGGTTCAGGGCATTTAGGGTGCACAGGTTGGCCAGCGCGGCAGCAGCCGGCTCCTGTACGGCGGCAGGGCCGCCAGGCGCGAGCAGCCCGACAAGCGGCGCGATGCCCCCGCACGCCCGCACGCTGTCCTGGTTCTGCACGTTTTGCAGGCACGCGCTCCGCAGCGCCTTGGCGGCCTCTTCATACAGAGAAAGAGGGCCGCCAGGCGCCAGCAGCCCCACGAGCGGTGCGATGCCCCCGCACGCCCCCACGCACTCTCTGTTCTTGGGGTCGCCGCACAGGTTTGCCAGCGCTCCGGCCGCCTGCTCACCCACGGCCGCAGAGCCGCCGGGCGCGAGCAGCGCGACCAGCGCCGCGACGCCACCGCACTCGCGCACGCTGACCTTGTTTGGAGCGTTCTTAAAGGTCAGGCACATTAGCGCCCTGGCAGCCTCAAACTGCACAGCGGCAGAGCCGCCGGGCGCTAGCAGGCCGACCAGCGCCGCGATGCCCCCGCACTCCCGCACGCCGTCCCTGTTCTGAGGGTCGTCGTCACAAAGGCGCGCCAGCGCGAGCGCGGCCTCCGCCTGCTCTGCGGCAGGTACGCTGGGCGCCAGGCGCCCGACCAGTGCAGCGATGCGGGCACGTGCACTGCCTTCCGCCATGGTGCAGGCGCCCCTGCACCGGTCACACACGGGGCGCGCCAGTCAGGCGTGCTCAGCGTGTGTACGCCTTGCGGAGAGTCTGCAAGCGCAGTTCGCAGCGCACAGTCTCTGGAAGAGGACAGCTGAAGCCGGCGCTGAAACCGTGGTGTGTGGCCACCGCCGGACTGGCGCACGCGCTGGCGTGCCTTGGACAGGTACAGGCCTCACCGGGGCCCGTTCTCAAGCATACGCCTGCGCCAAAGGCCGCACCTTGCGGCTTCGTGTTGTCTTGTTAAAGCGCGCGGGCCGGCTGCGGGAGCGCCGTTGTCCTGCACGGCGCCCAAGGCCTTGGAGGCGCAGCAAGACAGCCCTGCTGCAAAAGCCCGCACGCTCAGCCTTCCAGGCATACCCAGCAGGCCATGTGCGTGTTGCGACACTGCTTGTCCCGCACCTTTGGTTCAACAGCCTTGGCCGCTGTGCTGCAGTTGACTGCCGGCAGCCTTCGAGCAGCGCTGCCACGGCTCTTCAGGGCAGTGCCGTTCTCTGCTGGAAGGGGCGAGACTTCTGATGATTGATCGTTACCTAGTAACTGTGCCCAAGCAGTTGATGAGCAGCTCAGCTGCTGGAGGCTCGGGCGTGAGAGCCGGCGGTGCAAGTGCTGCGCTTCGTGCGGCCCCCGCCACCTAGCCCCTGCAGTTTGCTGCGACAAGGCACCAGCGGACGCGCGTTCACCCGCCGCACTTCAGCCTGGGGACAGGCAGCAAGGTGAGATGAAGTGGCGCAGCAGACGCGGCACACGCTTCAGCGGCTGCACCCTGTTGCTCTGCCTGCGCTGTGCTGCAAGCGATTTTGCACCAGCTGCAACAAGTCCGGCTGGCCCACGCTTGCCGGGCCGCATCCATATAGGGTCAACAGTCTTGCAAGCAACAGCAGGCAGGCTCTGCCAGGCCGCGCCGTGCCCCTGCGCCTTCCCACTCCTGCAACGAACTTGTTTCTAAAAAGTCTGCATTTCTGAGGTGCCACTTCCCGAGCGCGGCGGGCAGCGCCTCGCAGGAGCACCCCGTGCCCGGCCAGTGGGCGGCGTGGCGTCAGAGCTCCTCTTGCAGCCTACCTTCCAGGCAACCCAGGCCTCACTCTCGACCCAACAACGCACATATCCACGCAGCGGCATCACAGCGCGGTGGCGCTCGGAGCAGGCGCCGGACAGGCCATATGCCGCGCGCGCGCTCTTGCTGCGTGGACGTGACAACATCACCAGGGAGCCCGGTGCGCTCGAAGCGGCGGCCCCCAGTTTACGCGCTCGCACACAGCAACGCGCGCAGGCGCCGGGCCGGCCACGCAGGTTTCGAGGCGGGCAGTGCCGCCGCGGCAGGGCGAGGCCACCGCTGCAGGGCCGGCCGCGCAGCGAGCCCAGCGAGCCTCGAGCGCCCCACCGCGCACGACGTCCGCGCGCTGCTCGGCGGTCAGCTCATCCCGCTCGTCTCGTCGTCGCTCAGGTCGCTTGCGTACGCAGTGTGCAGTCCGCGGCCCGCTTGTCCGCCGGGGCCGCCGCGCCCCGCAGGCTGGTCACTGCAGCCACGCACAATTATTTTGTATATATAAAAAAAAAGGCTCCGCGACGGCAGCACGCCCCGACCCGCGCTGCTGGTCGCCGCAACGGGCGCGCGCACCAGCACAGCGGCGCGAGCAGCCTGTCAAAGCCCTCGCGCCGCCACGCCCGCGGCGCCGCGAGCGGCACGCCGGCGCGGCCCAGGCAGTCCAGGCACGCGCGGCAGGCGCACGCGCGCAGGTCGCCGGGGCGAAAGCCCGCCGGCGCCGCGCACTGCCAGGCGCCGCCCTGCGCCTCGCCAAAGGCCGCCGCGCCGGAGCGGAAGGACCGCCTGAACACGGCGCGCAGCGCGCTGCGGACCGGTCCCGGCGGCGCGGCCGCGCTGCGCACAAAGATGGCCGCCCAGGGGTGCGCGGCGGGGACGCTGGGCTCCCATGCAAAGCCGGCGACCGCGTGCGCGACGAGCACCAGCGTCCGCAGCTCGAGCACGCGCGCCAGGCGCAGCCGCAGCGTGCAGGGCACGTCGACCTCCAGCACGCGCAGCGCGGGCAGGCGGGCGGCACCCAGATCCAGCGCCACCACGTGGTCCTCGCAGCCGTCCCAGAGGTCGCCCGCGTCCAGCACGATGCGCAGCTCTCGCAGCGCGGGCAGCGCCGCGCGCGCCAGGTCCTGCGCCATGATGTCCAGCCTGCTGGCGCCCATGCGCTCGCGCTCGCTCATAAAGCCGCAGCGGAAGCGGCGCAGGGCCAGCGCGTCCAGGCGGCCGCGCAGCCCGCCCATGCAGGCCCCCGCGCGCAGGTCGCCCACGGCGTTCAGAGGCAGCGCGGTCGCCACGCGGCACCCCGCCGGCGCCGCCACCTCCTGCTCGACGTGCACGTTCACCAGCGCGAGCGCCTCCAGCCGCCTGCACCGCAGCAGCTGCGCGCCTCCCTCGACGATGCAGAACCCGCTCGCCTCCACGTACAGCGTCCGCAGCGCGGGCAGGCTGCCGGCGATGGCGCCAAGCATGCCTGCATTGGTGCCGCCGCCTTCCTCGTCGTCCGTCACGCGCAGCACCAGGTGCTGCAGGCCCGCCAGCGGCAGCCGCCAGGTCAGCGCCGGCGCGTCCAGGCTGAGCACGCGCAGCGCCGGCAGCGCCATGTTGCCCAGCAGCAGTCCCAGCGCTGTGGCGGCCTCCCCGATCGCGTCGGCCCACTGCCACTCCTCCTCCTCCTCCGACGACTCCTCCATCTCGCCGTCCTCCGCGAGCTGCTGCAGCTCACACTCCACCTCGTCCTCCGTGTCCCAGTCGTCCGCATGGCCCCCATCCCCCGGCTTGCTCCAATCCTCAGCGTACCAGTCCCTGCATTCCCGCTCAGCCTCCCGCCTGGCGCGCTTGTCGTACGCGTCGGCCGCGGCCGCCTCGACGCGCGCCTCCCACTCGTGCCGCAGCTCGCCGTGGCCGATGACGTGCAGGCACTCGAGCGCCGGCAGCGCCCAGCGCCGGCGCAGCAGCGCGCAGCGCGACAGGTCCTCCTCGTCCGTGCGGGCGTCCACGCGCACCAGCTCGGGCAGGCGCCGCAGGTCGGCCACGGCGCGCAGGTCCAGGAAGAGCGACTGCGCGGCCGGCCACTGCTCGAGCGCCCAGCCGTGCAGGCGCTCCGTGCTGGAGGGGCGCGCGCGCGCGATGCGCGCGCGCGCGTCGTATAGGCCGCGCGCCGCGCCGCACGCGCGCGCCCAGGCGCGCGGCCCCATGTGCTGCGCCACGAGCCGCCAGACGTCCGGCGCGCCGCCCGCAGCGGGGCCTGCGGCCGCCGGGCGCGCGTCAGGCCTGGCGGCCTTGCCGCCGCCCCCCTGGGTGCACCAAGTTGTCAGGGCGCCTTGGGGCACGCCCCGGCGCGCCGCTGCCACTCAGGAACGCTTTCATATCGTGCAGGCACGGCGCTGTATGCCAGGCCTCTCTGCCGCCCATCTGTGACCTGCATTGAGCGTCACGAGGCGGGGCCAGCACACCGCCATCCTGGCCGTGTGCCTCCTGATCAGCTGCCGAGCGGCGCTGCCGCGCGGACGCCCGGCCGCCGCTCATCCGCTGCTGTGCGGCCTGCCGCGCGCCTGGCGGCGGGCCGCCGCGCCTCTCCTGGCTGTTCGCCGCTGCGCCAGCGCTCCGACGCGCCAGTCCTCGGCAGAGGCCGCGGTGCACGGCTGCGCGCGGCTCGGACGCTGACGGCGGCGCGACCCCGCCAGCGCTCCCTCGCCTGCGGCGCAGCACATGGCCGCGCGTGAACGGGGTCGGCGCCGCAGGTGTGTGGGCGCATGCACCGCTGCGAGCGAGGCGGCCAGGTATAATACTGTGACGCCGCAGCCAGCACTGTGACCAGAGCTGGCTTGCGGCAGTGGCGCGCACGCAGAGTCAGGCTGCCCGGGGCTGCAGCGGGCGGGTTGTGCGCGACCAGTCTCCCGAACAGCTTCACGGCCGAACAGTGCACGCTGTTGACACACCTGTGAGGCGTGCGTGTCCCTTTCCTGGGCTTCTCAGCGTCTCGCGAGTGGTGGAGCGGTGCTTGCCCGGCGCAAGAGGTTGGCTTGTCTCACTGGCCTGCAGCAGCTCTCAGACAGCGCGGCACTTGCTTCACGTTTGCTGTTCAGCACTGACCTAACCGTTCATGCCTTCGATGCCGTGCTGTGCTTTGCAGGGCTTGCTTTGCCGGCCCTTACCCCAGCCCCAGCAGCAAGCAGCAAGCGCAGGTGCACTTGCCAGATGTGGCACCCCATATATGTACAGGCCCCACCCAAGCACACCCGATGCTCCAGGAGCTTGCGCACTGGCACAAAAAGGGCAACGGCGTGAAGGCACGCGCGGCG
>JAABUO010005523.1_pt1 | contig 14663 bp, 19 predicted proteins | sample 5559291 | NCBI WGS metagenome assembly JAABUO01 (sample SAMN10711878, study PRJNA513372) | rock metagenome | isolation source: Antarctica rocks | place: Antarctica: Victoria Land, Finger Mt sud | reverse complement strand
CTTGCCCAAGGGGTAAGCGCAGCTGACAAGGGGCGCTGCTGAGCTGGGTACACCCTCGAACAACAGACTTTGCACATGTGCAGCCAGTGCTTCTGGGGTGGCACAAGCGGAGCTCTCGGCTATGCCAAAGACAACAAGGTTCTGCCGCTTGCTGTATCTGAGCATGTGCTCTGTCTGTGGCGAACTCTCCATGCGGTGCTGCCGGCAGTTGTCGTGCTGGCTGTCGGACTGGGCCCGGTTGTTCTGGATGAGCTTCTCCAGCTGTTCCACCTTGGCGATCAGGGCCTGTATGGTGTGCCGGTCATCCGGACTGTTGCCCATGAGCACATCGCGCCAAGGAGTCGCGGACTGCTGCGCAACTTCAATTGCTTCCCTTCTCAAGCACTATGTCAGGCACACGAACAAGCAAAAGCATGTACAGCTTTATTGATTAACAATATTAACCTGTGCCTGTGCCTGTGCCTGTGCCTGTGCCTGTGCATCACATGGCTTGGCTTGGCTTCCAATGTGCCCTCCAAATTGCTTTTGCAGCCTATGGCCACATTTTGCATCAATGTGGATGCAGTTCCGTGACGTTCTTGATGTTTCTGGGACGCATGTTAGATCCCAGGGACGAGGAGCAGTAAGTTAAGCTTGATTGTTACATAGCGGGCTTACATAAGTAATTCCAAAGATAAGTTGGGGTTCGTTGCACCAAGCCTGTGCTGATCTCGCCTGACTGCCGGCTGGTTCCGCCAGCAATCGAGCAGTCTATCACAGTGAATATCTGAGGTGCTGTTTAGTTTGCCAGAGCCACGTCTCCTCGTCGGGACGACCAACAGGAAAGATCTGAGCAGCTGCAGCACTTAACATGGCGGCATTTGCGCGGACAAGCATCTTGTTGGCAGGTGCGCAAGCGGATGGGCCTGTAGCGTTTATATTGTCTGTTGAGTCTCCTATGCAAATGTAGCCCCCAGGAAAACACGCAAGGCAACGTTCGACACTGCGCAGTGCTGGTGTATACCGTGGTTGGCCAAGTCGAACAGCGCTGCACTGGCTCAATGCGTTTTCATGTGATCTGCAGGCGTGCTTATTACCTTCTTAGCTTGCGTTACCCAGGGTCAGCTGACCCAGACCAGCGTCGAAGCTTTCAGCCGTACTTTGACAGGTTCTGTGTTAGCTTACAACGTCAGCAACGAGGCAAAGCCGTCGCAGCCGCCTACATTCGATCTATGGAGCTACTTAGAGGTGACAAAATCGAGGTCGACGATATTCACGCAGACCAGCTCAGCTTCACGTGCACAAGCTACAAACTTCTTTTGTAGTCTTGAGTTTCTGTTGCATCATCTAGTCGTCCGTGATTTATGCAGGACGGGCCCAACCCCTATGTCAGATACTCAGTCCCAGCTGTCTATGTGGTGGCTCAAGGTGCAAACTGCCGGAAGTGCACTTGCAGCACCTGTTTTATCATTTGCTGGTGCATGCTGGGCCCAGCAGCTGGGATGAATTGGAAACTGAAATCTTGCAAGGACAGTGTCATCATTCTTCATCACACTGCTTTGCAGACAAACATGTGCAGTGTCACTTTTCAGCAGTGCAGGGACACCTGCGCAACATGTTAAACACATGCACCCAATGTACAGCAGCATGGTAGATTTGCAGCAACCCAATGTTCGCAACCTTGCTCAATGTCAGCATCACATGTAAGCCGTGCATGTACAGTAAGCTGTATAGTAAGCTATGCTTGGTGTCAGATCACACTGACAGCTGCACATCATGAGCATAGTGTACGTCAACCGACAATAGCTCAGTCACCCCTGTTTTGTCATGCTGTGCAGATGTGAATGACATACTGGAGGCATTAAGGTTTGCAGCTCAGAATACCCTCAGAACTTCCATTCTGAGCGCTGGGCATCAGGTAGTCGGAGTGCAGCTCGTGCCAAATGGTGTTACCATAGATACAAAAAACCTGACAGGAATCGATGTGGACCCTGACAGTCAGACAGCGCTGGTCCAATCAGGTGTGACTGCCTGAGATGGTGCAGCTTCTATGCGCTACACACGGCACTTGTCATGTAAAGTCTGCAGACATGCAGCATGTCACATAATGCGCACATGCCATTAGGGCACTGACAAAGCAAGCAGGTCAATGCCTCATATAATGGCATACAATGCATCAGATGCATACAATGCATGATCATGAGGCTGTGCTGCTGCTGCTGCTGCTGTACAGCATGTTACAAATGGTCAAAAGAACTACTATGTTTGATTCACAAGTACTTGCACTGGCTTGAAGTCAGGCAGTTTTGTTACGACCTTCATCGTGTTTCTGTGACATGTTGCAGAGCCACCGTGAGTTGACCTGATGTGAGTGTGTCAGCTTTCAGGTAGTTTGAGCCAGGATCTGATAGAAGCAATTGAGCCGTACAACCTGATGTGGCCTACTGGTCATATTGGCAGTGTGGGAGTAGCAGGTGAGTGACAAAGCAAACCATCATGTACTGAACTGAAGCCATGTAAACCGTACACATGTCACAGCATTGGCAGAAGGAGTTGAATGCATGTGGTCATACCATGTGGTCTGACCATGTGGTCTTGCCATGTGTGTGCTCTTACCATGTGGTCTTACCATGTGGTCTATCATGTGGTATCAGTTGCAGGTGGCAGCAAAGCTGTTGCTTGTCTGCTGCAAGTCCTAGCATGACTGGAAAGCTGAACAAGAGCATGTTTGTGCGGACGCATGCCTCTAGCGATGAACGCTTTCTGATCATGCTTGTCTTCAAGTTGCTACTGGATGGGTACAGACCATGTTGGTGTGTCTCTTCTTTTCTCTATGCACGCATGCAGCCTCCAAAGCTAGGGGTGGCTGAAAATAAAAGAGCACAGGTGCTGTAGCACAATCCTCAGCTTAGTGTCACATGGCAAAACAAATAACAACCGGGCTCATTGTATTGTATATTGCATTCTGTGTCACGTATCAAGATATTGCACATCATGCTATATAAAGCATATTACACATCCTTTATATATGTTTAATGTATGATGTTTCATGTTGATGAAAATACACAAGGCTGCAAAATTGATTTGCACGGATGCGGGCACAGGTATTGCCCTGGGCGGTGGTTTGGGAATTGGTTCAAACTTATGGGGCGCATCTGTGGACAGTGTTCTGGGGATTAACGTCATCAGCACTTGGCAGAACAATACAGCAGATTGGGATATTGTGCGCATCAACTCCACCAACTATCCGGACCTGTTCTGGGGAATGCTGGTAAGCTAGACCTGGGCATGCTCCAGTGCAGCATAGTACATCACTTGTTAGCAATATGCAGGGCCACCGTTGCACCACAAAGCAGGCATCATAGAATGCGCCATCATGATTAGTTATGCCAGACAGCCCTACAGGGCTTGAAGTCTGTTCGACTGCAGCTAGCATATGTTTGTCAGGTGCACAGCTTGCAAGCATGTACGTGAGAAGTAACAGATGCAAGTCATGCATGACAGCTCATCAGGGCTTGAGATGTCAACAATTCAGCTCACATGTAGCTGTGCACATGTTTGGTTCAAAGCTTGTGTGCAAGCATGTATCTACAGCCTTGAGTAAAGACTGAATGCACCTGCAATGTCAGTACTTTGGCATATAGGCCTGCAAGGAATTTGGCAGTGTCTGTACAATCTGCTGGATATGTGCAGAAAGATGTGTAGATCCCACTTGCACTTGACTTGCAATTATAGGAGTCATGCGCAAGACATCCTACAACTAAACCCTAAAACCCTATCCCCTAAACCCTGGAAGTGATGTCCTGCAGGGCGGAGGCCCGATGCTTGCCACTGCAGTGGCTTTTGAGCTGCAGCTCCATCCCATACCTGCTGATGGAATCCTACCCCAAGCACAGGCTGTATGGCCCATTGAAACAGCCATGGAGGCCTTCCAGTGGTACTATGAATGGCAACAAACGACTCCCATTCAGCTGGAAACTGAATATGCTCTGGCAACTGTCCCTGGGGTGGGACAGGTGGCAGCTGTCAGCATTACTAATTGGGACCCTGAAAACACCACTAGTGTTTCTGAGGCGTTTGAGGTAAGATTTTGCTGCTGCTCATCATTGTCATCATTGTCATCATCATTGTTACTGTTGTCATCATTGTCATTAGTGTCATCATCATTTTTACTGTTGTCATCATTGTTGTCATCATCGTTACTGTTGTCATCATTGTCATCATCATCGTTACTGTGGTCATCATTGTCATGACTGCCATTGTTGTTGTTGTCATTGTCGTCATCATCACCTCCTCCTTCCTCCTCTTCTTCTTTGCCTTCCTCTGTGCCTTCTACCACTATTATCCTTCTCCCTCCTGTTCCTCTTCTTCTTCCTCTTCTTCTTCTTCCTCTTCCTCTTCTTCTTCTTCTTCTGCTTCTTCTTTTTCTTCTTCTCCTGCTTCTCCTTCTCCTGCTTCTGGTTTTGTACAGCAACGATGAAAATGACTCACCTAATGACCGGTTTGACTCCACAGGCTTTCTTGCCTCAAGCTCTGGCAGCAGGTGCAGTGGAGGCAGTACCAGATGAAGTCACACTCACAGGATATTTGGATTCCTACACAGCAAGGCTTGCTCCGGGCAACCTAGCCTACTACATAAATGACCGATTCCTCCTTTCAATTCCTGATGAACTAGCAGACAGCCTGATCGCTCTGTTTGCCAACTCTTCGGGCCCAGATTATGACCTGCTGATTGCGCCTTCGCCCAACGTGGTGTCCAAGAACAACAGTGATACGGCGTTTGGGTACCGTAACACCTGGTACGTGTGGGTTTGGCCCTTCTGGGCTCGTACTGCTGGCGGAGCTGCTGTGGACGGTATGTTTCAAACTTTCAAATTCAAATTTTGAAATGGCTTGCAAAGCATATCACTGATTTCTCACTGTGCTTCTGCTTTATTTTCCTGGTATGCACATTATGGGCAGACCCTCACACTCAGCTGATGCAAGGCATGTAGCTGAATTCACACTTTGTTACTAATCTTGCTTCTGTCTTGTGCATGATTGGCAGGAATCCAAACTGAGCTCAGCTCTTGTCTGATTGTGTGTGACCGACACACTGGTTCTGATCCCTATATGCTAATTAGCCTACATGCATGTGCACCTGAAGATTGTCATTGCTGCATGTACAGGCGATGCAGAACATATTGCATGGGCTGCACAAGGGGGAGAGATCCTTGACCTATATGCGGAAGGCCATTACCTCAACATGAACAGGTTTGACAGTGCAGACTCCACTCAGACTTGCTTCCCACCAGATAACTGGGCAAGGCTATAACAAGTGAAGACGAAGTACGACCCCCACAACCTGTTTCGGCCTCTTGATTATTACAGAACAAATGCTGGCTTCAGCGGTGTTGCTGCAAACTGATGTGTTGAGATCTTCTTGTTTTCTTTGAAAAGTTCAAACAGAAGAAAAGTCTTCTTTGAAAAGTTCAAACAGAAGAAAAGTCTGCTCAAAATACTGCACTAGTGGTAGGTCTACCTAGGTGATCATGATGGGAGCCTCTTATAGTCAGCTGAGAGGTCAGTTGCAATGGCAATTTGGACTGGTACTGAGTGTTGTGATGCCTTGTCAGTGCAACAGCTGTAGCTAGATTGTCATCATCCATGGTACTATTGGATGCCATGGTACCATCACATGCTTGTAGAGTGCTCCATCAAATACGTGTCAGTGGCATATGGCCATAGTGAAGAGGGCATGTTTGAGAGTTGCTGCTGGCAGATATTTGGTGCAAGTGCTAAGTACTGACGTACTGATAAAATGTGTCTGTTGTAGCTTACTGAGGTGCAATTGTGAGTTCAACAGCGTTCTCTGGCCTGTCTCACTCAGTGCTTCATGATCAAATTAGATACATTTCAAGTGCAAGTCATGCAAGCAACTTAAAGGCTGTTGCAGCACGTTAAAAGGGATTGTCAAGTTGCTGTACAGATTTTGTGCACTCTCAAGAAGGGCTATCAGGTTATGCTGTCAGCAAATTTTAAAATCATGGTTGCTATGAGTTGCTACTGAGTGCAGATGGTTCCTCACCTAGCAGCGCTGAAAACAGGCAGCTGCGATCGCATGCAGCGCACCACTCACCCATCTGAAATAATGCAAAAATGGTGACTGTAATAGCCTTGGGTCACTGCATGTACATGTTGTATGAGCAACGCATATGAAGCGCAGGGATGTACTTAAGACTGTTGCTAGCCTCCATTCTGCACCGACTGTCAGCAATAGAGCATGTATTTTGCCCTAGACACTGTTGCAGTGCTTCAATGCTGGAAATTCAACTCGAGCACATGATGATGCTCACGATCGATTTTAGAATCTGTGAATGGTATGAAGAAGAGCTCCAGCCAACATGCCATTCCAGGAAGCTAGACCGGAAGTTGTTGCCGACTTGCTGCACTTCCCACAACAGGCCAGTCACACATAAACATCTGAAGAGCCCGTTGGAGTCAGCATGCGAGTTTTGCAAGGCCAGCTGCAGGAAGCCGGGGCACCTGTAGCTCTGAAGGTATCACAGCGACGGGCTATGCTATGATCTGGGGGATGCCCTAACCCAGGGACCCATTCTCGACATCGTAATAACTGTCACCAATGTCTTGAATGCATACTGCCACTTGGCATACATTCTGCCCTGCAAGCATGCCGCTCTCACAGTATGCCTACACGTAAGTTTTGATGGCATGCCACCGAAGTGACCGGCCACGACTAAATGCAGGGCATCAACTGGTTCGGCTTCAATAATGCTTCCACAATGCTTGATGGTCTGTGGGGCCAAAACCCATTGTCGAAAATTTTTGCGACAGTGGTCCTTCGACTGAAACTCCTAGGCTTCAATGCCATCAGACTGCCTTTCAGCTTCCAAGATCTGCACAACTTGCCAACCAGGGACTGGCGCGGCCAGTGGAGCTGCCCGTCACCTACAGACATGGCTAACGGTGTTATGCCGCCAGGCCTTAGGCTCAAGCCAGGTCATAGCCTTCCAGACCTGCCATCTCCTCCGCAGAGGAGAACCTCTACCACTTGCAACGACTACCTCCCTAGCAGCAGCACCTACGACCGCTTCTGTTGGGTAGTGCACTTCTTTGCACACAACGGCTTCTTTGTCTTGATTGACAACCATCTGAGAGAGGATCAGTCGGCACTTCAAGATGCCAACAGGTAGACTGCGCAGCTTGGCAACATATCAACTCTGCATTGAAACCTGATTTTTGACATGCTGCAATTCCCCGGCAAAACGCAAACTCATTTGCAGCCAGTACCTTGTATCGCTGCTTCATACTGTAACAAGAGTGTAGACTATGCAGCAGCTGTGTGAGAGAGTCAGCGAGCCCGACAACACAGTGCGACCAAACCTGATTTGCTGCATGTGGGAGTCTCTGTCATGCTACATGATACCGGATGTGTCAGCTTGCTGCATGTTGCAACAAAACTGCTGCCAGAACCATCAACCTCCCTGCCATACGCTTGTCTCCCTCCATCCATACGCTGCCACAGCTGTCAGTAGATACTGCAATACCAGTAAGGCAAGCTTGTATGACTTGTTGTACCCTGTATAATTGACAATAGAAGAGCATTCCAGTCTTCATAATAAATAGGCAGTCTTTTTAAAATGAAGAAAATATGCTGATGCAGATGGGCGCAAGAGTGGGCAAAGCTCGTCACAGATTTGGTCAAGGACAACATCACCTCCAGTCACCTGCTCATAGATGTGTTGAATGAGCCGGACAACTATGGCATCAGGTGGGAAGCAGGCAATGGCAAGCCAGGTGAATTAGCAGCATCACCATAATACATTCCAGATGTTGTGTGGAATAGTCTCGTGGAATTGCTTGATTCTTGAGGCCTCTGGGTTTTGTGTACTGAACATTCTAATACAGGCATTGCAACAGGCTGTACACATGCACCCGTGTGCGTTCAGAACAGCATGTGCTGTACAGCAATGCACAGATGCAAGCAGCATAGCATACTTCTTGCGAGCGCAGCCTGCAAGTGCATCCTTGCTAGTTACACACATCATCATCATATGCGTGTTTGAAGAGACTTGCACCAATTATTTGCATGGAATGACAACCAAGTTAGTCGCTTGCTTGCTTGCTTGCTTACTTGCTTGCTTGCTCGTTCGCTGGCTTGCTGGCTTGCTGGCTTGATAAATCAATTTTTGTAGTGGTTTGGCCTTGTTGGGACTGCAGCCCACACACAACCCTTCTGGCTGTTTCAGGTTTGGGAGACCTGTATCTACTTGCCATGGATGCCATCCACCATGTGGCCCCAGACGTGCCCTTCTTCCTAGAGGGCACAGGGCAGAGCGGCATTGGTGCCAATTGGGGTGACGGCTTTGCTACAGACGCACAGCTGATCAGAGACCACGGCCTCAGTGACCCCAATACCTTCTTTCAGGTGATCCTGTCAATGCACGGCAAAGCAGGCTGGGCAGAAGTGCTTCAAGTGAGCATGGCCTGTTTTGCTGACAAGTTGCAAGACTTATAGCAAAGACAGATGGCAAGTATAGCAAAGAGAATAGCAGATATAGGAGCTTAGAACTGTAGCAATGTAGAAATACAGCAAGGCAGACCTGGCTAGCAAGTGCACCATTCTTCACAACATGTCTGTGCATCTGTGACTCCTCTGTCAAAGCACTGTCTGGGTGCCAACTAGAAGCGGCTGCTACCAGGTGGTTTACACAGGCTTACATGACAACCTGTATCCTTATGAAGACGTGATTAGCCCCCATTTGTACAGCTCTGTTGCGGCCCTTTCTAGTCAATTTGGCTGTAGTTCAGGCCTTTACCTCCCTGACTTGTTCCTGTGGCTGGTCCTACTGAGGCAACCTCCTGTCAAGCATGCCTTTTCCCATAGTTCTTGTTTCTTCATGTTTATAACGACTCTTGGGCTGAATTGATCATCCTATGCAATGTCAGTAGTGACTATGAGATGGTGAGTTTTAACTGTTTAATGACATAAGTCATGCATGCCATCCATCCACTTGACACCTAAATGCTGTTCATGCAGGCATTGATGACTAAGCCATACGCTCATCAGGTTGTGATTTGCCCACATGTGTACGGCCCAGCTGTGACGCACTCCAGCCAGGGGGCCACAGGGCAGGGCCTTTTCCAGCGCCTTTCGGCCTCCTTTGGGCACCTGACACAGCAGGGGCTCCAGGGCCCCCAGGGGCAGGTCAGACTAAAAAGAAACATTATTTCTTTTTCTCTTTTTTTGTTTTTTTCTTCTTTGTATTTGTCAGACCAATGGTGGGCCCAGTCTGCATTTGAGCTGCATGGAATCATGATGCCTGGGTGAAAGCCGATTGGCTACACATGCACCACCTTCACTAATTTGTAGTTGTCATTCACTCACAGAAGAGGCCCCGTTATTTCGTTGAATGTTGGAATTTCCATGTCACACAAGTTGCTTTCAAACCATCTGCAAACCAATATGACGCTTGTGAACCCTCAACAACACCTTCAGGATGATCACCCTCAACAACACCTTATCACATGCATTCACTGAAACAAATTATCGTCTGTTGACTCCCCTGATGAGTCCTGATGACAGTAAATGTAAATTCATTGATTGATTGATTGATTGATTGATTGATTGATTGATTGATTGATTGATTGATTGATTGATTGATTGATTGCAACAGTGTGAAGTGTAAATCATGCCATGCAGATGGTGTTCCCCGTTGCCATTGGCGAGTTTGGGTCCAAATTCGAGGAGTCTCAGGACATACAAGCCATGCAAGATTTGTCATTTTACTTAGGTAAGTGGCTGCTCATCCAGATGGAAAGATTGTGCTGGCATTGACCAAACAAATTTTTCAGAATGATTGCTTTTTTGGACATTCTTTTGTTACCCTTACAAGTCAGCGGAATGGCTTTCAACCTTGCTGTCACAGCCCTTGCTTCCATCAACAGTCTTCCTGAAGGGTCATGTTCTCCTTGTAACCCTTCATCACATCATTCAATTTGCTATCCAAGTAGTCTTCATTCTTCATGAATACTTCAGTGTCTGGACACATGGTAGCCATTTGCCTGTCTGTGTGAGGAAGATGAAAAGCAGCGGCTGGGGTTATCTTAGTCAATCCTGTGAGCAGTACACTGTCGGCCTATCAGCAGCAATCATACAGGGTTGCTCATGCATGCAAGACATCAAGCTTGATGCTCAGGCACCAAAGCACTAATGCATTGCAGTCCCAATTTTTTCCAGCGCTTCAAGCATTTTCCCCCCATATCTATGAGTGAGTTCAGGGCTGTGCAGCAATATGAGCAGATGTTCATAGGAACAGCTTGCCTTGCTGCTAGATGGACTAGCATTCTGTGACTTCTGTAACCTCCGTAACCTGTTGTAACTGCTGTCTACCCTAAACTGTAACCGCTGAAACTGCAGTGCGCCACTGTTGTCAAAGGTAGTGTATGACTGCATGCAATTCCTGTAACTTTGACAACCAGTTGTCACTGCTGTCTACCCTAAACTTCAACCGCCGAAACTGTAGTGCTCCACTGTTGTTGAAGGCAATGTATGATTGCATGCAACTCCTGTAACCTTTGTAACCTGTTTCAACTGCTGTCTACCCTAAACTGTACCCACTGAAGCTGTAGTGCACCACTGTTGCTAAAGGCAGTGTACGACTGCAGACAACTCCTGTAACCTTTGTAACCTGTTTCAACTGCTGTCTACCCTATAGTCTGTACCCACTGAAGCTGTAGTGCACCACTGATGCTGTCTACCCTAAAGTGTAGTGCACCTCTGTTGCTGAAGGTAGTGTACGACTGCAGGCAACTCCTATAACCTTTGTAACCAGTTGTAGATGCTGTCTACCCTAAAGTGTAGTGCACCTCTGTTGCTGAAGGCAGTGTATGACTGCAGGCAACTCCTATAACCTTTGTAACCAGTTGTAGATGCTGTCTACCCTAAAGTGTAGTGCACCTCTGTTGCTGAAGGCAGTGTATGACTGCAGGCAACTCCTATAACCTTTGTAACCATTTGTAGATGCTGTCTACCCTAAAGTGTAGTGCACCTCTGTTGCTGAAGGCAGTGTACGACTGCAGGCAACTCCTATAACCTTTGTAATTAGTTGTAGATGCTGTCTACCCTAAAGTGTAGTGCACCTCTGTTGCTGAAGGCAGTGTACGACTGCAGGCAACTCCTATAAACTTTGTCAACTGTTGTAACTGCTGTCTACCCTAAACTGTAACCACTGAAACTGTTGTGGACCACTGTTGCTAAAGGCAGTGTATGACTGCAGGCAATGTGGGAGCAGGGGCAGATGGGCAGCATGCACCTATTCCCCACTGGTTCTACTGGTCATGGAATGCCAACAGCGGCGACACAGGTCAGACGTTCACAATAATATATCATAAACGGTTATGTATTATATGAACGATTATTCATGTATATTATATATTATTATCCATCTGTGAACGATCTGCTGTCGCCTTGAAACATACCTACCAGCAAAGGGTGGCGCGCCATGCCTGTCATCTCCTTTGCAATGCATTAGATTTGCAATGATAGCAGGCACCTGGCTTAATCAATTTAACCTTCTGTTGTATGATTACAATGTTGTAAAGCACAACGCAGTTGTGAGCCCAGATAGTCATGGCAAGGCAGGCTCACACTGCATAGCATGGCTGAGCTACACAGGTCTTGAGTGTGAGACATCCTTTTCATTCTCTGGGTGTGCTTGCACCCTTGACGCAGAGCGCCCCTCTTGGCCGCATGGGTAGGAGAGTAGCTTGTGGTGATATCATGCAGTTTGCTGTTCATGAATGTGACAACATTGCAAACCTTGGCTTTATGCCTGTGCTGGTTGCAATCCTGGCAGGGGTCCTTGCAACCATGACAGGGGTCTCTGCAAACTGCAGGGGGCATTGTGGCTGATGACTGGACTTGCATTCATTGGAAGAAGATAGACTACTTGATCAGCTGTGGGCTGAGACCCTGGTACCTGGACAACACAGACCCTGGGGCAGGCCCATCCTCTTCTCCCCAGTCCATGTTTGCCCCTACCCCATCCCCAATTCACATCACCCCTGAAGCGCCCCATGTGCTTGCGCAGCAGCAGCAGCAGCAGCAGCAGCAACAATCCAATCAGCTGGCAGGTCAGCAACAAGCTTGGGCACATCCAGTGCAGACTTCTGGTCAGAATGTGCAGCCTAATCAGTCACAGCCAGGCCAGCAGTGGCAGAGTGCGCCCAGTGGTGGCGCCGCCTCTGAGAACGGTGTCCATGCGGTGGTAAAGGTGGGCCAGCCATGGCAATCCAGCCCTGGGAGGTGGCAGTGTGATGTGAACATCACCCTGATCAACAAAGGTGTGGTTTCAGTGTTGCTGTGTGATTCAAGTGTTACAGCGGGAAGCAACTGAATTCTGCAACACTGCATTTGATCATCTCTACTGGCTTTGGCTGCATGATTGCATTGCGTTTGGTGATTGCATCACATGATACAGTTGCTCACAGAATGCTGCCTCATGCAGTTGTAGATTTGCAAGATAGGAACTGGCAGCTGCCGGGAGTGTTTGGAGTAGGCTGATTGCAAGCTCAGCAGCAGAATCACGTCTTGTACGGTGTTGAAGTTGTGAAGCACCTGTGCTGGAGACATTGCTTGAGTTCTTTGCATGCACATCAGACCATGCTGCATCTAATGTGACAGAAACCTTCACATGCATTGCAGGGCATAGCACCATTCAGACCCCCTGGCATCTGTCTGTGCAATGCAATCAGTTCGAAGCAATCACACAGAGTTGGTGCTGGCAGCCTAGCATACAGCAGAACACAGTATCAGGTTCTGTTACTGAGACCTGGCAGTCACTTGCATCTGGAGCTGAGACCAAGATAGGTTGTGTTGTGGAGTGCCAGCGCAGCTCTATCACTTCTGACGAGTTCACTCCTCACTCTGTGCTAATCAATGGCATGCCTTGCTTCGTGATCAAAGAGTAAGGGTCATCATGGAAACACAGGGACGCATGTAATGTTTCAATGTCAAACACAGCTGAGAGATTCAAGGTATTTAAGGGCAGTATAGCAGTTCAACTAGCAAGTGGAATCCAATGTGTTGGATGTGCTTTTGCGCAGCAACTGTAGACATAGGTGTACAGAGTACCCAGACTATTTAGCCAGTGTAAGTGGAAGTCTGTAGCTACTCTAGTTTTTTTTGGGCTGTGCACAAGCCGATGTGACAGTTCACAACTGCAAAACTTTTGATGTCACGACAGATGCTACTTGAACAAGTCAACTTTCCTCTTCTCCAAGTCTGCTGCCCAAAGAGCAGCTCCAACAGTATTGCTGAAGGCAAATGCCCAACTTGCAACAGGCACAGCACTGAGCAGAGCTGCTGCGATGCCAAACTGCCTATATGCTAGCTTGTGGGAATCCGCCACTGCCATTTGCTGATCATAGGATTTGATGCCCCTCATACGCAGGTAGTTTGACATGAAGGGAATTGTTGCCTTGTCACCCGAGGTGAATGACAACAGCACAGGTGCAAAAGGGACCACAGATGCCAGAGGTGATGACATGGCAGACATGGCTGCTGATGAAGCTGAGTGGATGACAAATCCCTGCAGGGTTCTTCTGGACTTGCGCTCGGCTTCACGCTTTGCAGCTTGTGCTTGCATGAATGTGTTCAGACCATCCAGCTCGCTTCCACTGATTTGCCTCACTGGGAACACCCCTTGCTCTACAGGTCACACAGGGTATCATCCAGTGCTGCCAGGGTACTGACGTGGGGTCACTCAAACCATGATGGTCAAACCAAGAGCATTTGCATCAGCTAGATACCTCTTAAAACGTCTTCAAAAAGCTTCTCTTGCAGGATGCGCATGGTTTGGCTAAAAGCAAAGTATAGAGGCACTGAAGCCTCTCCTATGATCAGCAAGCCTGTGACAAGCTTTCCAAATACGCCAATGCCCATCCTGTGCCCGATGAACCTCAGCTGGGTGCCGTATGTGCCCCACGCAAGAGCAGCAATTGCCCCAACGGAGGCAGCGCTCATGCCGGCCAGGAACCCGCCTATCCTCTTGTTCAGGTTTGGGCGACGAGATAGGTGCACAATGCCGCGCAAAGGGTATACTCCTGGCGGTGTGGAAATCATGTTCGGACTCGGAATACAACTATCGACTGTCGGGCCAGGGTCCACTCAAGTCAAACTAAAACACCTCCTAGATCACTGTGGCCACCTGGTCAGTCTGCCCAACTCGACGGACTGATCTCTAGGAGCTTGCTTTGCTGTGCGGTAATGCTGTGGTGCATCCGCGTGAATCTTGATGCTTAATGAAGCAAGCGCCGAGTACTGAGCTGACTAGTGCTGTTGGCAGCACTTGGACTTTGAAGCACGACGTTTCATCTTCGAACCGGCTTCCAACAAGTGTCTTGCTGCGCTGTACAGAACCGCAGCATGACTCAAGTGGAGGTCAAAGATTTGCAAAATGCGCTGCAAAGCTATCAGGAAAGTCTCGCCGACCTCGACACTCTCCGCCAGACAGGTCAGAACTTGGACGATACTCAGGAGGTAAGCTTGCTCAACCCACTGAAGGCCAACATCTCAGAAACAATCGTTCTCCAGGTCTACCTTGAGCTGGTGGAAGCGATCGCCTTAACAAAAGACGCCTTGCACGCACTGCAAAGCACACATCCTGAGGAGGAAGACCAAA
>JAABUO010005522.1_pt1 | contig 14664 bp, 13 predicted proteins | sample 5559291 | NCBI WGS metagenome assembly JAABUO01 (sample SAMN10711878, study PRJNA513372) | rock metagenome | isolation source: Antarctica rocks | place: Antarctica: Victoria Land, Finger Mt sud | reverse complement strand
ACCTCTGTGATATTGTCAGCGACCAACTGGTATGTGATGTTGTTGCTGTCCGTGTTGAAGCTGATGGCCAGAAACGCCTGCCCCACGGTGGGATCACTGATGGGAGGAGAGTTCTGAGCACCTGCAACAACGAAAAGTGAAAGTGAGCAGACGGGCCGGTCATACGTGCGTGTGACGGAACCGCAAGCACAAAGCGTGCGTTTGCGACCCGTATGCACGGAACAAGGTGGCTCTGACACCAGGACGGAACTAGACGTAGTTGTAGAAGACAACACACTCTTGCATCACTCTGTGCGACACGTACAGCAAACACCTGTAGGCTTGGAACAGAAATAAATCACAAGCTCACCTGTCAGCGTGATGTTGTAAGTGGTGGACGCGCCTTGCGCACGGGCTGAGGCCAACAAACAAAGAGCAGCAATGATGCCGACAGCGCAGGAACTCATCATGTCGACCAAAAGACGAGCAGCCAGTCCTGCAGATCAACACAGCAAGGTCGACGATGCTTCCCGCTAGGGCTGCAGAGCGCCATGAGCTAGACGAATGCAAGACATACGTACCTTATGCGTATCCAAAGTGCAAAGACAGCGCTAGCGAGAGTGATAATGGGCGAGTCTTATTCCTGACGTCGGGAAGTCCGATGCTTTGGCACAAAAGGCCTCGAGCTCTGCATGCAAGACCACGTCGGAGGAAATCAAAATGAAGCTATTATGTCATCTGGATTTTGACTTGGTAGCTTCAACAAAACCAACATCTGCTTCCTGCGCTGGGCCACGTCTGTCAGCGAAATGTGAGCCAAGAGACAATTGCCATGTGCCGAACAAACCATACAGACGTGCAGCATAGTAGTACCTGGCACGCAGCCTTGCATACTTAAGTCAAGCCGCATACATATATATTGCTGCCGCCCACTTAGCAAATTTGCTTGCGTTTTTGTTTCTTGTACACCCTAGGGGCAATTACAGTCATAATTACTTTCTTTCGCACCAAGGCAAGCCTAGTGGTAGATGGATGCTGGAATTGTTTACAAGCACCATACACTGTGCAAGGTTGGGAGATCTCAGCAGTCAAGCAGCTGGTACACTCAACGTGAACAGCATGCTCGTGACCCCAACCCAGCTGTGCCCAGTGGAGGAACATATGGTAGTATGGGCAATGCGAACACATGCTATGTTTTACAATAAGTAAGGCACAGCTCATTGCGTAAACCTGTACCATGTCACCAACGCCCACTAGCCAAGACGTCGCTAAAGCCAAAGCATTATATTCACTGACTGGTGTCAACAATCTTGCATTGCTTCAAATAACATTACAAGTGTGAATCGCTTGCAGCATTGGTTACATTAACATTTCGATGTTGCAGAAGACACGAGAATGCAGTGTTGTGCATGGTTTGTAGGGCAGTCTGCAATCATCAGAAGTGATCTCAACACTTCTGTTATGATCACAAGGCCTATGACATTTGTGCAAGGGTTCCAAAGCCTGGGGAAGATCAGCGCATCGATGGGTAATGTGTCTGGGCGACAGGCCTGGTAACAAAGGCCACCATAGACAGACACTGATAGTATTGCAATCAACAAAATTCTCATAAGCTTATCAGCTGATCTAGCTGATGACTATTGCCGCCAGCAGAAATGTATAGTGGCCATTGAGCAGCCAAGAACATCACTCCATGGGGTTCAACTCAAGTTTTGCAATGATTCAAAAATATCACCAGGCTCGGCAAAATCATGGTAACGCTGAGGAACACGTGCCTGGACTCAACATGTCAGGTAAACCGTAAACCGTAAATCCTATGCAGGCAAGGAACCTTATGCCCAGCTTCGGCCTGCCGCTTGGAAACCCAACAGGAGGTCTTCTACCCACACTGACAAAGCCTCTTGGCAGCTGCTTCAGACTACTCAAGTATGCTGCGTGCGGGCATACATCCTGCTGCCTAATTGACAAACAACCTTGGCACAAAACCTGGCATGTTCTTTTTCTCCAAAGCAGTTACAAGTGTCATCACTCACGCTTCCTGTTGGCTTGCATCACCCAGCTGGTGGTTGCAGTTTCTGCTAGCTAGTGATGGAACTGTCCGCTGGGTGGTGGATGGAGTGTCCGCTAGCTGGTGGCCAGGGTGTCCAAACTACTGAAAGACAGCTGCCTCTTGCGATGACCTCCTGACGCAATGGAGGCCAGCCTGGGCATGCTTGCTTGTCTTTGATGACCATGCTGGCGGGAACTGTGCTGCCGGAAAGGTGGCGGGGAAAATTTCCTGCCCAAGTTTGCCGTTTGAAACGCTGTGACTGGCTCCATGCTGCTGAAGGGGCTAGGGCTGGGGATTCTCAATGACAGCTTCTCCTGGGAGGGTGGCAGACCAGGGGAGGGTGTCCATCTGAAATTGTGATCGGGGGTGCTTCTGTTACTAAGCACAGCATCTGATGAATAATCTGACGCACCCTGCAGCAACAAACAGGAGCTCACAAACATGGTGTCACATCATGGGTAAAGTGCTACGCACATGATCTGACTCACACATTTGTCGCAGCCTGTACAGGCACAACAGCAATGCTTTAATGAATTAAAGTTTTAAGTGTAAAGTTGGGAGGTTTGGGCTAGGTAACGCCTCAACCCTGACCCTAACCCTAAAATACAGTGCAAACCCTGGAAGTGCTCATACCGCATGACACAGACAGACTAGATTACACCATGCAGTGTGGGCTGACCAAGCAAGCCTGTCATACCAGAGACACTACACAGACATTGTACGCATGATTTAACACTGTATGCCTGATTTAACATTGCATGTCTGAGGTAACATTGCATGTCTCAGTCCACATTGTACTGATCCGACATGTTGTCAAGATGTTGTATGGACCTGATGACTAAGATGGCATGCTGTGAAAGTAAACACACAGTTTGGCCTTGATCGATCGTTCAATCAATCAATCAGTGAATCAATCCACCAATCAATCAATCGATCAGTCAATCAATTGTTTGACTGATAGGTTGATGCAGAGCCAGCGGTACAGCTGCAGGCCAGGTGTCTATGCAGACCAGCACACATATGTACAGCAGTATCAAGCCTCGGAAACAATGCTGCAGCATGGAAGAGACGACAAGCAGCTTGGCTTTTCCCAACACTGCCAGTCTATCACCTTCTCTGTTTTTTTGGTTGAAGATGACTTTTGAAGGGCGATGCAATGAGCTCACCTGCGAGCAGTTGATGTAGAGGAAGAGTGCCAGGGAGACAGTCACAAACAGGGCAAGGGCTGCCCATACCATGGGCTGTACATGTGGCCATGTGCCTGTACAAAACAACACAGTCAGCATCTGCACCAGCAAATCCTAACTGCATGTCACTGTTGCATCAGCAAACCCTAATTGCATGTCACTGTTGCACCAGCAAACCGTGATTGACACAATTGCACTGTCAAATCCTAATTACATGTCACTGTTGCGCCAGCAAACCCTTATTGCACGTCACTGTTGCGTCAGCAAACCCTTATTGCATGGCACGCTCAGACACAGGCAGTGACAGATGGGGCTGGTCACAGACACATGCACAGACGCAGTCAGGCAGAAGTGTGGGCACAGGAATATGTTGACACATCAACATGGCCGCTTGCACAGCTACAGATGCACAGTGTTAAGGACAGACATGTATACAGGTAGTCACATGCATGAACAAGCGCAGTCAAAGATTGCACAGCTTTTGGGGATACAGAAGTATCACTTTATTCAGAGTACTGCCTGTTGCATGGTAAACTCAAGGGGAGCATATAGTGCATCTTGTCTTTGCTATCTTTAGGGAAACAAGTACTGATGGAGATGTGTCTGCATGAGCAAATTTCTCGAAGGTTTGCTCATGCACAAGGGCTGAGTTGTGTAACATGCAAACGACCGCAATCTCATGCTGGCAGGCACAAAACAGGTTGCATTTCGCTTGCCTGCATAAAAAAGCTTGATGACAGCAGAATGTAGTCATGCTACTCAAGAAGTTGACTCACCATGGGAGAAAGATGAGCTGGTTGATCTGTTCTGAAGAAGAACCTTTGATCCTTCAGCCAGGGCAGCTCCCAGGGTCCAGCCCTCTTTGCCAGACCCTATGCTGATTTGGGACTCTGGCAGTCCCAAGCCCTCCCTCAACAGCTGAGTGATGTATGGGACCCTGCAGCACTCACCTAGGGTTTATCTTGACCCATACTGGTGTCATGGCTCTGCTATGCTTGCCGTTGAAGAAGGTGAAGAAGAAGAAAAGGAGGAAAGGAGAAGGTGAAGAAGAAGGCTAATATAAAAAGAATTAAAGCATTTACAGTGTTTCAGCATGGCAGCATAATGCTGTTTAATTTGGCTTCCCAGGGCAATTCAAATACAGAAATTTGACCCTAGCATGGCTGCTCACCCAGTGCATTCCTTTGCATATGTCAACAAGCAGAATTCACCCAAGAAAAATGGTGGGAGATGCATGACCACTCCCAACAAGCTTGTTCTGGCAAATTCAAGGCAGCGCCTGTTCCGCTGCTCTCTCAGCATGAGTGCTGCTTTACAAGGCACAGCAGTATGTGTAACAGAGTTACGTTCTAGACCTAGGAACTGGACATGAGAAAATGTGGACTTGGATTTTCAGCACAAGTTCCATTTGCGCTAGGAGTTTGTGACTAGCCAAACCCAGGGCTTGGTTTGAATTTGAATTTGGATTGTCCACAGTCCATCACAGAGCGGCAGCACAGCACGCTGCAAGCATTGTCAAAGGACATGCCTACCTGAAACAGTATCTGTCAACGTGGATTTCTGCTCCTCTCTCGGCATTGACGCTGCTCCAGGGTGTGTTGCAGAACTGCTGACCGGCCTCTTCTAGGTCAGCCAGACTCGCAGAGGAAGGCAGGTGGAAAAACTGATACACCACGAAGAAGCCTGCACATGAGACTGTTTCAGGTTGATGATTCAGCCACCAGCACTTGTGGAAGAGCGTCGCATCTCCTTCTTCAAGATTGCTTTGGGGGAATGGGTGACACGATGTTTGATGTACTACACAAAAAGCCTGCAAATTTGGGAGCTAGCTTTAGTCGCTAAGAACCAAAGCTCAGCCAACCTGTAATATGCCACATGCCCTTCATGAGACATTGAGTAACATAATAGAAGAAGAGGTCCAAGAAGAAGAAGAAGAAGTAGAATAAGCAGCAGCAGAAGATGAAGAAGAAGAAGAAGAGGGCACCTTGAGATCAGGCCCACAAGGTGCAATACAGACAACAATCACACAAAAATTACTCCACAGTTACACGAAGTAGGACTGTGCAAATGCAGCATGGACATAGCCCATGAGGACACACTCGCTTGCAAAGTCCCAGGTGCTCACAGAAAGTTGCAGACGCTACTGCCCATTTGTGCAGCAGAGGACCTACAGCAGTCTGCTGAGGCAGAAGAAAGCAGAAGAAGAAATCACAAGTTTTGGCCAGCCAACAAGTCTGATTGCACGTTGGCAGAGCCTCAGTAGGCTACTCAACAATGGACATCCCAGCAGGCATCACCGACACACACATACGCACATGTAACATAGTGACTGCATGATATCTGCCATGTTTACAGACCTGTGACGGCATACATCTTTTGAGAGGGGACAGGCTGAAAGGCACCCATGGCACAGGCCCCTTCAGGTGAAGGGCAGGGCTGACTGGCATTCACCACGGCTGCTGCCAAGGCTTGGCAGGCACCCCAGTCAGGCCTGTAAAGCAGTGAGGGCTCATGCAGAAGGGCGTCAAGAGGGTCCCCTTCCCAATGATGACATGCTGAGCAGCATGCAAGGGTCAGGCTGGATGAGTTGAGAGGCAGGGAGGATTGCCATTCATTGGGGTGCTGCTGGCAAGGCTGGGCAAGCATCCTAGTCAGGCTTGTCACAGCAGCAAGACAACATGCAGTGGGCCGCAGGAAGGCAGCCACACAAGAGCCGAGCCCCCCCCTCCCCCCTCCCCCCATGGGGTAGGGCCTTGGCCTTGGCAGAATGTTCATTTATGCTGAGGAGGGAGCCGATGCGCCCCCATGGGGTAGGGCCTTAGCCTCGGCAGGAACATAAATTTATGCCGGCAACCGTCAGTGTGTGCCATGTACACTACGCCATCAGGAGTAAAAAATCTACAAAGGCAGCCCTTCCAGCAGGAAAGATGCCAGAAGGCAGTAGAAGCATAGATTGCAACGCTTGCAAAGCAGGTCTGACTCGCATTCACCACTGTTGCTAGACATGCCAGCTGGCTTACACAACGAAGTTTCACAAAAGGCAACAACCTATGCCAAAAGGTATGAAAGCAGCTTGTGCCAGTCAGGGCGGGCCTGATTTGACAGTGCATATTGTGGTGAAGGGAGCACAGGAAAGGCACAAAAGGCAGCTTGTGCCAGCAGATGGCAGGGCTGACTGACAGCACCCAAAATGCTGTAGGGAACAGCTGAAGGCAGCTTTCTTCAGTAGAAGGCTAGGCGTGTTTGGTAATGGTTGATTTGGAAGAAATTAAAGTCTCCAAATGACCATGTAGCAGACCACATTCAGTAAATGCTTGGAATCCTATGACTGTGCGCATACCTTGCTCATCATGAGCTGGAAAGTATTTTGATTGTTATTACCCTTATTATTATCCTACAACTGGTCCAAAGACTGGAGCAGACAACAGGACAAAGAACAACTACCTGCCCAGAAGCTGCACTTGTGGCAGAGGGGCCACGTGGGCCCCATGTGCCACCCATGCATACTCTTTTGAGTACCCCTCATGCAGACAAGGGTGCTCCACTGTTACCCTTCCTTGCAGCATACTGCGACTTCTGGCCCCTGCCAACTTCAGCCCTGGTTGCAGCAACTCGCTGCTGTTGACCAACTGCCCTTCTGCATTGAGCAAGTGCCCCACTCTATTGAGCAAGTGCCCCCCTCTATTGAGCAAGTGCCCTCCTTCTCGGACTGTGTCAGCACTTCTGCTTTCTGATTGGCCCCCAACCACTTGCATCCTTGCATCAATACCACTGCTGCCAGGGGCTGGGGACAGGGACTGCTGCTTGGGACTGAGGACTGGGGCTGCTGCTTGGAACTGAGGACTGGAACTGCTGCTTGGGACTGAGGACCGGGACTGCTGCTTGGCACTAAGGAATGGGACTGCTGCTGGGGAGTGAGAACTGGGACCGCTGCCTGAGACTGTGTCAACTTCTTGCAAAATACTGCGCCTTCTGCCCTCTGCTGGGTCCACTGCAGTGATTGCAGTGTCATCTTGCTCCAAAGGCTTGGACTGAATCGAATCTTGCAACAGGGTATCGGTCTCGCTGTCCAATTGCTCAGGCTGTTGCGTCAAAAGCAGATGTGCCACTGAGCGCTCAAAGGCGTCGTTGAGACCGTAATTGTGGTGTACGTACGTGTAAAGGGAGTAATTTGTTCCCAGAACTGTCACGTTGACTGCAGTCAATAGTCACAAGTCAGGATCTGTCAGATGACTGTCATGTGACTGTCAGATGATGCATGTACCATTGACATGCAACTGCACACAACCACAAACTGGTTGCATGCCTCATGTTGTTACTGTATGTAATGCATTTTACATAGATTACACCACTAAATACATATGTGAATCTTGGGTGTGTTGACAAAGCCTTTGCATCAGGTGTGAACAGAGAGAATGAAAGCCTGTCATGCCCTACCTGTGATCAAGGTGATTGAAAGCAGTGGCACTGTGAGTGGACAGTGAGTAGACAGTGGGTAGGTAGCAACAGAGCAAGTAGACAGTCTGAACACATCATGGCAGCCTCCAATGATGTTGCAGCAGACCAGAATCATTTCTGCAGCTACATAGCACCAAGAGCAAAAACTGTGGTACACATAAAGCCAGGGTTGCTGTGCAGGAAAGGTTTGCAAGGCGCAGGCTTTGAGATTAGCCATTGAGCAGGCCTATATGGGTTTAGGGTTTAATGACTGTATTTAGGGTTGAGGCACACACGCAACTGGCATGTGTCATCCTTGAAAAATTAGCCATTGAGCCTACTTTGTGAGTCACCAGCACCAGCATGAGTTGAGTCATCAGGTACAAAAGACACCTCCAAGGATGAGCCCCCCAGATCCACAGCCCCCACTGTGCCCGAGCCCTCACCCCTGCCTGCAGCAGATTTACCCTTTCATCAATGCTCACATGCTGAAGTCAATCCTGCTGTGGTTTCATCAAGACTGCTCAAGAGTGGCTACGTCACCACCACTGCCGGCAGGGCAGCTTACCGATTGCACCCACAGCGCATAATTGCCTAGACCTGCATGCAGTATAATGGAAATATCATGACTATATTTAGGATTTAGTCCCCATTGGGGATTTGCCTAGACCTGCATGCAGTATGGTGGCTGTGTGTCACTGCTGTCTGCCTTGATAGACTGACTATCAAAAACACGCCCCCAATGGGGCCTTGCAAGGATGCACCAGTTCAAAAACAAGACAAAAAAGAAACTGGTGGGAGAAAGAAAGAAGTCTCAAAGCCTGATGAAATGCCTGGATTTATAGAGCTTGTGTTTAGCGTGCAATCATGCAAGGTTGTGTGCGATGCACTGAGATGCAGAGAGCTGATGTCTAAAGTCATGGTGAGTAAAGCTGCTGGCTTTGAAAGCTGCTTTGCTGCTGCTTTGTACAGCATCATGATCGTGCAAGTCTCACAGGGCATACAAAGCCAACTGCAACAGTGCAAACTGCTTTATACAGCATCATGATTGTGCAAGTCTCACAGGGCATACAAAGCCAACTGGAACAGTGCAAACTGCTTTGTACAGCATCACGGTCCTGCAAGTCTCAGAGCTCTTGTCAATCCCAATAGGTCTATTTCAACTCAGAAACGTCATCCCTACACCAGAAATCTAAACTCAGAAACGCCAGTGGACAGTGAAAACGCGTTTCTACATTGGGGAGATGTTTTAGGGCGTACAAAGCCAACTGAAACAACGCATACTGCTGAACTGGCTTCAGCACTACATGGCTTTGGACACACGATCATTGATTGGAGCAGTTTTGGGCTGCTGCCTCAGGAGGCTCCCGTTATGATTGCTGACAAGCGCAAACTTTTCTTTTCTGTTCTTTTCTTTCATTGATTGGAACCCCAGCGCCCAACTGACAGCACTTGAAGTGACTACGCACATATGTTTCTATACATAGTGTAGGGTGTATCTAACACCCTCAATCCTAATTTCAAGCGAGTGTAATCTTGTTGAGAAAGTCTCTGAACCAGAATCGCAACTTTCATTGAGCCACAGCCACAGCCATTCATCAGATGGAAACCTGTTCTGTTGTCACGGCAAGTTGTTCAGCTGCCAAGTTGCTAAGATGTGTGTTCACCTTACCATCAGGGCTGGAGTGCTTAGAGTCCTGATCCCGGCCAGCATTGGGGACCAGGTGGCCTGTGAGGTAGTTGAGGGCTATCCAGCCATACACTCCTTCTTCGATGCCAGAAATCACCTTTGCCCATGAGGGCTCAAACCTGCAGCAGCCAGAGCGCCGTTGCAGCCCCATCAGAAACTTTTCCTGGTCAGATTTGTCAACAAGATGGATTGAGTATCTGAGAAAATTTCCCTTTTTGGGTAAAACTCCTAGTGTGCCTGCTGCACTTGCCAATACAGAAAGAGCGCTAGGGGAGAGCGCAGATAGTGAATGACTTTGACTTTTCAAGTGCCAACAAAACACAAGCATTGACACTGGCATTACACAAACTTGCTTCATGTGTTGTTGTCCAGTACACTTCAAACCTGCAGCACCACGTCAAAGTGCCTGTGAGGTAGTTGACAGCTGCTCAAATTCTGGTCAACGGCAAGAGCTAGCTTGGCCTTACCAGGCTCAAACCTGCAGCAGAACAGGATCACACATGGGTCATGGTGGGGTGGGGTGGGGTGGTATGTCGTTCATTCATTTGTTTGTGTGTCTGTCTGTCCATCCATCATCCATCTGTCCATGCGTCCATCTGTGCGTCCGTCCATCCAGCCATGCATTCATTTGCACATTCGATCAATCACTTCATTAAAGACATGTCTTCCCCTAGGTTCAGGTACGTGCAGCCCTGAGTAGCTCCCTGTACAAGGGCCTGTCTCGGCAGTCAGCATACCAACACCTCGTGTTTGTTCACAGCCAATAAAACGAGCCACATGCACCGGGGGACTGACTGAAAGCATGTCCCAGCTGGCTGTCAAGCCAGCGCTCATCATTCTATTGTCTTGTTGTGCAGGCGTGCATATGATATAATCTTGACGCAATGCATGGGCTGCCTGGGTAGGTGCTGGGATGGCCAAACTCAATGAGACCAGTTGTCCTCAGGGACACGACTCTCACAGGAGTTGTCCCTGACTCCTTGCTAGTCAAGATGGCATCTTGAGGTACACAAGGCTCATACTAGCCTTCAAGGCCATACATCAGGCAGTGTGCCATACATGCCGTATCCAAAAAAAATAAAACAAAATAAAACTGTATCTAACTATTGAGGGAGGTACCCTTGAGGGATGATACGGGCCATGTCCTATGCTGTGTACGTATCACAGTAATGGCCCTGGTATGAGGGTTGTATTGTTGATCAACTTGATATTGATCTAACTATCACATGGATTTGCAAACCATGTAAACTGCCAGGCCTTATCACCATGTGAACGATCAATCAAGGTTGCTGAGTACAGTTCAAGAGGGATGCACAGACCTGAAAGGAGAGCCTTGCAAAGCATTTTGGATGTTGCTGAGTAGAATGCTCTGGCTCTCAGGGGTGAAGACTCTCAGGCCTGCTGTGCCAAACAGGAACAGTGGTGTCTCTTCCCATTGCTTTCTGGGTACGACGTCTTCAGCCCAGGCTAGCAGAGGCTGCAAGGCGCTTGTCCACAGACCTGTACAGATAGGGTCTGGTTTAATAATTATTAATAGCAATAATAATAATAGTAATAACAATAATAATAATTAATAATAATAATTATTGATAACAATAATAACAATAATTAATAATGATTATTAATATTACTAATAATTATAGTTATTAAACGCTTTCCAGCTTATGATGAGCTAGGTATGTGCAGGACAAGTCTTGTCTCTCTGGGTCTGGTTTGTCAACACACAATTGGCAGAAAGCATTGGCAACATCAAATGCAGAGGTTAGGTGGGGTGTGAGTATCTGGGTCGATAGGCCTGCCAAATCAATCACTGGCTTGAAGTGATGATGCCATATGGCGAGCAGCACAATAAGGCAGCATGATGGAAGTGGCCTTCCACTTTGTCAAGTTGGAGCCATGCATGGAAGACTCAGCCTACACGCAACATGAATGCAAGGGTCAGGCACAAGAAACATTGGCAATGGTATAAGAAAGAAGCTGGTGCTCAACTAGGTACACTGGTGTGAGAACCGGTGTGGCATGTACTGCAGTATTGACAGGCGTTGACAGGCAGGGGTAAAAAAGGCAAAATTGTGATGCAAGTCCAGTCAGAGCTTGCGGCAGGAAGCAGCAAGGCAAGGTGAGAGCAGCAGCAACAAACTCGTAGACGCCACTATGCCTACCAACAACCTGATTTTCTTTCAACTCTGAAACAGAAGCACGACCTTTATTGGCAGCCATGTTACACGAGCAGAAGGGATAGTTAAAAAAGGTGCTTGAATACATAGAAGTTGCTACAAATGGACCAGCCATGCACTTGTGGCTGAAGGTCTGCATATGTTCAACATGGATGTGTCCATCGTCCCACTGATGGTGCAGGGCAGGACAGAAGAGGGCAGGACAGGGCAGGGCAGGCTGAGGGCAGGGCAAGGGCAGGGCAGGATAGAAGGGAGCAGGACAAGGCAGGACGGCACAGGGCAGGGCAGCACAGAAGAAGGCAGGATAACACAGGGCAGTATGAAACAGGGCAGGATGACACATGGCAGAAAGACACAGGGCAAGATAGATGAGGGTCAGACAGGGCATTGCAGTGTGACCATCGGAGGCATGTAGATTTTACCTTCAGCATCATCCACAAACTTGTCTAGACCTGGCTCTGTCTCCACCCTGTCATATGCTCTCACATCCCCAGCAGCTTTCCTAGGGACTGCAATGTCACTTTCTGCTGTGAGTTGACCCAGTTTGGGTGTTGCTCACAGGGCCACATGGTCTGTGCAGATGCTGTGCATGTTTTGCAAACCCTTGCAAGTGATGAAGGGGCATGCAAAAAGTCAGTGATCAGCACAAGCGCTTGCCTTTCTGCTGTGCTGTCTGTGGCACAACAGCATTCACGATTGGGGCTTGCCCAGGGTTTTCGTTCCACTTGTATGCTACTCTGCAGTGAGTCAAGCAGCAAGCTCAGCAATTTTGCTGGCAGCATTGCTCAGTATTGTTCTTATAGCTTTGCGTGAGCTGTGACGCACATTCTTGTCCCTGTGCTGCCACTATCGATCACTAACACGTGGTGGACGTCACTGCTGGTTCTGAAGGTGAGGAAGGCCAGGCCTGCTAGGATGACCTGTATATGGTCGGCGTCAGACCCAACTCGCAAAGCAATCAACAACTTTCGAGCACCTGCATGATCGACGCAGGAAGGCTCCTACCAAGATGACGAGAGTGTTTGTTTTCGCCCGTGCGCTCGGCAGTAAGTCAAGTGGTGTCGTAAGCCAAAGTTTGAAGGTCTTGTGCATAGACGGCTGCAGGTCACATTGGCCGCAAGCAAACAGCAAAGGTGACCGAGATGTCAAGCAACTCTAATCGCGGTTCCTTTGAACTCGTAAACTGTCGAGCTGAACCCCTGATCAACCAACAGGCTTCAAATGCAGACGATCTCTGCGATTTAGCTGACCCCTTTTGGAAAATGGAAGCCTGCTTACGATGAGCTCTCCAATGGGGTCGCAGCCGCACAGCGTCGCTTGTGGCGCGGGCCTAATGGCTGAGCGCAACAGCGTTGAGTGTTGTCAAGGATTTTTACTACAGCATCGGGCACTGCTGCTTTACATTTCATTACAGTCAGGGGCAGCACTATCATTGAAACACAATAAAAAACTAGGGCAACACATGGATCACAAAGGACTAGACTTCCTGTCAGCATCAAGCATACAGACATTCGCAAGGCCTGTCTGTCCATCCATGGTTCACAAAAGACCACAACCTCCAAGCAAACATGCTTGAAAAGGCATGTCAATATATATACATGCCAACATCAGCAGCAAAAAGACCAAGGATGGCAACAACAGGTGTTGCGACAGAAAGTGACAAGCAGCACAGAGATGCTAGGGAGGCATATGCTCAGCAACTTGAGACACTGTCAGCATCTTCTTCTGACATACCACATTTCGTCCAGCACAACCTTAAATAACACCAGCAGCATACACTGTCAACAGGACCCAGGGGAATGATCACTAACAACAATCTAGTCACTAGACTTCTTCAGCACTATCAAGATCAGCTGTGAAGGCACCAGCCTCTCCATTCTTTGCCTCCCTTGTATACGTAGTCAATGGCCTGTAAGTCTTTTTCACTTTCTGGAAGTACAAATTCATGCCAGAGTACACTGCAGCAACACATTCACAAGGAACTGTCCCTTGCACTTGTTCCTTCGAGCAGTGAACCCATGTACATTGTTTGGAGAAAGATTTCCCCAGCAACACAACAGCGCTATAGCTCAAGGACCATTGCTTATGGACTTGAGCAATCTCGGCTATCACGCCATGCGCCAAGCACTATGCACCACGGTGACATGATACAGTAAGCATGTGGTGATTGTTGTTTGTCAGGCCTCCAGACAAGACTGCCATGCAAGAGATGGCCACACAGCATCACACAGATGGCACCCATGCATTCAATCAAACTTGCTAAAACAACAGGCAGCAGATGGTTGGCCAGGAGGGGATGGTGTAGCTTACCCAAGAGGCAGGTAAAGACAACTGCCATGAACCATGTGACATACACTACAGGCACCATCATACTGCTGCCCATATAGTCCGGGTCCCATGCCAAATTGTCTGCATGCGCACATGGTATTCAGACAAGGCTTTCAAACATGTCGACCAGGCAATGTCTGCTTGTCCTTCATCTTTTGTGTTCTTCATTGTGAGTGAATCCTTTGAGTATGTGATTTCAAGATGTCACCAGGCTCCAAAACCAAGAGTTGTCAATATAGTATGTGAGGGTAGCATGGGCAGCCCGGTATAATACTTGGCTTCTCTTTATTTGATGCCAAAAGGTGCAATATTTTCTTGTCTTTCTTTTCTTTATGAGGGTAGCAGCAGCTGCTGTTCTTGAGGCTTGTGAGAGCTTGCTTGACTGTCAGAGTCCATGCATGAGCATGCCATGCATTGTGACACAAATTTGCATATGACGCAGACACTTGTCTGGCGCTGGCAAAATGCAAGTACTGAATGATCAATAGTCTGCACAACTTGTACACACCAGCCTGCAAGGCATGCAGCTTACAGTGCATGCAGCTTGTAAACACCACGTGCTAATGACAAGGGTCAGGACCTGCCTATGAGGCATAGCATCCAGGCTGAAGTGCACCTTTGTGGCTTGCAGTTGAATAGCACTGTGATGCTTGTTGCTTGCTTTAGCTGATATCCTCAGCTGTTGAAGACAAGACATACCTCTGAAGAGGATGAATGCGGCTTGGACAAACCACACCCCTTGCATGATGACCAGGATGGGGCGTAGAGATGCCAGCAGCACATTGGATTTGTGCTGGATCTCAGCAAAGATGACAA
>JAABUO010005520.1_pt1 | contig 14670 bp, 15 predicted proteins | sample 5559291 | NCBI WGS metagenome assembly JAABUO01 (sample SAMN10711878, study PRJNA513372) | rock metagenome | isolation source: Antarctica rocks | place: Antarctica: Victoria Land, Finger Mt sud | reverse complement strand
TGCTGTTGATGATGTGGATATCGACGAAGATGGTGTAACCACTTATCCAGGTCTGGCGATGGAGACCAGCGGTCACTTTGATCCTTCCATCCGATACGTAGAACTCGTCAAATGCAAGTAGTGGACTAGGTAGGTTGACAAGTGCTTTCTCAGCTGGTAACCGAATTAGCCAGATTTCCAGCTACATATGACGAGGCTGCACGTACGATCATGGACGGTTAAGACAGAAATTTCCTGTGATTTCCTCACCAACACTCGCTTTTCCGCAATGTTCCCTCCTATAGTCACACTGAGCAGGTAATATATGCCGACTCTCTTTGTGTCGTGTGGTGGCGGACCTACAACAACAGGGAGGTCAAGACGGAATGGTAGTGTAGACCTAGAGGGTAAAATTTCCCACATAGCCTCCGCTTTTGCCTGATTGACCCCTGTCATCGTAGTCGGAGGAGGGTGTGCTTCGTCGATAAGTTCAGCTGCCAGAGACCGGAAAATCCACTGCCTGCCATTCGAGCGCTCAACGCCAATCAGGGTGACGGTTATGCGATCGATTGAGATAGTTGACCGAGCTTTGCTTCGAGCACCATATTTAGCTCCGTCGACAATAACACTCACCTCCCCCTCAACCGTCGCACCGCCTACGAAAAGCGACGATGACAAATGTATATCCAAGACTACTCGAGAATGATTGAGGTTAGGAAATTCCAGGATATCTGTTAGTACCCCAGAGGGAACAAAGGTCCTCGAAGGAGCTTTGCGCAACGCTTTTGATTCTAGTGGACGTATAGGGGACAATGATCTACCTCGGGAAGGAATAGTTTTGCCTGCTGTGGGAGGAAGTGATGGAGCGCCAGAGAGTATGAACTCATTCGGCTTCGGTTGGATACAGTTTTGTGACGACCTTCGGTCGGGGATGGTTGTCTTTGTGCTTTCAAATGAAGGCCGCCGGTACCTGGAAGGTGGAAGTTCCATTTCCCGTCAACTGTGGTCAATACTATGAGCGCAGTAGATAGACATATCAGACAAAACGAGAGTTATCAGGGCACCTGCCGCGAAAACTTCTTCTCGGGTTTCAGTCGCAGCCTCCGAGCGAAATTTCATGCCCACTCAGTCTATCGTTTCCAGTGTCGAATCGTACCTGCCATCGCAACAGGCTCCTCGAACAGTTTTTTAATTTTCGTCATGATTTACCTTCACAAGACATCTTTCACACTGTATTAAACATTACATACGAATCTTTTTTAACAAATTGAAACAAAGCAATAAAAGAATAGCGTGGAGCTGGAACGACCACCAATGAAAGGTATGCTTTTGATAACGCCGTCAAAAATCAACGAGGTGCATGCGCTTATAGCAGGTTAGGGCATTCGTGCTTCTATCATCTTTCACACACACCAAGAGCACATCTGGTGCATTGGTCTTGAAGACGCCCATATCTTGAATACTTTATATTAGAAAATTGTGAAACTTGGTCACAGAACTTCGAAGGAAGCAACGAAAGAGGGCATATGGTCATAACCATTGTTCATGTGTTAATTGCACAGGTTATAATACGCGCCTGAAACATACAAGTAAGACTCTTACCTGCCCAGTCTGCCGTTGAAAGCAGGGTATATTCTCCTGCGATCTTCAAACAGCACGAAGTACCTCCGTAGACCATTCAATACCCCTTTCGTCTCACGAGATTACGCCCAAGCGTAGCGATAAATGAAGTTGATGATGATTGAATGCATTGAATGGGATCATGGTCTGTTTTGAGTACTCTCCATCCTATCTGAAACCGGTCAGAATTTGCAGACCTCTCGCGCCTACAGGACAGAAGCGCGTCGACCTCGAGGATGACGACAATCGGCTGTGGTTAGTCACATGCGCTCCTTTGGCGGCATCCTCGGCCTGAAGGGGGGATACGCAGGCTTAAGAGCATGGTTGTGTATGCGACGGGACAGTATTGGAGATTACACCAGCGACTTTCCTGGAGGAACAGGTGGTGAGAAAGATCTGATCAGCTTGTCATTGCCGTAATAAGTTGGTCTTCTCTGTACCTATTGTGTACTCGAGTAGGTACTTGTCGATCAGGGCGGGGGAGGGGGGGGTGTCGACATTGAAATTCCCGGAGTCTGGTCCGCGGAAGTGCTTAAATGGTACCAAGAAAGCCTCCGCCCCCGCTTCAATGCATATTGTGCGCTAACAGCCCTGGTAAGTACGTTTGTATAAGAGCGCCATGCTTCGGAATCAACCAATGACGTCCTCTCCTCCTCCCCGTTCCCCCTGCCGGTAATCCTTGCCTGTGTCTAACCATAATCTGGGGCCTGAATGCCTCAACATCCAAGGCAGACTCGACTATCCGGCACATACCATCCACGCCATCGCCGTCGTAGGGCTGTCATACTGACATTTTTCATTCTTCGTCAGTTCAACTAGACCGCAAAGCGCAAAGCCTGGCCACTTCCTTCTGATGGCACTAAAGAAAAGATTGGTCCTCTGACGTGTTTCCCGGGATGGATGGGACAAAGTTAACCTGACCATACCTTACTTACCCCACAATCTTGTGATGAAAAGTACCCAGGTAGTACGTACATCGTACGTAGTACACAGTCCCACACACAGTACTTTGAACTCGACAAGGGACGAGACCCTAAGATTTTAGGAAACCGAGCGTTTTGGCTCGGGTGCCGTGCTTACCTAGTTCTAGTTCTACATGAAGCAGTTTCATCCTCCGTAGCGTTCTGACTTTCTCCTCCACACAAATCCATTCTCCTCCCACTCTATCTCCTCCCCGTTTCCATTATCTAAAACTTTGACTTCACCCAACTTTATCTCCATCTCTCGGTTTTCTTACCCTTTCCAATTGTAAAAACCAAAAAACACAAAGCAGTTAGACCCCGTTATATGTAGAGCAGTATCAGCTTGGTTAGGTGCTGCTGTCAAGCGCGTGGCTTGACACGCTTACAGACTCTGGCGCCGTTTCTGAACGACCAAGCCATTGGTAGTCTTAACCGACTTGTCGACGACAGCTCCGACACTTACCGTGTGGGCATGTCCAGCATCGAAGAGGCACCAACGGCTCCCAAAGCCGAGCACTCGGATGAAGAGTCCTTCTCCGAATCCTCGCCAGAGATAGACGAGCAAAACTTTGTCCAAGAAGTGACGCAGGTCCAGAAGCGTAAAGGCGGAAGAAAGCCCGTACGTGGAGATGGTGGCAGAGTTGGAATGTTCTCAAGGGCTAAGTTGATACCAGATCTATGCAACCTCGGAGGAACGCAAGCAAAGGAACCGTCAAGCTCAAGCTGCCTTTCGAGAACGTCGAACCGAGTACATCAAGCAGCTGGAAACTACCATCAAGCATCACGAAGACACGCTGCAGAGTCTACAGCAAAGCCATCGCTCGGCGGCGGATGAATGTCTGATGCTGCGTTATAAGAACTCGCTTCTGGAACGTATACTCCTCGAAAAGGGTTGGTCCACCCATTTGAGCTTTCAGCCGCGTCGGACTGACAGCCAAGTAGGGATTGACGTACAAGCGGAGCTAAAGTCAAAGACGGACACGTCGCACATACCCCATAATAACCCATCGCATCCACTTTCGCAGCCGTCTCCTCAGCAACGGGCGGTAATGAACCGTCACAATCAAGCCTGTCGTTCGGCTTCGGGAAGTGGGCTGAAGATACAGCGTCCTGAGGTTTCGCAAGGAAACTCGATCCCCAATCAACCGCCTCAACTGCAACCCAACCCTCCCCAACAGATACACTCACCACTAATGACCAAGTCGCCAGTGAGCTTAGTACAAGGTGGGATGACCTCACCTGGCGTCGATATGCAGGCTCAGCAACAACCACAGCCGCAGCTTAAGCCACGGAGCCGGTCGTCCCGAGGACATCTTGGCCTCGCGATTCCGACATCAGCGCCGAATATGCAAGCAATGTCGCCTAATGCAAGAGGCGGAGGTCGAAGCAATGAGATAAACAGTGCTACTAGCAACGCATCAAGCTATTATCCGTCTCCATTCCAGACTCATATAGAGCAACTCGGCAAGCTGTCCCGCCCCCTCCTTTCCCCTTTGTTATATAGAGCTATGTTCGTCCTAGATTGATTCCGTCAGTACAGAACAGGAGTACGATGCGCATGCCGACATGCTTGACGATCAAGATCCAAGCGATCATTCGGCCGGTCCAGGACCGTACCCCCAACAATTCGACCATCCGCCTCTTCCTCCGGGCCAGCAGCTCCCTATGAGCATGCCAGGACATCCACCAATGCAGCCAATGCAACCAATGCAGCCACCACCGACTTCTCAGCCTGTTGATCCCAGCCATCCAGGTTTTGACGGAATCAATCAGCTTTTCGACCCGTTTGACCCCATGCTGGATGCCGATCCCTTTGGGTTGACTGCAAGCATGCACTTCCCTACGCAATTTACATTTCAAGAGAGCTCCATGAGACAATAGGAATTATTCCCGACTTGACTTCTATAGCGATTGGCGTGGGCGGAGTCATTTGGAAATGGGGCTGATTCTAGCCGGGACTATACTGTACTTCAAGGATTACCTGGTGGCATGTTCTGCACGATCGGTTCGGAACAACATAGCATGAGCGATAGGCGTTATCTTATGAGGTTGTCCCTCGAGTTCAGATACTACTCGGTCCAGGTATTACAAAAGCGAAGACTCCTGAAATTCTGTATGAGTATGGAATTATTACCATGTAATGCAAAGGCCCCAATTGGAGCGTTTCAACCATCGACGCCCACGATCCAATGCAAGTTCACATTGGGCCATTATTGTTGGGTATCGCATGAGATCCGCTTACCTGGTTGTCGGCATCGAAAAACTTCTCTACCTGAGAGAGAAGGAGTAAAGATACATCGTCAGATCTCGCAGAGAAGTGGAGAGGTAAGCGTTATCTTCCAACAGTTTGTGGGTATCCCTAATCTGATGGCATAGCGCAAGGAAATGATGAAGAGCGTCCTTATCACTGAGTCTACTCTCGCAGGCTTGTATATCTTGTTTTTTCTGTATTTGAGATTTTTGAAATAGGGAACCCATATTGTGAACCGGCATTAGTATGGTGATGATGGCGGTAAGTGTCCTATGTGCATTAGAATAAGAAGAAAACTGTCAGCCTTGACTAGAAAGTATCTTCCCTTGCCAGAACAACGTTTGAGCCCCCTTTTCAACGCTTAACGTTGCAAAGTAAGTTACAACAGCGAGGCGTCTGATTGAGTGAATTCGCCCTTGTAAGCGACAGCCCTAGCTTCAGCACTAGCGCCATCACTCCGTCGCCTCGTTAAAATTCCCACAACCCTAGTGGAAACTGCTCAACCTCAGCGCTTTCTTAAACGTATCGCAACCAGCGTTATAGACACCGGGAGACAAGATTCGAAAATGGAGTCTCGTCGCTCGTGATATCAGAGTATCCACAATCAATTGCTGTGATAGCAAAGGAAGGCTGTCGTAGGTTGGACGAGATGGCCGACGTCAAATCCAAGGTATGCCAATTAGCTGTGAAAAGCTACCCTTTACAGCCTTGCAATGCATTGGAATTATCATCTGCTAATACTAGACCTTTCAGAACCTTTACGAGCTCCTCGGTATGCACTATCTCACTATAATAATCCTAACCCATTGACTGGAGAACAGGCAACGACCATGATGACGACTCTGACAAGGAGCCCGAGCCTCCAACTAAGACTGTCGACAAGCCAATTGCAAGGACTAGCAAACGCAACGCTCCCGATTTGCCACCTAACGAGCCTCGTGGAGGCGCTGTTGGAGGTGATCGCGGTGGACGTGGTGGACGGCGTGGTGGATTCACTGGCAACGAGGAAGGTGGGTGTCAAATATACTCCACATGGCCTCCTCTATTTGAACAACTAGGAGCACAATGTATCTCGAGCCGAGAGCTGACTCTTTCCAGCCTTCCATGACCGCACAGCTGGCTCTGTGAATAACCGCGGTAAACCGACTGACGATGGTCTTCGTCAGGACCGCCACTCAGATCGCATTGGGGGAGGTCGCATTCAAGGCAATTACGAGGGCCGTGGCGGCCGTGGGGGTCGTGGAGGCAGAGGTGGTCGAGGCAACCGTGATGATCGACATAGTCGTGGCCCGCGCAAGTCAGTACTTCAATATCGCGCCTATTACGGCCCTACTGACCCTAGATCCGAAGTGATCATGTGAAGCAAGCCGATCAATCTTGGGGTGCTCCAACCGGGACTTCTGAATGGAATGACGAGAAGGCTGGTGAAGTCATTGCGAAGGCAGACGAAACTGGTGCTGGTGGTTGGGACTCTACTGGTGCCGATCCAATTGCTGGTGGTTGGGATAGCAAAGAAGGTGGTGCGGTAGATGCCGCTGATAAGCCAGCTGACGCCGAGGGTGCAGCCACTGGCGACGCTGCCACTGAGTCTAAGCCAGCCGCCGAGCCGGAGCCAGAAGACAACAGCAAGTCTTATGCTGAGTACTTGGCTGAACAAGCTGAGAAAAAACTCAAGTTAGGTGCTCCAGTGCCAGAGGCACGCAAGCCAAATGAAGGTCGCAAACCCGACAAAAAGTGGGAAGCTGCCAAGCCTCTTCCCCAGGGCGAGGGGAACGAGGAGTACTTCTCTGGCAAAGGCGAGAAGGCAAGACGTGAGAAACAGCGAAAAGAAAAGAACATCCTGGACGTCGACTTGCGTTACGTGGAGCCATCTTCGGGAAGGGGAGACCGTGGCAGGGGCGGACGTGGAGGAAGAGGCGAATACCGTGGTGGCGAGAGAGGACGTGGACGTGGACGCGGACGCGGCGATGGAGACGGATACCGCGGACGAGGTGACGGCGAGTTCCGTGGCGGGTACCGTGGTGGCCGCGGTGGACGTGGCGGCAACTCGGTCAACGTCTCGGACGAGAACGCGTTTCCCAGCCTCGGCGGCTCATAGCTCTGACTTGAGCAGTTTAATAGGATCAGATTACCGTTATCGAAAATGATGTAGCAGATCTGGGCCGGGGTAAGTTAAATATGGTCACCGAAGCATCTCCTTTTGTCGTTGCTTAGGTGGAGACTCTTTGACTGTCAGGGCAGCGATTTCATGGAGCATGTAAAAATAGGCCAATGTAGCTCATGCAGACACAAAAGCACGTTTCAAGCTCCAAGTCTTATACACGACTTTTCTCTTGGGGTAATTCCAATGTAAACGATTCCTAGCCCGTACTGATCACCGAGATCCAAGATCCAAGATGTGCATCTTCGCAACATTGCAATACAACTGATGGCTCATCCGCAGCTCTGCCACCTTCCCTTGGCATTATTCACGACTACGAAGCTCTCAACGAGCCAGCTTGGGTGATGCCTAAACCTCCTTAAAGACTTTCAACATCCTATCTAATCTCTCTCGGTGGAAAAGTACGGCTACATGGTCGAGGACGGCAGAAGCACGACAGCGACAATGAGCAAGCACTGGGTGTCTCTCGACTAATAATTGATAATATATATGTTTTTTAACTCCATGAACGAAACCTAATATACCGCACAAGTAGGCTTCACTACTATCACTTGAAGACCTGGTGCTTCAGCCAGTGAGTGAGCAAAACAAGCCGTTGCATCGTTTCAATGGCGAACTCAAGGCCCTCGCCAATAAACAATACCTTGACAACACGCTCTCCAGCTGCACCGATCCCGATCAAGGCTTGTCCAATAGATTTGGGAAAGACAAGGTGTGTTGGTCGTATTGATTGTAGAGGTTCAGTGACTTTTGATGGTTCTGGAAGGTAACATTGAGGAGTGTCAGGGAAGGGAGCTAAGTGGATTAGGCCTCGCTTGGTTTTCCACCCGATCAATCTCCTTTGTTTCGACACACACGCTCGTGAGGCTTCATGTCGTGGCTCAGTGTAAGAGTTTCGAGGTCTTGACTAGAGACAGATAGGAGTTCTTGATGTGCTTCTCTCCATAGTTTACTGAAGCCAAGTCTTGCAAGCTTTGGACTGGTGGAGATTTCGCCTCGACGTCTACGAGCACAAAGTTACTCACGCTTCCCTACTTTGGCCCATGATCCTGGTTCGCCTGCAACATTGCTGCGCGACTGCAGCATGTCAGGAGATGAACAGCCGTTTACTCCGACAGATTTTGAGGTAAATCAATCAAGCGTACACCTCCTCGAGCCTCGCCGAGTGATTGGATGGTTTTCGCGATGCTTTTGAGGTCGCGAGACATGAGATATGTATCACTGGATTCCTAGGATCATATATAGTGCAACATTGCGCTTCTTCCTTGCTTCTATACTGTCGCAGCAAGGCAACTACTCCAGGTTGACTTGAAACTGTATTCAACTTATCATCATGCTTTACACACTGTCTTTTGCGGTTTTTCTTCATTTCGTTGCGCTTGTTTCGGCGGATTCATTGAAAGACATCAAGCATGTCGTTCTCTTCCTGCAAGAAAACAGAGCGTTCGATCATGTAATGAATCATCTGTCGTGTAACGTCAGCTCTGCTCTGATACTCTGTAGTACTTCGGGACCATGGCTGGCGTTCGCGGTTTCGCCGATCCCAATGTTCAAGTTAACCCTGACGGCAAAACGACCTTTCAACAGTTCGTTTCTCGAATTTTCTAGCTAACCTGCATCATGGTGATATGACACGCAGATCTTCATAACACCTAACATTTTGCTTATATAGAAAAGTAATGTCGAACTTGACTACGGTTGACACACTCTCCCCATGGTACATCAATTACCAAAGCGGCAGTTGGGTAGAGGCTACCCAATGTACGGGCGCCGGTAGCAATGGCTGGCAAGCCAATCACGCTGCTCTTGACGGTGGCTTTAACGATCTGTGGGTGGTGAACAACACAGCGATCAGCTGGGCTCATTTCAAGAAGAGCGATCTGCCGGTTCAGTTCTCTATCGCTGAGGGCTGGACCGTAGGCGATATGTATCAGGTACGCCCAAGGCCGTTTACCCTGGGCTATTTCTGTATGCTATTTCTGGTTACTGATGACGAATATCACATTAGCAAGCAGTGATTGCATCCACGAATCCCAACCGTGTTGCCTGGATGAGTGGATCCGTGAACTGCCCTGGTGGCCCCCAAGCTCCTAACCAGGGTGGGGTGGTTCTAGATAATAATGGAACACCTGGTCAGCGCTCCTTGAATTTGTACAGTAGACTAAACCTAATAATGACCGTCTACAGGCTGCGAAGCCCCTGGCCTCAACTGCTTCCCTTTCAGCTGGAAGACAGTGCCCGAGTTCCTTCAGGATGCCAATGTGACCTGGCAGGTCTATCAAGACCAAGACAACTTCGGAGATGACGCTCTCACCTCTTTCGTCCAATATCAGAATGCCCCCCCAGACTCCCCGCTCACTATACATGGAAATTCCTTCCCTGGACTCGAAAAGTTTTACTCCGATGCAGCAGCTGGTACTTTACCACAAGTCAGCTGGATCATCGGCCCAGCGGAATTGAGTGAACATACTCCATTCACCCCTCACGATGGTGCCTGGCTACAAAAACAAATTGTCCATGCCGTTGCCAACGGTTCCTCTTACAACAACACCGTCTTGATCATCAGCTATGACGAAACCGGCGGCTGGGGCGATCATGTTACCCCATTTCACTCGCCTCAAGGTACACCTGGCGAGTGGCTCAACGACCCATACGGCATTTTCGGAGAGACTTACACCGGACCCGGCTTCCGTCTCCCATTCTACATCGTCTCCCCCTGGACCCGCGGCGGGCATGTCTTTACCGAGCACGCGGACCACAACTCGCAGATTATCTTCGTAGAGCAGTGGCTCGAAGCCATTGGCTACACAGGTGTGCAAACAGACCAAATGCCTCCATGGCGCCGCGACCACATGTCGAATCTGCTAAACGCTTTCGATTTCGAACATCCTGATTACTCCCTCCCCACTCTCGCTGATGCCCCTCCCCCTTCTAAGGATTCCTCCGGTAATTATAACGGTTATGCCCTATGCCAAGCCCAATACGGCGATCCCAAACCGTCTGCCCCATACGGTCCCACGAACGCTAACCTCGACCCCTCAACGCTCAGCGAAGAAGGCTTTAAGAAGGTCCGCGGCTACCTGACCGAAGGGCGCTATCTCGTCTTTGAAATGAACGGATACGCACTCACGAACGTAGGTAAGAACGCTACAGACATCTCCGCCACGAAAGCGACCGCTCAGCACGAAAGAGCAAACCAACGCTGGGTCGTTCACGCAACCGGCGGGACCGCCACAGACGGCGGAGAAGGCCAGGGCACTTTCGTGATTGCGAGCGCCCTGGATGGGCGGTACATGGCCAGCCACACCTCGTTCTCCAGAACCCGTTCAGGCGCCGAGACGTACACGATTACGGATCTGGGCAACGGCGCCGGCTACACGCTGGAGAATGAAAACGGCACGTATCTGACGACTGATGCGGGTGGGAAGGTTGGCGTGACGAGCAAGCGGGCGCCTTGGACGGTTTATAGCGTCTTCTTTCATAATTAATTCAAGGCAATCTTTTGACTCACGGTACTAGGTAAAGATGTAGCTTAATAATGAAGGTCTTCGATTCAATGATCATAGTATTCTGCTTCCCTCACGCACATGCGTCCGCATTCATCGGCCTTTTTCTGTCTGGTATACATGGTCCCCTTGGATAATCTGACTATCTGGACTATTCAGAAATATCCTAGAGGAGCGAGGAGTAAGGAAGTGTAGTCTACGAAGTAGCTTTCAGCCCCTTTGTCGTCCACGATGAATAGCAAACTGCAACTGTCATGCACTGCTTTCTATCTGTGGAAAAACTATCTCGTAAACACAATAGGCTAAAACAAATAGAAGGGAATAAACTCGCCGAGGTGCTGTTTTTTATTGCCATCGCGGATGTCGTAGAAATCCATCCATCCGTTCGTCTTTCGTTCTTGCTTACAGTGATACGTTCATGCATAAACGAGTCCGTTTCGCTTCATGATAACTTCCATCTCGTGAAGTAGGAAGCGCCAAATCTGGTAGTAACCACAGGGTAAGAAAGAGAGGAATCGGGCCGAGTTTTTTATCTGAAAAGTAATACATCTGCAAAAGAAAGAAAATCCGTCACATCATCGTCAAAGTATCATCCGTAGCCGACGTCGTGACCCATCATGCACATCCATCATGAATCGCAGAGACCAGCCTTCATAAAAAACGCTTTCGTGATAGCAAATATACCTACCCTATCGCCTCTCTTTCGGCCTCGCAAGCATGTTCAACCGACTCAGACTCAAAACACCCCTGCTCCGCTCCTTCCCACCGGCACCCATTTTCGGGATACCGCTGCCTCCACTACTCGCAGCCCCCATGCGCTTTCCATTCAACTTGGCATCGAATTTCGCCTCTTTTTGCGTCATCTTCTGCTTCTTTGACGGGCTTCGTCCATCATCTTCACCATTTTGGTCTACAGGCCCGCGGTTCTCAACACTCTCGTCATCTGAGTCTGCACGGTGACGCTTCTTGTTCGCGATGCCGTGAGGGATTGCAGGTAGCTCATCGAAAGAGGACGGCAGAGGAGTAGGAAGGCCGCTAGGACGGACCTGGCGAATAGTTGAGGGGGCCTTGAGACCAGAAGTTGCGGGACCGAAATTGATGGTTTTGATAGCGGTGAAGGTGAAGTCGCCTGGAGCGGGAGACTTGGGGATTTTGGCTCGGATAGTGATGTTTGGAGAGCCTGTTAGGGTGGGGTAGGAGATTGGTGAGGGCTCAATGTGGTTGTTGGTGGCTTGGCGGTCAGAGGGCAGGGATGGAATTTTGGAGGGAGATGGCGAGGCGGAGCCTAGGTCGTATATGGATTTCGTACTTGGAGTGAAGCCAACACGTTTGACGGACGGGGTGCGTTGGAGGCTCTGAGATGGTGTCCCGGGCAAGCTAGGCAAGTCTTTGTTAAGGCCCATGTTATCTTGAGGAACAGGCAGGTGAGTGCCAGCAGCTACCTTGAGAGGGTCGTCGGAGAACTTTGGTTGGTAACGGTGGAGGATAGATCTCATGCTGCCGAATCGTGACAGGGATGGTAGATACTTGTGGCTACCTTCGGTCTTTGGGGCAGCTGGACTTGCAAGTGTTTTTGTTGATGCACTACGGCTTAACGAGGGGATCATGGAGGTTTTGGACGCCTTTACACTAGCCGATCGAGCCAGCGATGATTTTGTTGGTGTTGTGACGGTGCTTGGTAGACCCTTGTGAACCTTGGTCTTTACCGGCGAGGACTGCACACTCTCCATCTCAGAGTTGGTGTCTCGCAATACTGCTCGTGCCGTGGAAGTATCATCACTCATTGTTTGTTTGACACGTTTTGCTGGCGAAGTGTTTTCAAGCCGGGTGCTGAGTTCCTCTGCACGTATTGACTTGAAAGACTTGGTTCGAGAAAGGATGCCCGCGGGTGCATCAAGTTCTGCTTTTGATGGACTCCGCTTCAGCGATGTGCTAGCAGCTTGCGACTTACTCTTCCAGATCGAAGCGTGGTTTGCAATTGAATCCATCTTCTTGAATTCTTGCTTGTGAACATCACTGTATCTCCCAGCCTTTCCCTTGGGCTTCGCAAGTTTCCGTCCACCGAGACCGAAGAGCTGGTTGGTTTCACCGTCTTTCTGGTCCTGCTTGTTGCGCTCCTCCAGTAAGGCTGCTTTGATCCTAGCTGCTTCTTCACGCACACTCTCCATGATTTTATTGGTTTCTTCGCTAAGGTCGGCTTCTGGGCGATTGAAGCTGAAATCGAAGGTTGGAGAAGACATGTAATTTGGTAAACCGCCCTTTGTTTTGGTTGGAGTACCCTGAGCTGTTGCTAGGGAGCCAGAATGTGTTACCGGTGCTGTATTCCGAACATCAACACCCCCAAAGCCAAGGCGGAAGCCAGAGTCGGGTTGCTTGGTGGTGCTCTGATGGATTTTGCTTGGATGCATCTCGTTGAGACTGGGATACATCCGAGAAGCAGTTTGGGGTGTCTTGATACTAGCTGATTGCATCTGGGGCTTTGCTTGGGTTATGGCGGTATTTGGTGGAGCAATTGGAGATGACACAAAGGTGTCGATTTTACGCGGCGTGCCGTCAAGTGGAGATTCGTCTCGTTCGAAAACAGAAGACAGCGGTTGCTTAGAAGGTGTTGTAATGGAGCGAGCCTACATGTATGAGACAGTCAGCACATTGTATCTGGTAAGCTCAGAGCCGTCTGGATACGGGATGAAGGTTTGTTTACTTACGGGGGTTCCACTGCTTCTGATACGGGATGATCGGCGTCGAGGAGTAGCCATTGTACCAGAGCGACCTGTACGAATTACTCCGAATATGCTTTCTTGTTCTCAGAGGTTGTAGATTATAGATACTTTCCTTGAATGTTCAAATGTTTTTGTAGTGTGATGGGTTGTTTACAAACAGAACCTCGGCCTTAAGTTATCTTATCCGCTAGTTCTAAAATTAGTGAACTTTAGCGGCCCCCTCCGTAAGCTGTGTTTTGTTTCCATCCCGCCGACCTCCTCAATCCCTCTTTACAATACTTCAAGAAAAACCATTTGAACGCACCTCAAGTACTTGAAGTCGTCCGAATATCTCCACCACCGCAATCATGAGTACCTCCTTTGTAGTCGGGGCCCCTGTTCCAAAAATGCTGCGTCAGTCCTGCACCTCCCCGCTGCATGTCGTTCACTAATGTCTTGAAACAGCGGTTACCGGCACCTGGACCCTCCCCTTTGCCGCGTACCTCCTGGTCCTGTCCAACCGTGTCGTGTACCAGCGTCTCAAGAACGAAAAATATGTCGGCGACCGCCTTGAAAATACTACCAATGATTCCCCGGATCCTCTCATGATCGAATCGCGCTGCCATGCCAACTTCCTCGAGAGCGTGCCATTGGCTTTCATCCTGACGGCGGTTGCGGAGCTGAACGGGGCGAACAGAAAGGTGCTCAACTACGCCTTAGCCACGTTGTTTGCGCTGAGAATCGCGCATGCGGAGTTTGGGCTTAAGGGGAGGAATGCCCTCGCAGCTGGGAGACCGATTGGGTATTTCGGCACCCAGGGATTCCTAGGCGCGATGGCGGCTTATGGTGCTTACCTTGTCAAGGGGTACTGGTACTAGGGAGTGTCCGAGATGACAATGGCAAGCTCTGCGATTGAGTTAGAACAGTGGCAGTCAAGGTAGCTGTGCAGATGAGGAGGTTGCAACTGACATACACACAATACTTGCTGCGATGCACATATACTTTAATTTGTAGATTATCCAGATGCATCGAATAGTTATAAGCTTATCTCCACTTCATATGTACCGTTACCTATCACAGCATTCTTATCTTCTGAGCCTTGATCACTCCTTCCTTATCTACATCTACACTTTAATCAACCTGCATCGAACTCAACGTTTTCTTTTTATTCGTTTGATTCAATACTATCAATCCGCAGCGTCTAGACGGCATCCCACACTCGTTATTCTTGCTTCTACATCAATTAAATCAGCATCACCATCCAAAACCCACCAAGAACACCCACTCGGTTCCGCTTTAAGGCATATCATTTGCTGCCGCAAACCTCCTCATTACCAAGCCGTATCAGAAACACCACTCCCTAGGGCTCTCACCACCATCTTTATACCATCGAGCAACGGCGCCACACCACTCCATCAACTTCCGCCAGCCTCCTCAAACCTACCATGATCACCAAAATTGACAACATCCACCCTCCAATCTCCTTCCCCCA
>JAABUO010005518.1_pt1 | contig 14672 bp, 18 predicted proteins | sample 5559291 | NCBI WGS metagenome assembly JAABUO01 (sample SAMN10711878, study PRJNA513372) | rock metagenome | isolation source: Antarctica rocks | place: Antarctica: Victoria Land, Finger Mt sud | reverse complement strand
ACGCCAGCGCTGCTCAAGCGCCTGGACGACAGCGCGGACGCCGTGCGCGCGGCGGCCGCCGCCGCGCTCGCGGCGCTCGCCGCGTGCCTGCCGGCGGCGGCGGCGGGCGGCGTTGCCGCGCCCGGGGCTGCCGGCGGTGGCGGCGCGCGGGGCTGCAGCCGCGCGCGAGATGAGCGGGCGGCCGCGGCGGCGGCGGCGCTCCTGGTGGGGCCCAAGGGCGTGCCTGGCATGCGTGTCGCCTATGTGCATGCGCGTCTGCGGAGGTCTGCGCACCGCGTGGCGCACGTGAGGCTGTCGCGTGCGGGCTGAGCGGCATGCGTGCCTTGGCAGGCCGCACGGCCTGGCCCGCGGCCAGCAGGGCATGGTGGCACATGTATGCATTCGTGCATGTCAGGGCATGAGCGTGACGTCCAGGTGACACCAGGCGGGGGGTGCATGCCGGCAAGCCTGCTGGGTGACTGCCCTGTTAGCCTTCCAAAAACCCTGCCGTCCGTGAAACCCTACACAAAGTCGCGCAGGTGCATGCGGAGGACGCCGCGCCGGCGGTGGCAGCCGCCGCCTGCGCGGCGGCCTGCGCTCTTGCCGCGGCCGCCCCGCAGCCCGTGCGCGCCGAGGCGCTGCGCGCCGCGGCGCGCGCAGGCGCCGGCCCCGCCGCCGGCCTGGTGCTCGGCGCGTGCGACGCGGCGGCCGCGCGCGCCGCGGCTAATGGCGGGGAAGAGCGCGGCTGCTGAGGCGGCGCGAGCATCCGAGCACGTGCTGTGCTTGTGTCACGCGGACGGCAGATGGCCAGGGGTGCGGCGCGGGGCATCAGCACCTGGTCTGCCTGTGGCTGGCTCGCTTGTCTGTCAGGCATGCGCGGATCACCTGACTGTGCTGCTTTGCATCTCCTTGCTCTGGACCGCAGACCACTGCAAGCAGGCAGGCACACATCGTGTGAGGATGCATGCCTATGTGCGAGCATGGGCGTTCATGGGGGGATGCACAGCACACCTCTCCATGAGCGGCTGACCCGCTGTGAGCTGCTTCCAGCAAATGCATCGAGCATGCGCAGCATGCGGCTCGCTCACAGGCGGGGTGGTCCAGCCTATGCGCATGCATGCGCAGCATGCGATTACCACCAGCATGTGTGAAACGCCAGCATCCCACAAGAAAGCAGATGCACTGCAGCATCTCGGGTTCCCGCGTGTTTGGCCAACCCAGCTTGGCCAACCAATGCACATTGGTGCTTCACGTGCACACATGCGCAAAGCGTAAGTGCCGAATACAGATGCGGCAGGCAAGTCAGTGCCGCCCGCACAGCAGGCGCCACTGCCAAAGCAGAGCAAAGCTGGATACTGGGTCGCCGCGTAATAAACACAGCCACAAGGGCGCGGCGCGAGTTCTTGACCCCAGTGAAGGCAGCAGAAAACCATGGCGCACAGCATGCAAGCTTCTGTGTGAATGCACAACTCCAGAGCATTTGCACAGCGGGGTTCATGGCAGGCTCGTCGTGGGCAATTGATAGACTGGGGGCTTACAGCATGCAGAAGTAACGAGCAGGCGAGCGGTGCTGCGTTGTGTGGGGCTGCGGCAGGGCCGTGAAGGCGCAGTTGTCTGCAGTCTGCAGTGCAGTGGGCCAGACAGGGGCTTTGGGCAGCCAGTCCAGCGCTCGGCCCTAGCGAGGTTGACCGCGGCCCTTTCTTTCGGGATGAAGGCTCGTTGGGCAGCTTCAACGGGCCTGAACATGCATGGCATGTGTGTATACATGGTATATGAACGCCTGGGCTCCCCTCGAGCCTGTGCAGCAGCACGTTGTCTGTCTGCCGCACCTTGACGCAGTCCATCTGACTGTGCCTGTTGCGCCAATGCATTGGTCTTTACGAGTGCGGTGTCCCAGAGCTACAGCTGGCATGAGCGGGTGCTACCTGAAATGTGTCCACAGTCATGCGCGCGTGAGTCTGGACCCATTTTTGCACTGCGCTTGGGCTGGCACCAGAGCATGCAAGGAGTGGGGCTCAGCAATGACTCACCAAAACATGCACTCACCAAAACATGCACACAGTCCAAGCCTTCATGGCGCATGTCCTCGCCTCTCCCACAGACGCATGGCAGCACAAACAATGTGCATGTATTCCTTCGCCGCAATGCATCGCTCTCAGCCTCTCCAGGGCTGCGCGACTCCCGACTAGCGCATTTCAGGTTCAGCGGCGTTTGGGCCTGTGCATGTACCCCCAAACCACATCGAAAATTCAGTCCTCACCATCATCTATACACCTCACGCTCTTCATCGTCATCCTCACTGCGATCGTCATATGACGGGCCTCCCGCTGCCGCCCACGCGCGGGCGCGCTCGTGCGCGGCCCTGGCCGCCGGCAGGTCCGGCGCGCCGGGGGCAGGCCAGCAGCGCCAGGCCAGGCGGTACAGCCTGGCCCTGGCCCGGTGGCGCGCATCAGGCGGCACTTCAGCAAATCCCACCTCCACCGCAAAGCGGTCCCCGCACCTGGTTATCATCTCAAGCACAAGCTCGCAAGTGAGACGCTTCGCATGCAGAACGTCATAGTCAGTACCCCTTGCGCGGTACATGTGGATGCCGCCGCGCTCGGCGCACAGCTCTGCAGCCTGCAGGCGGGCGTGGCAGAGGCGCTCCGCGGCCGTAGCCGCATCCAGCTCGCCAATCAACAGGTCCAAATGGCCACCAGACATTATACGCACAGACCTGACCTTTTCAGAAAAAACGGCAACATCGATGCAAGAGATACGCGCCCCAGAGCTGTCCACCTCGAGATGCCGGAGGCTGGTGAAGCCCTCCAGGAGGGGTCCACAATCAATGCTCAGATTTCGGTCGATTTCTGTGGCAGTTTCATAGGCTATTGCATAGCCTCTCAAGCGGAGGGTGTGCAGCCGTGGCAGCCACCTTGCCACGCCCGAGCGCGACGCCCACGCCAGGCCCGAGATGTACGCTTCACACAGGCCGAGCAGGTCCAACTCTTCCAGGGCGCCTGGCAGGTACTCGGGCCACAGCCGCTCTGCCGGTGAGGTGCGGGTCAGGTTTTCACCAGAGCAGTCAATGCCTAGCCTGGTCAGGCGCAGGCCGCTCAGGTCCAGAGCAGGCCGCGCCGTGTCCCTCGCACAGGCCACTAGCTGCAGCGGCACGCCGGAGAGCTGCAGCAGCGTGCCGCCGTGCTGGGCCAGGAAATTGTTGAGCAGCGGCTGCTCCCACAGGGCGTCCTTAGCTGCCTCCTCAGGGAGGTCCCACAGGACGCAGAACTTGGCGGCCTCCACGCGCCCGGCCTGCGCGGGCTCGAGCAGCCAGCGGCGCTGCTCGTCATCGAGGTGCGCCGCGCTGAAGTCGAGCGCCAGCGGCAGCGGCGGCGCGCGCAGCAGCGCGCGCACGCGGCGGCACACGGACGCCAGGCCGGCCGCGGCGCGCACCTCCTCCGCTGCAGGCCGCGGCGGCCTGTCCGCCCAGGCGCGCCGCAGGATGGCGCCCAGCACCTCGTCGGGCAGCGCGAGGAGGAGCGCCTGCGCGGCCGGCAGGGCGCGTGGCGCGAGGCTGCGCAGCTCGGGCAGCGGCGCGAGGCCGTGCAGCCTGGCCATGCGCAGCCGGGTGAACGCGCAGACATTGCTGCACGCTCTGCGGCCCCGCCTGCGGCCAGTGCGGTGCTGCGCCAGTGCAGAGCTGAGCTGGCACATGCTTCACACTGCAAGGCTTGCAGCCCTAACTTGGCTCGGGGGTGCAGGGAAATGCGGGCTGCATGCGCAGGGCACATGTGGGCCCACCGCGCACGTGAAAGCCTCAGCAAGGCAAGGCATGCAGCTCGCCGCACCCCCGCGCGCGACAGCAGGCTGGCTCTTCTTTGGCGCTGCTGCGCAGCACCTGGGGTCGCCAAGCTATGCGAGCCCCGCACGCATGCATGTGGAGTTGTGCTGCGCTTGTACCAGCTCAAGCGGGCCGCACCTCCTTGGCGGCCTGGCCACCAGGTCCAGGACTCGCCATGCCCACACCTGCGTGCGGTGCAAAGGGAGGCTCGGGGTGCAGGCTATGACGAACGGCGCCCTAGCACTTGGCCCTGGTGTCATGTATGCGCGGCACTGTCACCCTCCTACATGCGCAGGGCACCGTGCCCGCAAAAGACGTCAACCGCCTCGATCGCAGCGCTTTCACGGCGCACAGCTGTGCCAAGTGATGACACACGTGGTCGGCAAGCAACAAGACGGCACTGCCTGCAGTTGTCGGCATCAGTGGTGAACGCAGGCGCGCGCCTTGTCTGTACGTGCAGACGGCGCGCACTCGCTCCTTGATGGTACTGACTCAGCTCGCCCCCGCTCTCCTTGATGGTACTGACTCAGCTCGCCCCGGAGCCTGGTCAACAGCAGCGCACCCAGCTGCTGCTCGCCCTGCGCAACATGGCCTCGCGTAAGCAATCAGTGTTGTGAAAGCTGAGGCGCGCGCGCGTGCAGGGGCGTGCTCCGTGCCCAAGCCGTGCAAGAGCAGGACCTGGTTTGAGGCTGCTGCGGCAGTGGTCCAGGCAGTTTCTATGCGTGCCTGGTCGCCTGGAACAAGGTGCGCGCGCAGAGAAGGCAACAGGCCCCGCGGTGATAGGAGGGCAGGATGCACCACCAACTCAAGGCGGGAGCAGCGCGCCTCTGCTTGCAGAGAGGCCCCAGAGCTGGGCGTGTCAAGAGCAGGCAAAGGCACTGCGTGGGTGTTGCGTGGTCTGGCAGCGCGCCTTCAAGCGTGCTTCTTGCCGCAGCGTTGTTCCTTCGAGGCAACGGTTCGGACTTTACCTGTTGCCAGCCATCCAAGCAAGTCCAAGGGGAAGACAGGGTAGGACATCTGGTGTCACACTTGAGTAACGCATGCACTGTGTGGCACGCTCAACATCAACGCTGTGAATCAGCAAAAACACACGGTCTTGGCCTGGTTTGCCGCGTTGGTTATGAGGCAAGGCCTGGATTCCAGCAACGGGCTATGAGCCATGAAGGCACAGTTGTAATACTTGGGCACGCTCTTGGCCAGCCCGCAGTTGCCTGCCAGGTGTGCTCACAGCTGGCTTGCACCTGCTGCCGTCCACCTGTCACCGCAGCGCGTGTTACCATCAGTTGGCAGGTGAGGGTAGCACCAGCTGCTGGGCGCAAAGGGCCGAGCAGCGCCTTGGGTCTTTTGTGCTGAACAGGCTCAGGGGAAGCCATGCGTTCAGACACATGGGCATCTATCGCCACAGCTGCCCAGTAGACCTTGATCCCAGGAGGACCAAGCGCACAAAGCCCTGTCTGGTCCACTGCAGACAGGCGCGCCTCCACCGCCCTGCCGCTGCTCCATTCAGCAGAGCACCGCTCGCCTGCGCGGTACTCTTCCGTATTGCCAATCCCAGCTGCCAGTTGCCTTGCCAGAGTTCGCCCTCGTCCAACGTCCCTCCGCAGCCTGTCCGCGCTGGCGCGCTGGTCTTCGTGCATGCAGTGTGCTCCACAGCTGCAGTGGTGCCAACAGCCACGCCAGGCGCTATACCTCAGGCCTCGCGTGCTGCCTGGGCCCGTCTTGGACACGGGCAATGCGCTTGATACGCGCGCTGCAAAGCGCGCAGCGGCGTCACGCAGGCGCTCAGCGTCGCATAGGAACGCGCCACCGAGCGGCAGCGCCAGGCTATTGAGCGCAGCAGCGAGGCCATGCAGCGCGTGGGGCAAGCTGGCCGCGGCGGAGCAGGCTGGGCGCCCTCGGCCCTGCGCACGTGCTGGCAGCCTCATGCAGTGACCCTCTGGAGACACAGGCCTCTGGTTGTAAAGGCGCTAGGCCTCCTTGCGCGCCATGACACTGATGAACAGGTGCAAGGCAACGCCAGTGCGCATGCGCAGCGCGGCCGACATGCAGCGCAGGCCGCCCAGGCGCGTCGGCTCACCGTTCTCCTGCACCCGCCAGCCCGTACTCACGTCCGGGGCAGGCGGGAGGGGGGCATCAGACGGCCCTGCGGCACCGATGCGCCAGGAACTCGGCCAGTCTCCCAGAGTGGAGACAAGGTCACACGCTTGCAACACGATGCAGATCTTGTTCACCATCTGCCGGCACACTGCCTACCTTGCTGGCGCTGGAGCTGTCGTGTTGTATAGATGGAGCACACACTTGCACCGCCCGCGGTCCTGTGCGGAAGCGTATGAGCCGCACAAGAGTACAAGCTCACATCATACGCTACCACCCCTGCAACTGCGCCATACTGAACCTGAAGAGACACGCTGAAAGCGGAGCAGCAGGGCAGCCATGACACAGTGCTCCCACCCCCCACCAGTGCACGCCGCGTGGGGCAGCCAGTGAGTCACGCTCGCGACCCACGTTGCCACTCGGCTCCTGCGCTGCGCGCAGAGCTGCTCTGGCGGCGGCCAACCTCACTGCCACCCTTGTGGGCAACCTCAGTCCCTGGTAGGACGGCTTGCTTCTCCAAGCCTGTTCTCGCACAGCACGCACGCCTCAGATGACGCAGACAGGTCATGCAGAGCCGCGAGGCCGTCCAAGTGCCCCAGGGTCGGCCTGATGGCTCACATTACATGCTCTGGTGGGACGGGGCGCCCAGGAGCCTGCCACTAGATGCCAAGACGACACTAACTCACTGGAATATATGGTCACCGGGGCTAGATCGAAAAGTGAAATTTCCGGCATTCACCCTACCCGGCAGAATTATAATTCGCGAGGCTTTTTGGGTGCAAAAGAGCCTGCCAAGCTTAATCTCGGCCAGACTTCCGCGACAGGTCTCGAACCTGTGACCTTCCGCTGGCTATGCCGGGGCAGGAGCTGCCCGCGGCTTCACCGTAGGCGGATGTGATATCCACTACACCACGCGGAAACCCTAGGTCTAGGGGTGGCGTCTCCTCACTGCTTCGTGACCACATGCCCAACCTGACGCATATGAAGGGGCCGGGGCGCAGGCAAGCAAGCAGCATGCGCACTGCTGCTGGCCCTTGGCTGCGGTGCCGCGGCCGCGCGCCGCGTGGCGGCGTCCCCAGGCCCGGCCGCTCAAAGTGCACAGGCCTGTGTGTGCCGCGCCGCGGCCCGCAGCAACACAACCCTGTGGCTTCCCAGGGCGGGCGCGCCGCCCCCGGCCGAGCGTGGCAGGTCGCCCGGCCGGACACAGGGCACGCGTGGCCGGCGCGGGGCGGCCGAGCTGGGCGCATGCGGGTCGGGGCTGCATGCGCCTGCATGGGGTGAGGCGCACTGCACGACGGCGTGCGCGTCGGCGCGCCTGGGTCGGCCGGCGCGCGGCCCGCGCGCCCGGCGGATCGGCGGAGGCAGTGAAGGGCGCCGCCGCGCGGCTGCATGCGCCGCGCTCCGCCGCGCCGCCGCCGCCGCCGAGCGCGGCGCGGCCAAGACCGCCGCGGGGGGCGGAGGCCGCGCGCGGGGCCGACCGGGCGGGCGGCGCGCGCCCCCGCGCGCCGCCAGGCGCCGGGCGCCGGGCTGCATGCGTCGCGCGGCTGCGTGCACTGCGCGCCTGCGCGCACGCCGCGCCCGCGCCCTGGCGGCCGGCGAGCGGCCCCCGCGCCCCGGCGGCGGCGGACGCGCGCGCCTGCACGGCAGCTGGAGGCCGAGCTCAGCCGCCGGCCGCATGCCCGCCCTCGCGGGCCCGCGCGCCATGCCACGCTGGTGCCTGCGCCCGCTCTGTGCAGAGGCCGGGGGACGGGGAGGCCTCCTGCATGCTCCCTCACCGTCAAGCTTCGGCGGCGTGCCCTGGCATCCACACGTGATACGACGCACGCGGCAGTCGCAGCAAGGCGGCCACACAGCGAGCAGTGCGCCCCGTGCACCGTCACACCACCGGGCCCCGCCCGCCTGGAAGGGGCTGGGGCAAGCCGCGCCGCGGTGCACATCGTGCACTGGCAGACCCCGCAAGCCTGCACGCGGGCGCGCCGTGCCAGGGGTGGCGCCCACATGCGCGCGAGCCCTCGCGGCTTGGGCGGGCGCCGTCGCGGCTGCGCGCCGGGCCGTGGCCGGCCCGCCGCCGAGCGCGGCAGGCTGCGCGTGCCGCGGCAGCGCGGGCGCCCGCGCCGCCGGCGCCGCCTCGGGCGCCGACCGCCGCGCCGCCACCTGCTCCAGCAGGCCATGGACCGGTAACGGTGCGACACAGGGAGCATGCTGGCATCTGCCATGGTCAGCGCCATGCAGCTCCGTGCTTGGCGCGGCCGGGTGCGGGGCCCGGTGCAGGCCCCTGAGCACGCGTGGCGCTGCAGCAGTATTCTCCCGGTCTCTCGCCACTTGGATTCAAAGGGAGTCTAGGAGTGCACGGTTGGAAAGTCTTTTGCACAAAACGGCCCATGCAAAGTCAGCAGACATGCCGTGGTGCGTCTTACTACCTAACCCCACAGTATTCATTAAATTACACACACAGGAATGCATACATTGGTCGAGGAATCTCGTGATCATCCACCTAGCTGGCCAACTACATGCAGTTGCATATGCACACATGCGCAGCGCACACACGCTAAACAAAATTGCAAGTCAGTGCTGCCCGCACAGCAGGCGCCACTGCCAACCCTGAGCAAAGCTGGGTACAGGGACGCCGCAGGCTAAAGCAAATTCATTGTAACAGCCACAAGCACACGGCGCAAGTTCTTGCATGCAGGGCAAGGCACTTAAAAAAACACACGGTGCTCAGCAAGCAAGTTCCTCTCTAGATTCTTCACCCAGACCATCCGTACAGCGGGGCTGTGGCAGGCAGGTACATCTGGACTCGCAGCCACGCCTCCGTTGCAGGTCGCCATACATGGCGCACAGGCTGACAGGCTGCCCGGCTCCTTGCGCCCTCCAGGCTGCAGAAACACAATGCCCACACGCAGGCCGGCTACCGAAGCCGGAGCAGACGGCAGCTGCTACCTAACAGTCGCCCAGGCTGGCTAATCCTTTGTAGATAGCCGCGCCAGGGGCACACCCGCTCAGGCGACTCCACTCAGCCACTTTGTACAACACAGCTGCGCCAAAGCGCGACCCCGACGGGCGGCTCCCGGCGCCCGCCCGTCAGGCGCCAGTGGGCGGGGCGCCCATGATGAGCCTGCCAACCTAGTGCCTTGAGGTGAGGCAAATGAAGCACAGCATGAGTCCTAGCCAGCCTCAGGGCAGGGCAAGCCAGCATGATAAAGCGCGGGCAGGCGTGAGACAATCCGCCCTGGACAGCAGAGCCCTGCCACACCCGGCACGGCCAGCTCCTGGCGCTGCCTGCGGGCGCGCGTGGGCCGGGCGCCCGCGCACCGCCGCCCCAAGCAATAGGGACTCATGCGCTCCAGGACACTCGCATCCTATGACAAGCTACCCGGCACGCTGCTGGCGCAGCCCGGCTCCACAGGCGGGCAGCGCCTGGCGCTGCCCGTGGGCAACGTCGGGCTGGGCACCCACGCACCGCCGCCCCGGCCCCAAAGCCTGCACTCGCGCCAGTGCGCAGGTTAGCACAAAGCCTCCACAAGACACCCGGCATGCTGCCGGAGGGCTGCTCGGCGCCACTGGCGGACAGCAACTTGCGCTGCCAGCCCGGACTCATAGGGTCCACATGCAAGACGCCGCCTCAGCCCTCCGCCTCTTGCGGCGGCCCGGCGCCGCCGGCGGCCGCGCCTGGAAGGCGGCGCGGTCCCGTGGCGCGCGGGAATGGCGTGACGGACGTGGGCTGCCCGAGCTGCTGCCCGGGCTGCCCCACGACCTCTGCTTCCAGGATCCCGATCCGTCTGCGCGGCGGCACCCGTGTCAGCAACGAGCGGGAGCGCGCGACGAGCGGGAGCGCGCAGCCAGGCCGGCCGCGGTGCGCGGGGCAGGTTGACTCACTTGTCGCTGGGCGCGTCAATGACAGTGAACTTGCGGACCTCCACCAGCGTCTTGAATTTCAGCTGGCCGCTGGTGACCAGCACGTCCTGGCCAGCCAGCAGCTCGGCGGGCAAGTACTTCACCCCGTCGCTGAGAAATACTTTGTGCCAGCCGCCTCCGCCGCTCTGCAACAGCGGCGGTCGAAAGCCTGCGCCCGACACGTCCGACTTGGCACCTCTTTTTTCTAACTGCACAGGCGGCAGCTGGACACGCGCTGCTGATGAGCAGGAACGTGACGGCAACTGTGTGGCACCGCGTTCTCTTTCCTTCAACGTGACAGCGAACCACGCAAGTGTACTTGGTGAACAGCCGCAGGGATCAGGCCATGGAGGGCGTCCAATGCCTCTTGGCTCCCGGGCGCACCGACGCACTGCAGCACAATTGGAGTAGGCGGGGTGGCCCCGCCCCACATGATGTTGACGGCGCCTGTACTCAGTGTTTGCTGTGCCATGGTGTGTCTGTGCGAGCCAGTATTAATGCATGGCCAAAGATGGTAGCTAGCACCAAGTTTATCATTTACTTACCTTACCTTGGAGGTACCTTGGAATTCTATTCCCAAAGTTGTTCAGACCCCACCACAGCACAGTGTGCAGATTGCCGGCACAACAGGCCACAGAGTGCCGTGGTTGCTTGGGCCCTTTACCAAACTCCGCCGTCCGCCGGGGCGCGCGTCCGCCACCTTCACGCGATCGAGGTCAACAACCGCGCGGCCAACTTCGCCTGGCCGGCCCGGAGCAAGGCTGCGCGGGGCCCTGAGCAGCAGGCAGCGCGCGCCGTTTGCAAGCTGGACAGGGACACAGGCGAGCTCTTAATGACGTATAATTCCTTGGACGAGGCTTTGCGCTGCGTCGCGGCCACTACTGGCTGTGTGACGGCCGCAGATCAAGGGCCCGAAGCACATGCGCGTGCGCCCGGCTGCAAAAAGCTCTTCCAGCCCTGCGCCTGGTAAATGTGCTTGTACACCCAACGATGCCCACCCTGCCACCCGCTCTTGGCCGCAGCGCAGCAAGGCCCACCCTTGCTGCGCCGCGGCCGAGAGCGGGTGGCCGAGTGGGTTTTGCTGGGTGTACAAGGACACATACCAGGCGCAGGCCTGGAAGAGCTTCTTGGCGCCGGGCGCTCGCACTCGCACCGTGCCCTTGATCTGCTGGCGGCGGGCAGCGCGCCGGGGTGTGTTACCAGACCATGACTCTACATGCCTGCCTACCGCTTTTGACCATGCAATGGAGCCGCGCTAGATGCGCTTCTTGCCAGTGCTTTGACCCTGCCATGTACCTGTACCCCGTGCTGCCCTAGTTTAGATGGTCACCATGCTAAAGCAGGGCAAAGCATGGCAAAGCATGGTGACCATGCTAAACCAGGGCAAGCGGGGTACAGGCACATGGCAGGGTCAAAGCACTCGCAAGAAGCGCATCTAGCGCTGCTCCATTGCATGGTCCGAAGCGTCACCATGCTAAATCAGGGCAAAGCGGGGTACAGGCACATGGCAGGGTCAAAGCCGGGTGCTTGTCGTGCTGGCGGCGTTCATCCGCCCGGCCTTAGTGCGCTTTAGGTTTGCTGCTCAGCGTGCGTGTGTTTGTTGTCAGTGTATGCTGCAGTAGAGTGTGCCAGAGTGTGTGCCAGAGCGGAGTGTGTCAGAGTTGAGTGTGCCAGCAGTGCAGACTTGGTGAGATAGCTACGAGGTGAACTAACCAGGCAGGTGTGACTCAGTGAGGGTGTAGGCTAAACCTAAACTGCAAGCAGTGCCGTGCCGCCCTTGATGTGTTCCTGGGTGAAGCGCCCACCACACTTGACAGCAGACGCCCGGCAGGCTGGGCACACCCTGCATGCCGCGCATGCAGCGCCAGAGACTGCCAAACAGGCCCAGCGTGGAGTGAGCGCAACCTATGCCATACTGTGGGGGGCGCTGGAAGACTATATATTACAGACGCCCTGCCTCATGTCGCCGGGTGCATGCGTCTGGAGTACAGACGCGTGCGCGGGAGTGCGGGCAAGCCGGACATGCAGGCGCGCTCGGCCGGCTGCCCACGGGCGCGCTCGTCACAGGGCCGGCTCCAACTGCAGGCGCCGCGTATGCACGCCGCGCTTCGCCGCAAGGTGGGGGCGCGGGACCTCACTGCAGCGCGCGCGCGCACCGCCGCCAGCCCTTGACGCACTCGCGCTCCCCAGGAGGCAGGCGCGCCTGCGTGGCGCGTGGCGGTGTTGCAGGACCCCCTCCGAGCACCGTGACGCCGCGCCGCTCAGGGCGCACAGGCGCATGTGTGCCGCGCCGCGGCCCGTAGCTACACGCCGCGGCCCTCAGGCGCGGCTGCCGGCCACTGCGCCTCATCTGCAGGACGCCAGCTTCTGCGTCACCGCTCGCGACGACAACCTCGTCGCTGCCCAGAATGGGTGCGCCATTCCCGGCCAAGCGAGGCAGGTCGCCCGGCTGGTCACAGAGCCTGGCAAGCCTGGCAGGCGCGGGGCGGCCGAGCTGGGCGCATGCGGGTCGGGGCTGCATGCACCGCATGGGGTGAGGTGCACTGCACGACCGCATGCGCATCGCCGTGCCTCTCACAGCGGCCGGCATGTGACCCGCACGCCCCGCGGGTCAGCGGAGGCGATGAAGGGCGCCGCCGAGCAGCTGCATGCGCTGCGCTCCGTGCCCGCACCACTGCTGCCGCCGAGCGCGGCGCCGACAGGGCGGGAGGCGCGCGCCCCCGCACGGCGCCAAGTGCCAGGCGCCGGGCAAAAGCCTGCTGGGTGTCGACCCTGTGAGCCTCCACAGAATCCTATACAAAGCCGCGCAGGTGCATGCAGAGGACGCCGCGCCTGCGGTGGCAGCCGCCGCCTGCGCGGTGTTGCGCGGTGCGCAAGCACCGTGTCCCCCTGTGGCTGGCCATGGCGCGCTTGTCCGTCGGGGTAGCTTGTGTGCAATATCAAGCTTTGCTGCATCACATTTACTTACTTTTGACAGCAGCGCGACCATGCGGGCACACGTCATGCTTGCCCAGGTGCAAAGCATGGGCGCATGGGTGGGTGCATAGCACACCCCCTCTCCGTAAGCGGCTGTTCCGCTGTGAGCTTGAATGCATCGAGCATGCGCAGCATGCGGCTTGCCCACAAGCGGGGTAGTCGAGCACATGCGCACGCGTGCGCAGCATGCGGCTGCGACCAGCATGAAACAAAAGAGGCCAAAAAACACTGCAGCACCTCGGGTTCCCACGTGATTCCTCAACGCAGTACTGATGAGGCCGAGTCCAGTTTGACTTCGGTGATCGGACGGGAACCGGTATGTTGTGGATCGTATGGCCGCAGCATGCCCAAGCAGGCTTCAGATGTATTATGTGTTCCCGGTACATTTCATATACACCTCTGCCATGCGCGGGTGCATAGATGTCACAGATGAATGCTGGTCTGCCTCCTTCTCAATAGCCTCGAGGTAGGAAAAGGCACAGGTGTGAGTGGCAGCCGTCTGAGCTCGTATACGCACCTTTCCTGCTGCACGCACAGGGCACCGAGCACACACGCAAGAGGCAGCAGCGCTGCCGTGCGCCTGCTGCTGCTAGGGGCTGTAACTGAAGCTGGAGACACTCAGAGGCAGCAGATGTCGGGCGCGCCGAAGGAGGACGTACGCCCGAGCATCTGTCACACCCCTGTCGCTTGCTCCGAGTCACCAGCGCCGCGCCTGACCCGCACTCTTGCAGGAGCCGGAGGCGGCGGCGCGGGAGCTTCTGAGGAAGCGGCTGTCTCGAGAGACCGGGGGCAGCAGCGTGTTCCGCCTCCTGGCAGAGGCGGCGCAGGAGCTGCTGCCAGGCATCACGCACATCAGGTGCGGGCGGGACTCGCTACGCACCAACCACAGCGCTGCAGCGTGCCGTACGGCGTGACCTGCTATGACCTTGGACTCTGAACCTCTCTGAGAGCTCGTCAGAACACACCTTGCTCCTAGGCCGTGTTGCGCTTTCCTGACTTGCCTCCGTTCTGTCGTCTTGAGACAGGGTGGTTGTCAGTCTCTTTTTCTGAGCACTGGCTGCCTATGACCACGCAACAAGGCTCGCTCTGGACGTATATTGAACATACCTCCGTGCGTGTCCCCCACAGCGTGTTGCTTCTGCCCGAGGACGCGGACCTGAGTGAACACGCGGCGAGTCCAGAGGTGGCTCCAGGACGCGGACACAACCAGGCACCGCAGGAGGACCTGAACAGTGTGCTGCGCAGTGCAGCAAATGGTGCAGCCCTTTCATGCAGGTGCACAGAGAGGTTCATAAGCTAAGCAGTCTGCAGCGCACGGCTGCGCCCTGTCCTGTGTCCCCTGGTTCTTTCAAAGTGCTGGCTGTGGCTGCGCCCCTGTGCACAGACTGTCTGTTCCTCAATCCTGCTCCTGCTACCTGCGCCTGTGTTCATTCAGTGAAGGCTTATGTGGCAGCGATGAGTGCAGCGCATGCCACGGACTCATTTCATAGTGACATGCGGGCACATGTATGCAGGCACCACTTACTGTACGGCATGCAGTGTGCCCACGCGCCCCTGGAATGCAGGGCTGGACTGGGACAGCGCATGCGTGTGGCGCCTGGGCGGGCCGGCCGGCGCTGTCATGCAGCAGGCGCCCGACTACCCGCTGGCCTGCACCGCGAGCTTGCACGCCGCGCGGACGGCCGCGCGCATTGACAGCTCCGACTACCCGGCCCAGGCATGCGCAACTGCAAGCATGGATGCCGGCACTGCCTGCAGCCTTCTCGATCCTGGGATGAGAGACTGCTGCTGTGCAGGGGTTTGCAGACAGTCAGGCAGCATGGGTGGTGCAGACAGGGGGCTTCGAAAGCGGCGAGCAAGTGTGCTAGTGTGCATTTATTGCTCCTCGTGGCCTGGCGCGCCACCGCCA
>JAABUO010005517.1_pt1 | contig 14674 bp, 5 predicted proteins | sample 5559291 | NCBI WGS metagenome assembly JAABUO01 (sample SAMN10711878, study PRJNA513372) | rock metagenome | isolation source: Antarctica rocks | place: Antarctica: Victoria Land, Finger Mt sud | reverse complement strand
TTATCGTCTTTACTGTCTTTTAACAGGCTAGTAAGAGACGCTGCGATCTTAAAATAGCGATGAATAAAGCGTTTATAAAAGTTAACGAAGCTCAGAAACACTTAAACTTCGCGATAAGTCTTCGATTTAAATCACTCTTTAATTATTTTAATTTTATCTGAGTTCATTTTCATTTCGTCTGTAAATACTATAAAGTTTAGAAATTTAATCTTCTTGATAACGAATTAACATTTCTTAAGGTTAATATATAGCTAATAGTCTTTTAGACGTTGAAACATCTCTTTTACATGACGTTAATGTTGCGTTAAATCGTTATTAAAAATTAAGATGTTATTCAGATATATCATACAGATAACATTAATTAAGTCTCTTAACGCTTTATTAATATAGGCTTAAAAAGTAGCTGAGGCGTTAGTTAACTTAAATGACATGACTTAATATTCGAAATGCTCATAGCGCGTGCGGAACGTCGTCTTTTATTCATTATCTTGCTTAATTCTTATGCGATGATAAACGTTCTTAAGATTTAACTTAATAAAACATTTAAACTCGTTTAATCGATTTAGCGTCTCGATGATTAAAGATAATGAATGATAATTCTTAATCGTAATCGCATTTAAGCCTTAATAATTAACGCATAAACGTAATTCATCATTCTTTTTAAACACAAAAAGTATAAAAGCTTCTGCTGACGAGACGAAATGCTTAATTTAGCCTTTTATTAAAGCAGTTTCGAGATAGCGTCGAAGCTCCGTCAGCTCTGTCTGTAATAAGTTATATAAAAACATAAATGACGACTTCGCGCTTTCTATTAAATTAATGACATGATCGCTTCGGTTCTGCTTCGATAAAATATTAATCTTTTTTACATCGCAGACATTTTTAAAGTCTATTAATTTCTTTAAAACTTTAAATATTGTGATTTGTTTGCTCGACGCCTCTGCGACGTTAACGTAAATAAATGTAAAGACTTCGCTTTGCTCGAATAAACTTTTCAAAAACTTCTGAGATGTTAATACTTTAAGATTTTCAGATTTTATCTTAAAGCGTTAGCTCGCTGTCTGCGAATTTATAAGAATTTCCTGATCGATTAACATTAACATATTAAAAATAGCATCGAGCCCGACGTAATTTATAATATAAAAAAGAGTAATACATTTTCGATGTTGCTCTCAGAAGTTAATTATATTATATGTAAGCTCATAAACGTCGTAACAATAACGGCCTTAATCATTAAGAAATCTCGATAGCGATAAGACGACGCGTTTTATTAATTACAACTTTCACTGTATCAAGTAAGCCTGATTAATTAAATTTAGCTTTACTTTCGAGTTAACGAGCTCGAACAATAAGCGCTCTTCGCCTAAAAGTTTAATTTAATCCTTAGCAATAATTAAATCACGCGCCTTTACTAATCTTTCTTACTTCGCTTGCGCGTCAGCGAAGCTTAATCATTTTTTGAATTCTTGTTAAAAACATTAGTCATCGTTGTAGCTATGTTTCACTTATTCTTTCTAGAACAATTTTTTTTTTAGTGTTTCTTATTATCGCAGTCATAACAGTAATTAACTTTATTATCTGAATCGATTAATTTAAACACGCGCTTGTTACTCGCTCGCGGCTCTAAATTTTCATTAAATTAATCATTTCTTCGTGAATTTCGATTTTCTTTATCAGAAAAGAATTTCTAATTCTTTAACTTACGTTAATTATTTTAATCAGTAGAATTCGAAGCGCCGTCGTTACGCTTACGCGGTTTAATACTTTTCAGCATTATTGCTTTTATTAAAAGCTCTTCTCGATTTTTTAACATTATATCGTCAGTAATAAGAATCTTCTGACGCAGTTTCGAAAGAAGTTTAGCAAAGAAACTGTTAATTCTCAGCGCCGGCGATGTTTCGAATAAATGAGCTTTAATATCTTTCAGATACGACTTAAAGCTAGTTACACTTTGCTCTAATCTTTGTTTTACTTCTTTAAATCTTTAATGAGCTTTAAGCTTCAGATTAACTGAATCGACTATTAAATTAAGTAAGAATTAACGAAATTCTGTAAAAGTATAATTCGTCGCCTTAACGTCTGCGTTTATCTCGTGAGATCATTAATTCATGAGATCTTTCACTATAAACTGCATGCATTAAAGAATTTTTGTTACATCATTAGAAAAGTAGTTCGAGCTTAATTAAAACTTAATTTTTACTTTTCGAAATCATTTTTCATGCTCGTTTTCACTGTAATCTTTATAAAGACGCATCGTCTTCGACTTAATGATTTTCGCAGTGCGCGATTATTACGTCAGCTTAATCAATACTTGCGCTTTTACTTAAGCTTAAATTAACTGTAATAACTTGAACATCATTGCTTTCGATTTAACAGATATTATAAAATTAACAGATGATTATTTAATCGCTGAATCATCGTTAAAAGACGAAATTAACAGATTTCGAGATTTCGTTCGCGTTTCGTCGACGTGCGCAATAAACAATGTCGATCGTAACTTACGAGCTTTAACTTTTAATTTTATAATTCGTCGCAAAGCACGTAAACGATTAACTTTCGCTTGCGTCTCGATTAATATTCGATTCACGAATTCATTACGCAAAGTATTTTTCGAACTTTACTCTTTATCATTATTATCTGCACGAGCTAATAATAAGTCTACTTGAAGTCGTTTCAATGATCTTAAGATATTCTGAGCCTTAATGCTAAGCTCTTTAAAGTCGCTGTCATTATCATAATCGATATGTGATCTAGAGACTGTCATAGCTATATTATATCTCGAGCCTTTTCTTAAAAGAATAGCGATTAGAACTGTAAGGTCGACTTCGTTAGCTATTCGCTAGCGCGTTTAGATATAGAAGACGTGAGACATAATAGATTTATTATGATTATACTCAGTTATTATAATATTAATATGTAGAACTAATCGCTGAAAAACATTAAGAAAATGAGTTTCAGCTCATTTAATACTCTTAATAACTTCATCGTTAGCACTTCGTTATTTAATCGTAATAAATCATTCTTAATACGTCATAAAAGACGTTAGCTTATCGAGCGACCCTAGATCATCTAACAAGTCACCTAACCTTGTCTTTAATGAGCGCTAGCGTGAAGCTAGCGCTTGCTATCATTACAAAATGTTTATTATTCAGTTTCTTACGAAAGAGACTAACTTTCGCATAAATAAGATGCAATTAGCGCTTCATTATTATTAATGCGATCGCTTAAATAATCTGCGAATAAAAAAATAAATATGTTATTCTGTCTGTAATTTTAAGAAGCGAAGAAGATTTATCTTTTTCATTCTCATTTAATCGCATTAAAATTCTTCGTGTTAAATCGTTCGCTCGATTTTTAATTATTAAAATACATTTAAAGCTTGTATAAATAATAAAGTTCGAATCATGTTCTTCATTCTTACATTGCGATTTGTTTCTTTCTTCTTTTAAATCTTTTTCCCGTTAATATTAATGCTACTTAAATCTCTCTTTCAGAACTGAAAGACTCTGAGAAACAGCTTCTCATTCATTTAAGTACATGATTATTATTCTTGTAAGCCTTTAAATTTACATCATAAAGTTAACATGTTTATTACATGATTACTTTACACTCGCACTTACGATTAAGTAATGTTAATAAAGTTAATAATTAAAAACAAATCTTAATTTTCTTAATTATATTTCGCTAGTTCGCTTATCTTTAAATCATTCTTAATCAATAAAGAAAACACTGCAGAAAAAAACGATGCGCTGAGACTGAGCGTCTTAATATGAACTGAGACATTCGTAGCGACTTTTGCTCAAAGCTTTCGCTTCTTAATAATTAATTTCTCGCTCTCTTCTTTTAAGATACTAAATAAGACGAAGTTGTTCATAGCATCTGTTACATCTTTTAAATCTTAAACGAAATTCTCGTGCTCAGTTCTCTTACGTGTTTCTTAAATATAAAAGATGTAATAAGAATCTTTCTTTCTTATCATGTTCGTCAGCGCGACATATAAGTTAGCATCTTTATTAATCTTAACTGTTTCGAAGTTTTCAGTATCATAAATAATATTATTCTTCTTAAGATTAAACATTATCTCGCTAATAAGCTGTCTTTTATAATTTTCGAGATTAACGTTTTTTAAAGTAAAGTCGCTTTGCTTTTAATTCGTAATAAAGAGCTGTAAATAATGAATTATTTTTTTAACGTATCGTTCGAAGTTAATATTATTTAATTAAAGTCGCTTATCGCTAATAAAATGAATGATGAGTTTAAACTAAGTTTTTCTTACTCGATTAAATAAGCGAACTCATTTATCTTTATACTTATTGCTTTATCTTTCTTTTTACTATTTACTCGTCTTATTCACTTTACAAGACATGCATCTTTTTATTTCGCTTAATTATCTTTTATCATTAAATGCGAAATTTCATCATTTATAATTATAATAATCTTTCTCGCTGTCTTCTTTTCAGTTTTGTTATTAAGAAAAGTGTTTAATAATCTCGCATCTTTTAATATTTATTTAATTCGCATCTTTAACGCATCGTATTTATCGTCGTTAATGATAAAATCTTGCGTAATTATTATTTTAATTTAATTTAATAAAATATCATTATAATTAAATATTATCTGCGTATTTAAAATGAACTTAAGTCTTCGTAACATTTTAAAAGACTAGTAAACTACGCAAACATTATCGTTAGTTCTGAAAATCTTTAAAAGTTATACGTTATGTTGTGAAATGATTACTATTATAATGTTAAAAAGTAAGATAAAAGTACGTGTAATATTCTTTCTATTTTAAATAATTTACAAGTTTTACTACACGCTAATAACAAATAATGTACGCACTAAGCTTTGCGACGAATAAAGCGATCGAGAATGCTTATCGTGATATTAAGAATTAGAAGAATAAATGATTATAAGTTAATGTTAAAGCTGAAGCGAAGATCATCTTTGTTCTCGTTATGTCGCAAATTTACGCTAAGCGAGAATGTAAATTTACTTATAATAAACATTAATAACGAAATTATTTATATTTATTCTCTTATTACTTTAAATGATACTGCACGTTAAATTCTTTTTATAAAAAATAATTTTTAATATTTTACTTTACAGAGTTCTTAAAGCGCAAGAGCTATGATATACTAGCTGATTAAGCATTCTGTAAAAGAATTTTAATTTTACGATAATTTATTCTAAACCGACGATAATTTAGAAAAATTTACTTTCACTTTAATATTTAGAAAATCGAAATTTACGATAATTTATTCTAAATCGACGACAATTCAGAAAAATATACTTTCACCTCTTAAATTACTATCATGATAAACAAGAGTTATTACTTTTATTGTTATATTAAATCTCATTAATTTATAATTATTTTATTCTTTGTATTACATTTTATTTTAATAGTTAATAATTAATATACGTGTATTAACAAGATTTCTAACTAGAAATAGCGCGTTAACTAGTATTCTTTGTTATCTTTTTTACTATTATTTACTTCATTAAAATCAGCTTTAAACATGAAGCGAAATTGCCGTGCGTGTAAAATAATACTGAGAATCACACGAAGTTTAATATATCATTTTAATTACTACTCGACATTGCGAAATGACGTGCAAATCTTCGATAAATATTCAGTTTTCATGAACGATACAAATGTTACTGTCTTCAGGAAAAGTATAAAAGAAAACATAAAAGCTTTAGAAGATTAAAAGTATTTTCAGAATTTAATCGCACGAATATTACTTAATCTTAAAAGATTTATTAATTCATCATGTATCTTTTCATTCATTAAAGTTAACACTTATGATGAGACGAATGATACTTAAAAACGAAGTATTAATAAATCGCTAAAACAATATCTTAAACTCGTAAGAATCATTTTTAATTATAATAAACTTAAGTAAGATACATGATTATCGTTAAATAACAGTCTTTAATTAAAGTAACATTCATTTTCGAACGAGAAAGATTTTACTCTTACACAGTAATTTCTGAACGCAGAAATCAGTAGCGAAAATATTAATTAATACTTTAAGATCTCGTTACAGAAAACTTATTATGCTAATTATATCTTTAAGAATGCAGATTAATTTAAAAGCATTTTATATAATATATCTCATGAAATATTTAATAATAAATGATTTAAAACATTCTTAAAAATCTCATTAATGAATTCAGAGATCGAAAGAGATATATTTAATGTTCAGTACAGAAACGTAATAAACGTTTTAAAATTTCTTTTAAGATATCGTTCGTTTACGAGTAATTTAAAATATGCATTAACGAAAGTATATAACGTTAATGAAAATTGAATGTACACGAAAATGCACATTAATATTTAGTAATGAAAAACGTAATAACTGATTTTTAAAGATGACACTATAATTTTCGTATTCTTAACTATAAATAAAATCATGTTAACTTAACATCACGAAGATAAATCAGCATGATTTATATATATTATCGTTAATAATTTAAATCGAGCGACTTAACGAAAGTAAAATAAATTTAGTGTTATACTATTAAGTTTTATTCTTTTAATTAAAGATGTAAACGAAGATTTAAAACGCAAGTTGTATCATCGCTTACTGAAGATAATATTAAAACGTAAGTTTAAACTATTTAATTAAATTAAAAGTATTCATTATTAACGTTATCGTTCTTTAGCACTTAAGAAATTAATCAGAAAAGAATTTCACGTTTGCTACGCGAATGATTATACTTAACAATGTTTTTTAATCATCGTCGAATTTATAATTAATTACGAGAAGTAAATTATTATTACGAGAATTAAGAATGAAGAGTAATGCATTATATGTCATGTTTTATTAAATTAACGCGATAATCTGTAAGTAATTTAAAAAGCTCGAATACACGAAAGTACACTGACTTAAATTAAAAGTTAAGAGAAGAATTCACGCTTTAAAGCAGACATTAAGCGCGACGTTAACTGAGTACATTCGGTGCGAAACTTTGTTTAAAAACATGAACTTGTTAATATTCACGTTATTATGATGATCGATATTTTGTATTAGTTACTGAAAAGCACAGTAATGTATTTAATTTAATGATTTAAGATAATCATTAAGAATATAATATTAACGCTCAGTCTTAAAAGAAAGCGCGATTTAAAAATAATCGCAGATATAACACATGAGATGTAATTAAATTATAGGTTTCGAGCGATTCTTTCATATTTAAAATTAAGACGTTTTTATAACTTTTTATTCGTGAAGTAATGAATTAACGTTAAACAAAAAACAATAATGCATTAGCTTATTACGATTATTACTTCATTATTAATTAAAAAAGCATTAAATACGCTGTACTGTGCTCAAGCTCTTATGAACTTTATAATAATAACTTAATATTAATTACACGATGACGAGTCTCTGCGTTACATGAATAACGTAATATATAAAATTAACGTTTTAAAAGAAGTATTCGAACAGTTTTAATCTGACGAAAACTTTAATTATTTTAAGTTTCATATAATAACTTATTATATGAATTTTATTCGAAGATACGAAAATGTAAACGATTTTAATACATCTTACATGAAGATCGCATATAAATTTCTGATAAAAGATTATTACGATCTTATAAATAAGCGAAAGAACTTTTAAACGTAAATACTGCATTATAATACTTAACGAATTAATATGTTAATAATGTAAGATATTATACTTCATAATTTAATTACATTTAAATTAAAGATTAACGAAAGAATGAAAGTCATAATTATAAAGTCTTTCAGAAGTCTTAATTTAACGTAACTTAAATGAAATTTATTAAAAATTAACTCAGATCGACGACGAAACTAATTTAATAATTTTCGATTCTGACGCATTGCTTTCGAAATTGCGAAGGCGATATATATTAAGAACTTTTTAAATGAATTATCGATTTTTATAAAAGAATCTCGACGCAAGAAATTAAAAATAAAGTTAAACAAGTATTAAATGAATTAAAGAGAAATGAACTTCTTTTAAGTTAATGATTACTTCGTTTCGGTTCATGCATTAATTAAATGCTGAAGACGTGAAAATAAAAACTCGATAAACTCTGAAAAGCTTACATTAAAACGAGTTCGATGTGCTTTTATTTAACAGAAATAAAAGTCGAATTAAAAACGTAATTACGTTTATGTTTAAGAGTATGTAAAGAATGATTAAGAATATTCTGACATAGTCGAGACTCTGAATAATAAACTGATAAGATAATTACAAATTATAATTACTATTCGTGATTCGCTTTATCGAGATGATAACGAGAAATTTATGTAATACTCGAAAACTTTAATAAAATTATTAAAGCTTAAAAATAACGAATTACTCGATAATTTACATGATATAATAAAAGTCGAGCAGTGATTAAAGAATGCTGTTAAGAAATCTTAATATCTTAAGTGTTAACGATTTTACGATATGAGTATTATACTGCGAAGTGTACATTTAATATCGACTAAAAGTAAAAAGTTCTTTTACGTGAATAATTACATTAATTAAGATACGTTTAACATTTTATACGAAGAGAACTTTTTAAAAAAAAAAGCTCGAAAGACGAACGAGCTCGCGAGCTTAAATAAACGAGAAAAGACAAGATTAACTTAATAATAAACGAAGTTTAAAATTGCGAAAGAAAAGATAAATTAAGATAAATTAAAGTAAATCGAAATAAATCGAGATAAACTTAAGTAAATCTAAGTAAATGAATAAAAGATACATAGTCACGCAGAATAAAGCATATATGAATCGTTAAAACATTTCAGTTAATGATAAATAATTATGATTATGAAAGAGTATTAAGAATAAGTAAGCGACTGAAATTTCATTACGAATGTCTGTAAATAATGAGATTATCAGATCGTATAATATTTAACAATCTTTTAAGAATTTACAAAGTTCAGATACTGAAGATATTTAAAATTAATTAATTTATTAATTAAAGAGTCTGCTCGTTAAAAGAAATTTTTACTTACTTTATGCATTACTTAATGTATTTAACGATCGTTACACACGACGTTTAATAAAAATAAACGCGTTGTTAACGAAGACTTTAAATTCTCACGATAATATTCTCTTTTTAAATATATTAAAACTCTTTTCTTTTATTAACGTCTTTTTTAAAATTAAAGAAAGATGTTTCTAATTAAGAGAAGCTTTAATTCGATCTTTTAAGCGAAGAATAGGTTTAACGACGATTTTTAAGTAAATAATGATTTTAATGAGATGTCATTTCTTTTCAGTATTAAACGTTTAAGTTAAATTATCGTATATATTCATCATCAGTTATTTAATAATCTCGTTAATCTCTTACTTAAAGATCTTCGCATTTTAATTAATTAAAGTCGAAATCTTTAACCGCAGAAGAAGAGACGAGTAATTAATCTGCTTTAATTTATTTTAAAATCGAGCATGCTTATAATCGTACATAAAATCGTGAAAGAAGAAATTAACTTCTTTAATTAAAATTAATAATAAATAAGACTGCAGACGTTGTAAAAAGATAAGCTCTGCGCGATTACTAACAGACATAATGTATAATAATTAAATAATTATTATAAGAGAAATAAACGAAGTAAAACTAAAGCTTAAAAACGCGCAGAATTAAAGACGACTGAGTATACGATGTTTAAATAAGTAATCGTTTATGCATTATAAATAGAATAAACAGCTTAATGCGAAGTTTACTTTACTACATAAGCTTTAATTAAAGCTGGCATAAGACAGTTATACATTGCTAAACTAGCTTACAGTCAGCTTGTAGCTGATTTATGTTACTAAATTAGCTTGCAGTCAGCTTGTAGCTGATTTACGTTACTAAATCAGCTAGTAACTAGCTTATAGCAGATGTTTCTTCTAGTAGCTAGCTGCTGCGTTCGTAGCGCATTATACGTTAAGTAACTTTGCTTACTAGCTTATAAGTTACTTAAGCCCTTCGCTAAATTATCGATGTTTAATTATTAAAGCATTAGCATTTAAAAACGATTAATCGAGCTGTTTAAATAAGTAATGAAATCTTTTTAAAAGTTAAATTTTTAACTATTTTTAACGAGTTTCGAATTAAAGTCTTTAAAGAATTTATCATTCGATTTACATGAAAGCATATTGATTTAATTTTTTTTAATTTAAAAATAATACTGAATAAAGTTTAAATTATTAAACGTTCGAATTAATTTATTATATTATTATTTATTATAAACGATTTAATCGTTTAAAAAACTTTTACTAGTCGAGTAGCATTTATAAATTAGTTTATTAATTTAACGATCAGAAAAGATTTATTAAAAGAACTAAAACAGTAAATTAAAACGTTTTAAAAAGACGCTAATATTATAACTCGTAAAATGAAATTATTATAAAATTAATTAAGTTAAGTACAAGTCGCTAAAAATGCTCGTAAAGTACGTAAAAAGTAGTTTAATAAGATTTTTAAAATCGAAGACATTTTGTACGCTAAAAATGCTTAAAGTATAATTTAAAATAAACAGAAATTAAAGAACGAAAGACAGCGACAGCGCGAAGAGGTTAAGAAAAAGCGTTATTTAAATAAATTAAAGAAGGTTTATAAGACTACTAAGCCTTATAAAGCTGCTCGCATTAAGTTCGTTCAGACTTATTAAAAGAAATAACGAGTTATTTTAAAAAAATTAGTTAAATATTATTATGTATATAATAAGTAGTTAAATTTAATTAACGCATGATTAAAAGTAATGCATGATTATTAAGTATTAAACGAGAAACGAGTAAAAGTAAAAGAACACGAATAGAAGAATTCATCTAGTAATTGAATAAACCTAGCAGTCGAACAGCCCTATAGGGCTGAAAATTCACATTTCATTATTATTGCTTTAACGATTTTTTTTAAATGAACTACGTAGCTAATAAAACCTCTTTAAAGCTTTTTTAATACGCATGCCTCGCTTTAATTAATCATTTGTAAATATTTTATTATTTCTTTACTTTTACTTTAACTTTTACTTCAGCTTTAGCTTTTGCTTTTGCTTCAGCTTTTATTTCTACTTCAGCTATTTAATTCGTAGCTTAATTATTAGCTGCTTCGTCTTTTTTTATTTAAAGCTTATTATTATTAATGTTACGATAGCTCGTTTTTTAAAAGTAAAAAAAGACTTCGAAGCGAAAAGCTTAAAATTTAAACGTAGTAAATTATTAATCTTCTTATTTTACATCTTTATTTATTAAACTAAAGCTGCAGCTCGTATTTAATAAATAAAAGATTTTAAAGTAAAGAGCTTAAAATTTAAACGTAATAAGAAATTAATTTCTTTATATTATATTTTTATTTATTAATTCTTTTTTCTTTCATTAAAAATCTCTTAATTCATGATTCTTATAATATTATAATTACTTTTAATTTAATTAATCTTTTACTTCTTTCTTTTATTTAACTTAAAAAGTTCAGACTAATAACATTCTGAATAATAAATTTCGTCATTACTCGTATTATTGCTTTACTCATCTTTTAAAAAATTTAACTAAAAGTCGTTTCTTTTATTGCTTGTTTAACAAGCTACTATACTTGCGAGATATTTATAAATGTTAAAATCATTTCTAAATCATCGTTAAAATTAATGTATGTAACTATAGCTTTAAAAGACGTAATTAAATGAATAAAAATGTTATATTATTATAATTACTTTAATTTCTTAATAAAAAAAGAAAAGTGCTGAAGTATTAATACTAAGTAAAACGATAAAAGTTTTATAGCTGTTTATGTCTTTTTAATATTTAGTAATATAATTACTTCATGTCGAGTTTATTAATATAGCTTTAAAAAGTTCGTTTTATTAATTAAGTAGCTGTTTTTAAGTTAAATAACTCGCTAAACATAAGTTTTATACGCAGTAACTAATAAAGTAAAGACTTTAACATTAAGTAATTAAAGCAGATAAATAATGTAAGTTAAAAAATATAATAAAACGATTTTTTAATTAATATAATAATTAATCATCTGCGTAATAATATAAGAAACATGATCATTAATTAATAACATTTAATACTCGCTTTTTTAATAAATTTTAATTTCTGAATTAAAGCATTTCTGAATTTAAACGAGACTTAATTCGTTATTAATTTAATCATTCTCGCTTAAAGTAATATGATCTTCTTTTAATACTTCGTATTAAATCTTTTATTATAATTTTTCTTTAAAGATAATTTATGACTTTAAGATTCTTTTATTTATAAATATATATTTAATTAATAAAACTCACTTTTAATTATTACATTAAATTATATAAGTTTTCTTTTCGTACTTAAAAATCATATCTCGAAGCTTAATAATAATTCTTTACATGAATCTCTTTTCGTTCATGTTATAAATATTCTTTATCTTTATTTCATGTTTTTCTTTTAAGCTTTAAAAAAGATTAAATTAATTAATTAAGATATTATAATTTTAAGTTATAACACGCTCTTTATTAAGCGAAGAAATATACACTGTTTTAATTTTCGAATGACGTTTCAGAAACTTTTAAAATTAATTAATTTTAATTAATTTATTATTATTCTTTTTTATTAATAATTCTTTAATTATTAAACGTACTTGCTTTATACGAGATGATCAGTTTTAAATCTGAAAACGTAAAATTTAATTACGTATAGCTACTTCTTTTTCGAGACTTAGTTTTTAAAATTTCTGATTGCGTGTAGCAATAATCTTTTAATTACTAATTTAATCTTAAAGAATATTAATTAATATTTTATATTAACGAGCGATTTTTGCTTAAGAAGAATTTTCGTTAGCTGCTGAAGCCTCGTTTTAACGAGCGTAAGTAAGCGTTATGCGTTCTTTCTGTGAAAGTTTTATATCTTCAGAAGATATGAAGAACATGAGAAAGACGGAGGAGATGACTGTCATCGTTTTGCTGATATGTTAAAGAATTATATCAATAGAATATGAAATGTGGATTTTCAGCCCTATAGGGCTGTCCGACTGCTAGGTTTATCCGACTGCTAGGTGAACCCTTCTAACTGAAAAAGTTTCGAGCATGTTTAATATTGCTGTAAATCGTGAAAGAGACCGTCGCATTATTAACATAAACGCGAATTATCGAAGCATACTATAACATTTAAGATAATTAAGAAAACAGGGCGAAGCTCATTAGATGCAGTATTCATGCTAAAATGAAACTGTCATCACAGCGCTGTCATTTTTATCAAACGTTGTCGTCGACGAACATGTTCCCGCTGCTTGTTGATCATTATGACAATCTGCATACAAGTCAATTCTGCTGTTGCACGAGTCATCTTGGTCTTTCCAATAGCGATACATGACTGGGCCAAAGCTCGCCGATCTATTGGGCAGAGACATGGTTCGCTATCGCGCCATTAGGGGAGGTCGATCATCTCCGGTATTGCTTCGTCGGATGGGTGAAGAAGTCAAAGTTAGTAGATTGCCTCGACTGACGTATTGAGTATTGCGAGGCTTTAGTACGGTGGACGTTGCTGAAGCCTAGTCCACCAAAGAGCAGGTGAAGCCCTAGAGCAATTGATGAGAACAAGTATGAGAGGTTGAACAGGTCGTATCTGGGGACTGGACTGGGGCCAGTGGATGCAAGCTATTTACAGTAATGCTATAACCCAACTGCAACATCCATACCTAAAACCTCCCTCTCAAACCATGGCCGATACATGTCATTGACCCATTGCGCGAGCCTCCGCAAAGCAGCCATGACTTGGTAGACACCAGCAACGGAATCAGTCTCCCCCAACATCAAATCATCGATCAGGTCAATCCTTCCGTTCGCCTTCATAGACGCGATCATCAACAACCATCTCTTCCCCTGCACAGACAGCACTGGGAGACTGGGAAATTCGGTGTCGGAGGACGTAAGCTGACGTAGACGAGCAAACTGAGCCGTAATCCATGTCCCCAATTGCACATGAGCTTTGTCCTCATCCACAGCGCCCCTCTTCGTCTCAATGTTGACAGCAATTAATTTAAAGCGGACCCACTCAGAGGCGGTCTGGTTGATACTTGCAACGCCTTTCTCGGGCCTAAGCTTCTCGATAATGCGGCTGTGGAGACATTGGGAGGTATCGCTGGAAAAGTCGCGATTGGGCTTGATGACGATGGCATAATCCACCATCTTTGACTGCATCGCGCCCGTAGAGATGTTCCATGGCAATAGTGTCCGATTCGATATTTTTGCTGAAGTAATGTCCTCGTACCAAATTTCACGTCCTTTCCAGTGACCTTCGAAGGCAAGACGGAGGATTCTGGAATGAACTTCGCTGTTCCATGACGACTCAGGCTCATGCTCCACCAGACACTCATTAGTGGCCTGACAAATCATTCGAGCCATATGCCAGAAAAGCTCGTGGCCAAGGCCCCCGGTCGCCTTCTCCTCGGTCTCCTTCCCATCTTCTTCCATACATTCATCGTCTTCCAGATCAACACTCACTGCTTCAAACTTTCCTTTCACACCTAATGGTATAACCTTTCTGCCTTTGGCAATCCGCTTCATATCCTTAACCAAATCTTGTAAATCTGTAGGCACTGTGGATGTAGACCAAGCTCTTGCATCCACCGGCATGTCGGAGAATTGAAGGTCCCCCAACCGTTTCGTTGGGCTGCAAGATCGAGATCGATCAGTGTGAGCAGAGGAAGTTGTGGTGGAGTCTTGGAAGGGGGAAGGAGGATCGAAGGC
>JAABUO010005516.1_pt1 | contig 14675 bp, 17 predicted proteins | sample 5559291 | NCBI WGS metagenome assembly JAABUO01 (sample SAMN10711878, study PRJNA513372) | rock metagenome | isolation source: Antarctica rocks | place: Antarctica: Victoria Land, Finger Mt sud | reverse complement strand
CCGCCTCGGCGAGGTCCGGGAAGGCTGCGACGACCCGCGAGGGCGTCACTCCGCCCAAGCCCAGCGAGCGAACACCGGGGGTATCGATGATCCAACCGCCGTCTGGAAGGGGGAGGGCGATGGCAGCCGAGGTGGTGTGCCGACCCTTCCCCGCACCCGAAACCCGGCCGGTGGCCTGATCGGCGGCGGGGAGAAGCCGGTTGACGAGGCTGGATTTCCCGACCCCGCTCGAGCCGAAGAAGACCGCCATCCGGCCGGTCAACTTATCGCGCAGCGGAGTCAACGAGCGCTCCGGAGCAAGGGTAATCACCGGGACGTCGAGGGGTTCGTAGAGGCCGCGCAACTCGGCGTCGTCGGCCGCCGGCAGGTCGGCCTTGGTGAGGCACAGCAGCGGGGCCAGGCCGCCGGCGTAGGCGGCCACCAGGCAGCGGTCGATCAGCCGCGGCTGAGGTTCGGGGCGGACCAGCGCCACCACGACTACCAACAGCTCGGCGTTAGCGACTACCGGCTTCTCGTTGGTCTCGGTGTCGTCCGGGGTCCGCACCAGCAGGGAACGTCGCTGCGCCAGCCGCACCATCCTGGCCAGTGCGTCGGTCTCGCCGGAAACGTCCGCATCGAGGGCAACGACGTCACCCACGACGACTGGCGTGCGCCGCAGATCGCCTCCCCGGGTGGCCACCACCTCACGGCCGGCGCCATCGCGCCCCACCCGGCAGGTCCAGCGGCCCCGGTCAACGGCGACCACAAGCGCGTCGATCGCGTCGGCGTGGCGGGGGCGGCGGCGGGTGCGTGGGCGCGACCCTCGTGAAGGACGGACCCGGACGTCGTCCTCGTCCAGCCCGCGCGGGCTCACCCGCTCACCAAACGTCCCCACATCTGGGCGAACCCTGGCAGCGTCTTGTCGGTGGTGGTGATATTGCGGATGTGCACACCGGGCACGATGAGCCCCACGACGGCGAAGGCCATTGCCAGCCGGTGATCGGCGTGGGGGTCCAGGGTGACGCCGTCGTGGGCGGACAGTGGCGCCGGCGTGATCGCGAACCCGTCCGGGAGAACCTCGATCCGGGCGCCAAGCTTGTGCAGTTCGGCGGCCAGCACCCCGAGGCGGTCGGACTCCTGTAGCCGCAGGTGGGCGATGCCCGTCAGGCGCGACGGTGTCCCGGCGAGGGCGGCGAGGGCGGCAATGGTCAGCGCCAACTCGGGGAAGTCGCGCAGATCCGCTGTCAACCCCGTCAGCCGAGCCGGCCCGACTAGGCGCAGCCCCACTGCGTCCAGCCCGCTCTGGCAACCCATCTGTTCGAGCAGACCGGGCAACGCCGCGCCCGGCTGCGCGGTGCTCGTCGGCCACGCTGGGATGGTGACGGTTCCGCCGGTGCATGCCGCGGCGGCGAGGAAGGCCGAGGCGCTGGACAGGTCCGGCTCGATGGTGCGTTCCCCCGCCACGAGTGGGCCGCCGGTCACCCGCCAGCAATTCGGCGTGCTGTCGTCCACGGCGACGCCGGCTTCCCGCAGCATGGCCACCGTCATGGCGACGTGGTGCGCGGAGGGAACCGGGGGCCCAAGGTGTCGAACGGCGATGCCTTCTGGCATCGCCGGCCCGGCGAGTAGCAGCCCGGACAGCAACTGGGAGGACGTGGAGGCGTCGAGGTCCACCGCCCCGCCGCCGACCGGCCCCTTGACCACCACGGGGATGGCGTCGGCGTCGACAGCTGCCCCCAGCGTGCGCAACGCGTCGAGCAGCGGGCGTAGCGGCCGCTGGGACATCCGAGGGTCTCCGACGAACCGGATGGGGGCCTCGCCCAGCGCGGCCAGGGGCGGCAGGAACCGCGCGACGGTGCCCGCCAGCCCGCAGTCGATCGTGGTGGACCGTGCGGCGAGCGGCGAGGGCTCGATCCGCCAGCTGCCGTCAGGCCCATCACTCACCCGGGCGCCGAGCTCAGCGAGGCCGGCCGCCATCAACAGCGTGTCGCGGGCGCGAAGCGGCGCGTGCAGCACCGTCGGGGCGTCGGCAACGGCGGCGATGACCAGGGCCCGGGCGGTCAGGGACTTCGAACCCGGAAGGTGCACCGTGCCGTGAATGGCCCCGTTGGCCACCGGGGCGGCCCACGGCTGCTCCGGCCCGAGGCTGGCCGGGTTTGCCTGCGGGCCGGGCGCAGGCCGGTCGACGCCCGGTTGGATCCCTGCACTTGCCATGATCGGACGGTAGCGCCCCCGCGCCAGGCCCTAAGCCCCGCGAGGCGGTGCAGCAGGTAATCCCGTCATCCCGCCCCCGCACTCGTCCCGGGCATCGCGGCCTGGCTCGGTGGCGGCAGCCGGTTGATGGCGTGGTCACCGGTGGCCCACAGGTACTGGGTGGCATAGGCGCGCCAGGGACGCCAGGTTGCCGCATGCCTGGTAAGGGCCGCTGGTGTGGCGGGCAGCCCGAGGGTGCGGGCGGCGAGCCTGATCCCCAGGTCGGTGGCGAGGAACGCGTCCGGGTCACCCAGGGACCGCATCGCGATCGCCTCCACGGTCCACTGGGGGAGAGCGCGAACACCTCCTGGACGGTCTCGTTGAACGCTCGGATGCTGGCGAACCCCGCCGCTAGGGCGATCTGCGTCATCGGCAGTGTGCTGGTCTCGATCAACACTCGAGCCGTCTGGGCCCGTTCGGCCCGGGCCAGGGCGAGCGGGCCGGCCCCGAGCTCGGCACGCAGCTGCCGCTCGACCTGCCGGACGCTGTAGCCCAGCCGAGCGGCGAGGCCGTTCACCCCCTCGCGGTCGACGACGCCGTCAGCGATCAGCCGCATCGCCCTGGCCACGGGCAGCTGGGCCGGCAATAGATCCCAGTGGTCAGCACCGCCGTAAAAAACCAGCCGTCGAAGCGCGCATCCTTCGACCGGACGGCCCGTACACACCGCTCGACGTCCTCGTGCACCCCGCCAGCATGCCCTTGCGATGAGCGCTGGTCTGGCGGAAAAACGACACGACCCTGGCAGCAAGCGGCACAATGTGGGCCATGTGTGGTCGCTACGCCAGCTCGGCCTCCACCGCGGAGCTGGCCGCGCAGTTCGGGCTCGAACAGACCGTAGGTGACGACGTTGTCCCGTCGTGGAACGTCGCGCCCACGGATGCAGTACGTGCCGTCGTTAAACGCCGCCCGCACCAGGAAGCGAAAGAGGCCCCCCCGGTGCGCCAGCTGCGCACGATGCGCTGGGGCCTTGTGCCGAGCTGGGCCAAGGACCGCAAGGGGGCGGCCAGGATGATCAATGCGCGAGCCGAGACGGTGACCGAAAGACCTGCCTTCAAAGCCGCCGCGGCTCGGCGGCGCTGCCTGCTGCCGGCCCTCGGCTACTACGAATGGCAAAAGAGCGCCCAGGGGAAGGTTCCCTACTTCCTTCACGCCCCGGACCGCGAGATCCTTGCCTTGGCTGGCCTTTACGAGCTCTGGCCGGACCCCATGCTGCCTGCGGATGACCAGAACCGGTGGCTCTGGACCTGCACGATCATCACCCAACCGGCCACCGACCTGCTGGGACAGATCCACGACCGCACCCCGGTGGTGGTCCCGGCTGCGCTGCACGAGGCCTGGTTGGACTGCGCCAGCGATGATCCGGACACGGCGCGGCGGTTGCTGAAACGGGTGCCGGCCGCGCATCTCGCGCCGTACGTGGTGTCATCGGCCGTCAACAGCGTTCGTAACGACGGGCCCGAACTCATCGAAGCTGTTGACGCCGCGCCTCTGCCGCCCAAGGCCGAGCCGCTCGAACCATGTTAGGAGCCATCAATCGCGGGTAGTCCCGGCCCCACCTGCCCTCATCGGTGGGCCCGCGAAGACGAGCACGGCATGCGGGTGCCGGCGAGGAGCGTGGCCGTGCGCAAGGTGGTGCTCACCTCGGACCTGCTGCGCCGCGTTCACGGCGACCGCCGATTCCAGGCCGCCCTAGGCGCCGACCCCGGACGCGACTGGCGCGGGCAGGGAGCGTGCACTAGCGCCCCCAACCCGGACGTGTTCTTCCCAGCAGCCCCCGAGGACTTCGAACCAGCACGCCGCATGTGCGGGCGTTGCCCGGTAGCTGGCGCGTGCCTCGCCGAGGCGCTCAGCCGGGCGGAGATCGACGGCGTCTGGGGGGGCACCACCAATGCCGAACGACGCACGATGCGCGCAGTCTGGCGCCACCAGCAGAGCACGGTTGTCGCCGCCAGCTGAGCCCACCTCAGCCAGGCAGGTCGTCGCCCTGCTGGGGACCGAACGAGGGCCTGCCCGGATCTTTGTTCATCGGCCTTCGGCCCGGGCCCGGCGGCCACCCGCCATCGCCGTGCTGTTGCATGGGGCCGGCAGCGACACCGCCGCGCCGCCGCTACCGCTGCTCGCTGATCTGCTCGCGGCCGCCGGCGTCGCCGCCGTGCGCTTCGATCAGCCCTACACCACGGCTGAGGGTCGGCGCCCACCGGATCGAGCGTCGATCCTTGACGCCACCTTGAGGGCAGCGCTCCCCGCAATGCGCGAGTACGCGCTGCCAGGAGCGCCGCTGGCTCTGGTCGGCCGCTCCAGCGGCGCCCGCGTTGCCTGCCGGGTCGCGCCGTTCGGTGACGTGTGCGCGGTCGTCTGCCTCGGGTTCCCACTGACGCCGCCAGCCCGGGCCGCGGCGCCGCGCCCGGATCGGGCCGCTGAACTTGCGGCGGCTGCACGCGCGGTCCCGGTGCTGGTTCTGCAGGGCGCTCGCGATCGGTTCGGCCAGCCCTCGCCCGGCCCGGGCCTCGTCGTGGAGTCCCGCCCCGGGGTGGGTCACACACCGGACGCGGCCATGGCTGCCCGCGCCGTCGCGTGGCTGGCGCCGCATCTGGGCTTTCAGTGGGCCCGGGAGTGAGCGGTGCTCCGGGCCGGACGCAAGCCCGACGCAAGCCCGGCGGGAACAGCACGGTGCTGGCTCCGGTTTGTGCCTGGGGTAACAGCGCGCAGACGGCGGGATCCCCCGAACGGAGGAGAAAAGTGACGAGTACCGCACTCCCGGCACGGGCGACGGCGCCGGGCGCCTGGCCCGTCCGCGCCCCCGGTCCGCGGCCCGGGCTAAACTCGGCACCCAGCCTGGTGGCCCCCACCGCCGCCCGCAGCCTCATGGAGGAGATCGCCGTCAGCACCGACCCGGAGGCCGGGCCAGCGGAGACGTCCGCGGAGCGCAACGTGCGCTTCGAACGCGACGCCCTTCCGTTCCTGGACCAGCTCTATGCCGCTGCCATGCGGATGACCCGCAATCCCGCCGACGCGGAGGACCTGGTCCAGGAGACCTTCGCCAAGGCCTTCAGTGCCTTTCACCAGTTCACCGCAGGAACCAATCTCAAAGCCTGGCTGTACCGAATCCTGACGAACACCTTCATCAACACCTACCGCAAAAAGCAGCGGCAGCCGCAGCAGAACCCGACCGAGCAGATTGAGGACTGGCAGCTTGCTGCTGCTGAGGCGCATCAGTCCACCGGGCTGCGCAGCGCCGAGATGGAAGCGCTGGACCACCTGCCTGACGGGGACGTCAAGGAAGCCTTGCAAAATTTGCCGGAGGACTTCCGGATGGCCGTGTACCTGGCGGATGTGGAGGGCTTCGCCTACAAGGAAATCGCGGAAATCATGGGCACTCCCATCGGGACCGTCATGAGCCGGCTGCATCGTGGCCGGCAGGGCCTCAAACGTCAACTGCGGGACTACGCCATCGAGCGGGGGCTGGTACGAGCCGGCGCCGGAGAGGATGCCTCGTGAGCTGCGGCGACCCGCATGATCTTGACTGTCGTGAGGTGATCGAGGAGGTCTACCTCTACCTCGACGGTGAACTGGAGGCCGAGTCCTACAGCCGCGTCCGGGCGCATCTGGACGAGTGCGCGCCGTGCCTGCGCAAGTACGGCCTCGAACAGGACGTCAAGGAACTCGTCGCCCGCTGCTGTGGCAACGATCAGGCGCCGGCCGGCCTGCGGAGCAAGGTGCTGGCCAGGCTGCAGAGCGTGCGGCGAGAGATCGACAGCCAAGGCTCGCGCGCCGAGTAGCTCGCCCAAGGCTCGCGCGCCGCCTCGCCTACCCTCGCCTGGTGCGCACCCTGGTCACCGGCGGGGCCGGCTTCATCGGCTCGCATCTGGTGGACCGGCTGCTCGCCGAAGGCCACGAGGTGACGGTGATCGATGACCTGTCCACCGGGTCGCTGGGCAACCTCGCGGCCGCTCGCTCGGTGAACCTGCAGCGGCCACATGCCCTGCGCTTCATCCGTCTCGGCCTCGATGACCCCTCCCTGGACCAGGTGCTGCGCCGGGCCGGCCCGGAGGTGGTCTATCACCTGGCGGCGCAGATGGACGTGCGGGTCAGCGTCGCCGACCCGGTGACCGACGCCCGCACTAACGTCCTCGGCACCGTGGCGGTGCTGGCCGCCGCCTCGCGTGCCGGAGTCCGCAAGGTCGTGTTCACCTCGTCGGGTGGCACGATCTATGGCTCACCGAGCCGTCAACCGGTCAGCGAACGCGCCGCGCTGGACCCCCTTTCGCCCTACGCCGCGGCCAAGGCGGCCGCCGAACCGTACCTGCGCGCCTTCCGCGGCCTGTCCGGGCTCGATTACACCGTGCTCGCCTTGGGCAATGTGTACGGGGCCCGCCAGTCACCGCACGGCGAGGCAGGCGTGGTCGCGATCTTTGCCGGCGCCCTGCTGGCCGGCCGTCCTACCTTCATCTTCGGGGACGGATCGTCGGTTCGGGACTACGTCTACGTCGACGACGTGGTACAGGCATGTGTGCGCTTCGCCGGCCCGCAGGCGGCCGGCCGGCGTCTGAACATCGCTAGCGGCGTGGGAACCACGATCAGGGACCTACATACCCGCGTCGCCGCCGTACTCGCCCGCCCCGATCAGCCCTCCTTCGCCGCCGCGCGAGCCGGTGAGCTGCCGCGGATTGTGCTGGACGTGACCGCTGCGCGGCAGGTGGGCTGGACTCCACTCACCCCGCTCGACGAGGGCCTGGCCCTTACCGCTGCCTGGTTGCGCACCGCCTCGTGAGCGCAGCACCATCAGGTCGGCCAGTTCGAGATCAACGCCTCAGGCGCCTCGAGGTCGGCCGGCGGTGGGGTGACTGTCACCGGCACCGGGTCGCTGACCCGGCGGCGCATCGCCTGACAGACCAACAGGCCGGCGCCGGCGGTTACCAGAATGTCGCCGATCGACAGCACCTGGGGGAGCACCGGCAGCGGTAGCGGTACCCGGTCGATCAGCAACGGCAATCGGGTACCGGGGCCGGCCGGCTGGTGGCGCGGGTCATCGAGCAGAGCCCCGGTCTGCAGCCCGGCCGCGGCGGCAGCCGTGAGCGTCACCGGCATGGCCCCGTTGACGGCGATCACCAACGCGTTCGCGGCGAGGCCAGCCAGCAGCAATCCCCGGCCGGCCAGCCGCGGATTGCGCAGCAGGAACAGGGCCGCCAGGGCCAGGCTGGCCAGCAGCGCGACGACATAGAGCGCACCGGCCAGCAGCACTGTCCCCAATACCTGCACGGCCACGGCGAGCAGCAGCAGGCGCAGCTGGTGCAAGGTGAGCAGTTCCAACCGTCGCCAGGACCCGCCCAGCAGCCAGCCGGCCAGCACTCCGCCAGCCACCGCCGACACGACGAACAGCACGTCCCCTAGTCTGCCGCCCGGGAAGGGGGGCGATGACAAGGAGTGGCCGACGTGTTTGAGACGGTGCTGGTAGCCAACCGCGGCGAGATCGCGAGGCGGGTGATCCGAACCCTGCATGAACTCGGCATCAAGGCGGTTGCGGTCTATTCGACGCCGGATGAGAAGGCGTTGCACGTCAGGGAGGCGGACGAGGCCGTGCTGCTTGGCGCTGGGCCGGCCGCCGAGTCCTACCTCGACGCGGCCAAGGTGCTGGAGGCGGCGGAGCGGACCGGCGCCGAAGCGATCCACCCTGGCTATGGCTTCCTGGCCGAGAGCGCGAGCTTCGCGGCGGCGGTGCTGGAGGCGGGCCTGGGTTGGGTCGGCCCGTCACCCGCCTGCATCACCGCCATGGGCGACAAGATCAACGCGAGGAACCTGATGGCGGCAGCCGGTGTACCGGTCGCGCCGGGTACGCCGAGCCCTGTGCCCGATGTCGAAGCCGCCCTGCTGGCCGCCCAGGAGCTGGGATATCCCCTCATGGTCAAGGCCGCCGCCGGCGGGGGGGGTATCGGGATGGGGATCGCGCTCGACGACCCGGCTTTGCGGACGGCCTTCGAGACGGCCCGGACGCGGGCGCAGCGGTTCTTCGATTCCCCCGACATCCTGCTGGAGCGCTATATCCCTGGTGCGCGGCATGTCGAGGTGCAGCTCCTCGGATTGGCTGACGGGCGGGTGCTAGCGCTGGGGGAGCGGGACTGCAGCGTGCAGCGGCGCCACCAGAAGCTCGCCGAAGAGACACCGTCCCCAGCAGTGCAGCCCCGGTTACGGCAGCGGATGCTCGCCGCCGCAGTCAAGGCGGGGGAGGCGGTCGGCTATCGCGGCGCGGGTACCGTCGAATGCCTGGTCGATCCGGCCGCGGAGGAGTTCGTGTTCCTGGAGATGAACACCCGCCTGCAGGTCGAGCATCCGATCACCGAGTTGGTGACCGGCTTGGACCTGGTCGCCGAGCAGCTGCGCGTGGCGGCCGGCGACCCGCCAGGGTTCGATCCGCAGGCGCCCCCCGCGCCGTCGGGCCACGCGATCGAGTTGCGGATCTACGCCGAGGACCCCAAGCGCTTCCTGCCCGGTCCCGGACTGATTACGAAATGGCATGAACCAAAGGGCGAAGGGTTACGGGTCGACTCTGGTTACGGCCACGGTGATGCGGTGACGCCGTACTACGACCCGCTGCTCGCCAAGCTGTGCGCCCTCGGCGTCGATCGCGCTGAAGCCCTCGCGCGTCTCCGGGTGGCCGTGGCAGCCTTCGTGGTCGAGGGCCCCAAGTGCAATCTGCCGTTCTTCACCGAGTTGCTCGAGCAGCCTGATTTCGTGAGTGGCAGTTACGACACCGGTTTGGTCGCGAAGATGCGGCCATGACTGCGGCCGGCGGCGACCTGTCCGTCGCCCGCGCCGGCGGCGTGGTGCGGCTGACGATCACCCGCGAGCGGCGCCGCAACGCGCTGAACGAGGGCGTCCTGGCCGGCTTGACCGAGGAACTCGGTGCGCTCCGCGAGGCCGATCGCGTCGTGCTCGTCGCCAGCGAGGGGGACAAGGTCTTCTGCTCAGGCGCCGACCTGGCGGTGATGCGCGACGACGCGACCGGGTTGGAGACCCACGAGGCGCGGGGCGGGCTTAGGCGGGTGGTGCTAGCGATGCGCGAGTGCCCCCTGCCGGTGGTGGCGAGGGTGCAGGGGTTGTGCCTGGCCGGCGGGGTGGGGCTGGCGATGGGCGCCGACATCGTGGTGGCCTCGCAGGCGGCCGCGTTCGGTCTGCCGGAGGTCAACCTAGGTATTTGGCCGTTCATGGTGTCGGCCTTGCTGGGCCGCCACGTTTCGCCGAAGGTGGCGATGGACCTGATGCTGTCCGGCGAGCGGATCAGCGCGCAGCGTGCCCTTGAGGTGGGCCTGATCTCCCGGGTGGTCCCGGCCTCCGCCCTGGACGAGGTGATCGAGCAGCTATGCGCGGCGCTCGCAGCCAAAGCGCCGGTCGCGGTACGCCTCGGTAAGGCGGCGTTCCATGCCGCGCAGGAAGCCACGCTTGCGGCCGGGTTGGAGGCCATGCAAGCCCAACTCTCGTTGCTCACCCAGACCGCCGACGCCGCCGAAGGGGTGGGCGCATTTTTCGCCAAGCGGGCGCCGCGGTGGTCCGGCCGCTAGGAGAGCCGGACCACTGCTAGCGCCCCCGCCGGGCGCTTCCGGCCGCCCTGCGTGGTTGGATCGGTCGGACCTGATGACCGATTCGAGACGAAAGAGGCACGGCGGTGGCCGAGGAAGTGCGCGCGGAGATGGTGGCGAATGTGTGGAAGGTCGTCGCTGCCGAGGGCGATGAGGTGGCCGATGGGGACACGCTGGTCATCCTGGAATCGATGAAGATGGAGATCCCGGTGATTGCCGAGTCCGCCGGGAAGATCACCAAGCTGGTCGTCACCGAGGGTCAGGTCGTCCAGGAAGGTGACCTGATCGCCGAGATCGGCTGACCAGTGTCAAGACCGGCATCTCGGGCGCCGAAAACGGGCAGGTGGCCCGTACTTCAATCGATAGCTACCTGCGCGCCCTGGTGGAGTCCGGCGGGTCGGACCTGCACTGCAAGGTGGGCTCGCCCCCCCCGGGTCCGGATCGACGGCATCCTGCGCCGCCTACAGGTCGACAACCTCACCGCCGAGGACACCGAAGCGATGGTTATGGACGTCCTTCGTGAGGACCTGGTGGAGGTCTTTCGCCGTACCAGCGAGGCAGACTTCGCCCATTCCGTGGCGGGCGTTGGGCGCTTCCGGGTCAACGCGTTCCGCGCGCGGCGCCTGCGGTCTGGTCTTTCGCCGGGTGAGCGTGGGGGCGATCCCGCTCGTTGACCTCGGGCTGCCGCCTGTCCTTGCTGCCATCGCTCTCGAGCCCCGGGGCCTGGTGCTGGTAACTGGCCCGACTGGTTCCGGGAAGACCACGACGCTCGCCGGCATGATCGACCATGTCAACGAGCACCGCGACGTCCATATCGTGACGATCGAGGACCCCATCGAGGTCCTGCACTTCGACAAGCGCGCCATGGTCAATCAGCGCGAGGTACGGGTCGACACCCAAGATTTCGGCACCGCCCTGCGGGCCGCGATGCGCCAGGACCCGGATGTCATCCTGGTCGGGGAGATGCGCGATCAAGAGACGGTCAAGGCTGCCTTGGTGGCTTCCGAGACCGGCCACCTGGTCATGTCCACGTTGCACACCACCAACGCGCAGGAGACAGTCGCCCGCATCATCGATTTCTTCGCGCCGTACGAGCAGAAGCAGGTGCGATTGGCGCTCGCAGGGTCTTTGCGCGGCATCATCTGTCAGCGGCTCGTCCCCCGTGCCGACGGTGAGGGACGGTGCGTCGCCATGGAGATCTGCGTGAATACCGGCCGGGTGGCCGACGCGATCGCGGACCCGGACAAGACCAGCACGATCAACGCGCTGATCGCCGAGGGGGCCTACTACGGGATGCAGAGCTTCGATCATGCATCTGGTTTCGCTGATCCGGGACGGGGTCATCACCCTCGAGGCCGCGATGTCAGCCTCCACCAGCCCGCATGACCTGACCGTCGAGCTGCGCCGGCTAGGTCTCGTCGCCTGAGCGTGGCGGGGCCGTTCGGACCCGTGGCGGGGGCGCCGCTGTGCGGGCGCCGTGGCGGCTGCAGGTGCTGCGCCAGCTGGTGGCGGTGACCTGCACGATGAGCCGTCGCCCGCAGGCACGGCAGTAGCGCGGCGGCTCCATGGCCAGCGCGGCACGGCACTTTCCATGCTCGCCGGGCCACCGGTCTGGCCGGCTCCCGTCGGGCCGGCCCCGTTTTGCCGAACCACAGTGCGCGCACCACGCGGGGAGGTCGACCAGCTCGCGGGTGTATGACCACAGCGACACGTCCGGGCGCGGTGACCAGTCGCCAGCGGGGTTCCGCCGGAAACCCAGCCGTTCGTAGAGGCGATGGGCCGCGGTCATGCTCGGCTGGGTGGAGATCACGAAGCGGTCCCGGCCGGCGGCCACGGCCCGTTCCAGGCAGGCTCGCACGAGTTGTTCACCGGCCCCACGTCCGCGGGCAGAGGGGGACACCGCCAGCATCCTGAATACCGCGTCCCCCGGGCCGGCGTTCTCCGCGTAGGGGCCGCCGTCCACCGCCAGGGCCACACTGCCCACCACGACGCCGCCGCCGCCTACCGCTACTAGCACATCCGCCGCGCCGGCTCGGGAGGTCACGTCGGCCAGCGTCGGAACGTAGTCACTGTCCGGCGCGGTGAACCCGCCTCCGACGTAGGCCGCTACCGTGAGCGCCGCGATCGCGGGATGGTCAGCGGCACTCGCCTCCCTGACGAACAGTGCGCCGGAGTCCTGGGCGCTCACAGCACGTGCGACAAAGCCTTGACCGGCATCGCCAGCGCGTCCGGGGTGGCCATGACGGGCAGCTCCCCGAACGGGGTTCCGGGCCGTGGGTTGAGGAAGTTCATCGGGACCTCGGCCGGCTCCAGGGCGGCGAGCTGCCCGGCCAGCTCGGCGCGTTGCGGCCCCGAACCTGGTGGGCGAGCTCGATGAGTTCCCCCACCCGCGTCGGTGTTCACGGGTGAATCCTGCCGTACGGCAGGATGCGGACCGTGACCGCCCCGCTCGACGAGCTCATCTCGTTGCTCGACTTGGAGAGCGTGGAGCACGACATCTTCCGTGGCAAATCCCCCGATACCTCTCTGCAGCGGATCTTCGGTGGGCAGGTGGCCGGCCAGGCGCTGGTAGCCGCCGGCCGGACGGTGGCCGCCGACCGGCAGGTGCATTCCCTGCATGCTTACTTCCTGCGCCCTGGCGACCCGAGAGTCCCCGTCGTCTACCTGGTCGACCGGATCCGGGACGGCCGCTCGTTTACCACCCGTCGGGTCGTAGGCGTGCAGCACGGCAAGGCGATCTTCAACGTGCAGGCCTCGTTTCAGGTCGCGGAGCAGGGCGTCGAGCACGCCGACCCGATGCCGGACGTGCCAGCCCCCGAGACCCTGCCTAGCCTGGCCGAGCAGCTGTCGACCTACGGGGGAGAGCTCGATGCGTGGCTGTCGCGACCGCGGCCGATCGACGTGCGCTATGTGGGCATGCACCCGATGGCCGCGGCGATCGAGGGACGCCCACACGATGCGTCCTCACAGGTGTGGATGCGCACCGACGGTGCGTTGCCCGACGATCCCCTGCTGCACGTGTGCGCCCTCACCTACGCCAGCGACATGAGCCTGCTGGACTCCGTGCTGCTCGCCCACGGCATGGCCTGGCAGACCGGGACGGTGGTGGGCGCCAGCTTGGATCACGCGATGTGGTTCCACCGACCCTTCCGCGCCGACCAATGGCTGCTTTACTCCCAGCATTCGGCGGCGGCGGCCGGCGGCCGGGGCCTCGCCGAGGGTCGATTCTTCACCCGGGCCGGCCAGCTGGTGGTGTCGGTCGTTCAGGAGGGGCTGGTCCGGCGCCAGCTCGCCGAGCGCGGGGACTGAGCGGTTCATGGCCTCGCTGGGCGAGCTCATCAGGGAGTACGCGGACCTCGACGAGGCCGCAGCAGCCCACCTGCATGCGTTGGTGGCCGATTGGCAGTTGCTGGCCGACCTTTCCTTCGCGGATTTGCTGTTGTGGGCAGCACCGGTGGAGGGCAGCGGATTCGTGTGCTTGGCGCACATCCGCCCGGTGACCGGGCCGACGGCGCACCCAGACGATCAGGTCGGCTTGCGCCTCACCTGCGGTCAGCGGTTCGCCATCGACACCGCGTGGGCCGAGCGGCGGATCGTCCGGGAGGGCGACCCCGCCTGGCGCGGTGCGGTGCCGGTCCGCGAGGAGGGCGTCCCGGTCCGGCTGGGGAACCGGGTGATCGCTGTGGTCGGTCGGGACACCAACCTGGCGGCCGCCCGCGTGCCGAGCCAGCTGGAGCTGGCCTACCTGGCAAGCGCAGGCGACCTGCTGCACATGCTGGCCCAGGGCCGCTATCCCAGCGCCGTCCCCGGCGAGCAGTTGCCGGATGCGCCACGGGTAGGCGATGGGCTGCTGCGCCTGGATGCGGCGGGGGTGGTGAGCTTTGCCAGCCCAAACGCGCTGTCGGCCTACCGGCGCCTCGGTCTCGGGGGCAACCTGGCGGGGGAGCGCCTTCGCCACATCCATGATCAGCTCAATCTGTCCGGCGCGCCGGTGTGGCGGGTTCTCACCACCAGGAGGCAGGAGTTCGGGGAGGCCGCTGGTAACGGAGCAGAGGTGTTGCTGCGGGCGTTGCCGCTGCTCCCCGCGGGAGAAGTGCTCGGTGCCCTCGTGCTGGTGCACGACGTCACCGAAATCAGGCACCGCGAACGGGCCCTGCTGAGTAAGGACGCGACGATCCGGGAGATCCACCACCGGGTGAAGAACAACCTGCAGACCGTGGCCGCCCTGCTTCGTCTGCAGGGGCGCCGGACCTCGGCACCGGAGGCCGCGCTGGCCCTCGCCGAAGCCGTTCGTCGGGTCAACTCCATCGCGCTGGTCCACGAGACCCTCTCCCAGACGCTGGAGGAGGTGGTGGAGTTTGACCAGATCGCCGACCAGATCGCCGGGAGCGTCGTGGAACTGGCGGCGATCAGTGATCGAGCCGAGCTTCGGCGGGAGGGTAGCTTCGGCCTGCTTCCCGCGACCGTGGCAACGCCCTTGGCGCTCGTACTGTCCGAACTGGTGCAAAATGCGGTGGAGCATGCCTACGCTGGCGCGGGTGGTGCGTTGCAGCTTCGGGTGACGAGGACTGAGGCCGGCCTGGAGATGATCCTCGCCGATGACGGGGAGGGGCTGCCGGCCCACTTCGCGCTGGAGGGTTCGACCCGCCTGGGCCTGCAGATCGTGAGATCACTTGTCGTCGGCGAGATGCGCGGCACCTTGGCACTTCGCACCCGGGGCCGGCGCGGCACCGAGGCGGTGGTGGCCATCCCCGCCTCCCAGCTGATCGCCGGTCCGCTGCCGCCGGGTTGACCCAGGCCCGAGCCCCGCGGCTAGCCCTGGCTGTTTCCGGCGCCGGTAATATGCAAGTGAAAGATCAAGTAGTAGGC
>JAABUO010005512.1_pt1 | contig 14684 bp, 22 predicted proteins | sample 5559291 | NCBI WGS metagenome assembly JAABUO01 (sample SAMN10711878, study PRJNA513372) | rock metagenome | isolation source: Antarctica rocks | place: Antarctica: Victoria Land, Finger Mt sud | reverse complement strand
TACAGGGACTCATCACTTTCAGCAACACTGACACCACGTATGTGAGAAAGCAGCACAGCAAGGCTACTGCACAAGATCATGCTGGAGCGCTTTCATTACTGCTGATCAGTATCAAGGCTTGTATGTTGGCTGGCTGCATTTGTGTGGGCAAATCTTCGAGCACTTATGAGCAAGCGTCCCAATGGGCTTGGACAGCATGATGTGTTGCCAGTGTGGCTTTCACCAGGATGCTCAGCCACACACCTTTACCTGCATTTCCTCTTGTGGACGTCCCCTCACCCCTGAATCTGCATGGTGGGCACACATCTCAGTTGATGATGCAGGTCCTGAGCTGGCCGGCAAATGATGCATTAGTGGTTTGCAAATGGTACGCAAACAACAGACTGAAGATTAGAGTTTATGCACGACATGCAGCCCCTGTCATGCAGGTGATGGAGCTGATGGTGCGTGACATGGGGCAGCTGACGCACATCGAGTGCAGTGTGAAGCGTGCCAAATGGACACAGGTGCTGGCGGTCCTCAAGCTCAGTCCCACACAGCAAGACCAGCTGATGGCCAACCGCAAGGAGCACCTGAACAAGCTACGCAAGGTGTACCAAGAGCGGCAGGAGCTCAACATGCAGGTGGGTGCACGCTCGGTCCTCTCAAGGCTGCGTGAAGTTGGCTGTCAGCTGCAAACAGGAGTATCATCCGACGAAAGCAGGGATAGCATGATTAAGCTTAATTTTGTTGTCTTGTGAAGCTGGTTCTTGGTGTGCATACTGCTGAATCAGACTTGAGGACCACAAGGGCTGTACTTTGTGTGTAGTCACCAAGGTGTGCATCACCATTGCTGCAGGTCACGGCGGGTCATCATGTGCACACTTCACCTGTAACCCACTGCATCCTTCATTGCTTTGTGATTGTCACAGCGCTATGCCAACCCACCCACTCAAACTCTTAGAGTTAAACTTCCGTGCACCATATTCATATTTGGTCAAAGCAGACTGCCCATGCGTTGTTTGTACCAAGCCTGTTCGGAAACAACTGTCAAAGACCATATACGCGGTTTGCCCTTCTACTTGCAATAATACAGTAACATTTAAACCTATCATATCTGCTGCTGAGCAAGTCTGCTGTCATGTAGGCCATGGGCTTGATGTTGCCACGCTGCCCTGACAACGCCAGTCAGGCCAAGTCCAGCTTGGAAGGCAAGCTGGACTGCATGAGCCTCAATGGCTACAGCTACACAGCCAGAGAAAATGTCGACCTGAACAGGTACTATGCTGCCAGTGCTGTGTGGGTATGTTGGTCCAGACATTGCACTGCCTGCCATCAACAGCTAGGTTTTCTGGAACAGAAAAAGTTTTCTCACAGGCTGTTCATATGGGTTTTGCTCAAACTCCAGTGGCAGGCAGGCAGGCTTGTAAGACTGTGATCATCCTGTCGTGCACAGTCTTTGTATGGTCATGTGTATTTTGTCTTGATAGAGGCTCAGGCAGCTGTGCTGACAGCGGCAATCCAGGACTGTCATATCATCACAGTGTCTTTCTGTGCAGCACATTGGACAAGATCAAGTGCAACCTGCGTAAGGAACAGAGGACTGTCATGGAGCTGAATTTTGTCACCATGCACCGCATCCTTAGCCCTCTCCAGGTATGCCCTGGCAGCTGTGGACAAAGCCTGAGCAGTCTTTGCTGTTCTGTCACATTCTGTCTGCATGTGCCTACAACTAGGTTGTCGAGTGACAACATATACAGCATGCAGTCTGGTGTCTCAGTCCTGTGTCTTGCATGCATTGTGCATCAGTTGACCTTTGCTCTGCATCTGACTTTGAAACGTATATCTCACTGCGCACCTGTTGCATCCCAGCATGGTAAGCTGTTATTGTGCTGTGCAGTGTGCATTGTTCTTTGTGGAGGCTTTCCCAACCCACTGTGATTGCCTGGCTTTGGCCAACATCCTGGCCTTCCAGCTGCACAGAGAGGACAGCTTTGACAGGACAGGCAGCGGCAGCCAAGGCCACAATGACATGTCCAACAGCGTTGGAGGCAGCAATGGCAACAGTGGGAATGTAGACGCCCAGATGGACAAGGCTGTGCAGAGCATCACGCACAATGGCTCTGGTAGTCTGTCTCACAGCAGCTCCAAGTGAGCAAGTGTACAGTTTTGGAATTCCACCATGCATGATTTGATGGGGAAACAATGTGTATTCTGCTGCTTTGGCTGGCTTGCTGTGTTTCATGATAGATCTACGCATGGTGAGCAATTTGCCTTGGCATCAACGGGTGTTTGATGGTAGGCTATTGTCATGATTTGATATGTCATATATCTGTGTTTGCATGACAACACCTACCTGTGTTTTGTGATTTGGTGTGCAACGTTTGAGTGTTTGTGCTTGATAACTTGACAGTCATTGCCTGTGCTGAGACTTTATAGTATAGCCTCCTGTTTTTAGTTCGTTTGGCGAGAAGACTGTCTTGTGTAAGCTGCAACCATACTTTAGTAAGCGCAACAGCATTGCTTGTGGTCTGGCGGACGTGGGTGCATTTGCCTGGATGCCAGGCGGTTTTAAGAACTTGAGGCACGGAGACTGTGCTGGTCGGCTAAGAATTCAGGCATTTTATTGGCTGTGCATACCAATGCATGTGCACTAGGGGACTATCTCAGACATATCACATGATGTGGCGTCAGCGGCTTGTGTTAAATCATGATTGCAGCTACATGCAGCATTTGAACAAAGCGTGGCAGCATGCCCAAGGTCTTGAGAGGAGGGAAAGCAAAGGCTTAAAGAGTAGCTAAACAAAAACCTTATTTCAATGAAATCTATATCTATGTAAATATGGCTTGCAAGTATTGGCGTATCACTGTATCACATGCTAGCGGCATGTATATCTTCATGTTCCATTGACATAGCGACCTGCACAGCAGAACACATTAGCACATTGGCAATGTTTGTCATGCTGAGGTGTTGGCAGACGTTCTCAATCAACATGAGTACATACAAAGTGCTGTTTGCCATTTGCAATACAAGCTGAGAACTCAAGATTTGATGTAACCACAAAAGAACGCATGGGCACGCAGCTGAGCTTGTGTCACAAAACAAAAGCTTGCATTTCTTGCAGCAGCGATTTTGCTGTAATGTACAAGCCTCGCTGTGCCATATAAGCCTTGCGTACTTACAGCTGATCCTTTGATAGAGGTTAGACGTTGAGCCTGTTGTGAATACACCTGGGTGTAAGAGTATGCAAATGGTGCAGTTTGCAGAGCATAAGTGACGTACCTGATGTGAATGGTGTGGGAGGACCTCTATTGTATGCTAAGGGTAGCTGTGACATGACAGTGTAGTTGTCTTGATGCTTTAGGTCACAGCCATACATGGGGAAGACCCCGTTATCCCCATACTTGCATCCTCCAAAAGATGCACACCACACCCACACATTGCAGCCTGACAGGGCTTCACAAGCAGCGCAGCAGTCACCCTGCATGAGCAAGCCAGAGCATGTTGCTGTGCAGTATGAACAGCACCTCAGTGTCAGCTACATGCTCATGACAGGCTTGTGTTGTATGCTGTGCTGCAGTAAAGTCTGAGATAGTACCACATGTGTTGAGACCAGAAGCAGAATCAGGCTCAGCAGATTTGTGCATTGGGATTTATGATCAGTCTGTGCAAGTCAAGTTTGCGGCAGTCATTGATGAGAAAGGCATTTCGTACTGTCATGACAGGGTCACTCACAAATGCGCGAATGATGGAAGCTAATAGCAATGTGTTTGCCAGGCAAAGGTGTACTGGGCAAGTCTCATGGTGAATCACCTGGGACGTCTTGCCAGTTCTGATGCTCTGCAGCACAGTCCCTTCATAGTTCACACTGCTTTCTGAGATGCAGCCTCCCGGCAGCTTAAGCTCAGTAGGTCTAAGTCCGCCATCCAGGCTGGCAGGATTAGACAAATTGCTGTTCAAGACAGAGTTCAGGTAGTCACTAATTCCCTGTAGCTGCGGGATTGGTGATTGACATGATCGGCTGGCTGTTGTCTGTCCAGTTGTGAGGTTGCTAACTGTATAATTGAGCTGCAGCATCTTCTGCTGGTAGGCTGGCATATCAACGACGTTTGGTAGTAATATGGTGTAGTTGAAGTAAGTCAGCGCCCTGTTCCAGTCGTATACTGTGTTTCCTGTCACAATCCTCCCTGTCTCCAGATCGAAATAGGTCACGTTCTGTATCTGGGCGCCAACACTATTAGGGGATTGCCAGGTCTTGATGGCGAAACGCTGCACTTCCTCGACGGGCACTGTCATGTTTGTCATCGTCATGAATTGCAGTTCTTCGCTTGCTGTGCAGGCGGTTTGTTGACCGCAAGCTGGAATTCACGTTCGTGGCTGCACCAGGCAGACCACTTTGTCAAACGGAAGTATATTGACGGCTTGAGCAGCAATTGCATGGGCAAAGCTTACAGGGAACGTTTGCAACAGGGCTCGGACTTGATGTCTCAGGAGTGCTGCCTGTGTCGCTCTCCTCGCCTTGGCCCCAACAAGGCCCCGCACACAGCACCAGTAGCAAAGACGCAACCACAGCGTAGGACCGCATGCCTTATGAGTGTTGCGCGCTCCTCACGATTCGCTGTTGTGTCGCAAGACCAGCAAAGGCAGCGTGCTTACGGTACTTGCATTTGACTAGATCAGTTTGAATTCTGAATGCTGCCTTGACTTCACGCTTTGCCAGCTGTCTGTGGAAGCTGCCACTGGCAGCCTGCACAAATAGCCACAGGCTTGATCAAAACTGCTTGCTGCAATGTTGAGACTGTATGTTTTCACCTGCGACATTGTATGTCACATTGTATAGAGGTCTCAGCATTGGATCCAAACGTGCATGAACGGAACCCAAGCAGCTTGAGTCGTGACTGGTGCAATGCGCATGACATGTAGGACTGTACTGGTTTTGTGATGATGGAAAACAAAATTGGACCGAATAAAAACTACTTGCATTTATCAGCAAATTTCCTTTGAGCTAGGGCTTCTAATTGCTCGCTGTAGGGTCTGCCGCGCGTTGACTTGACTGAATGCATCGCTAGTGCTCTATGCTGGGTGCGCATCAATGACTTGTATTTTGTGATGGCATGCAAGAGCAGACCAACATCAGTTTGCAGTCAATCTCGGATTCAGCTGTTTTGTGATCACAGATGACCTCGCTGCGGTGTTCAGCTCGACTTGTGAGACATACATTGGAACTGCTCGGCACAAAGCAGCGGTCCGTGTATCTAATTAGCTCCTCTCACATTCAATTGTTGCACACGGGAAACCTGCCACTCGTGCCGAAGGACCACTGCATTACGCCGGCTTCAAGTGTCGCACAGCAGCAAACAATAAGGGTAAGAACGTGCAGCGTGGTGTGTGCAGTCGGCGTAAAAAGCCCGAAACAGCTGCGATTTGCAGGGATTTGCAGCGGGTGCAATTCACCCACCTGGGGCAGGCCCAGTCCCACCAGACAGCGTTCCTCGCCCTGTTCCAGGCACTGAAGACTTTCAAGCTGCAACCGCTTCTACCAGCGACTCTGACGCTGAGGACGATGGTCCTGATGTGTCAACATTGGTTCAAGGACCAGCAATACCAGAGACACAAAAGGATGAGCTGCTGCAAAAGATTCAGTCGTCAAGCAAAAAGCACCAGCGGCAAGTACCCTGCCCCTCTCCTCTGTGTCCATCAACCAAACACAGTCCAAGGCACTTGGGCATCTGCAGCATGACTGACATCATTCTCTCAGCAACCACATGGTAGTCTCAACTCATTTCTTCAGATTGGCTGCATCTGGTCTGCACTATCTCTGTGTCACTGCTCCTGGAATTCGTACCTCTCCCTGAAAATATCCCACCACGCACTGTGATGCCTGAGTACAATCATCGACACGCAGGCATGCCTGCACAGCTGCTGTCTGGGAATGATATGACTCCAAAGACATTGCAACATGATGCTTTCACTCCCATTGTGCAGGCACATACTTTCACAGCTGCTGTCTGGGAATGAGCTAACAGGTGCACCGGCTATGGGCGAGGATGAGAGCAATGCAGCAATCAATGCAGCCAGGCAGAAGTACTCCTTGAAGCTGGTGGACGTGAACAGCACCAACAAGGGTTCCCCTGCAGGTGGTGTGCAGAGCTTCAGTGCCATGGTAGTGGTGGGAAACCATGAGGTATGCAGTCTTCAGCATCACTATGAGCCCCTTGCCTGGAGTGTGGTATTGCACAGTCTTTGCAAGCTGCGTTGTTCGTGGCAATGTGGTTTAGCACGCATCACCTGAGTGAGAAACAGCAGCAACCTACTGACAGCCATGCCTTTGGCAAAGTCTTGCAGCAGCATATTGCCTTGTGTGTATGCAGCCATTGCTAATGCTTGTCTATACAGCACAAAGTGTGTCTGAGTCAAGTCATCCTGTATCTCCTCTTCAGCATGTCAAAGGGTGCTGGCTGCATTGACATAGCACATCAGCTTGCTTTGAGTGGAGGGACAGGGCTCATCTGGGTTGTGGATGTTGATTGTATGCTGATGGAACAGACAAGAGGGAGCCTGTTATGGTTGTTTGTAGGGTCTGCTAGGGCACGGCACTGGCAAAGCTGCAGAGCTGGTGTCAGCTATCAGGAAGGCCTCTCTGCGAGCACTGAACAACCTAACATATATTCCCAGATATGAGCGCTTCACAATCCTACACCCTGTGGACACAAAGTTTGGCAAGTGCAAGCTGCGAATGTACCCACTGGCATCAGGTGGTGGTATCAGAGCAAATGCATTGCTGGGGGACATTGCGTCGCTAGCAGGCATCAACTCCATTGGCATCAAAGCTCACGGTTCTAGAAATGCTAGAAACTCAGTGAAGGCGCTGTTTCAGGCCTTTGAGCAGCTGACAACCATAGAGCAGAAAGCAAAAGAGATGGGCATGGCTGCTGTTGAGGTCATTGTGGGGTCTAGGCCAAAGCCCAAACAACGCTTCAAGTATGCAAGCCGGCTCTCCAAATGATAGTACCCTGCAACGTGTCAGCTGATGGACATTACATGAAAGGATGGATTTCTGATGCAATATATATTAGAGCCACAGAGGTGTCAATTTCATGCGTTTCGTGATGAGATTGCTCTGCCTGTTCAAGCATGCATGAACAGTTGCCGACTGTGCTTGAGCACAAGACATCATCAGCGTCAACCGTTGTACAAGCTTGCAGTTAGCATTGCTTCAAGCGCCCTGTGCCGACCTTGACAGACCTGATAGGTCTCCCTAGTTCTCAATACCGTTCCTACATCCCACCCGGGACAAGTCCAGGGCTCATCAAGGGCTTAAGAAGCTCTTACAAATGTAAAAGACCTGCAGGTTAGCTTCAAGGTGAAGGCAGCAACCGAATGAGCAACCGGAGTTTGTTGCACTGTTCTGCTTTGTTCCAAAATCAACAAGTTCAGCAGACTAACGGTGACGGTGGATGGTGTAATGCCTATGGCCGTCTGTGACGTGTACCAATATGCCAGCGGGCCAGTGTGAATCCAGATTCCTGGATCGCTGGTCAAGTCCATGCTGATACCTGTGAACACCAATTTGTGTTCATCGGACACGGCTATCTCACTGAACACTACATTTCCTTCTTGAGATTACAGCCGCCGATTCTTCCGCTGCCGTACAAGTCAAATCTGCAACGATGTCTACAACCCTTGACAACTTCATCGACACTGCTAAGTCGCCTGTTGTTGCAACGAGCGTCTCAGAGCAGATGAGGGACGTTAACGTAGACACCTCTGCTTCGTTGGTGTTGGACGAGCCGAAGCTGGCCGGGGATGGGTCTGATACCCAGATCCTTTCCAAGCCTGTTGGTGCAGCAACTGCTGCTGCTACCGCTAAGGTCCCTGCTGTTGGGGCCGCCGCTTCTGAGATGTCTGCTCCTCTTGCTGCTGCTGTTGCTGGCGGCGAAGAGGGGATATTGAAATATATGGCTGCCCTAAAGGCCCAGAATGCCCGCCTGGCTGCCCGCCTGGAGGCTATAGGTACTTCCTCATCGGGTTGGCGTGCACCACTGTGCAGCTGGGAGTCCTGTGGTCTTCTTGCTGTCTTTGCACATCTGCTCCTTTGCTTGAGCAAAATTTGAAGGCCCTGTCCTTGTCTGCTCCTACTGTTAACCATGCTGATGAGTGCTGCCTGCTCTACACCCCTGTTGCAACTGGAACATATGATATAGGAGATGTAGTCACAACTATACTGTATGACGAGAGGACTGGCAAATGTGATCCCTGCATTGCAGGAAATGGCAGCAGCGTCCTTGAAAGCGAGATCAAGGCAAGGGCAAATGTTTATAAATTGATGAAGATAATGACAATAGTCCAAATGATATACTCTCTGGCAGTCAAGCTTCTAGCTGAAGCGCAGCTGGCCATTGATCCATTGCAATTGCATCCAATTCTGCAATGCCATGCAGCAGCTTTCTTTCGCAGTTTCTTTTTTAGCCAGGGTTAGACGCCTACTCTCCTTTTGTCTGTTCACTGTCATGCTAGGAAGTGTCAACAATGACACATCAGATAACAGTGGACTAGGGTCATACTCAACTCCAAGTGTGGGAGCTTCAAAGGAGTCTGCTGTGTTTTCTGTCGCCCAAACTCAGGTGCTTGCGTTCTCTATTGTGCAGATGCCTGGGAGATTTGCGCAGGGGCGCAGATTTCCCTGGCAAATTCTTGAGATCACGGCAGACAACAGTGAGAAAGATGAGCATGCTTTGAAACTAAGCAATAGCCAGGTGCCAAGCTGCAACTGCTGCCACTACTTGCTTGCCTGTTTCCATGATCATGCTCAGAATGCAACCACATGCTGCAAGCTTTGGGCTGCCATTCCTGCATCATGTTCCGTTTGTCATGGGACTCCTGTGCTTGGCAGGCTCATGAACCGCTTGCACAAATGGAGCAACATGACCGTTTTTGGCAGTGAAAGCATCAGGATGCTACGTTCAAACAACAGCATACTCTGACATATCATGGGCTGTCATACAGGCTCAAGGCACCCAGGAAGCTGTTTCAGGCCACCAAAGTCTTCAATCTCAAGCAAAACTAGCCAAAAAGACTGCAAAACCCGCAAAACGTGCCAAGGTAGTTTGTTATCCCTCTGTTATACATGTGAACAGTACTGAAGGAGTCAACGTTATGATTGTTTGGCACAGTGGTCCCTCACCTGCTTATGTTGGTGACACAGGTCAGAAAGCAGTTGCCTCAGACAGAAGCACATGCCTTGGCAGCTGCAGAGCAATTTAGCCAAAGAAGAAGAGCAAGCAGCTGCCCAAGCGGCCGTCAGAAAGCAAAAACAGAAGGTCAAGAAGCAGCAACAGAAGGCTAAGAAGCAGCTCTCCCAGCAGCGCCAACAGGGTCAAGGGGCAGCTACCAAAACTTGCACCTCTGTACCAGCAATGTGCCACACGCAGACATTGCCAGACAGTGTGTTCCTCACGAATCATGTGGGTGCAAAGGCAGCCGGCACAAACATTACCAGCTCCATTTATGGTGTACAGATCGTCAATACACAAGCTGTTGCTCACGGGGATTATCGTCAGTCTGGCTGCCAACTTCAGCAGCTGTTTGAATGCCCTCTCACCAAGGTATGACTCGCATACTGAAGCATCGTGAGCACTGTTGTTCTTTCATACCAAGCGCGCCTGCCAGCATGGTAATAGATTCTGTAGTTTCAAATGTCATTTCGCACATTTGCAGACCATGTGTGCTGCCATTGTGCTGCATGCAATGCTGGGAATCTTGTCAAAATGTGACATTCTGACATGCAGGCGCTGCTGGTAGATCCTGTGATTGCTGCTGATGGGCACACATATGAGAGGAGTGCAATGGAGCAATGGATTGCAGCACATGATACATCCCCTGTCATGAGGCAGCTCCTGACACACACACGCCTAGTGACAAACATGGCCGCCAAGTGTGCAGTTGCAATCCAGGCAATGTGTGTGAGATGAATGTTGGGTGTCAGCGTCAGCCTGGACGTGTTCCAGAGGCTCTCAGCATAACAGCTACTGTCTAGTGATCGCTGACAGCACCATACATATATCTATATTGTACACTATATTACCCTTGTACACTTGTAAAGAGCTATACCCTTTCAGAATTACAAGGAGGGTGCTCATATCAAAATATATAAATATGTTGTGTAAATATATTTTATGAAATATATTCTGCCAATCGCCACTTTATCTGCGAGCCCGTGACACACGCACGCACCACTCCCTCATGCATCCTCAATAACAAGCTGAGGGTGATTTGCATAGAGTCTGGTTGCTCAAAAGGCTGGGTAAAACTCGAGGGTGTTCAGAATTGCAAGCAGTGTTCGGTGACCTATTTTGCCCATGCTCGTATTGTGCTCGGGCATCGGCTCGCCTCGGGCTATCTTGCGGCACGGCGTCCCTCGCTGTTCCCGATCCCGTCAATCTGTGCTGACAAGGGCGTCCAAAGAGTCTGAGACCCGCAAACCCAGCAGATTTGGAGGCTTGGGCGATCTGCTTGGACCAATAGGCCTGACATTGGGCAGCAAGCTCTCGCAGGTACCGCCTGCACTATGCTGTACATCATTACGTAGAACATGTGCAGTGCACAGCGCAGCTTGCATCTCGCATTGAATTGCTTGCAGGGTCAAAAGAATAAGGAGGACCAGAAGGACAATGCGTTTTACCGTACTGCAGAGCAGACAGACAATGGCAAGCCCTCAACTGCAGACCACCAGAGCATCCACGACATGTCCACTGAAGAATGGCGAGCAGCATACGAGCAAGAGGGCTGTGTAGACTTGTGGGTCGAAGAAGAGTTCAACTCAGGGTCAAGGCTTATGGTGAGCCCCACGGCACTGCTCAGTGTTGATGCCTTCAGATTTAGCTGTATTAACAGCAAGTCCATCACGTATGATGTGGTGCACCACATACACCACGCGCCCTGTGCCCTGATGCTGCCCCAAATGCTGCAAGCATTCAACAAAACTTGCGCATCAAGTAACTGCTGTTGTCAATACTGGCTAGAACATGCAGCACTGTGCAGTTGTCAGTGTCTGATCTTGCTGCTGCCTTGCATCCCAATGCCTGCACAGCTGCATCAAGCACCCTTCAAGTAAGCGTTCATGCCAATAATCGTGGAGGGTTGCACCTCCTGAGTTCAGCAGATACGCCCTTCACGACCATTGCCAAACTAGCCTTGTTTCAGCCATTGGCTGCCACACTTGGCGTTGACATCAAAGTAACTGCCATGGACAACTGCCTGCAACTTGTTGTTGCTGTGACCTCCAGTTTGCTTGTTGCAGGGGGGTAGGTCGGTACATAAGGGAGGGGGTTGGGGTATAGGCTCTGGGGAAGGGCCTTCAATCAGCAATGCCCCTCGCCACACTGTCAAAATCTTCAATCACCATGCTGACCAAGATATAGATGTAGAGGTCCCAGAAGACAGGTGAGTCACCCTTGTCCTGCATTTCCATACCACGTCAGCCACTCCTAGTAGGTACTCATTAAATAATGCTGGACCATCTGTGTAATGCATGAGTGATTTCTCGTACAGATATCTCCTGTGCATGGAATCTTCATATGATGCACTTGAAGTATGGACGAAGGCAGGTTGTTGAGTGGAACTCAATGATGCTGGTGGGTGATCACATCTGTGCACAGCAAATTTGGCTTGCATTACAACAGCATTCAGTAAGAGCCAAGACCACACATGCCACTGTTGCAACAATTCAAAATTGCATCAATTTACCTGCACGTTGATGTTGCATGCGTTGCCTGAACATTCAAGCAACACTTGCTTCATGACCACATAGCCAGGCAGAGCAGAGAGAAGCCTGGTGCAAGCTTGCTACTCATCTAACACATCTCCACAATGTAGAAACACGTTTTTACTGTCCCCAGGCGTTTCTGAGTGTAAATTTTAGTGCAGGGATGACGTTTCTGAATTAAACTAGATGTTCTGGGATTGTAAAGAGGTATATGTCCTGACAAGACAGTCTGTCGCTACAGGTTCATACTGTGGGAGGCAGAGGAGCAGGGTCTGCTTTTGCCTTACGCCTGTCGTATGGGTTGCTGCACTGCCTGTGCTGTCAGAGTCAAGGAAGGTGTCATGTCACAACCAGAGGCTCTAGGAATCTCAAAGGAGCTCAAGGATCAGGGTTTTGCCCTCATGTGCGTGGGATACCCTAAGACTGATCTGGTACTGGAGACCGTAGAGGAGGATGAGATATATGATATGCAGTTTGGGCATGTGTTTGCTGAGCAGGCTGTTGACCCTCGGAACAAAAAGCATGTTGACCGTGATGATTTCGCATTGGAAGTAGCAAACATGGACGAATAGACGGTAACTCCGAGTTAAGCTTCATGAGCACCTCTCAGTCATAATCACGTCGGAGGTTGGCCAGCAGCAAAGTCATAGGTTTGGGTGGCTTTATTAGGGCAAATTTTGATTTGGTCAACCTGTATGCTCTGTGTGTCGTAAAGCAAGTGACTGGTCCATCCTTGGGCTGCTGTGTCGTGTGGTGTACCTTACAGTACATTACTGAGTATGTCTGCACCCAGCCCCAATCCCGTATGGCCTAAGTGCGAGAGTCTAAATACAACAATGTAGCTTTATTCTGACAATAAGCAGGTGAACTCTGCTGCCTGATCAAAAAGGTTGACCCACATTCTATGTCACCTGACTGCCACACTGATTGCTATCAAGGGAACACTGAAGCAACAAGACCACAAGTGTGGGAGCAAAAGTTGCTCACGCTGGTTGGAGACAGCCTCCCATGAATTGCAAAAACACTACTGTGATGGCAAAGTGATGACGACGCCAGTGTGGTCATACAAGTGGTGTCTATCCTGAGCTGAGCCCTCTCTGGCTAATTACATGTATTTACAGCTGTATCTTGACTTGGCCTCTTGATGATCCAGGCATTTACAGCTGACTTCACAGTGTGTCAGCCATTGAGTTACGGCTATATCTTCTTAGCTTCAACAAGAGTGATGACACCAGCAAGAGATGTCCTGAGCTTGATGACTTCAAGTCCGGCTACTGCCAGTAAGCTAGTCACATCCTGATTCCACTTGCAGCCTTTCCCCATGGCTGCTACAGCTGGCATTGTCACATCCTGCATGTTGCGCACAGCATTTGCTACCTTCGGTACTTGCAACAGGATTCGATGCTCTTTTCCTTGATAGATTGGATCTCAGAGACACGTCCCCAAGGATGCACTGACTTGCAGAGCCCGGCGAAATGCTTGGATCATAAGTATTATGTCAGATACAGTATGCAGTCATGCAAGGCTGTGTTAGGCTCAATGCTCTTTTTTTGCATAGGCAAGCAACACGGAGCAACTTCAGTCATGGCAGACATCTGGCACAGTGGATTGGCGTAGACCCAGATGAACATGCTGTACAAAGTCATCAAAGTAAATTGCTATCAGATTTGAGACCAGACAGCCAGAAGAAGCAGGTGCTTCATTGACGCGCCTGTGTTGTTGCAGCTCACCTGATACCAACCCAGCAAAGGTAGCTTGCTGCGTGAGTGTTCCAGTAGCAGAAGCTTGCCACCAGGTGCTAACACTCTAGCTAACTCCTTTAGGGCTTGCAGTGGCTTTGGGAAAACACACAAGCTGAAGGTGTCCACCACGCAGTCAAAGCTATTGCTGCCAAATGGTAGACACTCTACGTCACCTGCAATCATGCTGTTGTTTGTACACAGCTCTGGCTCTTTCCATTCTCACATTGTCAGTACCAATACTGCATCCAAGATGCAAGGCTCTCCACACAGAAATCGAATTTGTGGCCTGGTTGCTGCTTAGCCCTGCAAGTGGGTCGTCTGAGCAGCAGCCGTGCTGCAACAATGACAGTCATATACAGATACGGTGGAGAGCAGTAAGTAGAACTGTGTGTTTTAGTGTAAACGCAGAGCAGTGACACACCCTGCTGAAAGCTGACTTGCAGACCTTGTCCATCAGTGTGGACTTTGCCCTGGGCTTGTTGCAGCATGCCCTGGGACAGATCCAGCCCTACTAGCTTTTGAACTTGTCGCCTGTTGTACAGTGGCAGATTGATTCCTGTACCTGCAAACATGACTCATGCATGACTGATGCGACTTACTGCGCATGCTCTGACTCAGCGGGTGCATCATTAGCCACCATGAGTCTTTGTCTTGTCATGCCTGACACTGGAGGTACAGTAGACACCATCAACAGCAAGTATCAGAAGTTATTGATGGAGTGCATTGCTGTGACATGCGACATTCACATGTGACGTCAGTCATGTAAGCAAGGCATCTTGCAAGGTATACGTGGCAGTGGGACTAACCTATTGCCACCTCCAAAACATTGCCATATGCATCACTGATGAGGGTTTGGCGCAGCTGGGGGATGCCAAAAGCTTCAGCAGCGGCACCAGTATCCAGCTGGTCATACTGTGCTGCAAGGCATCCCTCGGTCAAGGGCAAGACATTGAGAGCATGTTGGGTCAGCTCCATGCACGCTGTTTGGTAGAAATCCCAGCAATGAAATGCTACGGACACACCCCTTACTTGCATAGCTGTCATATTGACTTGCAGTCTGATTTGTGCCGAGCTCCACTAAGACATCTGAGCTGCTTTGGGCACCGCTGTGCTGCTGTGCTGTTGCTGGCAATGACATGCAGGCGGGTTGGCACAAAGCGACTACTCCAAATTGTAGTACCTGTGATCCCAGAAACCT
>JAABUO010005511.1_pt1 | contig 14685 bp, 3 predicted proteins | sample 5559291 | NCBI WGS metagenome assembly JAABUO01 (sample SAMN10711878, study PRJNA513372) | rock metagenome | isolation source: Antarctica rocks | place: Antarctica: Victoria Land, Finger Mt sud | reverse complement strand
GCTAATTAAATAATTAAGCTAATTAAATAATTAAGCTAATTAAATAATTAAGCTAATTAAATAATTAAGCTAATTAAATAATTAAGCTAATTAAATAATTAAGCTAATTAAATAATTAAGCTAATTAAATAATTAAGCTAATTATATATAATTTAACGCTTAAGCTGAAAATATATATAAGTAATTTCTTAAGAATTAATTCTTTTTTTCTTAGCTTTAATTTTTTAATTATAATATTTATATTAACTTGCTTTATATAATTTTAACATTAAATTAAAGCTTATTACTTATATTATTCGTAATGTAAATGAATAAAAAGAAATTATACGAAATATATATTAATAATTTTAAAAAGTACGAATAATATTAAAATCAGAACATTACTTAAACAGAAAAAGTGCTCTTTTTTTAACTCGTGCTTAAACGAGTAAAGTTTAAATTAATTATTTTAAATTTTTATTTAATTAAGCGAAGTTAAAAGAAGTTATTTAAAATTTTCTTTTTTTTAAGAAAAATTAATCGTGTTATAACTTAAGAAAACGAAATAAAATTATTTAATACTTTTACTTATTATAATTTAAGACGCGCTTTTTAATTCTTACTTAAAAATGTTAAAAATAAATGCATATTCATTTCTTTAACATACGCGTTTAATGAATTTTAATATATTAATATGTTTTTTAAAAGTACGAATTATATTTAATTATAAAGATAAGTTAAAGACGATTTAAAACGTTTACATGAAATCTTTTTTAAACTTTATAAATAATAAGATTTAAATCTTAAAATTATTATTCTTTACGATATTTTAATTAATAATTATAAGAAAAAAAAAGCGAAACGATAAACATTAAAGAAATAACATAAAAAAGAGTTAATACAGACTTAAGATGCACGCGAAAATATATTATTTTCTTCGTAATTAATTAATAAAAATTAAATTTAAAAACTTTTTAATTCTTTTTTATTCGTTAGTAACGAAGCTTTTACATGAAATACTTAATTAAAATTTTTTAAAATAAACTAAAAATTAATTATAATCATTATGATTTAAAACGCGTTAATATAATTTATACATTATTACATTTTAAAAATGAAATCATTAAGCATATATACGTGCGAAAGAATTTTAAATTAAATAATTTATACGTTATTATTAACGAAAAGTTATTAAAATTAATAAAAATTTACGAAAACATTAATCGTGAAAACACGTATCGCGAATAATATAAAGTTTTTATTTAAAACATTTTAACGTTCATTAAATTTTGTTTAAAATTTAAACGTTTATTTTTACATCTTAAATATAACGAGAAACAGTTAATGATTAATTTAAAAAATAAGCTTTCTTCGCGTCTTCGTATTATTTAAGTTCTTTAAATAAGTTAAATAATTTTTTTAAAAAAAATTAAAAATTATTTAATATACGTTAATAATAAATATTATTAAAAAAGCTTCGCGAGTAAAAAAATAAAGAATTAAAAGAAACAACATCGTTTAATGTCGCGATTAAGAAATTTATCGTTAAAGTTAAAACATTTAAACAAGTAATCTTTTAATTAAAGTTTATTACGTTAAAGCGTATACATTAAAATAACGTATAGAAAAATAATTATTATAATTATTATTATTTAAAACTTTAAAACATTTCGTTAATAATTATTCTTAATCGCGACGAAGTATTATATTTTTTATTTCGCTCGTTTTTATCTTTCGTTATAATACTTTAATTAATAAAATTAATATTAATAAATAAAACTTAAAGAATTTTAAATCGAACTTAAAATCGAGCTCGAAAAATTAATTATTTTTATTAAAGTTTTAATTAAAAGTAAAATAATAACATTATTTAAAACGTTAATTAATAATAATTATAATAATAATAACGTTAATTTAAAGTTATTCTTTTTATATTTATTCGTTTTTAATTATTAAGTCTTCGTTTTAAATTATTCATTTAAGTTATTATTAAGAAGTACGATGACAGACTCGTTTCTAGTAGCTTTTTATAAACTAGCGTCAGAGATAAGATTACTAGTCGCGACTCAGTCATGCGTAATAGTATATAAATAAAGCAGTCTGTAAATTCTTTCTTTAATTAAGAAAGATTTTATTATATATAATACTGTTCGCTTTATTTATTTAATTAATTATAAGCTTAATTAGTAAGAAGCTTTTAACGAAATTAAATCGAAACACTTTAAGCATTTAATACTTAATAACTTAATACGAGACTTATTTAAACGAGTAATTAACGATTACTTATTACGCGTTTTACGAGAAAATAAATAAATATATTAATTTAAAGAAGTTTAATAAAATTTAATAACTTATTACGCATTTTACGAGAAGATAAATAAGTATTTATATTAAGACGATAATTTATTACAAGTTCTTAAGAAAGCGAATAAATAAATACATACTCGATCGCGTTAAAGAACGTATAAACTTTCATCATTATTAACGAGATTAAATTCTTTTTACTTTACTCGTTAATTTATTTAATATTTTTATTTCATTTTACGATTTTAATAACAAGCTAAGTTTACATCGCACGTTATGAACTTTAACGACTTCTTTGTTAAACGATGATTTGTTCTTATTCTTACTTACGAGAATTATGATTAATGATTTTCTTTCATAAAAAAATGATTTATTAAAAAAGACTTGTAATTCGTTATTAAAGATAAGTTTAACTTAAATATACTTAACAGCGTTATTAATATCATTAGCGAAATTTAATCTTTTAACTTTAAAAGTTAAAAGATTAACGCGAAAGCTTATTATTAATTAATTATTTACATTATTATTAATAATTAAGAACATACTATAAATAAAACGTTAGCGAAAGAAATTTAAGATGCTTTAAGTTATATATTTAATGAACTTTATTAATTATAAAATGTTAACGAATATCTTTATTAAAAAGACATAAACATATTTCGTTAAGTTAACACGAAAGATCGTCGCAACATAAAAAAACATGAGCGATTTATTTAAATTAAAACGTCGCTTTTAAGTCTTATTTTAATCGTTATTAAATGAATATATAATTATTTAAAACGTTATTAATGCGTAGAATAAATTAAACGTTAAGAAGAAACTTTAAAAGCTATAATAAAAGAAAGTATAATTAAAGATAACAGAGACTGCGCTATGAATTAAGTAAGAAAACGAACGCGATCGCATTAATTAAGAAAATAAACGTAAAATTAATTATCGTCGTAAAAGTCTCTTAAGCTTTAATAATAATTAATCTCGTTAACGTCATTCGTAACGATTTCTGAAATTTTTTCTTTATAAAGACGAACATCGTTTAATTAATTATTTTTATTTATTTACAGCTTAAAAGCTCGTAAAGAAATTTAAAAACAAAGATAAAATAAAGCATAAGAGCGTTAATGATCTTTAAATTCTTACTAAGCTTTTAAAAAATAAGCATAAAAAACACAGAGTTTATAACGCGAAAAGCGATAACTTTAATATTTTTAACGATAATGAAAATGAAAACAACGAGAGCGAGAATATTATAGCTCTGTTAAAGAACATTATTAGTAAGATTTTTAAATTTAACTAAGTTATAAATTTTAATATTTTTTTATACATGATTAATTAACTTTAACTTTTTAATAACTTTTTAATTCGTATTAAGAAACGCATTATTAAAGTTAAAGAAGAAAAATTATATATTGATTATTATAACATAATAATTATGCGAGATCGTTATAAAAACTCAGTTAAGCTATCTTTTATTCTTTATGTTTTTAAGCTTAAAATTAATCTTCTTTCTGAAAGAAGAATATGTAAAAAGATCTGCAAGAAAGCTTTAATAATAAAGATCTGTATATGCACGATAAGCGAGAAAAGTAAATAATTAAGACTTTAAAATACGAAGACGTTTATATAATAAAGAGAATTATAAATAATCTTAATGAATTCGCATTATTATTAATTATGCAGCGTAATGTTTTATTAACATTTTTAGCGATGCATAATTTAATGAATCTTAATAATTTAACGAATTTAAATTATTTTACGTCTTACATTAACGTAATTCATTATAAAAACGAGATTAAAATTAATTACGATTAATTTAATTTCGTAAATAATAAAAGTTTTAAGTTATACAAGCTATAACATTATCGTTTTACTTATCTTAAATTAATAAAACTTTATTAACTTTATAAGATTATTATTTTAAAAAAATTTATTCTTATTAATAATAATTACGAGAATATGTATAAAGTATATGCGCTCATTAAGTTCATTAATAAATAAGAACATAATGTTAACGATCGAAAAATAAGTATTTTAACTTTTATTTTTATAAACATTTACGAATCATTATTATCGTTTCTTAATAACGAGTCGTACTTTTTAAAGATAATTAATAATTACTTTAAAAAAACTTAATATATTTCTTTAAAGTAACGATTTAATGCATTAAATACTTTACGAAAATGAAAACTTAACGTAAAACTTTATAACGACGTTAAACTTCTTTTAGTACGCAGCGATAACGTTACGAAACTTAAAATCATTTTAAATAATTAATGTTTATTAATTAACATTACTTCTTAATATACTGTTTTATATATGTTAATTTAAAATAAAGTAATTAAAAAAATTATACGCATTATAAAAAACTCAATGCGAGTTATAATTAAAAATGCTAAACTTTTCATTAAGTTTTAAATAAAAGCTGCGAAAATAAATATTTATCTGCGAAATAAAATTATTATAAAACTTTTAATTAACGAAGCTTTTACGACGTTAAAGAAAACATTCATTAAAATTAAATCTTTAATTAATTATATACGAGTATAAAAATGTAAATATTACTTATACGTTAATTTTAAATCATTATTAATTAAAGAAAGACGAGATAAATTTAACGTTTTCATGAAATATGTAAAAAACATTAATAAGTAATATCGTTTTTAAGTCTTAAATCTTTATTAAGTTATTAAGAGTTACGTTATTAAGTTCGTTAAAGATAAAAAAAATAAAGACATAAACTTGCGACTTCGCAAGTAAATATTTAATATTCTTTCAGAGCGAAGATTTATAAAAAAATTATTTAAAAATAACGTTTTAATTAACGTTTTAGAATTTAATTCTTTTATAATTAACGTTTCATTCAAATTAATTAATGCATTCATTAGCAAAAGTGCGAACTCAGCTAAAACCGGCTACAAGCTCATTAAGCTAGCATAAGTTAAAATTATCTGTTTAGCCGAGCTTCTAGCTTGCAAGCTCTTGTAGCCACTCATTAACGGCTAATAGCTAGCTACAAGCGCTTTTAGCTGTTAATGACGATCATTTGCTTAAATAGTATCTTTTGCTTAAATAACATCATACGCTCGAAAGATATAATGCGTAATTCGTGTTACAATCTTAATAATATGTATTTTGCGCACGATTTAATGTTAAAAATTAGCATAAAGCGAGTCATATGAATGTCATTTAACTAATATATAAATGCTAATGTCTAGAAGCTAATGCGACGTGATTTACTGAGCTTGTTAGCGACCTGATTCTGCAGTACGTGTGTTGTTAGTAGAAGCTGACTTTGACGCGTGTAGGTGAGTATGTAGGTAGGTTTGAAACGTGTATGTAGATGGATTTGGAACGCGTATGTAGATGGGTTTGAAACGCGTATGTAGGTGGGTATGTAGATGGGTATGTAGGTGGGTATGTAGATGGTTTGAAAGGTGGTTGGGGAGGTGGTTTGTGAGGTGGTTTGATAGATAGTTTGGAAGGTGGTTTGTGAGGTGGTTTGTGAGGTGGTTTGGTAGGTGGTTTGGAAGGTGGTTTGGGAGGTGGTTTGTGAGATGGTTTGGAAGGTGGTTTGGGAGGTGGTTTGTGAGATGGTTTGGTAGGTAGTTTGGAAGGTGGTTTGTGAGGTGGTTTGTGAGGTGGTTTGGTAGGTAGTTTGGAAGGTGGTTTGTGAGGTGGTTTGGTGGGTGGTTTGGAAGGTGGTTTGTGAGATGGTTTGGTAGGCAGTTAAGGAGGTGGTTTGATAAGTGGTTTGATAGAACCTGATTCTGCAGTATGTGTGTTGTTAGTAGAAGCTGGCTTTGACGCGTGTAGGTGGATATGTAGGTGGGTTTGAAACGTGTATGTAGGTGGGTTTGGAACGTGTATGTAGGTCGGTTTTAATCGTGTACGTAGCTGATTTTGAAACGCGTATGTAGATGGGTATGTAGGTGAGTATGTAGGTGGTTTTAAAGCGTGTACGTAGATGAATATGTAGGTGGTTTTGAAGCGTGTACGTAGCTGGTTTTAAAACGTGTATGTAAATGGTTTTAAAACGTGTATGTAAATGATTTTAAAACGCGTATGTAAATAAGTATGTAAATGAATATGTAAGTGATTTTAAAACGTGTATGTAAATAAGTATGTAAATAAATATGTAAATGATTTAAGAGATGGTTTATAAGATAATTTAATAAATAATTTAAAAGATGATTTAAAAAATAATTTAGTAATGAAAAGTTAATGCGACGTAACTTACTGAGTTTGTTAGCGTGTTATAAAGCGTAATATGAAGCGTGTTATTAAAGCTGACATAAAACAGTTATATATCGCTAAATTAGCTTGCAGTCAGCTTGTAGCTGATCTATGTTGCTAAATCAGCTTGCAGCTAGCTTGTAGCTGATTTACGTTGCTAAACCAGCTAGTAACTAGCTTGTAACAGATGTTTCTTCTAGTAGCTAGCTGCTGCGTTCGTAGCGCATTATACGTTAAGTAACTTTGCTTACTAGCTTACAAGCTACTTAAGCTCTTCGTTAAATTATTAATGTTAAAGATTATCGCGATTAACTTAAATACGCTATTTAAAATCACGTTACAAACGTTAAACGAGCGCGAAATTTACACGAATGTTTAAATTACTGAAGAAATCTTCGCGTTAAGCAAGCTTAAGTTAGTAGTTTAAACATTTTTGTATGTAATCATTTTAAAGAGAAAAAAAAACAGCGAGAATTAATAAATAAAAAATCGCGCATTTAAACTCTCGTAAGTTATAATGATTTAATTAATTACAGAAGAAATTAATAATAATGAAAGCGATGTTAACGTAAGTATGTTATAAACATTATTTAATATTACTAAATTTAATTCTTTAAAAGCGATAAGAATTATTACGTTAAACATTTATAAAAAGACAGTATAAAACTTAGTTTAAGAAAAACTTTAAAAGAAAGCGATCGACGCAGAACTTGTAACTCTAGTCGTTAACGAAATTTAATAAGAAGAAATATTATTTAAAAAGATTAACATCGTAATAAGCAAATGAGTCTTTAAATTAAAGATGTACGTTAACGATTCTTTTAATAAACTAAAGATAATATTAATAATTAAAGACTTTTCTTAAATTCATAAAGTTAATTATAAAAATACTTTCGCGTTACTCATTAAGTTTAACATTCTGCGAGTTTTTTTAATTATCGCGATAATAAAGAATCTTAAACTTTATTAAGTTAACGTAAATAATACGTTTACTGAGTCATTTCTTAAAGAAATTATTTACATGTCTTCTTTATTAAAAGTGAAAGTCAGATTTAATTATGCTTTAAAAGTTCTTCGAAGTCTTTATAATTTTAAATAAGTTGTACAAGATTAACATGATCGTTGTATAACAGTACTATCTGAACTCGATTTCGCTTAATGCGTTACAGACTTATGTTTTTTAATTTATAATTTAAAAAAGATCACGTTATTATTATACGTTAACGATATAATTATTATTTTTAAATCATTAAGTAACATTAAATAATTTAAACATAAGTTTTAATGTGTTTTTAAAGTTAAGAATTTAAGAAAAATAAAGAAAATTCTTAACATTTAAATTACTCGTAACAGAAAGGCACGAAATTTACGAATAAATTAAACTTATTATCTTTATAACGTTCTCGAAAGATTTAATATAAAACAAGATAAACATAAGATAATAAATATTTTAATGAATAAATATAACGCTCTTCGCTTAGTTAAACTTAAAGACGTAAGAATTAATTAGCATGAATATTAATAAGTTATTAAAAGTCTTATATATACTGTAATTCATACTCGTCTTAACATCGCTTTTATTTTTAACTAATTAAGTTAATAGTTTAACGATTTTATAAAACATTATGAATATGTCTTAAAGAATTTAATACGTTACGTTCGTTTTATTATTAATTTAAACATTACGTACGAAATTAGTAAAAGCATGAAGTTAATAAAATACTTTAACTTAAATTACGTCTTAAATAAACTAAATCGCAAGTCGATTCTCGCTTACATTTACATACTTAATAAAGAATTAGTCTTTTAAATAAGTTAAAAGTAAAAGTTCGTTATTATATTAATTATTAAGATAAAGTATATAACTTTATTAATTTATGTTAAAATATAAATAAATAACTTAGTTACTTGTTTAGTTACTAAAGCTAACGTTTTATTTATATACAAGTAATAGATAATTAAAACTAGCTTAAATCACGTGACTTAAGCACGTGATTATATTCTGACTAAGCATATGACTGACTCGTACACTTTCGACACTTTCATTTATACATATACTGAACAGGAAAAAGAAATTAAGACAAAAAGACTCTTATATGTTTAAAATTAATAACGAATCTAAACATTTCTTATAGCAGTTAAATTAAAACAAGTATAAATCGAATACACGTGACTTGTTAATTAAAATTAAGCTAAAACGTAGTTATAGAGTATATAAAATCTATATGTAAGTTTAACAAATGTATCTTATATTAATAAGATTTAGAGTTAAGACTTTGTAAACTAATGCTCGAAGACTTTATAATTAATGCTTAAAGACTCTGCGACTAGTGTGTAAAGATTAATGCTCGAAGTTTTTCTGCGATTAATGCTTTAAGACTTTGCGATTAAAGATTTATTTAAACGAGACATTTCATTTTCATTATTTTTTCTTATTGTTTAACTCTTTAAAAGATAAGTAATATATAACATATGAGTCATTAGAAATTAACATCTTTTGCTAAAATTATATTAAGTCATGCGTTTACTTTAACTAAACTAATTACGATTCGAAAGACTTTAAATTTATCTTAATAAAAAGCTTTAATGAATTCGTTAATTATCATTTAATTAATTAATATGTAAATCAGATTAATAATTTAATCTGTAATCTTTTCGCGCACGAATTTCTGCTAAATTTTTATATGCTTACATCGATCATGATTCTGAGAATTCTTAATTAAAATTATAATTTTTTAATTATTTTCGTAAATGATTATTATATAAAACGTTATGTTAAGATTACGATCGCTGTTTAAAAGAGCTAGCTGCTAAAGTAAATTCTGAAGTCACATGATCTTCTTTATAATCTGAGTTTAATTAATATACTCAGTCTCGCAGATAAAGAGAACGACAGTAAGTTATCTTTTAAAACTTTAATTAATAGCTTCGCTTTTAAGATTAAAAACGTAATCGAAGATGAATCTGCGAATGTTATAATTATTAATTCAGTCGAAATTCGTGTAATTAATGAGAAAGCATAAGTTTTCTTAATAGATTAATTTTATAGTAACGATGTCTCGTAAATAGCGAAAAATGCGCTTAACGATAATTAAATAAGCTGAAGTAAAATTAAATTCATAACGATTAATTACTGAAACGACAAAGATGATATCTGAGCGCGTGTTAAATATAACGTACATGAATAATTTTACGATTAATTAATATTTATAACGAAGCTCTGTAAATGCTTAATAATTATCGTTAGCTTTTTTAATACGAAAGATTATTTTTATTAAGATGAATACGAATTTTATCTTTTACATGTTATAATTTTTAAGTATTTGTTTTACGTATTCGATTTAACTGAGTTAAATAACGCGATTAAGTCGATCGCGAGTAATACTCATGCTTAAATAATAATTAACGAGTCTTAAATCTGTTATTTAAAAGATTTAACTTAAGTAATTCTTAATCTTTTATATTTTAAACTTATTAAATTCGATAATTAAAATATCGTTAACGTAAACGTTAATGATTATTCTTTCGTTAGTAAACACGCTGTAATCGAATATTAAAGAGCTAAAGCTTAATAATTTAAGAAATTTAACTAGCGTGTCGTATCATACTCGAGAAGACTGTTTTAAATTATAAAGAGTTTTCTTAAGCTTATAAATTAAAGTGTCATTAATGATGTAGCTCGTAAGCTGCTTAATATAAATGTTCTTTTTAATGTCTTCGTATAAAAAGGCCGTTTTAACGTTCATTTGTTTAATTTCATATTTTAATGTCGTCGTCATCGCAAAAATTATTTTATAACTTATAAGCTTAATAACGAACGCGAAGATCTCGTTAAAATTAACGTTAACACGTTATTCGAAGTCTTTTATTACTCAGCGAGTCTTGTAACGAATGATTTCGTTATTTAATTCTCGTTTAAATTTAAATATTTACTTATCTTTTAAAATCTTACGACTTAAAGATAACGAGATTAATTTTTAAATATTATTTTAAGTTAATAAGTTAAATTCGTCGTTCATGACTAGCTGTTATGCTATCTTTTAATAGAAATTAAACATGACTTCTTTATAAGTTTTCGACTCGTAGAATTTAACTTATTTTACTTAATTAAGATAAACGTATAAAAGAAAGATTAAATTAAGAAAAAGAGAACGCGTAATTTATAGCTCAGAATGTTAAATTAATGCTTTAATTAAAGACTTATTAATGTAAATTAAAGATAAGACATCGCTTCGTACTAATCTTAATAAGACGAGAAACAAAGATAAGAATTAAGATAAAAACATAATAATGATGAATCTTTCAGATTTCTTAAATTTCTTAGCTTTATAACGTTTAATTAAGAGTTTTAATTCGAATTCGAAGCTGAAACTAGCGCTTTAATTACTTCGTCGAAGTCGTTTTTCGAGTTATTTAATAGTAATGACGCGAAAAATTAACTCGTCGTTACTTAGTAAGCGATAAATATACTTTTCTTCGTACTTAATGAGTTAACGATACGTAACTTTTTTCTTAAATTTAAAGTTCTTGTCATGTTTCAGAGTTAGCTCTTTAAAGTCTTATATTCGAACATGACTTAAATTAAGTTTCGTCTTATAATTCTTTTCGTACGAAGTAATTTCGAGTTTAATATTAAGATTGCGATTTCGAAGATAATTAACGATGCGCATCATTTCTGATTAGTAAATCGTGAGAATAATGCTGTTAATTAACATTAAATGAGCTTTAATTATTAAAGTTTAGCTTAATTACTTTAAAGCTTCGTTCATTTAAGAATTATTAAGCATAATTAATTCTTAAGTTATGTTTTAACTTTCGCAGTATTATTTAAATTCGTTAAGAAACTTATTATTCTCGTCGCTTCGAAATTAAAATGTTTTACATTAATCTTAAACGAAGAAGTTTTAAAGGTTTTTAAAATAAGTCATAATGATTACGATTGTTTTCTGCTTCATAAAGTATATCTTCGATCGTTAAATAACGTCGTTTAAAAAAGTGAACACGTAAAAAGCTTCGTTATAAGCGAAAAAAATATTTTTATCTTTAAGAATTAAGCTTTTAAAATCTTCGTGTAGCAGCTTAAGAAACATAATGACGCGCTTTATTAAGACTCGATGAGAGTAAGCATAAAGTTTCTTTAAGACACAGTTCTCGCAAACGAGTTTATCTTTAAGATTTCGTTTTAGATTTATTTTAATTAACATTTAAGCGAGCTTTTTTACATATTACTCGCTTAAATAATTTAAATAATTATATTATAAATTAACGACGAAAGAAGAAATAATCTTAAAAGCGATTAAATTAACAGAGATTCGTAATATTCATAAGTCTTATGAAATGTTAACGATGAGATGCAGTTAACTTAATTTAATTTAAGTCTTTTACTTAATGATTTAAAGATTAATTTTCTTATTAATAATTTAAGATATTAAAAGAAAATTAACTTTAACGTTTAAGATATACAGCACGTTAAAGAAATCGATCGTTTTTAGCTCGTCGCGAATTAAGCACTTTAAGTAAATAATATTAATTACTTTTAATCTAAGATTAAAATTACTAATATTAATTATAAAGCTGCGGTTAATAAAGATTATAAACACGAAGAGTTTCTTTTAATAAATAATGTGCTGAGTATATTCGAAGTTTAAAATTTAAACGTTAATAAAGCTAAAGATTAAAAGAGTAACGAGATTAATAATAATTATGAGACTAAAGTCGAAGTTAATTTCTTTAAAGAGATTATAAACTAGCTTAACATAATCGATTTTTTCATCGTCATTATCGCTAATCTTTCGTTTCTTGTTAAATTTTTCGTTAATACGATCGTTATCTTTGTTTTCTTTATTTTTATTTTTATTTCGTTTCTTTTATTATTTAATTTTTAATTTCGAATAAAGATTATAACATTTAAACTTTGTATAACGATCGCGACGATAATGAATATAATATTTAACTTTTATTATTTAAGAATTATCTGCGAGTTAACTAAATTTAACTAGCATAAACGTATTATTTATTAAGTCGTTAACATAAGTTTTAATATGAATTTACTTTTCAGCGTTACGAGCATTAATAATTAGTTAATTCAGAATAATTACTTTAACGCTTAACTTAAGTATGATTTTGTAAATTTATTCTCAGATTATACAAAAAGCGTTAAACGCGAAATTTAATTTAATTTTAAACTTTAATATTAAAAAAGCTTCGGGTAAAATCATGCTTTGTGTAATAAAGTCGCGTACGTAACGACGATATTCGTTAACGTAATCGTTCACGTTTTTAAAGTCTTTTAATTAAAGAATTAAAAATCTTCGACTCAGATTTTATAATAAGCTTTTTTCTTCGAGTTTAAAATTAATGATTAAAGTAGCTAAGATTTTAATGACATCGATTAAAATCTTAATCATTTAATAAATAAATGTGTTACAAATATGCTTAAAGACGATGAAAACTTTGCGCATGATAGCTTGTTAATACGTAAATGAAATGTTAATTAAAGATTCTTTCAGAGCTTCGTTTAAATTATTAAACATTAAATAATTTTAAATGAAGCGAAATTACTCGTCTTAATTCTTAAAGATGTTTAGTTTAAAGATCGAGTTAATTAACATATTTCTCATCTTAATAACGTTAATATCGTTAACGAAGATTATAATAATAATAAAAGTAAATTAACGCGTTAATCTTTATTTAGTTATTAATCGCGATACGCGTAAAAGCGATTAAAATAAAAGCTAAATTAACGTAAATGAAGAATTCGACTTAGCTTTTAAATTAAATAAATAAGTAAAATTAAAAGAACGATAAATGATGTTTAACGAGTATGAAAAATCGTTAATGTCGTACGAATTTAAGATAAAGTTTAAGTAATAAAAGAAAATATTTAATTAATCTCAGAACTTTACGTCTTAAATGTTAATTTCAGAGTTTAATAAAGAAGCTCGAGCATCGTTAACTAAAGCCTGAGCTGTGTTTTAAATCGAAAGACTGAAGATATTCTGAGCTAGATAAGAAAAATTAATAAATATATAAGTCTGTCGAAGATTCGCTAACGAATCATTTAAAAATCGTTTTTAAATCGTACGAATGAATAATCTAAGTATTCTTCTTCGCGAAAAAGTTACTTTATTTAAGAGCTCGATGATTTCTGATAAATGAGTTATAAACATAATTTAATTAAATGATTAACACGTTTCAGATTTCTGAAATTTAATGACAGACAAATTTAAATAATTTAATAAATAAATCGATAACTGATTTTAATTTTCTTTATAAAAGTTAATTATTAAATTTAAACTTATCTTATTAACTGAGTAACTAACTAATCTCTCAGAAAATACATCGCTTAACGCGTTTCGATCTTAATGAGTAAATGATTAAAATCATTGTTTAATAAGACTAGGTTAACTTTCGAGCATCGATATTAAGATTAATTACGTTAAATTTAACTCATTATTTTAAAAATAAACAAGCTATTTAATTAATTAGCGATAGATAATTTCAGATAAGAAAGCTAAGCATTGTTTTAAAAGTTAAAGACTTAGTAAATTAATTATATATTAACAGTTAAATCGAAAATTCGAACTTCGAACTTCGAACTTCGATTTAAATAACGAACTCAGAAGTAAAGATGGCTTGTCGTGACCTCAGTTCTTTAAGCTGTTAAACTTAATGATCTCGCTGATTAATAAATCGATATGTTAATTTAATCATTTAATTAACGAGTTTAATAAATGAACTTTTAATAACAAATGCTCTGCGATTCGAGCTCATAACCTGTTAAAATATGAATAGGTAACTTGATTGCTTGTTTAGCTACGGGGGCCAACGCCCTACCTATATACAAGTGGTAGGTGGTTGGGACCAGCTTAGGTCACGTGACTTAAGCACGTGACTATATCCTGACTAAGCATATGGCTGACTCGTACACTTTCGACAATTTGCGTTAAGAAAGGTTTATAAATTAATTAAGTACTTAAGAACATGAATTTAATAAAGTACTTAAGCGTTAATTATAATCGTGTAAATATTCTTAAAAAGATTATTTATTAATTCGTCTTACTTATATAATTTAAGAAAGATATTTAAGCATCTTTTATGTTAATTAAGAATGCTTACATTTACGAAAGATTAAAGCACATTAACGTCGCTTATCATTACATTTAAAATTTA
>JAABUO010005510.1_pt1 | contig 14692 bp, 9 predicted proteins | sample 5559291 | NCBI WGS metagenome assembly JAABUO01 (sample SAMN10711878, study PRJNA513372) | rock metagenome | isolation source: Antarctica rocks | place: Antarctica: Victoria Land, Finger Mt sud | reverse complement strand
GCGTCGAGGCTATGAATACCCGGCCACAACTCCATGATGTACTCCTTATTTGATGTGCGTATACTTTTCAAGCAAGGACAAGTTGGCACTCTCCATGCCAAGTGTTGGCGCCTCCCGGAGCCACTGCCGGGCGCCATCGCCGTCCGGGTGCGCGCCACTTTTTCGCGCCGGGTATCTACGGGGACCGCCGCCGTCCCGGCGGCACACGGTCGCGCCAACGACGTCGGCCAGAAGCAACACAGTCGCCTGCGGCGGCAGGCCGCCGGGACGGCGGCGGTCCCCGTAGATACAACCAGCGACCCAATCACCCCAGTCACCGCGAAAATGTGGCGTGCACCCTCGCCGCCCGGCGCCATCGTCGCCCAAACGCGGGCAGCGTAGCAGCGGCCAGAGGTGATGGCGCCGTCCCATCAGGCCTCGGTTGCGTCGTCTAGCGCGGCGGCGCTGGCCTCGTCCAGCGACAGGGCCTGGCCCGCCGCCCAGGCCGCCGCGAAGGCGGCCTCGCCCAAGGCCGTGCGCGTGGCCGCCAGGTCGGCCGCGTGGGCGGCCCGGAACGCGGGCCAAGGCGGGGCGCCGAGCGCCGCCCGCGCCGCCGCCGCGGCTCCCCATAGGCGCGCCGCGCGCGCCGCGGCGCCGCGCGCCCCCGCCACCCCGGCCAGCCCTTCCACCGCCGACACCACCAGCCAGCGCGGACCGCCCGCCCGCGCGAGCGCCAGGCTCTCCGCGCACGCCGCCCCCGCCCCGTCCAGGTCGCCGCGCGCCCGCGCCACGATCCCGGCGCTCGCGAGCACCTCCGCGCGGCCCCACGGGTCCCCCACCTCCTCGAACACGGCCAGGCCCTCCGCGCACAACGCCGCCGCGCGCGCCGCGTCGCCCTGTAGGTGGGCCGCCAGCGCCAGGTTGTTGAGGCAGTAGCCGATGCCCACGCCCTCGTCCAGGGCGCGGAACAGGGCCAGGCTCTCCGCGCACAGCGCCGTCGCCCGCGCCGCGTCGCCCCGATCGCGCGCCACGTCGCCCAGGCCGAGGGTCCACCACGCTACACCGCTCGTGTCGCCCGCCGCCCGACACAGGGGCACGCTCTCCATGTAGAGGGCCACCGCCCGCGCGTAGCCGCCGCGCTCCCGCGTCACCAGGGCCAGGTGCCCCAGCGCGTAGGCCAGGCCCGCGGCGTCCCCACGCGCGCGCGAGAGCGCCACGCTCTCCTCTAGCAGCGCCGCCGCGTGCGCGTAGTCGCCCCCCTGGCGGGCCACGTCGCCGAAGCCGATCAGCGCGGCGACGACCCCGCGCGGGTCGTCGGTCGCCCGGCACAGGGCCAGGCCCTCCGCGTGGCGCGCCGTCGCCTCCGCCTCGTCCCCGCGCGCGTAGGCGACGAGCCCCAGGTGGGCCAGCGCGCGGATTTGCCCCTCCAGGTCGCCCGCCGCCCGGCCCAGGGCCAGGCTCTCCGTGTGCAGGGCGGCGGCCCGCGCGGGGTCGCCCCACGCGCGGGCCGCCGCCCCCAGCGCGTCGAGCGCGGCGGCGAGGGCGCGCGGCTCGCCCGCCTCCCGCCGCAGCGCCACGAGTTCTTCGCCCAGGGCCAGCGCGCGCCCGAAGTCGCCGCGCAGCGTCGCCAGCCGGCCGGCGCCGTCCAGCGCCCGCGCGCGCACCTCGGTCGGGGCTGGCCGGCTGGCGACGGCGTCCAGGGCGAGCAGGGCGTCGAGCCACGCCTGGCCCTCGGTCAGCTGCCCGCGCAGCGCCCAGTACGGCGTCAGAGCCGCGGCCAGCCGCAGCCCGAGCGCGTCCGCGCCGGCCCCCGCGCCCGCCCAGGCCAGCGCGGCGCGCAGGTTGCCTTGCTCCCGCTCCAGCCGCCCCAACCAGCCCCGCCATTCCGTCGCCGCCGGCCGCCCCTCCACCGCCCCCGCCGTGGCCGCCTCGGCCAGCGCGGCGTAGTGCGCGGCGTGGCTCCGCCGCCGCTCCGCCGCCTCGCCGCTCCCCTCCAGGAACTCCGTCGCGTATTCGCGGATCGTCTCCAGCATGCCGACGCGCGCCTCCTCGTCGGCCCCCTCCCCCTCCGCCCGCCGGAGCAGGCTCTGCTCGACGAGGGAGGCCAGCCCCGCCAACACCGCCGCGCCCGCCGCGCCGCCGGAGCCGTCGTCGCCGTCGTCGCCGTCGTCGCACACGGCCGCGGCCGCCTCCGGGGTGCAGCCGCCGACGAAGACGGCGAGCCGCCGGAAGAGCGCGCGCTCGGCGGGCGCGAGCAGGTCGTAGCTCCAGGCGAGGGTGTCGCGCAGGGTGCGCTGATGCGCCGGCAGGTCGTGCGCCCCGCCCGTCAACAGCGGCAGCCGCCGTTCCAGCCGGGCCAGCAAGGCGCGCGGGGTGAACAGGGTCAGCCGGGCGGCCGCCAGCTCCAGCGCCAGGGGCAGGCCATCCAACCGGCGACAGAGCGCCGCCACGTCCGCCACGTTACCGTTGTCCAGGGCGAAGTCGGGGCGCACCGCCTGGGCGCGCTCCACGAAGAGGGCCACCGCCAGCGCGCGCGCCACCGCGGCCGGGTCGGCGCCCTCCTCCGGGGCGGGCAGGGCCAGCGGCGCCACCGCGAACTCGCGCTCCCCACGCACGCGCAGCGCGGCGCGGCTGGTCACCAGCGCCGTCACGCCGGGGCACGCGCCCAGCAGCGCGACCAGCGCCGGCCCCGCGGCGACAACCTGCTCGAAGTTGTCCAGCAGCAGGAGGCGCTCCCCGCCGCGCAGGGCCGTCCGCAGGCGCTCCTCGACGGGCTGCCCGGCAACCTCGCGCAGGCCCAGCGCCCGCGCCACCGTGGGCAGCATCAGCGCGGGGTCGCGCAAGTCGGTGAGGCCCACCGTGACCACCCCGTCGGCGAAGGCGCTTTCCAGGCCGGCGGCGACCTGTTGGGCCAGGCGCGTCTTGCCGACCCCGCCCGGCCCCAGGAGCGTGAGCAGGCGCACGTCCGCGCGCCCGAGCAGGCGCCCCACCTCATCCTCCTCGCGCGCGCGCCCGATCAGCGGCGTCAAGGGCGCCGGCAGGGCGGGCAGGGGGGCCGGGTGGGCGGTGGCGCGCCCGGCCGCCACGGCGACGGCCGGCTCCGCCGCGGCCTCGTCCTCGGTCGCGGCGCGCGCGGCGTGGAGCGCATCCCGCTCCGACGCGTCCAGGGCGAGGGCGTCGGCCAGCGCGTCGAGCGTGTGCCGGTAGGGCCGCGTGCGCCCCCGCTCGATGTTGGCGATCGTGGCCACGCTCAACCCGACGTTGGCCCGCTCGGACAGCTCCTCCTGCGTCAAGCCCCGGCGTCGCCGGTAGCCCCGCAGCAACGCGCCCAGGGCGCGCATGTCCCCCTGCCCGGCCCGCGTCTCAGGCTGCATCGGCCGCCCCTTTCCTTAGTCATACGTACCGTCATCATAGCACGCCGCCGCGCCCCTGCGCGCCACTTTTTCGCGCCGCGCTCAGGCTTTCACACGCCCCCATGTGTGACCGGCCCCTGTCTCCCTCGCCCCCCGGCCCCTGTCTCCCTCGCCCCCCCGGCCCCTGTCTCCCTCGCCCCCCCGGAGGCGCGCTGGACCGTCGGCCGCAGCCGGGGGACCAGTCAGCCATGGGCGGGGGGGCGAGGAGAGACGGGGCCAACTGGGTAGCGGGTATGCGCGAAAAAGTGGCGCGCACCCCGCGGACGGAGCGGACGGAGCGGCCGGCGCCGGCCGCCGCGCTCTCGCGACAGCCCTCAATCTCCGTCCCTGGGCCAACTTTGAGGGTAACTTTACGGGTAACTTTACGGACTTTACCTGGTGCGCGGGCCGCTGCCGGCCCATACTGGTCCTTGTACGGCAGGCGGACACACGACCGGGGCCGCGACGACAGAGACCAGAGGACACAGACAGTAGGAAGAAGGAGCAACGACCATGGAACGGTACAACGGACAGACGCACGACGACACAGCCCCCCGGATCCCGGCGAGACGACGCGCGCGCGGACGCGGGCGGCGCCGCTGGGGGCGGGGGGCGCTGCTCCTCGCGACGGGGCTGGCGCTCAGCGGGGGCGCGGGGGGCCTCGGCGGGCGGGGCGTGGCCCGCGCGGACGGCCCGTGTGTGACGAGCGGGGCGACCACGACCTGCACCTACGCCACGCCGGGCAGCTACACCGTGAGCATCCCGGCGGGGACGACGAATGGCACGGTCGACCTCTACGGGGCGCCGGGCGGGTCCGGGTCGCGCTACCATGACAGCGGCGGGCTGGAGGCGCATGTCCACGCGGCCCTCCGGGCGACGCCGGGCACGACCCTCCAGGTGGTGGTGGGCGGACTCGGCAGCTACACCGGCGGCGGCGGCTCCAACGGCGGCGGCCAGGGTGGCGCCAGCGCGTACACGAATTCCGCGGGCGGCGGCGGGGCGACGGACGTGCGCGCCGGGGCCTGCGCGGCCGCGGTCGCCTGCGGCCTGAGCAACCGTGTGCTCGTGGCGGGCGGCGGCGGCGGGACCGGCGGGGACGGCCTCGGCCCCACCAACTTCACCGTTGGCGGGGCCGGCGGGGCCAGCGGGGCCGACGCCGCCGCCCTCGGCGGCACGCTGACCGGCGGCGGCGGCGGCGGCGGCCAGGCGGGGGCCCAGGCCGCCGGGGGCGCCGGCGGCCCCGCCGGGGTCGGGGCGCTCAGTGGGACGCCCGGTCAGGATGGCTCAACCGGTCAGGGTGGACAGGGCGCCACCGGCAACGCTGACTCTCCTGACTCCGCGGGCGTTGGCGGCGGCGGCGGTGGCGGCTACTACGGTGGCGGCGGCGGCGGGTCCGGCGGCGGGGCCGCAGGCTACAACGGCACCGGCAGCGGCGACAACGGCGGCGGCGGCGGCGGCGGCGGCGGCGGCGGCGGCGGGTCGAGCTACGTGGACCCGACCGTCTTCGCCGCCGCCACGGCCAGCATCACCGATGGCGTGGCGGCGCCAAACGGCCAGAGCGACGGCGAGGCGGTGATCGCCTACACCTCCGTCCCGCCCGCGCCGCGGGTCACCGGCCAGGCGATCAACGCGACCGAGGGCGCGCCCTTCAGCGGCGTGGTCGCCACCTTCACGGGCGTCGACCCGACCGGCTCCTACAGCGCCACCATCACCTGGGGCGACGGCACGACCGCGGCGGGCACGGTGACGGCGACCGGCCCCGGCGCGTACAGCGTGAGCGGGGGCCACACCTACGCCGAGGAGGGCGCCGCTACGGCCACGGTCCAGGTGACGGACCAGACCAATCAGACCAGCGGCAGCGCCACGGACAGGGCGACGGTGGCCGACGCGGCGCTGACCGTCACCCGGAGCGCGGCGGGGGCGCAGTCCAACCGCTACGCCGCGATCGGGGCCACCTTCACCGACGCGGACCCACAGGGGACCGTGGCCGACTACAGCGCCGCGATCAGCTGGGGCGACGGCACGACCTCGGCCGGGAGCGTGGCCAAGAACCCCTACGCGGCGGGCTTCGCCGCCGGGGGCGTGCATCGCTACGCGCGGGGGGGGACGTACACCGTGACCCTGACCATCCGCGACAGCGGCGGCAGCAGCGCGGCGGTGACCAAGACCGTCAGCACCCGCTAGGGCGACGACGCGGGAGCCGCGCGCCACATCGCGTGACGTTCCCGACAACGCGCGGGGGCCGGGATGGCCTGACGAGCCATCCCGGCCGCGCCAACACGGCCCAGTGTGACGGAAGCTGTCACGGGCCGCAATCTGTGTAAACATTGCCCCGCATGCGTACGTTTGACCTTATAGGACACCGCGCCGAGACGCGCCCAGCCGGCGAATCTTTATGACCGTGAAACGCCTTCACATACGTAGCTTGCTTGCACGAGTTCGTCGTTGGCTACGCAATTGGACGTACGACAAAGGACACAAAGGACCAATCACAGGAGATGTATCTAATGAGAACAACGATGCGTTGGCCGCATAATAGCGGAGCCCGCTTGTCGCTTGCCGCAGCCCTTGTCGCGGCCTCGGGTGTCGCAAGCGTCGCATCATCCCCACACGCCTTCGCCGCCACGACGGCCTGCGAGACTGTCTCGGGGAATTTGGTCACCAATTGCAGCTTCGAGAATCCGAGCGAGAAAGGCGGCTTTGTGTACGGGGCATCACCAACCGATTGGACGACAACATCGCAGGACCAGGGCAGCAGCGGCGGGAATGGCGCTGGCCTCGCGGACAATGGCTCCGGTTTCTTCCCCGCCACCCCCTTTGGCAATCAGGTCGTGTTCCTGCAACGCGACACGGGCAGCGTTTCGCAATCCGTTACGTTCGCGTCGGCCGGAACAGGGACCCTCGCATACAGCGTGGCCCTACGCACCCTAAACGGCGGCACAACGCCACCAACCCCCGTCGGTAGCGCCGGCGAAACCGTCACGGTCTTTTTCGATAACGTGCAAGTGGACAGCGTCTCGCCGATGGGCGCCGCCTACACAGAGCGGACGGTTTCTATTCCTAATGTCGCGGTAGGATCGCACACCCTGACGTTTAAGGGCAGCTATCCGAACGGTGGGGGAGCTATAGATACGACAGCCTTCCTCGACAACGTGAGCCTGACGGATACGCCTAGTAGCACCGGCCCTGGCTCCGGCGGCGCGGCCACTCCCGAACTTGGTTCCGGCGAACTGCTTGCTACCGGTCTGCTCCCCATCGGGGCCGTGCTGCTCTACCGCCGACGCCGCACGCGCCGTGCGACGCGGCAGTAGCGCGCCAGACGCCACACGACCGCACAGACGAAGGGCGGGGGAGATACGCTCTCCCTGGCTCTTCGTCGTACCCCATCGGTAAATATCGGGCGCGACGCATGCATCGCATGCAGCCCCTTTTGATCGATGAAGCGATACGCCCCTACACCCCGATCCACGCGCCATATTGTAATCAGACAGGGCTGTATGGCGATACACCCCTACGTGTCCCTCGGCCCAATGGATAATTCGCGAGCCCTGGACGGCTACCGCCTCGGGGCGGCACGGCGCCATTAGGCCTCGTCGTCGAGCGCGGCGGCGACAGCCTGCTCCAGCGACAGCGCCCGCCCCTGCGCCCACAGCGCCTCGAAACGGCTTGGGCCGAGGGCGGCCGCGGCCACTTCAAGGTACGGCTCGTAGTCGGCGCGGTCGGGCGGCGACAGAGCCGTCCCCACGTCATCGAGCAGCGCCACGGCCGCCCCGCCCAGGCGCGCGGCGCGCTCCGCCCGCCCCCCCGCCGCGGCCACCCCCGCCAGGCCTGCCAGGGCGAGGGCCATGCCCGCCCGCTGGCCCAGCTCCCGCCATAGCAGCAGCGCCTCCCCGTATAGCGCGGTTGCCCGCGCCGCGTCGCCGGTGCGCCGCGCCAGTTGGCCCAGCCGGTTGAGCGCGTGGGCGACCAGGCGATGATCCCCCGCCGCCTGAAAAATCGCGCGGCTCTCCTCCAGCAGCGCCCGCGCGCCCGCCGCGTCGCCCTCGGCCATGGCCACGCGCCCCAGCCCAAGCAGGGGCAGCCCCCGGCCCCATGTGTCCCCCAGGTCCCGGTAGATGGACAGGATCTCCGCGTAGAGCGCGCGAGCCGCCGCGTACTCGCCCGCGGCGATCACCGCTTGCCCCAGGTCCTGCAGCGCCAGGGCCAGGCCCCAGCGGTCCCCGGCCGCCCGGAAGGCGGCCACGCTCTCCGTGGCGCGCGCGCGCCCGGCAGCGTAGTCGCCCTGGGACCAGGCCACCTGGCCCAGGTCGGTCAGCGCGTAGGCCAGGCCGCGCCCCGCCCCCAGCCCCCGCCAGAGATCGACGCTCTCTTCCAGCAGCGTCCGGGCGCGCCCCCCGTCGCCTTGCAGATGGGCCAGGCGCCCCGTGTGCCACAGCGCCGTCGCCCGCTCCACCGTCCCGCCGGCGCGCCCAGCGGGGACCCGCGCCAGCACGTCGTCGAGCCACCCGCGCCCTTCGCTTAGATAGCCGCGGAAGTACCAGAACCAGCCCAGGGCGTTGACGAGCTGCACGCTCACCGCGCCGTCCGCCTGCGCGCTGGCCCATGCCAGTGCGGCGCGCAGGTTGTCGTGCTCGGCCTCCAGCCGGTCCAACCACGCGTCCCGCCCGGCCCCGGCCAGATGCGGCGCGGCCTCCTCGGCCAGCGCGAGGTAGTGCGCGGCGTGCCGGGCGCGCAAGGGCTCCGCCTCCCCGCTCGCCTCGAGGCGCTCCAGCGCGTACTCGCGCACCGTCTCCAGCATGGACAGGCGCGGCTCCCCCGTGTCCTCGTCATCCACCCGCGTCAGCAAGCTCTTGTTGATGAGTGCGGCCACACGATCCAGCGCGTCGAGCGTCCCGTCGGGGTCGCAGACCGCCGCGACGGCCTCCAACGTGGCCCCGCCCGCGAACACCCCCAGCCGCGCGAACAGGGCCTGCTCGTCGGCGCCCAACAGGTCGTAGCTCCAGGCCAGGGCGGCGCGTAGCGTGCGCTGGCGTTCCGGCAGGTCGCGCGCCCCGTCCACCAACTCAGGGAGACAGCGCCCCAGGCGCGTCAGCAGCGCCTGGGGCGAGAAGAGCCGCACATGCGCCGCCGCGAGCTCGATGGCTAACGGCAGCCCGTCCAGCCGGACGCAGATCGCCGCCACGTCGGCCGCGTTCCCAGCGGTGAGGGCGAAGGAGGGGCGCACCGCTTGGGCGCGCTGCACGAAGAGGGCCACCGCCGGGAAGCGCGCGACCGCGGCCGGGTCGGCGCCGTCCGCCGGGGTGGGCAGGGCCAGGGGCGGCACGGGGAAGGTGTGCTCGCCGCGCACGCGCAGCGCGGCCCGACTCGTCACCAGCGCCACGACGCCGGGGCACGCCCCCAGCAGCGCGGCCAGCGCCGGCCCCGCCCCCGCCACCTGCTCCATGTTGTCCAGCACAGCAGCAGGTCCTTGTCGCGCAGGTGGGCGCGCAGCCGCTCATCGGCGGGTTGCCCGGCGGCCTCGCGCAGGCCCAACGCGCGGGCGATGGTGGGCAGCGCCAAGGCGGGGTCGCGCAGGGCGGTGAGGCTCACCGTGACCACCTCGTCGGCGAAGGCGCTTTCCAGGCCGGCGACGATCTGCTGCGCCAGGCGCGTCTTGCCGACCCCGCCGGGTCCCGTCAACGTCAGCAGGCGCACGTCGGGCCGGCGCAGCAGATGCGCCACCGCCGCTTCCTCGCGCTCGCGGCCTAGCAGCGGCGTCAGCGGCGCTGGGAGCGCGTCTATGAATTCCCCCGCCGCCCTATCCGCCGTGTCGCCGGCCGTGTCCGCGTCGTCCACCGTGCCCAGGCCCGTGTCTCGGGCGGGACCCACGTCGGCGGTTTGGCGGCGCCAGGCCGCCAGGACCGCGGCGCGCTCGGCCTCATCGGCGTGCAGGGCGTCTAGCAGGGCGTCGAGCGTCTGGCGGTAAGGGCGCACGCGCCCGCGCTCGACGTTGCGGAGCGTCTCGACACTGACAGTGGGCGCGGCGCGGTCGGCCACATCCTCGCGGGTCAGGCCGCGCCGCTCGCGCGCCTGCCGCACCAGGTCCCCCAGCGTGATCGGCCCTGCCTGCCCCATCGTCATGCCTCGCCCCGTCCAGCCTCACGCGTGGGGCCGCCCGTCGCCAGCCCCCGCTAGCCCATCATACCATGTCCCGTCCCGACGCTTCAACGGGCGGGCGACGCCGCCCGCAGCCACGACGACCACCAACTTGACCACTAACTTGACCACCACTTTACCTGTACATCGGGCCGCGCCGGCCGCATACTGGAGGGCAGGACGGTACAGTCCACGGCCCCGCCGGCGGCGCGGAACCCTTCGGGGGCCGGCACGGTTAATCGAAGCAGCGTAGGAAGGAGTACGGCAATGGCAACGGATATGTTTTTGGCGTTCAAGACCGATAGCGGCCCAAGCATCAAGGGGGAATCGCAGACAACCGTGACCTACAAAGGGGTCACCTACCAGGATCTCCTCGAACCCAGTTCAATTGCCTTCGGGGTGAGCAACCCAACCACGATTGGATCGACCACGGGCGGCGCCGGGGCGGGCAAGGCTAAGTTCGACCAATTCACGATCACGAAAAAGGTCGATAAAGCCTCGGCGGCGTTCTTCCAATACGCCGCGGGGGGGCTACATCTGCCCGAGGTAGACCTCTTCATGCGCAAGGCGGGCGGGACGGCGGGCGCGGGGGTGATCTACCTGGTCTACCGCTTTGGCTTGGTGTTCGTCACGGCGGTCGCCTGGTCGGATAGCTCGGGGGACGACGCGCCCACGGAGGAGGTGACCTTGGTGTTCGGATCGCTGCAGGTCGCCTACACCCCGCAGAATACGGACGGGACGCTCAACACCTCGGACACGCAAACGGCGTCCTGGAGTCAAGTCGTGAACCAAGCCACCTTCCAAACCAAATAGCGCGAGGAGGAAACGATTATGAACGATGTCGACCAAGCGACAAGGGCGCCCCAACGACGCCTCGCGGCCCCCACAGTAGCCAATGAGTCTGTACGGGACCGGGCAGAGCCACACGCCGCCGCTCCCGGCGCTCCCACCCCTGCCGGTAGCGCGAACCGGCGCCAATTGCTCACGCGCGGCGCCGGGGTACTCGGCGTCCTCGCCGGCGGGGCCTTACTCAGCCGCGCCGAGCCGGCCACCGCCGCGACAGCCGCCACGACGGCAGCGAGCGAAACGACGCTCGCGTCCGCGCGAGAGAAGCATCTGGCGCTCCAGGTCACGCTGGCCCCGCTCCAGACGCGCCAGGCGGTGTGGGCCGACCACGAGTGGGACTTCGGCGCGCACTTCACCGGGGCGCGGCCTCCGGTCGTGGTCGCCACGGCACTGGACGACTACATGCAGCATGACCCCTCGACGTTCTGTGTGTGCGCGGTGGCGGTCCACGGTACGCCGGGGGCCTACCGCGCGACGATCATGGTGCGCAACATTAGCAAGCGCGCGACCACGGTGGTCATCAACGCGGTGGCCGTCGGCGAGTGACCTCGTTCCATTCACCCCATGGTCGTGCGCCCGCGCCGCCGCTAACGACTCGGTAGCCCGACGCCCCTGACAGCAGAGGCCCGCGTGCGGCGCCGAACACGCGGGCCTTCAACGTGGCGGTCAGTGCGCGATAATAGGGGTGTATGTTACACACCTACGACGATGCCATTGCCTACCTGGAACGACTGGTCGCCTCGCCGGTCCAGGCCGCGTTCGAGGCCGGCCCGGCCCGCGCGCGCCTGCTGCTTGCCCGCGCCGGCGCCCCTCAGGAGCGCTTCGCCACGCTGCATGTGACGGGCAGCGCCGGCAAGGGATCGACCGCCACGCTGGCCGCCACGATCCTGCGCGCCGCCGGCTACCGTACCGGCCTCTTTACGTCGCCGCACCTGCGCGACTATACCGAGCGCATCCGGGTCGACGGCGCGCCGATCGCGCGCGCGGACTGGACGCGCCTGCTGGAGCGGCTGCGGCCGTCCATCGAGGAGATGTCCGGCGACGCCATACCGGGCTACACGCTCGGCCGCCCCGCGTTCATGGAGGTGTTGTGGACGCTGGCCGCGCTGTCCTTCGCCGCGCGCGCCGTCGACATCGCTGTCGTCGAGGTCGGCGTGGGCGGCCGCTACGACCCCACCGTCGTCAATAGTGCGCGTGTAGGGGTTATCACCAACGTCTCGCTGGAGCACACGCGTCGCCTCGGCCCGACCGTAGCCGCGATCGCCGCCCACAAAGCCGGCATCGTCAAGCCCCACGGTATCCTCGTAACCGCCGCGGCCGATCCCGCCGCGCTGTGCGTCATCGCCGACGAGTGCGCCCGCCAGCACGCGACGCTGTGGCGCGTCACCCCCGACGGTGGCGGCGGCGACATATGCTACGCGGCCACGGACGCAAGCCCGCGCGTCGCCACGCCGGCCCACACCTACGAAAATCTACGCTTGGGGCTGTTGGGGCGTCATCAATGGGCCAACGCGGCGTGCGCCGTCGGCGCCATTGACGCGCTCGGCGTCCTCGGCGTCGCGCGCGTCGATGAGGCCGCGGTGCGGCGGGGTCTGGCCGAGACGCGCATGCCGGGCCGTCTGGAATGGATCGCGGGCGATCCGCCGGTACTGCTCGATGGCGCGCACACGCCCGACGCCGCGCGCGCCCTGGCCGCGGCCCTGCGCGAGATCCTGCCCCAGGCGCGGGAGGCGCGCCCCGTGCTGCTGCTCGGTATTCTTGGCGACAAAGACATTCCGGCCATGGTCGGCGCGCTGGCCCCGCTGGCCGGCGCCGCCGTCGTGACCGAGCCGCCGTGGGAGCGCCGCGCCGGCGCCGCCGCCATCGTCGCGGCGGAGGCCCGGCGCTACCTGCCCTCGCCCGACGTCACCCTCGTCCCGGACCCCGCTACGGCGCTGGCCCAGGCTCAGGAGGTAGCGCGCGCGCGCGGCGTCCCACTGGTCGTGACCGGCTCGCTCATCCTCGTCGGCGCGGCGCGCTCCCTGTTATAGTCCGTAGGCGATACGCGCCCACTCCGGTGGATAGTGGTCGTCCAGGATCGTATCTTGTCACTCGTCACTCGTTTTCCAGCGCCGGCTCGAGCTTGGCTAGTTCCTCGTCGAGCTCGGCGACGAGTTCGCGCAACGAGGTGTTGGAGATCTGGCCGTACGCGTAGGAGTGGCGGACGGCCTCGCGCTGCACGCGTAGCAGACGCCGCTGCGCCTCGACCTCCCGCTGGCGCTCCAGCGTCCCCGCGCCATGCCGCAGCGTGGCGACCTGCTGGCGCAGCGCGCGCTCACGCTCCGCGTACTCCCCCTCCAGCCGGCGCGCCGCATTAGTATCGAGCGCCTGACCGTCCCGCAGCGCCCCCACTTCATGCAGGGCCGCCTCGGTCGCGCGCAGCCGCCCCAACGCGAGCTCGAACTCGTGGCGCGAAGCGTCGTCGCCGCCGATGTGCAGCCACGCCATGACCCGCCCGATCGTCAGTCCCTGCCCCAGCAGGGTGAACAGGACGATGCCGAAGGTCAGGACCAGCAGCAGGGCGCGGTCGGGGAGCTTGTCTGGTAGACTGAGCGCGGCCGCGAGCGACACGGCCCCGCGCAACCCGGCCCACGTCACCACCGTCCGCCACCCGCGCGGCAGCGGACGGCCCATGTGCGCGAGCAGGTGCGCCACGGCCCACACCACGAGGGCGCGCGCCACGACGACCGCGACGATGGACACGGCGAGCGCCTTCCACACAGTGGGGCCGAAGCCCAGCACGGCCGAGACGCCGAGCGGGCGCACCGCCAACCCCACCAGCAAGAACAACAGCGAGTTGAATAGGAAGTCGAGGAACTGCCAGGTGGCGCGGGCCTGCAGGAGCGTCGTGGCGCTCATCACCTGTACGCCGCGCGAGCCTAAGACCAGCCCCGCCATGACCGTTTCAAGCGGACCGGACACCGTCAGCCGGTCGGCCAGCAGGTAGCCGCCGTAGGCCAGGATCACCGTAATCGTCGTCTCGATCAGCGCGTCGTCGAGGCGCGCCATCACCGTCCCGCCCAGCACGCCCACGGCCGCGCCCAGCGCGAGCGAGCCCGCGACCACGATCACGAAGCGCTCCACCGTTGCCCCGCCGTTAAACGCGCCCGATGTGACGACACCCAGGATGGTGGAGAAGATCACGAGGGCGGTACCGTCGTTGAACAGGCTCTCGGCGCTGACGATGGTGGCCAGGCGGCGCGGCGCGCCCACTTCACCGAAGATAGCCAGGACGGCCACGGGGTCGGTCGCGCCCACGATCGCCCCGAAGATCAGCGCGGTCCCCCACTGTAGCGCCGCCCCATAGTGCAGCGCGGCGCCGACGAGCGCGGCTGTTACCAACACACCGGGGACGGCGAAGAGCGCCACGGGGGTGAAATTGGCGCGCACGTCGGCCAGATCGAGGTTGTAGGCGCCGTGGAAAAGCAACACTGGCAGAAATACGGTTAAAATGACGGCTGGCGTCAGTTGTACACTGGGGGCGTTCGGGGCCAGCGCCAACGCCAATCCAGTGAGCACGAGGGCTACGCTGTACGGGACATTGACAAAGCGCACCGCCACCGCGACGACGGCCACGGCGATCAGCAGCCCGATGAATACGGCGACGTCCGGCGATCCTATCAACGCGTGACTCCTTTTTAAAGTCGTGAGTCGTGAGTCGTCAGTTGTCAGTATATAAATTCTTTCTAGCAACTCACGACTCCCGACTCACGACTCCCGACTCACGACTCCCGACTCCCGACTGATACCGGAGGTCCTCTATTGTCGCCCACTGTCGCCATTTTCGTCTTCGCGGGCGCCCTGCTGGTTACGCTCGCCGCGAGTGAGGCGCTGGTGCGCGGACTTGACCGGCTCGGCGCACGCCTCGGTCTCTCCGAGGGGCTGCTCGGCCTACTCACCGCGCTGGGCGCCGACGCCCCCGAGATCTCGTCGGCCCTCGCGGCCCTGCACGCCGGCCGGCGTGACGTCGGCCTCGGCGTGGTGCTTGGCTCCAACATCTTCAATCTGGCCGCGCTGCTCGGCGTCGGCGCGCTGCTGGCCGGCCGCGTGCGCGTGCGCCGCGCGGGCCTGCTCCTCGACGGCGGCGTGGCCGTCTTTTCCACGCTCGTTGTCGCCGGACTCGTCGCAAGCATTCTACCTCCGCTTGCGGCGGCGGCGCTGCTGCTAGTGGTGTTCGTGCCCTATTGCCTGGCGTTGGGGGCGTCACCACACCGGCTGGCGCGTCTGCCTTTGCCGCGCGGGCTGGCGCGCCTGCTCGCCCTGGCCGTGAGCGAGGTCGACCACGAGGCCGCCGAAGATCC
>JAABUO010005509.1_pt1 | contig 14697 bp, 17 predicted proteins | sample 5559291 | NCBI WGS metagenome assembly JAABUO01 (sample SAMN10711878, study PRJNA513372) | rock metagenome | isolation source: Antarctica rocks | place: Antarctica: Victoria Land, Finger Mt sud | reverse complement strand
CTTGACCCATTTGCTGGTGGGAGGGGCTGCCAGCGGAGCACGGTATGGCAGCCCCATGAGCACCACCATGCTGTTGAGAGGGACCAGTACGATTGACAGCCTGCATAAGATTCTAGTGGCAAAATGACAACATGTGCCAAAGCAGATCCAGCTTGATTCTTCACAAGATGGCCAATTTGTTTTACACACTAGCAGCTCCAAAATGACTATGCCCTCAAATATGAACATGACGAACCAATATCAAACCGAAACACTAAATACACGGCTATGCCAAGCAATGGATGTATCATATTTGTATCAGCAAGAAAGACTGTGCTTGATGTTGCATGTGCAGGGAGGAAAATAGTCAATTTGTATAGTCAGCTACATGTGCAACATATTCAGGCAACCTAGCGATGTGAATAGCATCAAAAAAGTGTTGTGCATAGCACAAGCATAGGCAGATGTGGGTGAAAAGGATGTATATCAATCATTGCATTATGCATTAAATAGTCACCAAATTTTGAAGGCTTGATCCTTTTTGCTCCCAACCTGTGTAGAACCAATAAACTATTGGGTCTGTCCAGTTGCAACAACGTTTGCCACCTGCCATCAAGGCAGCCATCAAGGCACGACCCCAGCTCCAGGGGCAAATCACGCACACGATGACAGCGGCTGTCATCGTGCTCTGGCCTCCTCGAAGATCTCTGCCCCGTCCTCCACACCTCCAGCAGCCCCGCCTCCACTTGTTCTTTTAGCCATGATGGTCTGCAAGCAAGCAAGTGCAGCTCTTGGACGGTTCCAAGCAATAGGCGACGTTGCTTCCAACAGGGCTGTTCTGTTCGCGGCAGGTGTGCGACAGCTGCAAAGCTTGTTGCAACGCCTGCTATCGGCCTCATAGTAACAAGCTGGGCGTCTCCTACCAGGCAGCGGTGCGCCATAGGCCAAGCAGGATTGGACGAGGACTGGCGATGCAAAAGAGCAAGCTACTATCAAGTGAGGACACGTACAGCCTAAACACGGCAGACCCATGGGTTTAGCCAGCGCAAGTAAGGTTTTGCGTGTCTTCTCACCTGATGTGCTATCCCAAAACGTTGGCGGCCACTGATCGGCTCCGGCGTAAATTGCCCAGCTCAGGCAGAGTACAAGGCAGGCGCAAGTCCTTGAGATGCGCATTCAAGACCTGATTGCAGCAGATCTGTGCAGTGACCGAAGATTCACTGACCGACTTCGGGCAGGTTCTCTATACATATATACATATACATATATATATATATACACATATATATATACATATAAACCCTAAAAATATATGTAAATATACAACATGATTAGACCGCGGTCACATGCCCGACATGCCCGACAGGCGTCGAATCGCTCTCCATTAGGTAATTCGTATTGACAGCACGCAACATGAAGCGCCGCAGCGCCATGTTGAGACTTCCAAAAACCGACCTTGCAACTGCACAATGTATGGACAAGGAGCATGGCAGTGCAAAGTGTCATCTACTGATGCATACGGCGTACGCTTGACAAGGCAGTCATATAGAGGGCACAAGCAGAAATTATGCATGATTGGCGATCATTGACTAATATATTCCATGTACCAGCTACGTGGCATATCTGTCATGTTGATCACCTCTTCATGAAATTGCTGTGCATGTCACATGTTTCTTGGTGGGACGAGAAGTTGTAGATTTCAGATTCCTTTCTGTCGTCCTAGTCGCAAGCCTTGACGCGCAGAGCGTAGACTCACGGCCGATTTCAGATTCCTTGGCACGCATCAGTTCAGCTTGCACCAAGGCAAACTCTTCCCCGCAAGTTGCCCAGAATCTGTTTGTGGCACACTTGCCAAGATCGAAGTTGTGCAGCATAGCGCGCATGAACCATTATGACGGCTCACGACTTCGATCATATTGAACCCTGACATCGCACTCAGGTGAGGCTTGACCGGTCACACAGCTGTAGGGATGCCGTCGATTGCGATTCGCCTCTTTGAATGGCCAACCAATGTGTTTGTTTGAGTCCTTTCTTAACAGTGTGCTGATAGGTCGCTTTTGCACAGGTGGCACTCGATAGATGGGAGTGAAGAAGCTCGTGCGCTCGGTCTGTTGCTTCGGAGAGTCCCCGGTGAAAGAGGAACATGAAGTGAGTTGCCAATAGGGGCAGAATGCCTCCAGCGTTTAACATATACCTCCCGTGTGTTCCTGAAGTGACTCAGCATTCCCTAGTCAATTCCAGCGTTGAGGGTCTAGACAAAGAGCAACATCTCAACAGCTGTACATTGAAGCCACAGTGCTGCTTCTGCCATTTCGTATGCGATGTTTGAGCTGTCCAGGCTTTGCGCATCCCAACACTGGTTTATGTGAGGTGCAGTTGACCACAGTGAGAAAGCAATTTGAGAAACAGCCCCCGGGCACCAACCATGTCAGTACGCAAACAAGCGACACAGAGGTATGCTGCCATGTGAATCAAGCAACAAAAGTCCTTCCAATGCAACATCTTCTCCAGTTTGGCACCAATGCACTTTTTGGCACAACTTGTTGCTGACTCCATGCACTACGAAATGCAGGTTGACGCGTCAGAGGTTTGGTTCGATGCATTGGCTGAGGAGATCAGCTTCCCAGCCTCACCTTTGGAGGAGTCCCTGTTACCAGTGCGCTCTCTTTGTGGTATGGCCTTTGCCTCGCCAACCGCAGAGAACAATGGTCAATCACACCGACGGCCATTGTTCCATAGGCAGCATTTGCTGCAACTGCTGGTTTACATGATGGTATGCCAGGTCACAACGTTCCTCATTGTCAACATGTCGCGCCACCCAGCAGCCTTTGTTGCTTCGATAGCTTTGATGTGCCTGGCGACAGCGGAACCACAGCATCGAGCCAAGGTGTCTGCAGCAGCTCATCACCTGGCTAGGCATGCCCTGCATCATGCAGTGCACGCATGGAGTGCAGTGAGCAGAAGCTGGTGCTGCTGCTGGTCAGCTGCAGCTGCTCTAGCTACATTGCTGCGGCGCTTAAACACCAAGAGTTGGCTGTATGTCCGATCTTCAGCTGCTTCAAGGTTTGCTGCTGTGAGCACAATTGGTGTCAGTGCCTGGACTTCCACAGCTGCACTGTGGGTTGCTATCTGCCACTCCAGCAGCAGATCCTGGTCATACGCCCAATCAAAGGCAGCTTTGATCTGTACCTTTTTTGGATGCATCAGTCAAGCCACGCAGACGTCCAGCTGGCAGGCAGGAGTATTCACAAGAGCAGCTGTTCAGATCCTCTGCTGTACAGCTTGGTCGATCCTGTGCCACCTATTGGTCATCACAGGCGCCGCAGTTCTGACCACTGGCGTTATTGTTTTGTCCACCTTGTTGGCAGCAGGCTTTGTTGCAACATCCATCATGTCAGGCGCAGCTGCCATGTGTAAGCTGTGGTTTGCAGCAGCAGCTTACAGGGTCACAGGTACAGCCAGAGCTGCAGTGCCAGTTGTGAACACCACAGCAGCCTCATCTCTGTCAGCCTGCCTGAGCATCTGGAGGAGCATAGGAACAGCTGTTCAGATCTTCTGCTATACAGCTTGGTCAATCTTGTGCCATCTGTTGGTCATCACAGGCGCTGCAGTCCTGACAATAGGCATTGTCGTTCTATCCACACTGTTGGCAGCAGGGTTTGTCGCGACATCCATGATGTCAGTTGCAGCTGCTACCTGCAAATTGTGGTTTGCAGCAGCAGCTTACAGGGTCACAGGTACAGCCAGAGCCGCAGGGCCAGTTGTGAAAAGCACAGCGGCCTCATTTCTGTCAGCCTGCCTGGGCATCTTAACACAGAGGCCCTTGGTGACAGCAAGAGCAGCCACGCAAGGCAGCATAGCAGCTGCTGCAGCTACTGTTCACAATGTTCATGCCTTCCGCCTCAAAGCCTCCCAGCACATTCCTAGTGCTATGGAGGCCATGTGGGCAGCATGTGCAAAGCTGCAGCGTCCGCAGCCTGGACTCAGTATGCTGGCAGTCATGACCCCGCTGCTTGGCAGCTACGCCTTCTACTATGCAGGCAGCTTTGAATTTCTGCTGTCGAGCCTTTTGCTGTCTCAGCTATCCAGCCAGGGGCTGCGGGGTCACTCAAAGGGCCTGATGCTCATCACAGGCCTGCACCTTTGCCAGCACAGCCTGCCAGATGGCTATGCACTTGGGCACCTGCTCCTGAACAAGGGGCCTGCCATGCTTGGGGTGCTGGTGTTAGCCACCTGTGTGCTGCAGTCTGTTGGATACTACCTGTCCCTGGCACCTGGGGAGTCTTTGGCAAGTTGTAACTGTGTTGTGAGAAGCCTGGCATCCATCTGTGATTGGGTCCTTACAGGTGTTTGTGAGGTACGTGTCTGTCTCGGCTAGCACAGAATTGCTGTTGCACAGCTTGTATCGCCAGCCTGGAAATCTGTGCACACACAAAACAGTGCTACACAGCTTTGGCACAGTTGCATGTGCTCACGCTCAGGTGCTCGTCTGTGCTGTTGTGTTCCCTCAGTGTCTTGTCTCACCAGGTGTAGCAATGCAGGTTTTTGGGAGCCTGCCTGACCAACAGGGGGCGCAGCCCCTGTCTGCGGCTGGCGTGAACACTGGGAGTGGTGTGCAGCCCTTGCCTGTCCGGCAGAGGACAGCAGCCTCAGTCCAGGTGCAAGTCAATTGCAGCTCCTCACAAGTGCTTTGCTGTAGATCGGCGTGTCAGAGCTCCACATTGTTTCAGGCTACATGCCTTGTTGACATCAGTTGGTTGCCATGTCATCTTTTGAGTAGTCGTCACTTAGAACCATCAATGCCCAAGCGTGGTATCAACCATGACTCTGGTACACATGGTCACAAGAGATACGCTAGCCTGCAGGAGGACACCAAAAGGGGGCAAGGCAGTGCACCTCCATCCCCAGCCCAGCTGGAGTCCCCTTGGTCTGCAGGGCAGCCTTTGCCAGACCTGGGTGACCTTGAAGGCCACAAGGCAGCCCCCCAACTAGCCAGGCCTTCTCAGGCATGCCTCTGCCTCTCCTGGCAAACTGCAATTGCCATTGATTGCTGACTTGGTGCTTGCTGCCTCCTTTTGGTCTGCATGCTCCTGCGCTGATGCACCGCTGTTCCTCCAGACTACAGTGGCATGCTTCGCCATACGTGGTTTTGTTTGTATTCCAGATGTTTTGGGGATTGAGGCCAACAAGAGAGTTCTGTTCTTGCAAACTCAGACAACATGCTCTTGTCATAACACTTGCCAAACAGCTTTCACACTGGCTTGCTGTAGGGCCGCAAGCACTCTGAGAATGCTGACTTTGAATGAAAAACAAGTAACTCAATGCTGTTTTGGGCCACAGACAGGTCAACATCTTGTTGTCAAAATCTGCTTGCACCTCACCGCAGAACATGTACAATTAGCACAGATTATCTGACACACTTGCAAGAGCAATTTTGTGTTTGTCTCAACAAACTTTATGTGCTTGGGTAAACCCCCTCTTACTCAAGTCTGATAGAACAGGTGAGATTACGTCACAGGCAGAAAATTTGCAGCAAGAGTCAATGAGTAAAATGAAAGGTCAGGTGCAAATTACTTGCCGACAGCACTTTTCAATAAATTCAAAGATCGGAAAGGTTTCAATGAATGCAATCAAAGTGAAGGTCAGTGTCCTATGCAGCAGGTGGAGCAGTGTCTGCATTGTCCTTCTGGTAAACCCATGCCTTGTCATTACTGAGCCTCTGAAAAAGGGCTGTGGCCCTGACCTTTCAGAGGTTGCAAGTCAGCGCCAAGAGTGCATCGTGTTGCACTTCTGTCAGCCAGTGTCGGGATTCATGGTATTGTGACGCGGCCCATGTCATACTGGCATAATCTGGCCTGTGTTTCACCTGTCCAAAAAGCAACCCTGCAGCTTGCTGACACAGCGTTGGTGCACAATGCTGACAAACTGGTGTTGTTGCAGATCTTCACCAACGGCCTGTTTCAGTGTGAAGAAGAGCACCTGCAGCCCAAGGAACCCATTGCCGCCTTCAGGCCAAAGCCTGCTGAAGTGGGCAACACGACCCCAGCAAGCGATGTGCCCGCCCCCTCCCCCAACCTGCTCTCCCCTCTGTCCCCTGGGGGCCAGTATGCATCCAGAAGTGCAGGGCGCCCTCCACTATCCCGCCCTGCTCCTCAGGTGTGCACTGCCTCTTCATCTTGTGTTTGACCTGAATGTCTGCACATGTTATGGGCAGCATGTGCAGTTGCTTCTGGCTGTGCTAGGCTGTGCGGTGCAGTCCATGCACAGCAGTGATGCCATGCAGTCAAGCCAAGCACACGGCCGGGTTTTGACGAGCATGTTGAATGAATGCACAGGAGCAGTCAACTGAGCACAGTCCCAGGCACCAGGCATTTAGCCCCAGGGTGGAGGAGGCATCAGAAGGGTCCCCCCAACCGCCATCGCCCCACCCCTCACCCCCCTTCCTCAGCACAGCTGGCAGATGCCTGTCATATGCGCTGAAGGCTGTAACACGCACAGTCTCCTGGACAGTGATGGTGGCCAAGCAGGGCAGCATTGCAATGGCTGCAGCCACATCTCACTTCCTCCAGTCTGCCTGCCACCGCATCACACAGCACGCCCGCCATCACTCTGTGGTTCACACCACATTCAAAGCAGCTGCAAAGCTGCGGCAATGGCGGTCAACAGCCACCTGTGTTGCATCAGTGGTCCTCAGCCTCACCAGTTGTGCGGCTACCCATGCTCAAAGCGTGCCATGGAGCCTTTGGTCACACCAAGCATGCAGCACTGGATTGTGGCTGTGCAGCCACTGTGTTGGCTTGATCCTCAGTCTGGGACCATACTTTTGCCACCAGATGTGGCAGAGCCTGCCAGATGCTTACACCCTTGCAGGGGTGCTCCTCAAAGAAGGACCTGCCATCTTGGGCTGCTTCTTGTTGGCCGCTGATGTGGCACAGCTTCTTGGAGGCTTCATCCCAACTGCCCCCTGCCCTGCAGTGGGAACAGTCAAGGTATGCCTCTGTTGCGTATGCGGCTTATTCAGGCTCTGATGAGTGATATGAAGGCATGACTGCTGGGCGCCCCCCCCTGCTGGGAACATGATGTCTGGGAGTGGCTGGTCCTTTGCGTTTGGATGCCATGCAACCTCAGTTTTGCATGTGCACCCTTGGAAATGGCTCGGTCGTGTGAAGGGCTGTAGCCTGGTTGGCACAGACATTGCTGATGATGACTTGCAGGCATCTTCTGTCAGCAGTGGGGGCAGGGGGCTGGGTTCCCTGGCTAAGCTGTTTGGCCTTGATCAGGTTGACGATGATGCTGATGCTGATGTGGTTGTGCCTCCCATCTCTGAGTCTGCACTGGTGAGCCCTGAGTCATGGTGGTCTCGTTGCACTGAATGACCATCCAGGCCACACCTATCTGTTACGGTGCAGCTGCATCCTTGATGCTTCTGCCCCATCTGCACATTGTGTTGTCTAATGAGATGTGTGCTGCAGAAGAGGCTTGCAATCTGCTGGATGTGCACGTGTGGCCATTCAGGCTCAGCAAAGCCTCCTGTGCTAGCCTATTGTCCTCACTAGTCATCTGCATGCTATGTGCCCATCAGCCCATTGCTGTTCATCATCTGCTTGTGTGCTGCGCATGCTATGCTCCACCATCAGTCTGTGACCAGAGCTGTGAATGCCTGCTGTGGCTTGTGTACCTTTGCACACCTGACTGTTGTTCAGCTGTGGTGTGGCATCATGCTGGCTAGTGACATGTGGCTTGTTGGTGCAGTCTGCTCTGGACTACTTCAAGGGCCTGGCTGAGCAAGACTTCTCCGAGTCAGAAGATGAAGGAGGGTACCCAGCAGATGGAGAGGAAGAAGGGTGCCCAGCAGATGGAGAGGAAGAAGCAGAAGAGTATGGCTTGGAAGTGGAAACAGAATGGGTGTGTTCAGAGTTCTGCTGATTGCCTGTGCTTTCCCCACCTGGCTGGAGAGACAGTGACTGTAGACATGGCAAGCTCCAGTTGTGAGGCAGCACCTGTCTCTACACACCATCGCCTGCAAGGCTGATGCTGCTGCCTGCTTGATCATGACTTGCCTGATGCGCATCAAGCAGCGCCTTCAAACGCCCCTATCTGAGTGATGCCTTACGGCCTGGTCAGCGAGTGAGTGATGTGCCTGTTGCTGCAGCTGCTGTCGGACTTCTTTCAGACCATTCTAGTGGACAAGCTGTGGAAGAACACGGGGCAAGTGGTGAGCAATGTGTGGAGCTGGGTGTGCCCCTTCAGCCCTGCTGTGCGCATGCTGGCCACAGGCTCATGGACCTCAGACATGGCTGTCTTGGGCTCTGGTGGCAGTGGCGTTACCTTCTAGTGAGCCTGTCTGTCTGTGTGTACAAACCTGTCATGGCCATTCTGCAAAGCCCACTTGACTGCCAGCCATTGTGTCTTGCTTGAGCTGGATGCCAGCTTTGATGTAGTGATGCCCATCAGTCATGGAGTGCTTGCTGCAGAACATACCTTGCACGCTTGCATGGGCTTGGCACCTGTCAGGGAAAGTCAGCTTGCATCTTTGGATCATCGAGCAGGGTGTCAATGGCCTTTGTGCCTGCAGTGCGGAGATTCTGCTGAAAGACGGTCGGCTGTTGCCCACTGCCATCAAGAGGGTGCTGTACGACACACCAGCCAACAGGGCAGCTGCACTGAATGAGGTGGAAGCTTTGTACGATGCTCTGGGCAAGCCACACACCGTTCAGTGCCTGGCTGTGTTTGAGAAGTGGGATCCAGCTGTGAACACCATGTGCCTCTGGATTGCTATGGAGTGAGTTGTGCATTCGACCCGCTGCATGTCAGCTTTTGTTTGCTTGCTTTCACACCAGATTGAATCACTCTGGACAGTCCTGTGCAAGACTTGAAGCCTGCTGCCAGCTGGTGGAAGTGTGTGTTTGCCCCTGTGTCACAAGGTGGGGCAGGCCTAGGCCCTACCATAGCACAGGAGTGCCGTGAGCTTGCTGCCTTTGCCCCACATGTTCAACCCCCTCAGCTGTCTACCTGTTGTAGCTGACCATGTAGCGGGCACAGGCACGTGGAGGGTTGTGATGCAAATGAGGCCTTCGCACAGCTGCACGCAAATCTGGAGGGGAAGCCAAGAGGAGACCAATCAGTCTGTCCTGGCTGCCAGCATCATGGTTGTTCGCTGCATTCTTCAGGTGAGACTCTGGCTCTCATGCCGGGGCTTGGTGCAGCTGAGTATGTCAGTCTCCAGAACCCCATGCGTATGTGCCAATACTGGAAGGCTGTGTGCCTCTCATCATTGTGGATGCATGCCCTCAGCACACTTGCTGATGTGACAGACTACTTGCTCAGAGGTGTCAAGGGCTGCCTGCCATCATACCACTCCTTGGTCTCACACATGGCTTCACTGCTTTTACTGCAAGCATCAGTCTGTGACCCATGTGCTGATTCTGCAGGCTCTTCTCAGCATGCATGCTGCTGGACGGGGTATGTGTGATGTGAAGCCTGAGAACATCATTGTGAGGCTGGCAGAAGACGGCCTGACTTTTCTCAGGGCCACACTGATTGATTTGGGAGGCAGCGCTGTCTACAGTGGTGAGTCAACATACCCTGCCTTTTGTAGCAGGCCAAGGTAGCAGGTCAAGCCCACAGTGTTGAAGCACAGCTACCATCTGTGCGCTAAATATGCAGCATTTGCAATGCTTGTGATTACATGCGCATGAGCATGCACTGATGCAAGGGACCTCCAGTGTTGATGCCTGTGTATGTGTGTGACCAAGCACATGTACATGCATGCATGTGTGATTATTTCACATCAGGGCATGACAGGTTGGCAAATGCCTGTGTGTGTGTGTGTGTGTGTGTGTGTGTGTGTGTGTGTGTGTGTGTGTGTGTGTGTGTGTGCAGGCCCTGCAGGCAGGAGGCCTTGCTACATGGGCTGCACTCTGCCTTATGCATCCCCAGAATTGATTCGGGGTCTGTTGGGGTTGGCTACCTCCACAGAGCATATCGACACCATTGCTCAGGACTTATGGTCGGTAGCTTGTCTCATGTACGAGATGATCACTCGCCATCAACTGTTTGAAGCACTTGGCTTCTGCAGCAAACATGAGGCAACAGAGATTCTAGGCCTTCACACTGAGATGGTAGGCTGACCATCTTGTGGTGTTTGGCTGCTGTCTTGATTGCCCTGCTGCAGCACTCTGTTTCTCACACGTACTACAAGGTTCTTGTACAACATCTGTGCTATTTTCACCATAGTGTGTTGGCATCACTCCATGCACACTGAAATGTAGCAACCTGACTCAATTTGCGCAAGGTACAGCGTGGTGACATGCACATGGCGTACTGCTGCAGGCCAAGGACCTGTCACAGCCCGAGGCCATGCTCAGAAAGGCACAGGATCACAGGATGTTCGGCAGATTGGCAAACACTTTGGATGCGCGTCAGTACCATGCTGTGACCAGCTGGATCCTTGCACTCATGCAGCCCGACATGCAGCAAAGGATGAGTGCGCAAGAGGCGCTCAAGGCTGACTTCCTGGCTGTGGCTGAGTGAGGTCACCGCCTCACTTGTCCGCCTCCCAGCACAGAATGCGCCTCCTAGAGCCCCGAGGCTCACTGAGCATGCCACCTGTGGCAGGGCCTTACGCAGTCTTACTCAGCAGCATCAGTACGCTGTGTCCGACTGCAAAACAACCGGTTGTGGTCAGCTCTGCAGAGTGACAATCACTCAAGATTTTGCTGTGCAGCAGTCACCAGGCTCACTTTGCTGTCTCATAGCAGAGGGCTTCCTGCTGAAGCAAGTGCTGACATCAGCAGCATGCAGACATGGTCAGACAGTCCCCACGTGAGCAGCAGGCTGGTTTTGGTGACAAGCTGGATCTCACCTCCAGACCTGCAGTATATGACCAGCAGGCATCTCGACCCGATGTGGCTCTCAACCACAGAGCAGTTGACATTAGATCACTGGCACATTGGTGTTTTTACAACAAAGCCAAGGCAGTTTGCTTTTTTATTGTGCTTATTGTTGACTGAATCAGGGGGTGCACTGTGCGCTCTTATTGCCCCCGTGATGCATTTGTTAGCAGAGGAGCAAGGCCAGCTGGCCATAGTCTGCAGGTTTAGAGCACCTCATTGACTTCATGTGCAGATTGCTTTTTTGAGGCAGCATAAGCACAGCCAGCATTGACATTCTCTGCAGCAACCAGTCTGCTTACATGCTGGTTTCTTGAATCAAGGTCTGTTCTGCTGTGTGTACACATATTCTGTCCTGTTCAATGCAAACAGGAGTAGTATCAATGCAAGCAGGTGTAATATCACTCTGGCATTCTGCACAGTACTGTGACCTGTCTTTGCTGCGCAATCAAGCCACCACATCAAACATATTGTCATCAGTAACATGTTTCTGTACAACCTCAGCCAGCGTTCTACGATAAAAAGATTTGATATGCAGCAAAATCAGGAGCATGCACACAATATCTCTATGATCCAGGCATTTTACCAAGCTCTGCAAATCAGTGTATCCTTAGGAACGTGTATCTGAGATCCAATCTATCAAGGAAGTCAGGAGCATACACAGAAAGACAATACCTTTCGAAAGCTGTAGCAGCAGCAATGGTGCATATGTAGCACGTGTTGTGCAACTGCAGCATTGATACACACCTGAATTGAAACAGTACACAAAGCATGTTTCAAGACTGCAAGGCCAACAACAGCCTACTTGCTTGCTGGATTCTGCATGCAAATGTTGCTGAGAAGCAAGAATACCCTATTCAACATACGGAAGACCAGGCAAACTACTGCTAAATCTACTTCTGAGAGCCTAAAAAAGTCATGCTCATGTTCATCACAGACATCACACCCTGGGCCAATGGTGTGACCTATGCATCATAGCAAACCATATACCGCTACTCAGACCCTGAAGAGAGCATGTGGATGGAAAGGTCTGTCGGTCATCAGCACCGACATGCAACCTTTCATACAAATATGCCTTGCTGGCAGACCAAATGTTGCGGCTTCAAGCATTGGTATGGCAGCAAGCGGATGGAGGGATGCTCTCTATGAACCCATACCAAGCCCTGCACACCAAGTAAACAGTCAAAAGGGTTGACTGCCAGCGTGAACATGCAGACACACTGTACAGTCTTCTGTTGATATGCACTGATGCTTGCATAAAGCCTTGTACACAGCCGCAGCATGCACCCGGGACATTGGAAATGAATTTGCCCTGCCAGTTGGAAAGCAACACGTTTGGGCCAAACACACATTGAATGTGCAACATCACAATGCTTTGGACATCAATGTCATTAGAAAGAAAGTACATCACTATTTGCTGTCATGATTGTATTATGCCAAGGGTCCAGTAACCAAAATGAAACTTATTTTGCTTACGTCTCTCATGCTGGCAAGCGTAGCTGATACTGTGGTGGAGGTAGATGGTTTCGTAGATTGGCAGTTTGGCTCTGCGATTCGGCCTTCTTCTGGCTTAACCTCTGAGACTTTGCAGTCAGGTCCTTCCACCTGTTCTGCAGGGCCAGCTGCTCTTCAAAGGCCTGGTTGGCGGCAGCTACACACTCCTCCATCTCCTTCTTGACAGTGGCAAGTACAGCCCGCTCGTCTACGTAGCAGCGAAGCTGCTCAGCGATGAAGGTACGCTTGACCAGCACCATCCCCTGCAGTAATCTCCTCTAATTAGGGTATTGTCCCTACAAGACAACAAGATTAGAGCTGCTTTGCTACTGTACTGCTCTGCACTTGTTCGGCTGTCCCTGCTATTGCGTCAGAAATATCTACCTCAAGCTAGCTCTAGTTTGTACATTGTGGCTGCAACTCATTGATTGCATATGCAGTCTACTTGACCAATTCAAAGTCTTGTTTCAGCTACAAGTCATGGTATAGTCTGTCAGAATTAGTCATAACCTGCTTGTAGTTCAAAACCCACACAAGCAATTCAGGGGCAAACTTAAGACATGTTTGGTGCAATGCAAGTGCTATGTGTAACACTCACATTTCAAGGCAACTGACATTGGCTCACATGCAAAAACGATTGTGCGCTCTCATTGCATGCAAGCAGCAAGGGTGTGCTTGCAAAGTATGGCAATGAAGCCAACAAAGGACTACCAACAAGACGGTAGAAACATCATCATGAATTTAAGCTGTTGCACAATTGTGCAAGTACTCTTCATGCAGGGGAGATCAAGCACACACACCTCTTCAAGGCCAGGACGCCAGGTTGGGTTCCTGCCCTCACCCAGAGACAGCAGGGTCTCCCTGTTCATACCGCCATTGATTCTTTGTGCCACGTCCATATATTGCTGACTTGGCACAAACCCGCCTGGTGGAGACAAGGGGGTTCTTGCAGAGTATGCTCGCGGCCTGGCAGGGTTTGCGCCCGGTGGTATGACATAGTCATGTGCACGCAACTGCAAGCACAACAAATGTTGTGGTTCCTTGTTATTATTGACTGTAAGCATGCATCATGCCCTAAGTGACAGCTAACATGCATGCCCAACGCGCATCTGCAGCCCTCATGCCATGATCTGTGACAAGCACGCAACCTCAAGTAGAACAAATCGTGACAAGAGGTTGTGAGGGTGGCAGCCAGTGATTGCCAAAGTCATAGGTTGTTTTGCATTGTATCTGCGAAACAGCTTTTGGCTTTGTGCCAATCATGTCTCATGCAAGCATACTTGTACATAGTGATGCAATGACATCACAGCAGCTTGTCTTTCTTGCACAACTCACATTCCTAAAGGCTGCAGCATATGTTACTCCTTGCGGCTCCCGCTGCGTGCGGCTATTTGGGGCATCAGCTTGCTGTGCCATCAATCACCCCTACACGCACACAGACTTCAAGCTTAGGATCGTGCCATGCACATTCCGTTGTGTTGTGGCAAGAGACTTCCCAATGTTTGCAAAGGTCCCTTGTCAGCCCAGATGAGAAAGTACTGAGCTCGTCCTCGTCACCGTCAGCAGAACGTTGAACTAGTCCAGGGCAGAATGAGTGCATGCAGCTGCATGCACCTGCGGGTAGGGCCGGAGCAAGACGCACTCACAACCGCAGAGACCAGCTGTGCTTACCTGCGTACACTGCTCAAGGGAAGGCCACAGACAGCGTGTCACCGTGCAGAAGCGCTCGCTCACCCTGGCAAGCCGGCTCTGAGGAAGACCTCTGACAGCGGCGAAAGAATGTGGCAATGTCACCGCAGTGGCTGCAGCGCAGATCTGCAGTGATGATCACGGCCGCCGGTATGCCCCTGTATTTTGCACACCAGCTTGGTTTGCCGCTGGCTTCTGTGCAGCCTCAAAGTGACCCCTTATGCAGGACACGGGGCACCCTGCTGATTGTGCCCGCAGCTCCGGCAAGCAATATGGAAGACAAAGGAAGCCTCGATGCTAGCTGGTCTGACAGCACGTGTATGAGACCTGACGAGTCTGACCTGAGTTGAGCTTGCCTGAGCTGATCAGATCACGAGTCATTCGAATATGAGACACCTATGGATGCCTGTTGCCAGCTGTTTAACGACACTTCGCTCGTTTGGAATGCTTCACGCTCTGTGCGCACGTGCGCCCACTGGAGTTGGAAAAGCTCTGAGCCAGCTCAGCTATCTGAATTGCCTTGCATGCAGCATGACGCGTTACTACCTAGTCTAATTGCTAATTCATTGCAGCAGCTGTACTGTCACCTGGCGCGTCACACTGCGTGCTGACTCACGCTGCCATATGTGACACAATGTCATTC
>JAABUO010005508.1_pt1 | contig 14697 bp, 20 predicted proteins | sample 5559291 | NCBI WGS metagenome assembly JAABUO01 (sample SAMN10711878, study PRJNA513372) | rock metagenome | isolation source: Antarctica rocks | place: Antarctica: Victoria Land, Finger Mt sud | reverse complement strand
GAAGAACTCGCCCGAACGATGCGCCGCAGTTCGCGGCGCTCCTCGTCCGTCATGGTAATCATCGTAGCGATGCGACTCATGGTTTATTATAGCATAAATACGGTTATTTGTGTCACTAAGCACTAGTTTCGTTGAGTTTGCAGTCGTTCAACGGTTTCAAGTTTGAGTTTCATTCGCCCGACGACGACTTAACACTACGAATCAGCGGTGTTGCGACGTTTACTGCGATCAGGATGTCAACCGGCGCGACTGACCCGCTACAAGTCTTATTCGTTCGGCAAGTTCAACCTAACGTGACCGACTCGATCTACCTGCAACAAGTACTAGACCAATTGGAAGCAAGATTGATTACCCCAATTAATCGTGGCGTTCGTGTGGGTTGAGTAGCGCGTCGACAGCCGCGGCATCGCGCTCGTGTAACGCATCGACGGCGTGGCTATAAACACGCGAGGTGAAGCCGGGATCCGTGTGACCGAGGCGATCGGCAACGACCTTGAAGTTTGTTCCGGCCAGCAGGCTCAGGCTCGCCGAGCTGTGGCGGAGCGCGTGGAGGTTGATGCGCTCGAGCTCTGCACGTTCGAGCAACGGCACCCACCAGCGCCGTAAGAGATTCGATTGCCGGAAGATGGTCCCAGTCGTAGTCGGGAAAACGAGATCGGTCGCAGCTCCAAACTTCTCAGCGTCGGCTGCCTTCTTGCGCCGCCGCAACGAGGCCGTTGCCACCGCCCCGATCGCGACGGTTCGACAGCCGGCCGCCGTCTTTGGCTCAACGAGCTGCGGCGCGCCGTACGCTTCCTGAGCCGTGCGCTCGATGCGGATCGTCTTCGCCTTCAGATCGATGTCCGACCACTTCAGTCCGAGGGCCTCGCCGATTCGCATGCCGCACGTCGCGAGGACCACGACGAGCGCCTCGAAACGATTCCCTTCCGCAGCTTTGAAGAGCGCCTGAAGCTGGGTCGCGTCGAGAAACTTCATCGCTCGCCGCGGCGCACGCGGCACTTCGACGTTGTCGACAGGATTGCGCGACGCAACCTCAAGAGCGACGGCGCGCGCCATGACTCGATGTAGGACCGTCCGCGCCTTCACCGCCATGCTCGCGCTCGACGTCTCCCGCACGATCGCGAGGCACCGCTCGACGTCGGTCGGCACGAGGCGGTTGACCCGGATCTGGCCGACGACGGGCAGCACGTGCTTTCCGAGAATGCCCGAATACGATCGGTGCGTCGTCGCCCTGCGGTTCGCTCGGACATCGCGCTCGAGCCACGCCTCGGCGAACTCACGGACGGTCGGCGCCCGCCGGCGCGAGAGCTCAGAAGCGGTGCTCGTACGAAGATCAGCGAGGCGCTGCTGCGCCTCTTTCTTTGAGGCAGCGTAGATCGTGAAGCGTCGACGCTTCCCGGTCTCGGGGTCCGCGCCGAGTGAAATCGAGCCGACCCATTCGCCACGTGACTCGACGAAATAGATGCTGCCTTCGCCTCGGCCGCGGCGGCTACGCAACCTCGCTTGACTCTTGAGTATCTTTTCGCAACATAGAGCCATACGATTCGAGTGAATCGGGGTCAAGAAACGCCGATCTCAGCGCCTTGCCGATCGATATATCGAGCAAATCTATGAATTGCTCGATTCGGCTCGACTTATCAATCTGGAGGTATTCCGCGGTCGAATATGCTTCTCGCAGAACGAGCTGACGGATGGCGTAGATCGCGTTATTCGTTTCACTATAATGAGTGCGACGAAAATGCTCCTCGATCGCCGCGCAGGCAGTTGCAAGTCGACCATCTTTCTCGCGGAGAATAACTAGACGCGCAATAATTTCCGCTTCCTCAGCAATCCTTAAAGGCGGTCGGAGGATCGGAGCAAAGGGCTTAGTGTACGGCGCAACATCGTCGGGCAGCTTCCTGCCTTTGATGCCGTAGCCGAAGTGGAATCGTCCAATCGACGGCACTTGCAGGTGAACCGCCTGCGTCCAGGCAGCGGGGTCCGGCAATCGACCATCGTGGGCACGAGCGCCGGCTACCAAGATTTTCGCTGCATCCTCGTACGTAAGCGGTACGAGTGGCCTAGAATCAGTCGGACGACGAAGGCGGCTTTGCAACCAACGAAGGGCGTTGACGCCTTCACCTAGCCCGCCGACCGCCTCAAGAGCATCAACCCATGCTTCTAGGCGACCCTGTAGCGGTCGATGGTACGAAAGCACCTTCGAGCCCGCGATATAGGCGTCCGAAGCGGTCTTCCTCGCAGCGATAGCCGCTACTGCTTCGACTTCCGCTACGGCGTATAGCGCTTCAGCTTCCCGAACACGCGTCCTGGGTTGGTCGACCTCTTCGACTTCCCGGCTCCACCTCAAGCGGTCGGCCAATCGATTGCGCTCGGCGATTGCCGTCGCGAGCAGCTCGCTGCTCCGCGATAGCGCTTCGTCGGCGCCCGTGCCACAGACTAGCGAGCGGAACTTATTGAACTCACCGATATTGAGTCGGTACGAATATGGTGATTCGCGAGGGCGGCCGGGAGTTTTTGTCGGCAAAGCCATCTTAGCGACTAGATTCGGCAGTCGATATCGCTTTCCGTCATCGTGCCTCCCATGATGCAGAAGCAACACGGGCCGCCTGATGAGACCGCCATCGAGCGTCACTACTCGACTCGAGAAGTCGCTACAGCGACCGGAAAATCTGAGGGTTTGATCCGAAAGCTGGTTGCCAACCGCGAAATCGCTCATGTCCGGCTTGGTACATCGATCGCGATCCCGGAGAGCTCGCTACGCGAATTCCTTGCTCGGAACCGCGTGCCGGCTCGGGAGCGGTCGATCGCATGAAAAACGCCCCGCAGGACGGTGCGGGGCGCGGCGCTGAGCAAGTCGATTCCGACGCCTCGGTGCTCGTTCCTTTCGCCATCACTTCCCTCGAACGCGTCGCCTTCGGCTCCAAGCGTGCCGTCGGGACAATCGAGATTCCGGGGCTCGCAAGTGAGCTCGGCTTCGATTACTTCGAGCCTTCGAACCGCCCCACGTTCGTAGCAAGTCGGTCGATCCGTTGTAAGTTCACCGGCGCGTACGTTCGGACGGTCTCGCTCACTGCGGAGTTCGCGGCGGAATTGCTTGCGGCAATCGAGCGAGCACTCGAGGGTACGCCTTGACCGCGGCCGAGCTCGTTCATCGCCTTCCGGGATCGCGGCCCGCCGGCTCCGGGTGGCGCGCCCCTTGCCCCGCGCATGGCTCAAAGGGAGCCACGCTCGCAGTCCGAGACGGGCGATCTGGTCGAGCGCTCGTATACTGTTTTGCCGGTTGCAAGCCGGACGCGGTGCTCCAAGCCGTCGGGCTCGGCCTTCGCGACCTGATGCCGCCGAGCGATCGTGACTCTTGGCCTCGCTCGGCCCCGCGAGCGGCTTCACACGACGACGTACGGGCCGCCCTTCGAAGCGCGACACAAGAGTACCGGGCGGACCATCGGATCGATTCCGAGCTACGGCTTACCGGCGCCGACGCGAATGCGATCCGGCGGACCGTCTCGGCTCGACTCGGCGTCAATCTCCCCCCGGCAGCGCGCACGGTCGCCGACTCGTGGGCCGCCGGCCGAGAGCGCGACCCCATGTGGCCTATGCTTCTCGAGCGCGCATGGCGCGAAGCCTGGATCCTCGCCGACGGCCGCGAGCCATGCTGTCCTATCGAGCTCTTCGCGTCACACGGACAGCACGGTTACGACTTGCTCGAGCGTGCCGAAGCGCTCGCCGCTCTCGAGCTTCAAGGCTTCGCCGGGATCCGCGAGGCGTCGAGTGCACGATGAGGCGATCTTCGACGACATCCCCAACGAGCTGCGCCCGACAGATGGGCTGCTCGTCAAATGGCCGGGCCGGTATCTTGAGTCCGACGCAGCGGAAATCGTCGAGCTGCGTCGGCTCGTGCAGTTCGGGAACGACGCATCGAACGCGGTCCACTTTGCTTCGAAGTGTCGCGGGGTCGTCGTTTACGACGCGACCGACGGTGGTTGGCGCGTCTTCGACGGCCGGCGGTGGGAGCGGGATGGAACCGGCGGCATCATGCGACTCGCGAAGGCAGTAGTGAGCGAGTTACTACGCCTTGCGACGCTGATCGAATCCGATGACGCCCGCAAATCCGCAGTTACGTATGCAATCCGGCTCGGTGGTCGGCGGCAGCTTGAGGCAATGATCGAGCTGGCGAAATCCGAGCTGCCGGCTATTGCGGCCGACTTCGACGCCGATCCTTTCACGCTGAATGTCGAGAACGGGATCCTCGATCTCCGCACGGGCGCGCTGCGCGATCACGACCCAGCGGCGTACCTTACGAAGCTCGCGCCGGTCACCTACCACGCGAGCGCCGCTGCTCCGCGATGGGAACGATTCCTCGCGGAGATCTTCCTCGGACGCGCAGATCTCATCTGCTACGTGCAGCGACTCGTCGGCTATATGCTCACGGCCGACGTCAGCGAACACGCCCTCCCGATCGCTTATGGGCTCGGAGCCAACGGCAAGAGTGTCTTTGTTGGCACGCTGCAAAAGCTACTCGGCGACTACGCGCTCCACGCCGACGTCAGCCTGTTCCTTGCCCGGCGCGAGCATGGCGCGACGCCGGAGCTGGCGCGGCTAAAAGGCGTGCGACTTGTCGCGGCGAGCGAGATGCCCGAGGGCGGCCGGCTCAGCGAGAACCTGATTAAGTCGCTGACCGGCGGTGATCGAATTGCAGCACGCGAGCTCTACGGGCGGTTCTTTGAGTTCACGCCGACCGCGAAGTTCGTGCTCGCCACGAACTACAAGCCGGTCGTCCGAGGCGATGACGACGGGATCTGGCGACGGCTGAAGCTGATTCCGTTTGAAGCCAGCTTCAACGGCGCGGACGCCGATCTACGGTTGCCAGAAGTCCTCGAAGGCGAGTTACCGGGGATCCTCCGGTGGGCCGTCGAGGGATGCTTGCGCTGGCAGCTCGATGGGCTGCTAGAGCCCAAGCCGATCGCGAAAGCCGTCGCGGAGTATCGATCGGAGTCGGATGCGCTCGGAGCGTTCATCGACGATCGATGTGTCGTCCGCGGCGAATGCGAGGCGCGCGCCATCGCACTCGGCGCTGCCTATAAGGCTTGGGCCGAGGCGAGCAACGAGCGGCCGCTGCCTGCGCGGGCGTTCCGTGCGAAGATCCGCGAGCGTGGCTTCACGGAGCGGCGCTCGCACGGTGACGTCATCTTTCGGGGCATCGGCCTTCGCGACGAGCGGGAAGCGGGCGCAATATGAGCGCGCTTCGGGTGCTGAAGGGTGCTGCGGGTGCTGACGAGAGGCGTTTTCGTAAAAGTCCGTATGCGCGCGCGTGTGTGGAAGATTTACGCAAAACAGACTCCCACAGCACCCTGGCACCCGAAGCGCCACGAGCAGCCATCGTCGTCCCGCTCGAATTGCGGTATCGGGCAATCGCTGGCCGCTGTTCGAAGATTGAGCTCCACGCCGTTTGGTCCTCGCTCTTGCTCGGACGAGTGCGTGATCTCGAACCGCACCTCGTGCCGATCGCGGTCGAGATCGAGGCGCTTCGTGACGAGCTGCGCGCCGCACGTCTCGGTCGAGGTCGCACCGATGCTCGCTGATCTTTCGTGCCGTCGTGTGCCAATGGCACATGGTTGGCACACATTTCGTCGAGGCGGATCTTGCGCCGCCCTCGACCGCTCACTCATTACGTTGCGCGAAGCCGATGTTCGCTCATCATCGCGCTTGGAAGGGCCACACCGACATGATCGACCTGCGATTCCCGGACTCCAACTGGTCCGATGCAGCAGTGAGGTTCACGAACAATTACGGCCACGGTGTCGCTTGGAGCTCCGAAGCGGCGCGTTGGTACGTCTTGACCTTGTTCGACGGCGAGACCGAGCTCGCGTGGACGACCAACGCGTCCTTCGTGATGGATATGCTTCCGGTCGACGTCCGGCTTCGTGGAGCTGCGGAAGTTGGCCGAATTATTCATACGCTCCGCATGCTGCTTTCGCGCGCCGGAGATCCGGAGCGCTGGGTCGCCGAGCCGCGCCGACGACAGATCTAAGCCTCGGAGTCGGCGCCGATAAGCGCGAGTTATCGGCGGTACGGCGATGAGACTGCACGAACATTGCCAAGGCTCAGGCTGCAATGAACGGTTACCGGCAGATCGGCAGTTGTATTGCTCGGCCCGCTGCGCCCGGCGGGCGCGGATGCAGCGCTATCGAGCCGCGAACGAGCGGGAGCCCTTCGCCGAAATGATCGAGGCCCTGGAGTACCACGCCGAAGCGTTCGGGGTCGAGACGTCGCCGGTGGTCGCCTGGATCTTTGCCGACGATGACGAGCGTTTCGCGGATGCGAAGCGCCGAGGCCACACCGAAGCATCGAGGCGGCAGCAGAAGCCCCCTCGTCACGAGCTTTCTCGACATTACGGCGAGACGTAGGGGGCTTGCAAAGCGTCTACAGCGCCTGAGACAATGGGAATAGAGGTCGCTGCGTTACTCCATTCGCAGGCGGCCTTTTCATTTTCCGGAGGGCGTGATGAACGCAGTAACTGAGCAAACCCGATCGCTTCGAGATCGGCTCTTGGAAGCAAGTCGCGAAAGCCTCTCCGCTTCGCTCGGCGTTTGCCGTACGATGCTCGACGGCCAGCTCGATCCACGAGCCGCGAAATCGTACACGCGCGCAATGACGGCGTTCGAACTGTCGGCGTGCGTCGCGCTTGAGGCCATCGACGAATTGGAAATCGTAGCCGCTACTGCCCCTGCCACACAAGAGGTTGTTTCCGTATGACTAATGCTCGCTCGTCCAAGCCCGCTAACGCTCCCATCGCGCCGCCGCAGCCTGTGAATCCGGCCGTCGCGAAGCTCTCGGATCTGTACGCTCCGAAGCCGTATTGGCATCACCCGTTAGCCGAGAGCCTTCGCTCCCGGACTGAGTATAACGATGAGCAGAAGGCGCTGGCGCAATCGCGACTCGACGAATTTGCCGCCGAGCTCGTGGCTCATGAGGACGAGATCCGTGCGGCTGCTCAACGCCAGGATTACAGCCTTGGCGTCGCTCACCGCAATAAGTCGCTGAAGCTCGATGCCGATATCGGGTTTGCTCGCACGATTATCAATCGATTGCTCCGCGACCGCGAATCGATCATCCGCCAGCAGAGGGAAGTCGAAGAGTTCGAGCGCCGGGCGAACACCGTCCCAGTGGAGGCGTAGGCTTCTCCGTCGTGCCGATGCTGTCTCAGGGTCGCGATCGAACCCTATGCGCCGTCTGCCGGCACGGGGATCGCGCAGCTATTGATTTCGCGATCGCACGCGGGGCAAGTTCGCGAACGATCGAGGCTCAATACGAGATTGGGCGCATGACCGTCCAGCGGCACTCCGCAACGTGCCTCCCGGCGAAGGTCGCGGTCGCGAACGCCGAGCGCGAGGAGAAGATCGAAGCGGCCGGCCTGGTTTCGCAGATGGAAGCGCTGCAGGACCGATGTCTCGCTCTCCTCGACGAGGCAGAGGCGTCGGGTACAATCGGTGATCGCACGAAGATCATCCGCGAGGCCCGCGAGAACATCATCGCGATGGGCCGGCTGACCGGCTCGATCGCGACGTCGAGCGCCAACACGACGATCGATGCGAGGACGCAGATCGTCAGCATCGCCGGGATGCGGGACCTGACGACCGATGAACTTCGACGACTCGCTGGAGCGCTGCCCGCGTAAATGGCGATCGATACGGTCGCGCTAGCCCGTGCCGCGCGAGGCGAGCTCGCAAGGCGTTCAGTCGTCGAGTTTGGCCGGCTTATCGTTCCGTACTTCGAGGCTCCGGCGCACATCGTGCTCATGGCCGAGTTGCTCGAGCGCGTTGAGCGCGGCGAGATCCGGCGCCTCATGATCAACATGCCACCGCGGCACGCAAAGAGCTCGACCGTCTCGCAGATCTTCCCGGCATGGTTCATCGGCCGGAACCCACGTCGGAACGTCATCCTGGCGAGCTACGGTGCGGAACTCGCCGAGCGTAACAGCCGCGCGGCGCGCGCGCTCGTCACGGACGACCGGTGGCCGTTCGAGACGCGCATCAGCAGCGACAGCAATGCGATGAACCGGTGGAACGTAGCCGACGGTGGCGGAGTGTTCGCGATCGGCGTCGGCGGGGGCGTCACCGGCCGCGGAGCCGACGTGCTGATCCTCGACGACCTTGCGCACGACGCGGGCTCAGCGGGCGAGCGCGACGCGGCCTGGAGCTGGTACAGCGAAGTCGCGGTGCCTCGTCTCGAACCCTCGGGAGCGATCATTGCGATTGGTACGCGGTTCCATCAGGACGATGTCTTCGGACGGATCCTCGAGAGCCCGAGCGCGCGAGATTGGACGGTCGTGGAGTTGCCCGCCTTTGCCGGTATCGACGATGCGCTCGGCCGCCCGATCGGGGCGCCGTTATGGCCCGACCGAGTGACGAAAGCGGATCTCAACGAGCGCCGCGAGATCATGGGCGAGCGGGCCTTCGAAGCGCAGTTCCAACAGCGCCCGATGCCGGCGACGGGCAACCTGTTCCGGGCAGAGTGGCTCTCCAATCGATACGATCGCGTACCGGAGGGGCTGAGCATCGTTATGGCGCTAGACGCCGCATCGAAGACGGGCGTCGCGAACGACTACTCGGCGATCGCGGTTGTGGGCTCGAATAGCTCGCAGCACTTCGTGCTCGACATGATTCGCCGGAAGGTCGACTTTCCCGAGCTGCGTCGGATGGTGCTCGCGGCATTCGAGCGCTACCAGCCGAAGACGATCTACATCGAGGACGCGGCGAACGCCGTTGGACTCATCCAGGAGCTTCGCCGTGAGACGAGCCTCCCGATCGTGGCCGAGACGCCGAAGGGTTCGAAGATCAGTCGCATGGAGGCCCAGACGGGCCTCTTCGAAGCCGGCAAAGTGCTTTTGCCGAACGAGCGCACGATCGTTGCCCCGTGGCTGCTCGACTTCGAGCGCGAGCTGCTGGCCGTGCCGGGCAGCAAGCACGACGATCAGGTTGACGCGCTCGTGCTTGCTTTGTCTCACGCGCAAACAACGCGCTCGCCGTTCTTCATCTATTTCAACGGCCGTGATATTTGCGAAGGGATTGACCTCGATGCCGCCTCTTAAACAGCCGCAAGAATCAGGCGATTGCATCGCCGGGCCGAGTGTGAGGGCGCGCATGCACGATGAACCTTCGGCGATCGAGGACCAGACTGCGGTCCTTCAATCCGACGCGAGTGCCACGATATATGAGGTGCGCGAGTCTTTGCCACCGCCCGTCGGTCTGCCGATCGACGCACCTCCCTGGAACATTCGCAAGGTCGCTTCGCACACGTTGCGGCGTCGCGAGACGCTTGGCGTAAATGAGGATAGCGGAGACGACGCGGTGTCGGTGGACGGCTTCAGTTTCAAGGGTGGGCTTCGATGACTAAGCACGACTGGCTCGAAGAGCAACTTCCGATTCTAGAAAGGTTCGCGGACTTTTTCGACGGCGGTCGCGAACGCTTTATCGAATTTCAGCGCCATGCCGCGCAGGAGCTTGTCGAGTGCGAACGCGCCACCGCCCAGCTACTGAAGTGTCCGGTTTCTCCGCTGCGCGCGAACGTACTTCAAGCCCACGACGCGATTGCCGGCACGCTGAAGACGAGTTATTCCGGATCGGAGACAGTCGTCTCTGCGTTCGCCAATCTCGTGAATGCGATTCGTAAGTCGCGGATCGCCATCGAAAAAGCGCGAGCTCTCCGAAGCGAGTTTCCGGAAGAGTACTATCGCGAACTGCGAGGAGAGGAAGCGTAAATGGCTGACGGCTACCTGATTGGGGCGGAGTACCTTTTCAAGTCCAATGCCCAGCGCGAGCTTGGCCTTATCGCCAAGTATTCGGCCCAGGCGGCCGAGGGGATCGAGGCGCTACAGAAGTCGACTAGTGCGCTCTCTGCGTCGCTCGAGACGATGATTCGCTTTGTCGGAGGCGCGAGATCAAGCCTGGACGCGATGCTCCCGACGATTGATCGCCTCGCCGTAGCGTTTGGTAGGCTTGACACGATGGTCGAGTCGATCGGCCCCACTGCAGCGGCTTCCGGAGCTGAAGCAGACACGGCTTTCACGGGTGTCGTCGCTCGACTCGAGGCGGTCACGGTCGCCGCGCGTACGGCTGCTGGCAGCCTGCGCATGGTCGGTCGCGCAGGGGTCACCGGCGCGGCCGGATCTACCGTGCAGGGCGGCGTTGGTGCAGGATTCGCCAGCGGAGCGGCAATGCGCTTCGCTGGCAACGCAGCAGGCGTCGGCGGCCTTGCCGCTCTCGCAACGCTAGCGATCGGAACGAAGCAACGCGCGAATCTTCAGGATTCGATGATCCAGACCGGCCTCGCAATGGGACGCTCGGACCAATGGGTTCAGGCCAACCTATTGCCGACCGCGATGCGGATGTCGATGAATACAGCGCAGAGCGTCGGGGACTCGATGGGTCTCATCCGCACGATGGCGACGTCGGGCATCAACGATCCGCGCGATATCCAGGCGCTCTCGATGCCGATGGCACGTTACGCCGACACGCAGTATCTTGGGAAAAACCACGTTCCGTTCGACCAGTCGATCGCTTCGATCGCTGGAGTTGCTCATCAGTTGAATCTGCGTACGGCGGGCCAGCTCGTCCCGTTCCTCAACACTGCGTACAAGATCTCGAACGACATGCCGGACAGCATGAAAAAAGCGTTCACGCAGATCGGATACTTCGGCCCCGGCTATGCTGGCTCAGGCGTTTCGCCGCAAGAAATCTTGAAGCTGCAGGCCAACGCGGACCGACTTGGATACGGCTCGGGGAAGTCGGGCACCGGCCTCAACATGCTGTATCGGAATCTCGTCAATCCGACTGCGGCCCAGTACCGTGCGCAACGCAGCCTCGGGTTGCTCGATGCAAAGGGTCGCCCGCGAGCATTCGACGCGCAAGGGAACTTCGATCCGGAGAGCCTCTTCGGTCAGGTCAATGCCGCGCAGCACCGCCAATTCGCTCTCGGACGAGACGGGAAGATGGCATTCGGCGCTAATCTCGGCGCGGCTTTTTCCGCGAATACCGGACGGATCGTGGGCTCATTTAGTTCCGATAGCGGGCTCGCCCAAATGCGAAACGTGAACGCGACGCTTGCGCGCGTACCGGATCTGGAAACCGCTCAGGTTCAGTTGATGTCGTCGTTGAACAGCCAGACGAAGCTCCTGGTTACTAACTTCGCGACACTCACCGCGATACTCGGCGGTCCATTGGTTGCGCCGCTTACCTCGTTCGTGAAGAAGTTGTCTGATGCCACGGGCGGTGCGGCTACGTACCTGTCTACGCATCCGCGCGAATCGAATCTCGCTACCGGGGCGCTAACGGTTGCCGCCGGCGGTGGCGCCGTCTATGGCCTCAAGAAGTTAGGTGGCTTGCGGATCTTCGGCCACATCGCGGAACATGAAGCAAAGCACAGCCTTGGTCTTGGCGCAAGCGTCGGGATCCGGAGGGGCGCACATGCTGGCGAGCACCTGAGCGTATTCGAAGACGTCGGCAAGATGTTCCAGCACGCTGGCGATCATTTTGCGAATAGACCGATCGGCAAGTTCGTAGGCACGGGCGTCGATAAGGGTTTGTCGGTATTCGGCAAGTTCGGCGAAGTCTTCGAGCGTATCGTGAGCGGCCCAGCGGGGAAGGTTCTCACGTTCGTCGCGGAACTCGCAGAACGTTGGCTGCCGAAAGTCGCGCTCGGCCTTATTGGCATAGGTAGCGGTGCCGCAGAGGCGATCGGAGCGATCATGCTCCTCGCCGAGGGGATCAAGTTTGTGTTTGGCGGCGGTGGCGCTAATCTCGTCAAACAAGTCCGAATCTGGTGGGAGAACAATAAGGCCGGGATTGGCTACGAGATTGGCTATGCATTTGGGACGATTTCGAAATGGCTCACGGCAGCTATTCAGGGCCTGATGTCGGCGGCTGGAACTGCACTCGCGTACGTGCAGTCGCATTGGAAGGACTTACTGTTTGATCGACCCGAGTTTTCGAAGGGACTGGATGCGCAACTCGCGGCGGCCGCGAAGGCGAACGGAGGGAGCTCGTTGCTCGATTACATCAACGCGGGAAAGGCTGCGGCTGCGGCTGGCGGCCCAAATGATCCGCACTCCGTAACCTACGATCTTAGAAATCCGCGCAACCGCGGGGCCGTTACGTCGCTTCGGACGATTCCGGTCGGGAGCAACTCCCGCGGGCCGACGACCGTGAATCTGAATCTGCCGAAGGGCACGCCGCAGCAGCATGCCGAGCAGACGATCGACATCCTCGACCGTTTCTGGAACGGCTCGTCGAACGCGGCGGCATCGGGCTCCGGTTCGAACCGCGGTAGCGCGACAGGGCCACGCCTCGGTTCCTCTATTCTCGTCCCGAGTCACTAACCACGCAGACGAGGCGAACGCGCGGTATAATCGCGCCATGTCGTTTCAAGCGTTTGGCTTCGGGATGTCGCCCGTCGAGATTCCTGACCGGTGCCTTCGGTGCGGAAGCGGGATGCTCGACTATCAGCTCAACTTCATAGGTCGTGACTCTCGTCTTTTGGCTTGGAGTCAATACAAGAAAGCAAGTGCCAGGAATGCGATCTTCGTATTCATTCTTGCATTCTTGACTATCTGAATCTGGCTTGCCCTCATTGCAAAAGCTAAATGCAATTAACGTCGCTTTAGCGATGGCGCTTCCATTCGCGAATGGCTTCGTCTCCGATCCCCTCGTAGCGCTTCTGCCCCTTGCGCTGGCGAAGATACCACTCGTGGAAATCCTCGCGCATTTCAAGGAGAATAGACTCCCTGTTATGGTCGCCTTCTAGTATAGGAAATTGCTGTAAGTAGGTGCGCTTTCGTACTTCTTCCTCGACGTTATGTGCGAACACTTCGAGTGACCTTCGCTCATCGTCACTAAAGTCAGCGGCGCACATCACTACGTTGTGCAACGAGTTGCCGACCTCGTCGAGGACATCGAGGCGCAAGCGCATTGCCTCTGAGACTGGATCGGTTGGCGGGATCAGGGAAATCGCAAAGTTATTCATCTTGCATTAATGCGCACCAACCCCTCAAAATACCCGCTGAAATCGCTGCAGCGTCAACGTAGGCGGCACCGTCGAGATCAATTGTAACGGGAGCGATAGATCCGGCCTCACGTTTTCACCGCAGGGCCGGATCTCAGGGCTGCATTACTTAGTCGTTATCTACGCCAATCTCGAAAAGTGCGATCGGCGCATTCTTGCAAATCGATCATCACTTGCTCTCCAAGGGGCTGACCTCATCGATCAGCGCCTTCGCGTTCGCAGCGGCGGTCTCGGCACGGTTTAGCAAGAACCGCGCACGCGCTATATGTGAGCCGGCACCGACGTCTCGTTCGGACGTAGCAAGCTCGGCGATCTTCGATCGGAAATCGGACAGCTGACCGTCTACGAAGTCTGCTTGGTCGTCGAGTGGTCCATTGACGACGCCGACGGCCAGGCGAATCCCTAGCATCACGGCCTCGGGAAGCGATGAATGCCAGCTAGCTACGATCGGATCGTCTGACTCATCGAACAGTCCGTCGATCACGCCGCCGATTGCGATATTCGCGTCGTGATTATCGTGGTCGTTAGGATACTTGTTCATGTCGCTGCGATCGCACCAGTAAGCGATCGTCGAGTCTAGGACGCCGAGGTCGACGTTACTCATCGCACACCCTCCGTGCCCGCAACCTTCATGCGAGCGACCTTAGCTTCACAATCAAGGCTCTCGACGAGCTGCGCGAGGATTTGGCGAATTCTCGAGCGAGGGTCCGCGATCGGCTGCGCCTGGACGGCCGCGGCGATTCGCAGCCCAGCCACGAAGCCGAGGCCGATCATGTCTGCCGGCATCGCGTCGCGAAGTGTCGCTGGCGCCACGATCGTGTCTACGGTGCTCGCCGCGACCTGGCCGAAATCGTCGCTTGGGATGCCGCGAGCGTCGTCGGCCAGCCGGAGGCGTTGCAGCCAATACACGGCGAGCATTTCGAGCGCGTCGGATTGTAGCGCCGTCGCGTCCGATCCGTCGGAGGCGATGGGGAGATTTCCGCAGATCATTCGATCCTCACGATAGCGGCGTTGGCGCCGCGCGGGATGAGCCGAGCTGGACTCGTCAGGCATCGGATCACGATGCGACGGCACCTTAGCGCCGTTTCGTCCTTGGCGCTTAGGCGATGATTGAGGCGAGTGCCGGCGAGTCGAAGGCGCTAGCGCGCCGGACGTAGCCCTGCACGACGACGAGCGAGCGGTGGCGAGACGTGCGCATGATGTTCTCGAGCGAAACGTTGGCCTCGGCCGCAGCCGTGACGAACCCCGCGCGAAGGCTGTGGCCGGAGAAGTCGCCCGTGAGCCCTGCCCGACGCGCAAGCGTCTTCACGAGCCGCGCGACGTCCCGCCCGACGATCGCGCGCTCCGTCGGCCGGCGATGCGGCGTTAGGGCGCGGAAGACGGGGCCGCTCGAGATCTCGGCGGCTGCGAGCCACGCGTGGACGGCACGGACGGCGCAAAGCGACTCGGTCGCGCGCAGCGGCACTGCGATCTCGGAGCCCAGCCCTTCCTGGTCCGTCTTCGAGCGCCGGACCGTCACGAGCAGCCCGCGCTTGGAGAAGCGAAGATCCGCGACCTCGAGCGCTGCGAGCTCGGAGCGCCGGAGCGCGCAGGCGAAGCCGAGCAGGACGATCGCCCGGTCGCGCTTCGCCGCCGCGTCGT
>JAABUO010005506.1_pt1 | contig 14700 bp, 12 predicted proteins | sample 5559291 | NCBI WGS metagenome assembly JAABUO01 (sample SAMN10711878, study PRJNA513372) | rock metagenome | isolation source: Antarctica rocks | place: Antarctica: Victoria Land, Finger Mt sud | reverse complement strand
CTCGACGGTCACCTCGATGCGTTCGACGCTCTGGTGGGCGAGACGTTGGCCGGGATTGCCGCGCATGAGCCCGGCACCGTCGTCTATGTCAGCCACGCTCGGCCCGACCGTCCGACCGAGCGGGTGTTCTACGAGTGCTATCAGGACAATGAGGCGTTCACCGCGCACGAGGCGACACCGCACACCCGACGCTTTCTCACCGAGCGTGCCCAGCACATGGCCGGCGACCCAGAGGTATGGCGACTGGCACCCGCCGAGGGCGCAATCAACGGCGAGCCGCTTAGAGGTACGGGTGCCGCGCACTGACCCGACCCCGGGAGAACTCGTCCGGACCTACCGGGAGACCAAGAACTGGTCCCGAGAGCGGCTGGCTCGCGACATGCACAAGTCGCTGAGCTGGGTCTCCCAGACCGAACGCGGCGAAATCGCGCTCGTCGACATTCACCTCCTCGGCCGCCTCGCTGCCCTGCTCGGCGCCCCGTTGCAGGAGTTCATCGAGGCCGCGCTCGGACCCGACAGCGACACCGTGCGCAACCGGCCCTACGTCGAGCAGCTGCGCCTCGCCCTGGCCGGTCACCCGGCCCCGGACAGCATCACTACCGCGACTGCCGACAGGCCTCCATACGATCTTCCGGCGCTGCGCACGCGCACCCGGCGCATTTGGGAGCAAGTGCACGCCAGCGCGTATCGGGAACTGGGACCCTCGATCGCCACCCTCCTTGTTGAGCTAGAAGTCGCCAGCCGCTCCAGCAGCCGCACCGCCCGCGTTGAGGTGCTGGGCCTGCTCGCGCAGACCTACCAGGTCGCCGCCGCGATGCTGGTCAAGGTCGGTGACCACGGCGCTGGGTGGGTCGCCGCCGACCGGGCCATCGCCGCCGGGGAACGCTGCCACGACCCGGCCCTCGTCCTCGCCGGGCAGCTCCGGATGGCCCGAACCCTGCTCGATTCCCACGAGAAGGCCCTCGCCTACCATGTGCTCACCCAGGCCACCCAACGCCGGGAGTCGATCATCGCCGGCCGGGAACCCGGGCTGATCTCACTCGTCGGCTCCAGCGCCCTGCTGTTGGCGGTGATGCACGCCCGGGATGCGAACACCGCGGGCGCTGAGCAGGCCCTCGCGGTCGCTCGCCAGCTCGCTGGGGTCCTCGGCGGCGACCACAACCACTACGACACCGAGTTCGGCCCCACCAACGTGACGATGCACGCCGTGCACGTAGCCGTAGAACTCGGCAATGGGCAGCAAGCCCTCGACCGTTCCACCCACCTGCGCCACATTGATCACATGTCCCCCGAGCGGCAAGCCCGCTACCTCATCGACCTCGCCCGCGCCCACGTCCTGACCCGATCCAGCCGCCAGGCGCTGCTCGCCCTCGTCCGAGCAGAGCAAGTCGCGCCCCAGGAACTCGCCGAACTGCCCCTGGTCGCCACCGTCCTCGACGGCATCGAAGGACTCGGCAAAAGAGCACGTGTCCCCGGACTCCGCGAACTCCGACAGCGTCTCTACGGCTGACCACTGATCCCGCCGCAGATCACGGCTGACAGCCGGGCCCCCGTCGTCAGCGGCACCAGCATTACGCCGCATGCTCGTACCGATCCAGCATCCCGACGAGGTCACCGAAGCCAGGAGGAGCCCATGATCATCCGAGGGGGTGGCGGGTCGTCCCGCTCCGCTTCGCTCCGCGAACCGCCCCACCACCCACCGAGACCAGAGCACCCCAACCACGCCGACCCGACGTCCCCTGTTCAAACTTTCTCTACTGCGTCAAGCCAGGAACTGAGGACCGCAGCAGTCACCGTGTCGTCGGGATTGGCCAGGACGACGGCGAGATCAGAAAGCTTCGCTGCTGCACATGACACAACCTTCCTTACGAGGCGTCGTCACTGACGGCTCGTAGCAGAGCGGGACTAGGCTACGCGGGTGAGCAGATCACCGCGATCGGACGGTGTTTGCTGGGTGCTGACGGCCCTGGCCGACAGCTACCCGGTCGATTAGCAGCGCTAGCCCGCCAATGACGACCGTGGCCACACCGGCCCCGCCCACCACGTCGGTGGGGTAGTGGTTTCCGGATACCACCAGCGAAACCCCCACGGCACCAGCCACTCCCAACGCCACGAGGCCACCGCCCACCCGCGGCCAGGACGGACCACGGGCCGGGCCCAACAGGGCCACGACCACGACGAGGGCGACGCTGAAGATCGCCGTCGTGTGGCCACTGGGATAGGCGAGTCCGCCGTCCAGGCGGCGGCCGACCAGCGGCTTAAGCACCATCTCCGTCAACACCTCGGCCGTCGCTGGACCGAGGAGAGCCAGCAGCGCAGCAGCCGGTCGTTTGAGCAGCACAAGTGCGGTCACCAGCATCAGTGCCAGGGCGAGAATGGTGAGCGGGTTGCCCAGCGATACGAGCCACGACACGAACCGCGGATGCCCGGAGAGGTGCGCTGCAGTCGCTCCGCTGATCCGTTGGTCCACCTCGCCGCCACCACGATGAGCGTAGCGGGCTCCGAGCACCAGCACGACAAAGCCAGCCACGCTCACGAGCAGCACGATCGGCCGATGCGCCGCTGGCGGCACTAATCGGCGTCGGTATACCCAGTTGGGTGCCCAGCTTTGTTGCACGCCCTCAGCCGAGCGCAGCGGCGATGCGTGGTTGCAGCTGGTCGGCCAGATACTTGTGTCCCTGATCGGTGAGGTGCACCCCGTCCGAGCCGACGAGCTTCCCGGTGTCGTTGACGAACCACTTGTCGGTCAAGGGGTCCACGAACACCGCGCCGGCCGCAGCAGCCTCGGCCCGCAGGGTGTCGCGCAAGCCTGAGACGTTGCTCGGTGGCTTGTCGCTGGTCCAGGACTGCCCGACGACGATCAACGTAGCGCCGGGAGCGGTCGACTTGATCTGGGCGTAGGCGGCGTGGGCCGCGGAGCGTACGGCGTCGCGCGACTGCTCGGAATCCGAGGAACTGGGGAACACGACCACTACCCGGTCGTCGGGCTTGACGGTCTGCGACACCTGTTGGGCCAGCGCCGTCCCGTCCCCTCCGGTCGGTTTGACGTAGCCGGCGCTGCTGTCCGTGAACACCGAAAGGTCGATCGGCTTCCCGGCTGCCGCCAACGACTTGGCCATGAGCATCGTCCAGTTCGACTGACCGATGCCGACGAAGCCGGGGCCCCCCGAGTACGGGTCGCCGAGGATCGCGACCGGCGCCGGAGCGCTCGTACCTCCCGGAGCGGTGGTCGGCGCCGGTACAGCGGCTGTGGCCTGCGTGGGTGTGGCGGGTGTGGGTGTGGCCTGCGCGGGTGTGTAGGACGAGCGGTAGCCCGTGTCCGAGGGGCCCCGGGTGGTTGCTGCCCGGTACATGACGGCGCCGGCGACGACCGCCAGGACGATGAACACCCAGAAGGCGATGGTGCCGCGGTCGCGGATGCGGCCGGTCGAGGCTCGGGGCGGCTTTTTCGGCATGCCACGCATTCTGCCCTGGCATCTCCTCACGAGGCCAGTCTCGAACTGCCGAGGTAGTTAGTCGCGTGGGCGGATTGCTGCGGCGGAGCGGGTGTCGGCGAGCGGTCCGACGCTGCGCACACGGGCCGTGTGCACGATTGTTCTATGTGTGTGGACGTCCGGGCGAAGCTATGGCATGAACAGCGAATGAGCGTCCGGGCGCGTCCCGAGGCTGTAGTCGTCGGGAGTGCGGGCCGGGCCGTGGGTCCGTGACCAGTGCTGGGGCCACCTCCTTGATTCGGTCAACGCCGTCCTGCGCGCTGATCCTCCCGGCGAGGTAGTCCGCGACAGCCAGGTGGCTCACTCGACTTTGTCAGGGCCGCTTGCCACTCCACCCGCTCATTCCCTGTCGGTGCAGCTGCCCTCAGCTTTCATGGGTCGCTGTGACAACCCAATGATCGGATGTCTCCCACCTCCGATCGGAATACACGCGCCTCACGGCGCACGCATACGACATGATGCCCTGAAGGTCCGACAATCGCGGGCAGGCGACAGCGCGGGCAGGCGCGAGTAATGATCGCCAGGACACCATGGTCGTGCGAGGGCCCCCTGAACAATCGTGATGTCCTGGCGATCATTGAATGCCCTACGGCGCGAACCGGGCCGTTTGCGGACGCTCACTGAGAGCGGTGACGCGATCACTCACCGCACCCGGGGTTCCGATTTGCCGAGCAGCGCCGTAAGGTTCCTGTTCTGTGAGTCGATGTTCGGGGACGGGCGCTCGCTGATCGGTCGACGGGCTGTGGTAGGCCTGTGCACGGGAGTGGGAGCTAGCACATGACGTTTGGCTCAGCGCGGCTTCGCGGTACGCACCGAGTGCTGGCCGCGCTGGAGCTGAAGTGGTGGCCGTTCGACTCCGCCGTCTGGTTCATCGCGGTGATCGGGGCGACTTGGGCGCGTTACGACTTCAACGCCATGCCCAACGCCGGGGGCGTGGTCATCTTCGCGCTCGGCGCGGTGCTGGTCAATGCCCTCGTCGGGCTGGCGGTGGGGATCTACCTGCGCCGTTACGTGCTGGGCAGTTTCGAGGAGGCGGCGGCGCTGGCCGTGACCGCCATCCTCGCCACGCTCGTCCTCATCGGCTGGGGCTTCGCGCAAAGCCCGGCCCTCGTCCCCCGCAGCGTCCCGGTCTTCGCCGGTGCATTCGCCGTGGTCGGCGTGTGGGGCGTGCGGTATCTCGGCCGGGCCTGGGCGTCCTCGCGCCGACCGCTACCGGCCGAAGCCGAACGCGTCGTGGTCTTCGGTGCCGGCTCCGCCGGCGCCCAGCTGATCCGGCAGATGCGTTCGGACCCGTCGGTCCCGTTCATTCCGGTTGCTGTGCTGGATGACGACCCCCGCAAGTCCCGGCTGCGCATCGCAGGTGTGAGTGTCCGCGGCACGCGAAAGGATCTCGGCGCGGTGTCGGAGCGCTTTCGAGCCGACGCCGTGGTCTTGGCGCTGCCCAATGCGGACTCCAGTCTGGTGCGGGAGGCGTCGTCGGCCGCCACCGCGCTAGGGCTGCGGACACTGATCCTGCCGCCGCTGGCGCAGCTGATGCACCGTTCGGTGGGTGCGGACGACCTGCGGGAGGTCAACGTCAACGACTTGCTGGGCCGCCAGCCCGTCCGGCTGGACGAGGAAGCCATCGCGCGGGAGATCACCGGCAAGCGAGTGCTGGTGACGGGCGCCGGCGGCTCCATCGGGTCGGAGCTTTGCCGCCAGATTCACCGGTTCGGCCCCGCCGAGCTGATGATGCTGGACCGAGATGAGTCGGCCTTGCACGCGGTGCAGTTGTCCATTCATGGTCGGGCGATGCTCGACACCGGCGAGACCATTCTCGCCGACATCCGCGACGTCGCTAGCCTGGAGCGGATCTTTCTGCAGCGCCGGCCCGAGGTGGTGTTCCACGCGGCGGCGCTGAAGCACCTGCCGTTGTTGGAGAGTTATCCGGCAGAGGCATGGAAGACCAACGTCGTGGGCACCGGACATGTGCTGCGGGCCGCGGAGCGGGCGGGGGTGTCGACGTTCGTGAATGTGTCCACCGACAAGGCGGCCAACCCGACCAGCGTGTTGGGTTATAGCAAGCGAGTGGCCGAGCGGATGACGGCCGACACCGCGGCGCGTGCGGACGGGCGCTACGTCAGCGTGCGCTTCGGTAACGTGCTGGGCTCCCGGGGTTCGGTGCTTAAGGCGTTCGAGAACCAGATCCGGGACGGTGGTCCGGTGACGGTGACTCACCCCGAGGTAAGCCGCTTCTTCATGACCATCGCCGAGGCGTGTCAGCTGGTACTACAGGCCGCTGCAGTCGGGCGGGACGGGGAGGCGCTGGTGCTAGATATGGGGGAGCCGGTGCGCATCGTGGACATGGCCCACATGTTGATCGAGCGGTCGGGCCGTGGCCACGTCGAGATCGTGTACACGGGCTTGCGGGCGGGTGAGAAGATGAATGAGGAACTCTTCGGCGACGGCGAACCGCAGGACGCACGCCCAGCGCACCCCTTGGTGTCGCATGTACAGGTGCCTGCCCTTGGGCTTGAAGGTGACGCGATGATGCTTTATAGGTTTACGGATCATGCTCGGGCTCGGGTCTGGATGAAGGGTGAGTCAGTGGATAGTTTCAGTACTGCCCAGACGACGGCTCCTTCGCGGCCGATCCCGGTCGGCACCATGCGGAACGCCGCATCAACGTTGCGCGGCTAAAGCCTGGCCGACAGCTTTCCACTCTTCTTGCCCGGCGCACGGGGTCCAACCATCTAACGAAAGCCAACTGGTCGCCTGTTTCTGACCGAACCACAGCATTTCGACCCGCCGAGCGTTCGCGGCCACAGGCTCGTAACCGCGGCCAGCGATGCGTAGTACGGCAACTACGCTTCGTGCGAGGAAGATCGGAATACGCTTGGGTGGCTTTCCTCCCAATAGCGTGAGTACCTGTGCAGTCGTGAGGCTCTCCCAAGGATGAGTGACAATGATGGGAGGCTGATGTTCGGAGGTTGCCAGATGCGCGATCGCATCCGCGACGTTCGAAAGTAGAGCTTGTGGCGTCGGTTGGTTGCCACTGCCCGCGACGGTAGCCAACGGGGAGCGCGCGATGGCTGCTGTCATTCGAGTCACCCTTCGGTCCACCGCATGGACGCTGGCCGGCCGATATATGACACACGATTCCGGTGCCAACGATGAGACGAATTGTTCGCCGAGTGCCTTGGACCTTGAATACGCTGAAAAGGGGACGGTACGAGGGGAGTCATTCAGGATCGGCGCGTCACCCTGTACCACCGCGCTGCTGACGTGGATGAAGCGTGGCACACCCGCGGCGGTGGCTGCTCCCGCCAGGATGGCGGGTACTAGCGAGTTGGCGGCGACGAGCGCACGCTCATCCGTGGCGGATGCGTCAGGGTTGCCGGCAGCATTGATCACCGCGTCTGCGCCGCGGAGTTGATCCGCCAACCCGTTGACCGTCTGGGGGTTTGAGGAAACGAAGGCAGGCGCCGATTTTAGAGCCGTTGCTGGAAGCCGTGGCGCGGGTATGCACACTACGTCGACGCCACGCGTTTCTAAGGCAACGACAACAGCGCTTCCGACGAAGCCAGAAGCGCCAAAGACAACAATTCGTCCCTTTATCAAGTGGTTGGCCTCCCGTGATCTACTGCTGACCAGCTAAGGGTCTAACTGCATCGACCCGTACGGCCGGCCAGACTTTGGTACTTGCCCGTCCTCACCGTTGATCATATAGTGAACTTCCGCAGTACCGAAACGATCTTAACCGAACACAGATATGTAAGAAGTAGCGCGAGTGTAACCGGGACTGCCAACAACACGACGCCGGACGCCCAGCACGCAGCGATTACGGCGGCAGTTGTCGCCGCGAATGCGGCCACCGCGGGGTGGGGTAACCCCGCAGTGCTTACCAGTCGCTGGTAGACGTGCTCGCGGTGCGCGGATGCCAGTGATTCGCGCCTGAGTGCGCGACGCACGATAGTGAAGCCGGTGTCGGCCAAGTACACTGATAGCGGCGCGGCGAGAGCTATCACGGGTATCCCATCGCGCCAACCAACCATGATTCCGATGCCAACGAGGCCACCAAGCAAGTAGCTGCCAATGTCGCCCAGGAACAACCTCGCGCTCGGTAGATTAGCAGGCAGGAAACCCAGGGCAGCGCCGGCCGCAACCGCCCCGATCGGCAAAAGTGTGTAGGCGCCGTGGACGGCTGCCAGCAACGCCGCCGTCACCCCCCATATCCCGACGGTAAGTCCTGTGATCCCGTCGATGCCGTCCATGAAGTTCACGGCGTTTACCGTGACAGCGATCACCACGATCCCAAGCAGCAACCAGCGGACGTCACGGCCGACGAACCAACCAGCCGTACCTCCGCCGAGGACTTGAGCGACGAGACGGGGACTGGTAGGCAATGTTCCGACGTCATCGACGAACCCAACTACGGCCAGGGCGAGAGCGACGACCACCAAATTCCACACGACCGGGTGGTCGCCGCTGAACTGACTCGCAAGGAATCCGCCGAGCACTCCCCCCGCGCAAGCAAGGCCACCACCGCGATGGATCGGTTGGGTGTGTGAGGAACGCTCGTTCGGGACGTCGACGATATTCCGCCACCGCAGAAAGACCGCTACCAGAGGCAGCCCAGCCCATGTAATCGCCAAGGCGACCAGGAACTCAAGCACCGCGGTAAGAGAGCTGACGAGCCGGTACCCGTGCTGTCCTCATCAGGAGACAGTAACGGACCCGATGATCAACGTGGCTGCCGACTCCCGGGATGCAATGACGAGGGGCTACTGTTTGGTGCGCTCGGGTTGCCCGCCCGGGCCTATCGATTTGGGAGGGTGCATGCGACTGCTCATCACGGGTGGTGCGGGCTTCATTGGATCGAATCTAGCAAAGCTGGCCCTGCAGAGTGGACTCGCAGTCACGGTGCTCGACAACCTGTCCACCGGATACCGCGAAAATCTCAACGGCCTAAAGGTAACCTTCATCGAGGGCTCAATACTCGACAAAGACGCCGTGCGCAAGTCTCTTGTCTTAGTCGATTCGGTGGTGCATCTCGCGGCACTCGGGAGCGTGCCGCGCAGTATCCAGGACCCGATGGCAACCCATGAAGCCAATGCAACGGGCACCCTCATCATGCTAGATGAGGCTCGTCGGGCGGGGGTCAGTTACTTCACCGCCTCATCCTCGAGCTCGGTCTACGGCCTGAACCCTGCGTTACCGAAGGGGGAGCGCGAGTGGGTACGGCCGATGAGCCCATATGCGGTGACGAAGCTCGCCGCTGAGCAGTACGTACTTGCCTACCAACAGTCATACGGGATGGACACGCTGGCGTTCCGCTTCTTCAACGTGTATGGACCAGGGCAGAAGGCGGGCCACGCGTACGCCGCGGTGATACCCGTATTCCTCGAAGCACTGCTTGAAGACAGGCCAATGCCGGTGCATGGCGACGGACGCCAGTCTCGTGACTTCACTTACGTCGGTACCGTCTGCCGCGTGCTCTTAGACGCTGCAACGAGACGTGTCTGCCATCCAGAGCCAGTAAATCTCGCGTTTGGAACCAATACGACATTGAATCAATTGATCGGTGCGATTGGGGAGGTAACTGGGCGACCGACCGCGGTCAAGCATCTGGCCCCGCGACCTGGCGACGTCAGGCATTCCCAGGCAGATAACGCGACTCTTCGTTCACTCTTTCCTGAGGTACAGCCTGTGCCGCTTCGGCAGGGCATTGCAGACACAGTCGCATGGTTCGAGAGCAACCGATGAGCCGCCTGGTGGTTATCGGTCAGGGGTACGTCGGCCTGCCGATGGCTCTCCGAGCGGCGGAGAGCGGATTCTCGGTGGTGGGGCTTGACAACAAGGCACAGGTGGTTGACGCGCTGAACTCAGGGCGGTCCCACATTGGCGATATCTCGAATGACGAACTTAAGGCGGGTCTGAAGGCTGGCTATTCAGCTTCCACGGATCCATCATGCGTGGCGGAGGCAGACGTCGTCGTGGTGTGTGTGCCGACGCCGCTCAGCTCTGATGGTGGCCCGGATCTTGCAGCGGTAGAGGGCGCGGCTTGCGTGATCGGGCAGCACGTTAAGCCGAACACATTGGTCGTCCTGGAGTCAACAACTTACCCGGGCACTACGGAAGAAGTGTTTGCTCCGCTCGTATTGGGGAATAACTTTCAGGTCGGCATAGACATAAAGATCGCGTTTTCACCGGAACGAATCGACCCGGGTAATCAGACGTATGGAGTCCGCAACACGCCAAAAGTAGTGGGTGGCCTAACACCGGACTGTACCCGCGCCGCATGTGCGTTTTACGGTCGATTTGTCGATGAAGTAGTGGAGGCCAAAAGTGCCAAAGAGGCCGAGATGGCCAAGCTTCTGGAGAATACGTTCCGTCACGTAAACATCGCGCTAGTAAATGAGATGGTTCGGTTCTGCGATGACCTCGATATCGATCTTTGGGACGCTATAGACTGTGCCGATACAAAGCCGTTCGGTTACATGGCCTTTCGTCCGGGCCCCGGAGTGGGCGGACACTGCATTCCTGTCGATCCGTCCTACCTCAGCCATCGCGTGCGTGCGCAGCTCGGATACGCGTTCCGTATGGTCGAATTAGCGGAAGAAATCAATACCGCAGCGCCGCTGTACGTTGCCAACCGGCTTTGGCAGGCACTAAACCAACGCAAACTCTCAGTCAATGGTGCGAGAGTCCTACTCATCGGCGTGACCTACAAGCCCAATGTCGCGGACTGCCGAGAGACTCCGGCTAATCCACTCGCCGAACGACTAGCGGCATGGGGTGCGGAACTCAGCTACCACGACCCCTTTGTCCCCGAGTGGCGCGTCACGACCGAGGCGGAAGTGGCAACACTAACGTCGGTTCGCGATGTGTACGGTGCCGCGGCTGCCGCCGACATCGTCGTGATGCTTCAGCCACACTCGATTTACGACCTTTCGCGACTGGCGGACGTCAGCTCTATGCTCCTGGACACACGCGGTGCGCTCGATCCTTCGCCGACAGTGCACAGACTGTAGCGTTCGCGTGCTTCCCAGGCTCGCCGCCGATCCGCTGCGCCGGATCGCCGAGTCAATCCGAAGATCCGAGCTCACGAAGGGAGAACCAGTGAGGTACCGAACCCAACGGGCTTCAGGAGTGGCGATTGTATCAACGACCATTCCGCGAACGGTGAATGATTTTCACAGAGAATTGATTCGGCGGTTGCTGACGCACCGCGAGGTATGTGTGGTCTCGTCGTCCGGCCATGAACTTGACGAGCTTGCCGAAGACTTACCGGTAAGGACGGAAATTATCGAGATGGCTAGGGACATCGCGATTGTGCACGACTTCCGTGCGCTCGCGCTATGGATCAAGCTATTGAGGCGGGAGCGCCCCGAACTCGTTCTTACCGCTACGCCGAAGGCTGGACTACTCGGTCAAATCGCGGCTCGGCTGACTGGCGTACAGTGCAGAGTCTACTTCTTAGGAGGCCTGAGGCTAGAAGGCGCGACAGGCTGGCACCGCAGTCTACTTGTGGCGATGGAGTTTCTCACATGCGCCGCTTCCACTCGAGTAGTCGCGAATTCTCCTTCCCTCGCCAGCCGTGCTCTTGAGCTTCGACTGACACCGCGGAGAAAAATTGGAATGACCGATCCGGGCAGTAGCCACGGCGTCGATGTTGAACATTTCTCCCCAGTTGTACGGAATACTGCGCTCGGCGCAGAGCTTGGATTGGACGCCACATTACCTGTGATTGGCTTCGTTGGTCGTCTAACGAAAGATAAAGGTATACACACGCTGATTGAAGCGATGGGCCACCTAGGCAGTCGTCGGATGGCTGTGCAGCTGCTAGTTATTGGTCATCAGGACGAAGTGGACTCGTCGACCTACGTGCGCCGCCTGCACGAACTGCCAGCAACGACCGTCGTAGTCGGCGCCGTTGATGACGTGCGACCGTATTTCGGCTTGATGGACATACATGCCTTGCCGTCGCTGCGGGAAGGGTTCCCGAACGTGGTCCTCGAGGCGTCAGCTATGGCGGTTCCGACCGTCACTACCAATGCCACTGGAGCAGTTGACAGCGTGATCAACGGCGTCACGGGGCTGATCTGTCCAATCGAGGACGGGTTTTCTCTGGCAAATGCACTTCAACAACTGATTGAGGATGTAGCACTTCGGCGACAGCTCGGCGACGAGGCACGCCGCTGGGTCGGCGCAAATTTTGACCCCCACACAGTAGTAGAATCGCTGTTGTGCGCCGCGCACATTTAAGTAGGCAGAACTGCCAATTTTCCAATAGGTCAACGTCGGCGTACCGTATGTACAACTTTGACAAATGAGAATCGTGGACACGGAGCGTAGTTATGTGCGGGATCTCTGGGTATGTAGGCGCACAACCATCAGATGGTATTGACCTTCGGGCGTCGCTAGCGACAATCCGGCATCGGGGACCGGACGAGCGTGGGCTGCACGAGTCTTTCGGCGCGGCACTGGGCATGGCACGCTTGGCGGTCATCGACCTGTCAATGGGTCACCAACCGATCTACAACGAAGACGGGTCAGTCGTCGTTGTTTTCAATGGCGAGATCTATAACTATCGCGAACTTAGAGCAGTTCTTATCGCCAACGGTCATAAATTTGTGTCGGACGGCGACACGGAGGTGCTCGTACACCTTTATGAAGAGCACAAGGAAGGCATGTTACCGCTCCTCCAGGGTATGTTTGCGTTCGCGATTTATGACATCCGTGACCGCAGCTTGTTCCTAGCGCGAGACAGGTTTGGCAAAAAGCCGCTCTACTACCAGCGATTAGAGGATGGATTTGCTTTTTCTTCTGAACTGAAGGGTTTGCGGCCATTAGTTCGCAGCCATGGTGTCTCCTGGTCGGTCAACCACCAGGCAGTGAGTCATTATCTGTCGCTCGGTGTGGTACCTCAGCCTCTGACCATCTTCAAAGACGTGTACGCAGTGCCTGCCGGAAGTTGGCTCCGGGTCCGGCCCCCTGAGTTTCAGATGGCTACCTATTGGTCGACTCAGTTCACGCCAAAATTGGACATTACCTTCGCCGAAGCAGTTGAAGAGACACAGCGCCTCGTGGGTGAGTCGGTGCGGCTCCGGCTACGGAGCGACGTACCCCTGGGTGTGTTCCTATCGGGTGGGCTGGACAGCAGCGTGATTGCCTACGAGGCGGCCCAGACAGTCGGCGGCGACCTACAGGCTTTCACGGTCTCGACTGGAGCCGGTTTGGACGAATCAGAGATTGCTCGAGATACGGCCGCACGCTTGGGCATTCAGCACCATGTCTTGCCTCTCAAACTCGATCCGGTTGAGGGATTGGAGCAAGTGGTCGCCCACTATGACCAACCGTTTGCCGACCCAAGCGCGATTCCCAGCCTGCAGATTGCTAAGCTGGCGCGTGCCCACGTAACCGTTGTCCTAAATGGAGACGGTGGAGATGAAGTCTTCGCAGGTTATCGCCGCCACGTTGCAGCGTTGCAGTATGGTCGTGCGCGCGCGATTCCGCGGGTTGTCCCGCGCGGTGTGGCTGGCCTCTTGGGAGCCTATGCCCCCAACCGCCGCAGCAAAGTTGGGCTTGCCGCACGATTCGCACGTGGCTTAGCGTTGTCTCCAGAGGAGCGGTATCTCGCATGGAGTTCGGACATGTTCCGCGATGCCGACAAGCGGGTACACTGGAAAGGTGAAGCAGTTGAGCCAACTGAGAACCTTATCGCCCTCACGGAACGTGCGAATTTAGGCAGGCTCGACCAGCAAATGGCCACGGACATCGACGTCAACTTGCTCTCGGACCTCCTGGTTAAGATGGACATGGCGTGCATGGCCCATTCATTGGAGGCGCGCTCTCCGTTTCTCGATCATACCGTAGCCGAGTTTGCATGGCGTCTACCGGATGGCTTCAAAGTAAGGCGAGGTATAGGCAAGTACGTCCTGCGGGAGGCTTACCGTTCGAGTCTTTCTGACTCTGTAATTGGGGGGGCTAAGCGGGGGTTCGAAATTCCGCTGCGGCAATGGCTCGCTTCTGACCTGAAGGACCAAGTTTATGACACGCTCGGCTCGGCGTCGGCTCGGGTGCTTGATTACCTGGACTCTGATGTAGTTACGGACGTATTAAATCCGGATAAGTTTGCGGATCGAAACCGTCCGTACCTTGTGTATGCGCTCCTTGTTCTAGAATTATGGCTTGTGCAGGAAGGGATGGGAGCTTGTCCAACTGCTAATGGCGGTGCCGATAGCGATTTCCCGAGTTTTACCCGCCCGATGTACGATGGATTGGACATTGGACAGTGAGCAAACAACCGAAGTTGCTGTGCTCGATGCCACGGCGATAGGGAATGATTGCGGCGATCGAATGGATTCGTACACCTGCGCCAGCTACGATCCGTTGCCCAGGTTCTCAACGGATATGTGCAGGTTCACCAATGTGGCTCTTCGTGGTTCTGCGTGGATGTGGGTTCGCGGTGGTTGGTGTTCATGCTGCGCTTTGGGTGGCACTGGTGAGGAGGATACGGGCTGTGTAGTGGTGTTCGGTGCGGAATCCGCGTGCGGTGCCTTTGATGTTTTCATGCTGGTGTTCGCGGCTTCGGTTTTGGCGTTGGTGACGCCGGTGATGAGCAGGACTTCGATGGCGGGCCACCAGCGGTACAGGGTGTTCCACAGCTGGTCGGTTTCGGCCATGTCCGCGACCTGGACGTAGTGGCCTAGGCGCATCTTCTCCTGGGCGGCGTCGGTGAAGCTGGTGCAAGCCAACAGGAGGCGGAGTTGTTCTTTCACGCCCCAGGCGGCGGCGAGTTGCCCCGTGGGGTCGTCGGTGGCGAAGGTTGTTGTCAAGCGGGTCCAGCGGCCGGGTGAGAGCGTGTCCGCCCCCGCGCAGCAGCAGCCGTCGATTCGCCCACGACGGATCCGCTGACCGTCCGCGGCGTCCGTCGTTCGGCTGGGAAAGGCGTTGGCGCACAGCGGTCGACGTGTCGTTGGCGAGCTTGACGAGGTGGAAGGCGTCCACGCTGATCGCCGCGGCCGGCAGGTTCGTGCGGATGGCTTTCGCGACCGCCGCGGACGGGTCGATGGCGACGACCTCGATCCGCTCCCGCCACGCAGCGGGGCGGGCGCCGAGCTAGGTGCGTGGGTCAGTAACGGCATGTTGTCGGTGTGTCGGGCTCGCGGCGGGGCGGGGGGTCGGCGAGGCTGTGGGTATGGATTCGATGGCGGCCGAGGAT
>JAABUO010005505.1_pt1 | contig 14701 bp, 19 predicted proteins | sample 5559291 | NCBI WGS metagenome assembly JAABUO01 (sample SAMN10711878, study PRJNA513372) | rock metagenome | isolation source: Antarctica rocks | place: Antarctica: Victoria Land, Finger Mt sud | reverse complement strand
AACTGCGGTAATGATTAGCCGCGATTGCCATGCTTTACCGAGGTTTGCCTCTCTTTACCACTTACCGGTAAACCGTGTGGGAATAGCGGCAATAGTGCGGCAAACAACCCCCCCTTAATTTGTAGTGATAGGAGCGTGTACAGGGTACAAAAGTATTGCGGTTGACAGCTGTCCAAGTAATTTTATGAGGTGATTAAGGTAATCATATTATAACAAAATTTAAGATATTTAGAATATGAGAATAATTATAAAAATGTGACTTGCAAAAAAACAAAAAAAAAATCTACATGAACACTTACATTACGAGTATTTACGGTACTGGATCTTGTCAATTGCCGACGTTGTCAAGGGCAGATTGGCGAGATTGAGCGTGATTTAAGCAAACCACACAATGCTACGGCAGCTCAGATGCTCAGATGGTCCTACAACGGTGTTGCAGGCCCGCTAAATGTACAAAAAGCTTCGAAGCGTGTTTGCCGTTTTCATCTGTGTACGGATGGTGTATACGGGCCGGTTTTGGCGTATATACCGAGGTGTTCGTGCAAAATACGCCTACATAACCATGTTACACGTATATGCGTATGTTACATGCAAAGCGTACATAACAGCCCTAGGCAGGCATCGTTGGCTCCAAGTTCAACCCATGATGTCTGTGAATGAACTTTTTTGGAGTTGACAAGGCTGACACTGCAAGCATAGCGCGACAAAAAGAAACTGTCAAGCTGATGTCGGTGTATGTGTCGCAAGTTAAACATTTCTCCGTGTCAAGCCGCAGTTGGCTGTGCCACCGCGTGAGCAATCAACGTAGATCTTGTCGTAGAAGGCCGTTGCAGACTTGCGTACACACTACAGCTACGACCCGAGAAATGCGCTGGCAGGTAGGTAGTTCTCGTGATCAGCTCAGTGCAGACCGACGCACTCCTGGCATGCCGCACAAGACATCACGTGTGGTGTGTGCCACCGCAGGAAGTAGCGGACCAGCCATCAAACAAGCCCTTGCCTCCTAGATCTGGTCACTGCCTTGCACGCACGCCCAGTAGTAGCAGTATACAGGCGTTCATATTTGGAGGGTAAGCCTGGGCATTCTTAATGCTGTTAGTGTCACATGCATATGCTCCATTTTGCACAAAATCCGGGTTGTGTTCAATGTAACTTGCCTTGCTTGCAACATTGTCCACAACAAACACACTACATGAATGCACCAACACAATGACAGGCGCTCTGCAGTTATACAGAGAATGAAGCCAAGCAGAGAGCAGCTACCAATGATGCTTGGATCTTCTCCTTACAGCAGAGCAGTTGGAGCCAACCAAACATGGGCTCCTCCCAACTGCCGCGGGTATAGCCTGCCCATGTGCCTGTTGACAACTGCTGCATCTGTAGTGACAGCCCAACACTCGTTTCAGCAGAAAAGCTGCTGTGGTGCTTCATAGGTATATGTGCAAGAGACATTGTCCTGCCGTTTGCTCAGAAATCCTTCATCGCTCAGATGTGGGTTGGATTTGACTTGATTGTGTTGCAGTTATCCGTGACAGCTGATGCATAACAGTGTACATGCGTAGCTTGAGGTGAGGTCTCTGTTATGCTGATCAAGCTGCAGGAACCCCAGGCATTGCTAGCTGGTCAATTTATACTGCTGCTCATTGCTACGGAAAAGGCTTGCAGGCTTCTGTTGTGCCTTTTCTGCATGACAACACAAATCACTAAGAGTGAAGTACACATGCATCCGCTCCTGCAATGTTGCCCTACCACAAGTGTCCAAATCAGAATATGCTGCTGATGATGTTGGTTGTTTGTTGCAGGCACGTATAGCTTCCCAAGCTGTTTGTGTGAGAGACTACATATGGCTGATTGGGGGTTGGGACCCAGGCTCAAAGGGGGATGGCGGGGAGATACTGAATGACATTTGGCGATTGGACCTCAATACATGGATGTGGACTGAGACCTCTGTTCAGGTGGAAGATAGCTACGGTACTCTGACCTTCATTTTGGGACTGTACGTGTTAGCGTGTGAGGCTGCCTGGCTGCACAGTTGCCAGCATTACATCACAATGTGGTACTGTCAGGTCTGCATTCATGCATTAAACGCATTTCTTTCCCTAGTCACGTATGTACAATTCCGTGTAGCTCCTCGTACCAGGTCCTTTTCTGGCAATCAGTTCACCAGCAATAACATGAGTAGGCATGTGGCCTTAAGATTTGGGTACATGCAAAAGTGGTTGCATAGCCTGATGAGCAACTTCTAATGGCTGCAATAGCTCTGACCTTCCTGCTGCTGCTGCTGCTGCTGCTGCTGCTGATGTCATCACAATAACAGGCATCAATCATGCCGTCACAAACATCAGTGCTAATCGAACTGTATGTAGGTATAATGTTGTTTGTACACTTGCATGTAGCGGCCCAGCAAGGCAGAGAGCTCCTGCAAGAGAGTGCCTCGCTGCATGCTGAGCGAAGCATGACCATGCAGGGTGAGGAGGGGATCAGCTTACAGCCCATTTCACGCTTCCAGGTGGCAGCTGTGGGGAACATGGTCTACATACACACCCACAGAAGCCTGAATGACATCCTGGTGCTTGATGTGGCCAACCCTGACGAACCCAAGCTGAAGCAGGTGCCAGTCAGTGGCAACCATGGTGCCACCCCATCTGCCAGGTGGGCCCTTGCCTCGTGTTTCTTGTTTCATTTGTCTGGTAGCCAGACAACAGGCTTGCTTTGTGGCCCATCCATTATGGTGGCACGTACACAGCTGCAGGATCAATGCGGCTTGACTGACTGTATTGTGCACTGCATAGCAGTGCAGCTCAGTGTTAGGCACCCATGCAGTTGTCAAAACAAGATACAAGGTGTGTCATGTTAGTCACCGCCCGACGATGTAAACACCTCAGTGCTGACATGAGGGCATGTGTGCAATATGCAAGTGTACAGACAGCGCTGGCCATGCGTGCAATGTGGTAGGCAAATTGTGCATCATGTCCTTCTTTGCTTGTGCTGTGTGACGAATGCATCAACTTTATTGTCCAAGACTCCTTCACTATGAGGCATGATTTCTCATGCCGCAGAGGCTTGCATACTGTCACAGCAGTTGGCAACAAGCTATATCTCTTTGGAGGGGCATCTCAGAAGGGGCAGATGCAGAATGACTTGTGGGTCTTGGACCTGAGCACAATGCAATGGACACAGCTGCACCCCAAAGGAGAGGCACCCCACATCAGATGCTCACACACTGCTGTCCTCATGGGCCAAGATATTGTCTTCTTTGGAGGCTCTTACTACAGGTACTGCAGCAGTGGATGCCCCAAAGGTGCTGCACATGCTGACATGCATAGAGCAAGCTGCATGTTCATGGGAATGCTCTGGTGAAGTATTAACACGTGGCCTCTTGAGCACACCTTGTTGTTGTTGTTGTTGTTGAGACGCATTCCAGCTGCCTGACTCTAAAATTTGCTGCTGGGGCGTTTGGTCAGCTGCTGAGCTGAGGTGTGCTGCCTGTTGCTTGCAGGGAAGACGGTCGCGGTTTGCAACCATTGAATGACACCTTGGTGTACAGAACAACAGAAGATGAGTGGCAGAAGCCTGATATTTCTGGACCAGTTCCAGCAGCTCGAAATGCAGCTGGTGCATGCCTGATAGAACAAGATAAAATGCTCCTGCATGGTGGCTGGGAACCCTTCCGAAACACGCACAGTGACAGCTTCTTACTGCACTCCTAATGGCACCAATGCCTCGGAATGGTGGTGGCATGCGCAAGCTGGCTCACTGCACTGGCAGCCATTGTTTTGCTGTTGACGCAGATCATGACTACATTGGGTAACAGCATTGCAAGTTGTGTATGCTATCAAATATGCCAAGATCCTCTTGAAATGTATTTGCGGTCAATACTCAAGGACTGTCAACACCAAAGTCACTGGCGAACCAGCCAACGAAACAAGCATGTCATTGCCTGCAGCAGTGCCTACGTATCTTCTTGTTCTATACGCTATTCTACCAATAATGACTTCACAGTACAACTTTTTGAGATTCGCCAGGCAACAGAGCTGAATAACAGATGACAGGTGGCAGACAGGGTCTTCAGCATCATCAGGGGGCGTCACAGTGAGGGAAGTCAGTTGAGTCAACTTGGCAAGACATATGATGTGTGCATCAGCCGGTAGACCTTCAATCCTCAGGTCTTGCAAGGTGGCCACCCACTGCAATGTTAATATGGTTGGCACAGAGAACCTGGACAAACTCAGACACTGTAGGTTTGATAAAGCTTTGAAGTCAAAGCCTAAGGGCCCTGCAGTGGATAATCTCAAGTGCTTCAAGCCATGCAGCTGGGACAGATAGTTGAAAGCATCTTCGGGCTCATCACCCTCTGTCTCTATTTCCAACCACGTCAAGTGTGCAAAGTGGTTGCAAGGCAGCTTTGTATCCTGGATCTGTTCAGGTATCATCCAGCATTGCAGACGCAGCTCCCTCAGGTGTGTCAGCGCAAACACACTCCGGAGGATATCAATTTCCTCGACATAAATTTCCAGCCGTTTTATATGTTGAAAGTGGCTCAGGCCTGCCAAGCAGTCTGATGTAAAGCTGCAACCTGTTAAGCTCAGGCTTCCAAGGGCAGTATACTGTTCAAGTATTGCACCAATCTGCAGATCAGTTGCTGCCGCACATAGCTGCAAATACTTGACTGATGATCCTGCATGTTCATAAGCATGTGTAGGTGCCAGCTTGATCTACATTCAAAGCTGCACACTGCAGTTATCGACTGACTTGCTGCCTGAAGCCATGATCGGCAGACTAGCTGGAATGCTGGTAGGCCTGTTCCGCGCGTTATAAAGTATTCCGAAACACACAACACCACCTCCCCAAGCACTTCAAGGCTCAGCGCAGCCCATGCCGAAGCTTGTAAAGGTTCCATGCGCACGCTGACTAGCGGCCAACAGGCTGCCAGTGAGGACTGCCTTTTGCAATTGGATCTCACTGAAGCTCGCCTGCATGCAAGCCGACGGCGCTGTAGTGGCAACAGGCAGTCGAGCGTATGCCCCACCGGTTCATCTGCTGAGGCGCCGAGACACACTACAGAAACACATACACAGAAACTCACACACACACACACACATTCTGATGCAGCTAGGCAAGTAAAGTTGCAGCAGACAGATGAGCAACTTGTGTAATGTGAATGCAGTGGTCACTTGCAAACAATGAATCTATGCCAGAGCTCACACAGCAATTTACATCCTGAATCTGTTACACTAGTCACACTTAATGTTGCGGTAAATCCGCCTGACAAACATACTTGAACCTAGATACCCCAACGCTCCACACATGATTGCAAGACCCAAGCAGAACATCAACGTGTATCCAAAGTAAAAGCATGTTTGGAAAAAGCCAGTCATCTTTGTCTTGAACACAAAGTAGTGAATGGAATACAGAAACACATAAAGTGCAGTGGAGGCTGCTGAAAGAAACGATGTCCATTGCCAGTGGTAGTTTTCAGCATTGAGCAGAAAGTATGTGCCCACAATAGTGACACAGACAGTGACCACAGTAAGAATAAGGAACACCAGCAGCATGAACCCATACACGTAATATACCTTGTAGTTCCAAAAGGATGTAAAGATGAAGTACATCTCAATGAAGATGCTACCAAAGGGCAGCAATCCACCAACAAGTGAAATGACAGGGGCAGTAAGATACCACTTCTTCTGTGGAATGGGGGAGGGGATACGCTTGACCCTACACGGGTTGTCAGGCCACGCATTCCAGTTTCTGCCCACCACAGTGCCCAGAAGGCAGAGTGGAATGGAGATGAACATCCAAATCAGCAGGACAACAACTATAGAGCCGAAGGGCACAGCTGCCAACGAGTGATACCCAATGGCAATTGTATTAAGGACAAAGGCGATGCCAAAGAAGAGCATTGGGAACAATGTGGCTGTGATCATCATGGTACGAATCCAGCTCTTGCCGTCATGACGGGCGTAATAGCTGCCAGAGATGTAGCCGCCAACATAGGATGTAAGGGCATAACAGATGATGAAGACTGTCAGGATCGTGCCTCTCTCCTCAAACAGGGTACCTGCAGCATCATGCATAACATTGTGTGTGCTTGCATAGCGGCAGCTCACCTGTCCTTCAGTTGCTATGTGCTGCTAAGTCTGACATGTAAAATGCCAGCCAGTGAACTCTTGGTGCCAGCATACTTGTGCATCATGGCAGCACAGGGCTGACATACATGTGAGTGCAAATAAAAATAGAAAAAGCAGGCTACTGCCCAGCCAGCCTCCGTTGCAAAGATCACTGCAACTGTTGACTGCTGACCCTGACCGTAGCACGGCCAGTCAAATTGTTGTACAGGAAAGCAAGGGACACAATGGTGCACAGCGCTGACTGGCCTACCTGCAATGGTGATGAGAATGACAAACAAGATGAGCAATGCAAGCTGCACTCCTGTGCCCAGCAGGGCAGCCAAGAGCGCCAGATTGGGCGGCGGCCTGAACACATCTCCATGCACCAGCTTCCACCCTGACTCCTCGCTTATGTCATGCTCCAGCGACTCTATGTCATCATCGTCTCGAGTGTACTTGGCATAATCATTGCGAAGGGTTCGCAGCAGGATCATGGCAACCAGACCGGTCAGGAAGATGACCATCATGAAGGAGTTGAAAATGGAAAACCAATGTATCTGCATATAAATGGTGCACATCAACGCAGTTGTACAGTAGACGTCGGGCTGCACACAGCAGCACACACACTGGCAGGCAGCAGCAGCAGCAGCATACACACTGGCAGGCAGCAGCAGAACACACACTCAAACTTAAATCGACACATGAAATCACAGTCACCACAAAATGCAACACACTTTGCAAAGACTTCAGCAGAATAATGCAGAAGCAAACCAACTCTTTGTGGGTTCAGGAGCCGGCAGATGAGCGAGGCAAACAGCTGAATCAAGCCCATGTGACACAACACGCATGGTCAAGCAGGTGTCCTATGTGATGCATACTCAGCATTGGTAATGCAAGAGTCTTGACACTGCCCTACATACCTGGTGCTCAAAGAAGTTGTAGTCCAGGTAGCGCTCAAAGCGCCGGCTGAAGTGGATTGGTGTTGGTGCCCAGGTGACAGAGTATGTGAATTCCACCTTGGTGCCAGAGGCAATGGGCTGCAAATCCTCTGAAGTCAGGTTGACTTGGATAATCTGCATGTAAACATTCTGATAGCAAGTCTTCACACTGGTGGGGCAACACTTCTGCACCGCCATTTACTGTAGCAGCAGCTGCAGCTGCAGCAGAGGACCATGGTATGTGGTCACATTGCATAAGTCACATTCAAGATGCAGGTCCCCACGGTTTCATGAAGGCACAACAGCAATATTGTGCACCATCTCAAGAGACTGAGAACATGCAGCAGCATCTTGTACCATGGTGTCTCTGACCCTGGCATCTACAAGACTGCAAAGCTGATATGTTGAATGCAAAACGCAGTAGCAGGGCATGTAGTAAGGCATGTGGGTCAAGCAACAGGCTTTGTCAGAGCAATCAGAGCCGTCTATGCTGCTCAAGTTTTCAGACCGTCTGGGAAGCCAATTGACAACAGGTATACGGCAGCTGCATACCAGCGTTGATGCCTGATTGCGGACGCAGGACATGCAGAAAGTCAGCATGCAGCAATAGCTCACCCGATCACCGTTGTAGTTGATTTCAAGACTCTTGTGTGTGTAAATGTAGATGTGTTCATCATCTTTGGCTTCCTCAGGGGGCAGCCCAACAAAGCCCCATACAGGCAGCTCATCCATGAACAGCTCATACCAGTAGTGCTTCTTCACGGCCTTCCTGAAGGTGGCGGCCTGGCTGTCATCCAAAACATTGGAGCAGACTACCTTCTTAGGAATATCAGCTGCACCCAACAACATTGAGCTCGATGAGTGGAGCCAAGCTGGGAAGTTACAGAAGGACGTGAAGCAGGAAGCTGCAGCTGACATTATAAACTTGTAAATGGAGCTGTTTGATGAAAACGATTCAGTTATTTGCTCGAAGGCCGCATGCATATCGGTGTACTTCCTTGCTGCAGGTCAAAAACCCTGCTAGAAGGTAAGTGATGCTTTCTGGATTCGCCCGTGCAACATTTGCTGTGCAACACTTGCCGTGCAACACTTGCTGTGCAGCACTTGCTCAGCATCACAAGTAACAAAGCTTTGGAACTGCACTGGGAGAAGGCACAAGCAGCCCATACACTAGCAGCCTTACAGTATTGCTGCACCCATGCATGCAAGAAAATGCCCATGACATCTGCTATGTAGCTCACTTTTGAACTTGACTTCAAGCTGACTGTCTATGAGCTCATTTCCCTGCAACACTTCTCCAAGCCCACCCCATTTGTGCTTGGGCTTGCCGGCCTCTTTCGGGGCACAGAATGGCAGGTAGTAATAGTTGTAGGTCTCCTGTGGATTATCGTAAGGACCGACCTTGTTCACCCACAGCCTGACCGGCTCTCCGTCCTTATACTGCAAGTGCGAAGGGAGACCAGGTTGCCGGCCACACCGATGTATAAAATCGCAGCTGAGAGACAACGCAAAAGTTTGGACTTGGGGCTAAACTTGCAGCACACCTTGTGACTGTGCTCGTCCGCTTTCACCACTCCGACACACGCTATGCAGCACAGAGCGAGCACCCTGATCCCTCGTCGCATTCCTGAGGGTGTGGTCTCGCAAAAATGACTGCTGTGAATCACAGATGCAATGGGCTATGCCCACATATGTCAAACAATAACTGCGTTGACCTCAAAGACAGCGCTCCGATCTGAAAAGCCAGCACGAAACAGATCAGGATCGTCAGGACCCGTCGAACACAGGCAAGTATTGCCAAATATCGTGGAGTGCCTTTGCAAACACTCTAAATGGGCACAACTCTGGCAAGCGTTGCCTCTGGGCGCTCAATCCCTCCTAGATGCAGCTCTCGTGGTGTCTTAGACGTATGCAGGACCGTAAATGGACTTTGACGCCGTCAATCTGTTCTTCGTGTGTGCGTTGTTTTGCTGCATTGGTGTCATGCGCCTCAACTTGAAGCGCTTTGTCATTCATCTTCGGTGCACATCGTTGCATTCCGGCGCACGCTTGGTGCGCCTGCTGCAAGAAGCCTGGCAGCTGACTCACATGACATCTCACCAAGTCAAGCCTTTGCAAGTGCGCTTTTCTTTGGCTGACTTCGTGCCGCTTCGTGCGGGACAGTATGTCTGAAGTTGTTGTATGCCCTACAGGAACTGTGCTTGCAGACAGTCGCTGCAAATTTTGCCGTCTCACCTTCTCTTGCATACCTCCCTGAGGCGCACTTGAGCAAGCTTATCAGCCTTCTGAGCTTGGAGCTGCCTCTCGAGCTTGCTGGCACCGTAATTTTCCAATGCCCGTCATCTGAGACATCCGTTCTGTTCCAATTGAAGAGCAGTTATGTTCAGCAGTGTTAAGCTTGGGTTACAGGTCATAGACAGTGAGGACTATTGGCAGCGTAGAGCCAACAGCCGATGGAGCAATTGCCAGGCAAGCCACACTGGTACACTCTACACAAGGGCAAGATGCATGTTTTCAAATCTTCTTTACCCTTTCAAACTTGTAATGTTGCTTGACTATTGTGTTTCTGCACAGGCCTCAGGATACTGTCAGTCTTGGAAGCAGCTGTATTTTCAGCGGCACTTAGAGGCTGAGCTGGAAAAGTGGGCTTGACCACAGCAACTATGCTGCTGGGATGCAAGCACTGTGCTTGTCCTGCTTGTTAGCATGCTGCTCAGATGGAGATTGTGCCTATTGTTCGCATTCACCAAGATCCACATATGTGTCCTTTCAGATGTGCAGCTCTTCGTATGTTTGGTAACGCTGCATTCCTTCTCTGCAGATTTGACCCAGCCACTTCTGACATAAACGACCTGAAGCGCTTGCTGACGTTCTCTTCCAAGTTTGTGAATAGCCTACATCTGCAGCAGCTGCCCTCACATCTGGATCTGCAGGTCATCTTTGATGCAATGAGAAGGTGGGAAGGGAGTGTGCCAAGCATTGTATTGCAGAATCACCTAATCATGTTTTTTTGCATCTATGGTAACCATGATCAACGCACCTATGAAATTTATTGCAACCCTATGTAATCTTGTTGTGTGGCTGTCGCATGCTCCCTCTTTTGGCCGCAAGCACATTTGGCAAGTTCTGCTGCACACATTGAGACGCCTATTTCTGTATAGCAACAAGTTTTTGATGTTTACTTGTGTGTCTGCAGTGGTGTAGCGCATTTTAGCTTGACATACGGGCTGAGAAACACAGGCATGAATTATGACAGAGCCATGTTTGGCATGAAGCTGCCAGACTGCAGATCTGTAGCAAAGATGCTGGAGAAATCTGAAACACTGGTCACACTTGCTCTACCGGGCAACCTGCTAGAAGATGACAAGATACGCATGATAGCCAGTGGGCTGGTGGATAACCACTCTGTGACAGACCTTGACTTGAGTCATAACAAGGTAACATCAAGCCAGATGCACTTCTGTTCAGAGTTGTGCGTACACACAGCCTTGCAGCAATTGTCGCCAATGCACTGTTGATATGCACAACATCACAACAAGGCTGCCTGCACTCTTTTCCTGTGTCTTGAAAGTTTCATGCACGATGGTGCAATACAGCATGTTTGTACCACGCCCACCACCATTGAATGATCAGGTGCCCCTGTGTCAGCACAGATTGCAGACAGAGGAGTGCGGGCTCTAGTCAAGGTGTTGGACAGCAACAATGTTGTCACATTCCTGAATCTGCAGGACAACCAGGTGGGTACATGGCCACCTGCACAGTCTGATTGATCTTGCAGCCAAGGACGTCATGACCCCGTCCTGCTCAAAATGTGGTTGCAGCATGCAGCTGAACAGCTGCATTGGCATCAGAGCAACAGTACATGTATCTGCTGGTAGATGGCAAGCTTGTGCAGCATGTGAACAGATTCCAGCACCTACTTAGCCCCCGCTGTTGCTACTCCCGCGCGACCAACTGAAGCAGGTCTATGCCAGTGACTGCATTCATGTCAACACGGACCCATCAGCTTTGCTTGGGCAGTGCAGACATGCTCCCTCTTGTGCACCTGCATTTCCTGTTGTGTTGCAGGTGCATGTGGAGGGAGGACAGGCAATTGCTCGAGCAATGAAGAGTAATCACTCCCTGGTCTCTCTCAACTTGTAAGCCCTCACCTGCAACCTCAAAGTGTTACAGTCTGATCAAGCTACCACCTGCAACACAGGGCACAGCTCAGCATGCTTTTTGTCTCTACTGACTGTTGCATTGCAGTCAGTCCCAGTATAGCTGCTGAACGCCTGTCAGTGCAAGCAGCACCTGTCAACATCAAGACACTCGAGCTCTATGCCCATTCTATGGCTGCTTGCCAGGCGGCTGAACAGGCTGGGGAATGAAGGGTGCAGTGCCATCTGTGCAGCTCTGTCTGGCAACAGCATTCTGGAGCGCCTCAGCCTCAGCTCAAATGGTGCTGGCCCTCAGGTGAGGTTGCACACCGCATGCCTGTCTTAGCATCATTCCTTCACAGCAGCACTCTTGACTGCAAGCTTGCAATTGAGACTCTTTGACGGCGACAAGAAGCATGTCGTAACTCTGGCAAATGCAACCACTGCTTTGTACCACGTCATGTGCCCCAGCTTTGTCAGACAAGCTGCATACATTGCCATGCACACAGCTGACATACCCCAAGTCATGCATACTGTCACAGTGCAGTCTTGGTTGACTGAGCCGGTAAGCAATGGTTATGACACAGAAAGCTTGAGACAGGGGTGGCCGTGCTGTTTGCATTTTGTCATATTCTGTTCTGTCTCCTCAGGACTTCACAGTCATCACTGTGCTTTGCAACATGCTTTGCTCCATTATATGGGCTTGTCTTACATGCAGACAGCTGAAGCATTGAGCAGCGTGTTGAAGAGCAATGACACTCTGAGGGAGATAGACCTGTCTGGTAACGCCTTGGGTGTAGAAGGAGGTCGATCATTGAGGGAAGCTCTGACAGAGAACATGTATGTGCACAGACTTCCTGCATTTTTTGCATGCCAGAACAAGTACGCCTTGCATCACGCTGCACCTATCAGTTGATGCACCACACCAGGGCGGCTTGTCCTGGTTCACCACCCTTCTGTTCTCGTCTGAGGCGGCACCAATTTGTGCTCTCAGCAGTGGAAGTGCAGGCTGAGTTTGTCTGCTTATCATTGATGGTCAATCAATGATAGCTGCTGGTCGCAGGACGTTGGAGCACTTGGATATTCGCCTGTCTGGGGTAGCTGAAGATGAGGAAGTTGCTATTGCAGACACCTTGCTGAACCGATTACGAGAGCAAGCTCTAAAGAAGTGACTATGCACAGTGATTATGTCCACATTGACCTGCCATCCTGTGGATTCACTGCTGCTTGGCACTGTGCTGTAACGCTGTGGCGCTGACTTTGCCATGGCATGCTTCATGTGCCATGGCATGCACTTTTTGGACTGTCGTCATGTGACAGGTGCACCACGGTATAGCTGAAGTGACAGCATAGCCCATGTGATACAATTGTCGTAAGCAATCAGGAGAACCTGTTCTCTCTGTGCTGGCATCAAGCTAAAGCAGATCTGGACCATGACGGCTGTGATGCATGATTGGTTTGTGGTTCAGTCTTTTCGAATGCTACCGTGTAGCAGCACCAATATGTCCTTCCAGCTGAAATTTTTTAGCAGGCACATCATTGGCCTGCAAACGCAGTGTTCTGTGGCTGCCGGTCCTAATCTCCTGTTGCACTGAAGCTGTGATAGCCACAGTGTCTCAACAAGCAATCATGGGCTGACGCGTGGACTGCAAGGCAGGACTGCTTGCACGGGGAGTCCACGGGCAGCCTTGTCACGTGCGGGCGTGACCATTTTTCCACACATTTTGGGGTCGACAACTAGCAGTCCAGTGTTCGCAGGAACAGTATCAGCTCAGGAAGCAGCATTTAATGCGAATATAGCCATGGAGTCCATGATAATGAGTAGCCCCGCTGTTGCGGTCCCTTCAAGGGGAGTCGTACCCGCTCACATCGGCAAAGCACACGCTCGGCAGAGGTGACGCTGCGCCGAAGAGATGCAGCCCCTCGTGGCTGTTATGCATGGTAGCACTGATGCAGAGTGTGATGCAGGCTTGCCAGGTGTTCTAAACCCCTGCAGCAGCCGCGCTTGGCGAAAGGGCCTATTGTCAGGTACTGAGATCTCTGCAAGCTCGACACTTGTCATTTACAAACCATAGGTCGAGCAGCAAGAAAAAGATGAATTGCCTTTTTTAGGGCTGCCTTGTCAACAGAAGTCGATCGAGATGATGCTAAAAAAGTTGAGGATGCCCCAAAGCCAGTTGTGAAGATTGACAACCAGCACGACCCTTTTGCAACAGTTGTCTCTATCCAGTATGGCAACCGTCTTGGAGAGCTACAGGACACGGTATGTACACATGGTCCATAGTCTGCAGCAATGTTGCATGATTATGTTTGAGTGTCACTGTACTCTAATACACAGCATTAACTGTAAAGCTGTACCTTTGCAGACAGCAGCGCTCAAGAATCTTGGTCTCAATATTCGTCGTGCAAAAATCAAGAAGACACAGGACGAGAAACTTGTTATCAACAAGTTCTACATCACTGACGCTGTTACCAGCGAGAAGGTGCTGAGATCTAGCCGTTTGGAAGAGATTAGAGCCACAATCTTCTCAAATTTGCTGTACTACCATCCTGAGGCACAAGACGGTATGGCATGGGGTCAGAAAGCACACAAGCCTAGTACTGCAGATCCCTTGAGACCATTGGGACCACGCAAAAGGTAACTTATCATGCCAATGCAAGGTTTGGTTGGTGCTTTGTCATTTGCATGTCGAAACATTGCAGGAGTCCGTGTGCTAGTTTAAGCACTACTGTGGCTCACAAGTTGCCTCACACCAGCTGTTCAGAACACTGTGCAATGTTCCCCCAGACATACATTTTCAAATTTGCATGCAGCAGCTGCTTCTCATATGCAATCGCAAGTTATGCCACAGTAATATGCACTGACCTCTGGTTTCTTTGTTAGATGGCTGTTTGCATGAGTGACTAAAGTGCTGCATGTTGCAGGGGAGTATCAACAACAGTGAGGGTGATGGAGGATGCAGAGGGCAGCCATAGTGAGCTGTTTGTAGACACACCGGACAGGCCAGGCCTCTTGACAGCCATAGTCTCCACCCTGAAAGATCTGAATGTGAACGTCATTTCAGCAGAGGTTGACACAGAGGGTGACCAAGCCAAGGACATGTTTTATGTGACATACCACGGCGACCCATTGCCACCACCAATGGTCCAGTTGGTCACCAATGCTCTACAGTATTACTTGTCTTTGTCTGAAGTTGAGAAGGAGGAGTCTTACTAGTCTTGCTGCTCATGGCTGCGGTATGGGCCGGGCCTTGTTTTACTTCATACATTGCATCAGGTCAGGCTAGTAGCCTTCTAGCCGCAAGCATGGCGCCTGTTTCTCAAAGTTATGTAGCATAGGCTTGTGACTCTGACCTGCTGCTGACCTGCTGCTGGTCCTTCATTTCAGTGGACACTCTCATGCTAGTGAGCTGAAATACGTCTTCGCTGCTAAATGGACTCAATCAAATCGGATGCAGTTTGCACCTTTGTCCTGATCAAACTTTCCCCCAAGAAAGTCGGTGAAGCAAGACCA
>JAABUO010005503.1_pt1 | contig 14702 bp, 8 predicted proteins | sample 5559291 | NCBI WGS metagenome assembly JAABUO01 (sample SAMN10711878, study PRJNA513372) | rock metagenome | isolation source: Antarctica rocks | place: Antarctica: Victoria Land, Finger Mt sud | reverse complement strand
AAATCTGCATTGCAGAGCCTGACTTGGCTGCCTTGGTATGGGGACAAGTTGCGATGAGTGATGTTAGCAACAATTACAGGCAAAATAAGGCCCAGCAGCAGTTGCAGCTTGCAGTGAATGTATGGAGTGCCTTGCTTTTGTGGCTTTGCATGCAGGTAAGCTGTCTCAGTACGCCAGAAATGTCAGTACTGTCCGACCGGCTGCACAATTTGTGTACATGCAGACTTCACAGCAGCAACGCCACAAACATCTTTATATGGATCTTGCATGCTTCCAATGCCAGACAGGTGGTAGGGACATGACCTGCAACACTGTCTGAGACTTAGCAAGTACTGCTCTTGCTAGCCTACTAGGGATGTTGCAGTGCTGCCATCACACAAACAATGTCCCACGCATCAAGCAGCCTTGTATTGTAAAAACACTGGAGAATCTTAGCCCTCACACACACTTGTACAGCGCATATCTGTTTTTCTCAGGCTGTACTGGGAACTTCATAAACTGGTTCTTATTTTCTAGAACCCACTGCTGCTACAGCTACGTTGGAACAAAAGGGAACTTTTTTTCTTCTGGTTGACAGCATGAAACCAATGGTGATAGCAGTGACCACCAGCGTAGTGGTCACAGGGTGCTCCTTCACAGTAGCCACCACACCCAGGGTCTTAGTCCACGCCAGCCCCCATCTGCTCCTGCAGACATGCAAAAGGACAGTGAGACATGACTGCACAAAATAAGTTCTGAATTAGCTGGGTTTGCTGCTGTTTGGCCTGTAGTGCTATGCAGTGTTGCAAAACCAAACCATTGCATACTTGTCGCCCGTCAGTCAAATGAGCAATGCTGTACTGATCAATTGTGCGCAGTTGGCGTGTGTCAGGCGTCTGGGCAGTCAGCGTCACACAGGCTCAGGACACAGCTGTAGGCTCTGTAGTCTTTGGACTGCAGAGATCAGGCTCAATGGGGGCCAAAGAAATGGCATGCAACCAACAGGAGTGTTGCCATGCATGTCAGGTGCTTTCACTTGAGTATGCAGCTGGATAGGCATTGAGGCATGAAAGAGGCACCAACCTGTTGCGAGAGCTGGCAACAGAATCCTGCCCAGGTTCCTCCCTGTTGTCTACCTCGGCCAGAGGTTCCTGACTCAACTCTTCACCCATATGACTGACACTGTCATCTGCCAATGCTGCAAAGGTGTTGGGATGGGCCAGGTCCTGGTAAAACCTCTCCTCCCTAGCGTGCTCATCAGCAGTCTTCCTTCTCTGTGCTGCTTGTGTGACGACCTTCTTTGGGGAAGGCGGTGCAAAGCCATCCTCCTGGTTGTCCAAGCTAGCAGCAGCCTGCAAGAAAGAGACCTTCAGCCAGCATCTTGACAGGCTATATTCTGAGAACAGCAACAAGTCAATACTCACGCTTTTAAAATGCACTAGGGCACGCAAGTCAGCTGAGCTTATCACTGGCATCGCAGATCCAGCTGACCTGCTGACTAGGAGTGGGCAAACCGTCATCTCCTGCCTCGCCAAAGCCGCCCAGAACCGCCTCTTCCCCCTGAACATATCTGTTGGCCTGTATCTTTGGGGATGCTGTTGCATGCGCACCCGTCCTGTCGGCCTTCCTTGTCCTCTGCGGCTCGGTGGCTGAGGATGATGAAGATGCCCCAGATGAGCCTTCCGTGCCGATTTGAAGCTTGGGAACATCAGGTCGTGACACCAAAGTGTCCTTGAAGCTGCCGAGTGAGGAAAAGGTCCTCTGTGAGTTCGAAATGCCCACCGCACCTTCGATGCCGCCGAGTGTTGGGTAGTGCTTGGGGTCTGCAGGTTCCCGCACACCGCCAGAGTCCGTTCTCTTCATGCCCAAGGTGTCCTGCTCGACGACGCGTATTTTGTTGGAAATATCCATGTTGAAGCACGGCTTATAGACGATTTCTGTGAGGGGCAAGGTGCTTCTTTGCCATATGAACCTCTGTTTTGCTGGCGTTATGCGCAGGGCACGTGCGCTTAGTATATACGTGTAACGTAATGGATAAGTCTAGGTGGCGGCTTCAATCGTGTCGCAGATGGGGTAATGTAGTAAAACCTATCAGTGGTGGTAGGGTTGCGTAGTCTGCTTATTGGCCAGCATGTTGCCAGTGATTATTGGGTGTGCACAGTTTCGCCGTGTTGCATATGATGGATGAATGTCCAGTTCTTGGGTCACTTTGGCAACGGTTTGCTGCTCTGTTATCACCACGAATGCTGACACTATAAATTCTTTTGAAAACTTCTTGACAACTCTTTGGGCAACAGGTTCACATGCAGGTTGTTAATTTTGTGCTGGATCGTGTTGACTTCCTAAACACACTATCTTCATCTCCTTCGTTATGTGCTCTGACTTGTTGGCTTGACACTGGCATGCAAAATGGTATTGACTCGGAGTCTCTGTTTCTTTGCAAACACCCACTACAAGCACGCCCGTGCACCCCTTGAAACAGAGTCAGCAAGCAATCGTGAAATTTCAGCAGCAGAGGACAGAGAGGCAGTACAAGACTGTTGGTCAGATGCCAGCCACAGCAGGAAAATGTGCGCAAGCTTGAGGCATCCATGGAGCTTTGTGTGCAGCAATACGTATTATGCCAACACTGATGGCAGTCGAAACAAGCAGCTATTGGTACAAGACCAGCTATATAACACCATGCCTTCTCCTGCATTGCATCCTGTACAGGAGTCATACTGCTGGGCCTTGCCTTTGAGCCCTCTCCTTTTCTATGCGCCAGAACTCAGCAATGATCTGCTGAGCAACTACTGGTGGGGCAAACTTCTTGATCATGCTGGCTCTTGCTGCCCTGCATGCCGTTTGAGGAGACTTCAGCATCATTGCTGCATTGATATCTTGCGTGCCGTGGGCTACCATCAACTGAAGCAGGCTGAGAGCATACTGGTCAGTGCAACAGGCGTGTGCAATGAATGACCTGATCCCATTTGAGATTCAGCACCATCCTGAGTGCAGCATCCATACATAGGCACTAAGCTGATGCGCACTTGATACACCATATCCTGGCTAGGGCACGGCTTTCTGCTTGAGCTACTGACAGTTTCTGTGTTCATTCCACAAGGCTTGTTATTGCTGTGACATACAAACATACCAACAGTTTGACACCAACAGCTCATCAAGCAGTCACGTGCGGTCCATTACCAAGTAGGAATTAGGAACATACTAATGAGGTTGCAGCAGCAGCCACTCACCTGCCCTTCTTCTGAGCTTCTTTGCGATTCTGAAACACATGGCTCATCAGCTGCTTCAGATGCTGCACAGAAGGGGCTGCCCACATGTGCCCCTCAAAGGCTCCCTTGTCCTCAACCGACTCCAGCCCATCAATGGCTAGGGGGTACCCCACCGCCTCATCAAGGAATGCTGTGGGGCCTGACCAATTTGTTGCAATCACTGCAAGTCAACAACCAGAGTTCAGAAGAATTGAAAGATGGAAAAGGTTTCAAATTTGTGAGTTTCCAGACATCATGCTGCTTTTGGCGAGACTTTAAAAGAAGTTCAGATTACCGTAGGCTCCGACGGGTGAGAGTAAGTTTGATGTAGGTGGCAGTTTAAATATGCACGCTCAGTACAAGCCTTTCAGGAGAAGCAAGACTGGTCTTGCACCTGTCAAGCCAAATCTGGCACAGGTTTCTATTGTTATTGTCGTGCCAGCAGACTGGTAATATCCACAGATGCACAGACAGACTCTTGAAGCCACCATCAACTATGCACAGTAGCTCCAAGTAAGGGTCCCTTTATGTCGGCATTGCATATGAGTGCTACTGACGTCTCTTGGGGATGCAGAACTGACCCTATTCAATTCTTAAACACTTGTTTCAAAGCGTAAACATGAAACTAGAAACGCCTCGGGACTATTTCAGGCGTTTTTACTCTGGGGGGTTGGGGAGCTATCAGCGAGCACGAGGCTCACCGGGCAGACCCATACTCATGGCTTCAACATGAGGCCTTCCCCACCCCTCACCCCTGCATTCACAGGGCTAAGCTTTGGGGTCAAGTACAGTGTTCTGACTGCCCACCTAAATCCTGTGTAGGCAAGGGCCAGCTAAAGCACCGGCATGGGCAGCCCTCCCAGAATCAGCTCATGTCTAGAACCTATACTGCCTTTTGAGAGGGCAGAACCGGGCATGCTCCTGACTCGGCAGGGCACCCATGTGGGTCACCCACCTGATTCCAGAGGCACTGTCAAACTCTGTTCAAGTGTAGCCATCTGCAGCTGTGAATGAGTCCAAATTCTTGCTGTGCCGTACAGTAATTGCTCCTGCTGTGGTCCATGCTCAGTGACAGCCAAGTGTGCAGGGATGTGACAACAGGCAAGCAACACCACAGGATGTTATTGAGGCTGTCGGCAGTGCCTCATTGGCAGCACAAGGTCCATGATTGAGTGGATATCTATTTCCTGCTACTTGATGACAAACAGTCCTTAAGCAAGAAGCATGCACTGTCAATCAAGCACGCAAACTCCCAAGAAATGGTGATGACAGGATGCTGACTCACCTTGAAGGTAACACAAAGCAGTCTGCAGATGTGTATAGCCGCCTCAGCCTGTCTTGAGCCATGTTCTCATCAATCACATACACTGTTGGCAAGATGTCCATGTCAAGCCCGTCTGAAGCCGGCAAATGCTCTGCTGCCCATTTCCTCATATGGTCTCCAAAGTTGCTGTCGCTGTGGAATGGGCTGGTCTTCATGTACAAGACAACATTGTCTGCTGCTGTGAACTGACTCAGATAAGCTGCCAAGAGAACATCCCAGCCTTTGCGGAGTTCCCATTTGAAGATCTGCAGAAGCAAGGTTGATGGGTTGTGGCTACGCTACACGGAAAAAGTATAGCGCAGTTGTTATAGACAAGTAGACCCAAGGTAAGTTGTCTGTGACTTTGTAACCAGGGCTTGCAGGAATGAATGCCACATTCTTTGCCCTCAGAGTTTCTATTTCTGGCTTGTCATGCACGGCATGCATATGTAGGAACTTGACAGAGGCTTACAGAGAGGAAAGCCACAGTCTTGGCCTCTGACCGGGCTCGCCCAAACACCAGCTTCCCCACAGGCAGCTCCAGAGGGGTCACCCCTGCCGGGTTGAAGAAGTCCACATCCACTGGCTCTGGAACCACATGCAACCTGCAGCACATCCATGCGTATATGAATATATCATGCCACATATGGATTTGTGTGATTGTGAAGCATGGGCTGTGCAATTTCTCACCCAGCTGCCAATCAGTCAATTCATTCTGGATAAGATGCTTGATACAAGGAGTGCCAACTTTCAGTCAAGCTGGTAAACATGGCTTACTCTATGGACGCTGCATGTATGGCAAACTTCAGAGCTGTACAAATCATCTCCTGCTGGTGCATAGCCTGTCAGACCCGACTTCATATGCCCAGTTCTCTGGATGCAGCCACATGCATGGCCTGGCCCCAATAGTGTGTGCATGCCTTTTGAAGGGCAAGACCTAATATGCACCCTTGCTGTCCCGTGTAATTCGTTGCACATCATATGTTGCTCATGCATAGCCTGTGGACATACACAGTCAACAGAGTACTTTGAAGGGGGCTTGTCAGTCAGGCTGATGAGATTCTGCGGGGCTCACTTGTTTGCCTTGACACCAGAGTCTGCAAAAACCTGTCGATGAAACTCAGTTGGAACCCAGATCTCGTCCATTGCGTTGCAGCGGCGCTCGCGCTCAGGACTCAGCCGGTCTGTCTCAAACATTGTGCGGCCCACCAGGAAAGCTTGCCCAGGTTGCAGGTTGTTGGGTGGACAGTTGTTGGGGCTGCCCCATTCAAAATTGGGGACTGACCAAGCCCCTGTGAGGCAAGCCGTATTTCGTTGTCAGTGCATGTCTGCAGGCTGTGCATGAGCTGCTGTGCAATAAGTGTGCATTGTACAACCAAAGTAGCCATCAGGTCTTACATGCCAGAAGGCATGTGCATGCCAAGCAATACACATGGCTACACTCAGAAGGTTGAATACATGTAAATTGACTTGACAAGCAGCAGGCGCCTATGCTGGCATTGAGCACCGCTAGCATCACTTACAGATGTACAAGATACCAAACGTGCTGGCGAACAGTCAAGTTGCTATACATGTTTGCAAATATACAAGACTCCAAGTGTACTTGCCTGGTTCACTGTGGCAGACAATGACCAAGGGGACTTTTGCTTTGGAAAGATGTCCTCCCTCCATGGACTTCAAAGCAGACCGAGCTGCTGGCGCTAAAGCCTGATCTAGCATTTACCAAAGATACTTTTGATACACTACCATTTGCAGACAGGCTTGGTATGTGATGCAAGCTTGGGCATTGATGCAGGGGCTGTGCTATGCAGCATATGATGCAGGTTCGTCTGCACAAGGATGACTTTGAGTACAAACGCTTGTCAGACTTGCAGCAGTTATGCTGGCAACCAAAAGAGAACTCAGAAACACTCTGATAGGTGAAGATGAGACATGATCAGACAGAAGCAATGTATGCGGCTATGGTTTTGTGGCATGATTTGCTGCATAACGCGGCAAGAGACAAATGAGAAGCAAAGCAGAAGGCCTAAAATCTTTATGTGTCCCACTTGTGCAATACTCACATCATATGCGTCCTTATTGAAACCATCTCCATGTTGTGCAACCCACAAGCGCTTGCGTGACAAAGTTGGCGAGTTCCACATGGCCAGCATGAAAGCCACAGCTTCTGAGCTGTACCCCCCACCGCTGTAGAATGGTGCATGCCACCAGACTGCACGTGCAGCTGTTACTTCAGTAGCTCTCCTTTTGCAATTTTGAGGAAATGCAACCCATCAACAAACACTGCCTTACTTGTTGCTGGCAGCAGGTTATCTTTTCCGGCTGCATAGGCTTCGTCTGGCAATAAATCCTGCACAAAGTATGTTTGCCCTTACAGGAAGCTGGATGCATCACTGACAGCAGGGCTTCTGACCTGTCCAATGCTGCTTGCTTGCCAGATAGGGATCAGGAGTGTTGCAGACAAAAAGATTCCCAGTATCAGCATCAGCGACCAGGACATGATGCCAACTGTTCTGATCAGTCGTCGAAGGCCTGATGCTCCACCTGAGACAGGTCACGTAACTAGCGCGTCTCTGTCGTGTTGTGGACTGAACACACACTCGTACTGAATAGCAAAACAGGCCGAAGCGCTGCGTTGTGTCATGTGAAGACACGCGAGATGGAGCAGCACAAGCACACGCTAAATCTTGGGGACAACGACTTGACGAACATCGCTCGCCTTGTCAGCTGGACACACTGGGCGATAAAGGCAATAGGCTGAAGCATGTGACGATTGAACGAATACAGTATGCAGTCGAAAGAAGAGCGGTGTCGCTGAGCAAAGGCCGAGACGCTGACTGCATGACTCATCATCATGATCAACGAAGCAAAACTGCAGACGCATGCATGTATACGACATGCATTAAGCCATCATCAGCAGTCACTTGTTGAATCACTGGCAGCCGTTGCTAACTGACATATTGGACATGAAGGCAACAATTGAGCTTGCATGCATCACACGACAGGGTTACCAACTAACAAGTTATAGGAGTCAACGTCGCGACAATCTGTCTTTTGACATTTATAGCGCTTGAGAGAGAAGTTTTACATCCGTTACCCAGCCTACAAGTCTGATGGATGTGTCAGGGTATGTAACCTTGACCAACTGATGAATGTGCCAATCGAATTTGTCTGCAGGTAATGGTGTAAAATTGTCCCCCAACAACTCAGGCACTCAAGGCATAGCAGAGCAGCAGTACATGGCCTCCATGCAAACAGAACAAGATAAGCAACAAACAAACAGCCGTTCACCACGGGACAGTCAATGACAATGTCATCATAGCCGAAATCACCCTGCAAGTCATGCAATTGCCTGGAATGTAAACACGAACCTTGGGTAAGCTTGTGACTAACATCGCGCAATGGCGAAACGCTCGACGAAAGCAAGCTTGTATATCGTCCCTGCCAAGGAAAGCTGTGTCTTGTCATCGACAGCTTTTTATGATTCGTCCGTACTTCCCCAGTTCCACAAGACGACACTTGAGACATCGGACCTGGCGTCGACGAGCAGCGTCTTAATGACATATTTTCGCATGACGTAGGCTCTCGTGCTGCTTGTACCGTCCGCGTAACTGCTCAGGCTGTTTACTGACAGCGTGACGTATCCAGAGCGCTGCAGCGACTTATCTCGTGGAAAGCCATCCCGGCGCAACTGGGCGAGTGATCGAGGGTTGCACTGCGCCATAGGCGAGCTCGGGCGGATACGCACTCGGTTGCCAGGCTCTCATCAGCCTTGAGAACATTGCTGAACAGTCTTGCCTGTCTTACCGCTCGCAACCGTGTGCGATTCAACGACGTGCACCACAGGTCGGTAACTACCCTATCGCACGAAAAGGATTGCAGAGGCACTAACTCTGACCAGCGTGTCTTTTCCAGAATCACAGTTGCAAGTAGTTTATAAAGCATCGGCTCTTGGGCGGGCTGCCTTGCCTTTCATTCTGCAACATATAGGGCCGCCCTGTAGAGCTTTGCTGAACAGTATGCGCAATGAGACAGTCCTAGTCTGGCAGGAACCTGCATACATGTTCATATGGTGATAATTAGTACTTTACATCACAGTGCATGCAAAGTGCGCCATATATTGGCAGTAGTACAAGCAGACTGCACTAGCTCTGCATGGCGTTCATGTGACAAGGTAGGCCGCGCTCCATTTCTAGAACAGATCTTCTAGAAGTCTTGACATGACTATGCTTCACCATCTTGTCAAGAGGGGCTCAGGACATACCTAACTCTGATCACCGCAATATTTGCAGGCCAACATCAACAGCAGCCCAGCAGTGACCTGCTCCCGCACTGGACAACTCAACATCCCCATTTGACCACTAGCTGTTCTCCAATCTGCCAAAACCATCCAAAATACTGTCTGTCCGCTGTGATGAAAGTATCAAAGATTTGGGCTCCAGCCAGTTATGTGCTACTGTTGCTCCAGCAGCAACCAGAGCTGTGCGAGGGGCACACCCTACCAGCAAATGAAACCCTGTCAGGTTGTGAAATGGAAGTGCTAACAGGTATATCATCATACCTGGGATGTCAATGTCCCTCATGCCTGTCTGTCTGTCTGTCTGTCTGTCTGACTGACATGGTGTCAAGATATAAGCTCACATCATCTTTCCACGCTCACAGCAATACGCTGTGCTCTCAGCCTTGAGCCTCACCTGATTTCACACACAGACACACGACAAGAAGCCACATGAACAATGACCAACCCATTGCTTGCCTGACCGTGCAGACCTGTGCTTCGGCAGTGTTGATGCAGTCATCAAACCCAAAGTGCACCACAGAGTGGGGTTGCATTGCTGTCAACATCACAGCCGCTGCACCTTTGACCTACGTTTGGACACTACTGAAATGCCACATTTGCTGCTGTGTTCAGGTCTGGGTAGGCAGGAGGCATACAGCAGCACAGGCTACAGCCTCAGCATAGTGTGGCAGCCAGACTACGACATGCAGTGGAACTCCCTTGGGTGCCTGGACTCTCTCGTGTCTCTCAAAATCAATGGCACACTGCCAGACCTACCCGCCACGTGGGCAGAGAACAGCAGCTTCCCCTTGTTACAGGTACAGTGCCTTTGGCTGTGGTGTCCAGTGCATTTAAGTAACTTCTCATCAACGAAGTCCCTCATGTGCTGCGTGGGGTGGATTGTCTGGTCTGGCCTAGTTTGAGATAACATTCAACTTGTCACCATGCTCTGATGGCAGTGATCCAGCCTACAGGGCCTCTGCCCTGCCCTTCAATTCCCTGCCCTTGGGGGCTCATGTGCCGCCCCTTGTAGTCAACCCAAACACTCCACCTGTTACATAGGGTGAGCATGCAGATCCAGTACATATAACTCAGTGTGCCTTGCTGACAGCTGCTAGTGTCATGCTGCAGAGTCTGGACCTGTCACAAAGCACTTTACAGGGGTCCCTCCCTCCTGAGTGGGGTCAGCCCCAAGCCTTCCCCAGCCTCATGATACTAAATGCCAGCTTCACACAGCTCACAGGGCCATTGCCCTCAGCTTGGGGCAGCCCTGATGCCTTTTTGAAACTAATGAATATATCATTGGTGCACACTGACATCACAGGGGGACTGCCTGATAGCTGGGCTATCCCGGGGGCTTGGCCGCAGCTGGTAGCACTGCAAGTGGATCAGACTCACATCTCAGGTTAGTTAGTTGTCACCCTTGTCACACTTGTCACAATTGCCACGCTTGCCACACTTGTCACACAGCATGTCACACTTGTCAAGTGTGTTGCGCAGGAACATCCCCATGCCTACAAGCTTTGTGCTTGCAGAAGCTTCTCATGCACAGCACAGCTATCAAAGCTCAGCCGCCATGCTTGCAAGCAAATGCATGTGGTGTTTTCATCAGGGCTGTGCTAATTAAATTACAACTTAATTTACCGAAAGTACTGACGCTCTAAGGCAAGGTTGATACATGTGTACTGCGTGCAGGGAGTCTACCGGCAACTTGGGGCAGCCCCACTGCCTGGCAAAAACTGGTCAACCTGGAAGTTCTGGAGACCAACTTGTCAGGTACATGCCTTTACCATGTGTGCTGCCCCATGGGTGCATGACCAGCATCCATGAAGGGGATGAGTGATTCCTCACCATTTGCCATGCGCCTTGAACCATGCACCATGTGCCACGCATCATGCATCAGGATTCATGTGCAATGCATCATGCACCACGCATCACCTTTAGTGTTGCTTCTGTATGTTGCACAGGACTGCACAGTGAGACATGACTTAGCCCTGCGCAGCTATGCTCAGCATGCAAACATCAAAAGAACCTTACCAAGTTCACCTGCATCATACAGCATCATAGAGCCTGCTTGCATTCATGAAGCAAAGACCCGAGGACCATGCAAGCCTGCTGCACAACAGTCTGGCTGACATGCGTCAGACGCTCATCATGACTTTGAGACATATACTCTGCCGGTTTGAGACCTTGCTGCATTGCGTGCAGGGAGCTTGCCCAGCAGTTGGGGCGCACCTGGTGCCTTTCCTGCCCTTCAGTACATGGGCTTGGCCGGTACCGACTTGACTGGCTCCTTGCCTGGAAGCTGGGCAGATCTAGGTGAAGCGCCCCTTGCTTTGCAGGCTAGCTCAATGTCGAGCAGCATACCACTTGTCTTTTAGTTTTTTTCTTTTCTTCCTTTTCTGTCTACTTTCGTCAGATGTACTGTTTCTGCACCTTGTGATGGTGCTTGCAAAGCAATTGGCCTATTTAGGGTTTAGGAGTGAGTCTCAGGATGGTGTGGCTGCACTTCCTTCAGCTTGCTTACATTTCACACCCTGAGTAGGTGGGTGGGGGTGTTCCTCATCGGTCCCCAAAGCTAGTGGTGGGCAGACCACCTGTCAATGACTACCAAGGCCAAGTGATGAATTCCTTTAAATTTTGTGCTGCATGCAGACATCTGGATGCAGTATCACCTCATCCTTGACCTTATAGGTTTCCACTGAGAGAGTCAGGCGTGCATGCTGAAAGCCATGATGTTTCTCGCAGGCTCTTTTCCAGACTTAAGCCTTCTGGACCTATCAGGGACATTAGTCAGCGGCACCATCCCAGCTTCCTGGGGAGCTGCTACTGCCTTCCCTTCCCTCCTCTTCCTCTACCTCAACCACACTCAGCTTGCTGGCAGCCTTCCCGCCTTCAACAACACGCAGCTTTCCCTCCTGATTGCCAGCAACTCCAGCTTCAGCGGGAACCTAGACGCCTTTTGGGGCAGCGCAGCGCCACTGATGGCATCACTTTTGGCGGGAAACAACATCTCAGGAGATTTGCCAGGAAACGCCTCTGCTCTGCCTAATTTGGCATTCCTGGACGTCAGCAGCAATCAAGTACAGGGATCAGTGCCTGACTCATGGCTGAGCCAAGGCAAACTGCTGTCACACGTCATAGGACTGAATGTGGGCCAGGCTTGGTGGGCAGCAGCCCAGCATGATTCAAACTGGGTCTCAGACTTGTGCCTTCAGCCGCAGCTATACAAGGCGGACGTCCAAAGTCAGCCACTGTCAAGGGTCCAGAACCTGCTGGGGAACATCTTCAGCACGCCAGGTTTCCAAGGAGCTGTTGGTGACAGATATGCCGCCACATCTGCTACGTTTGAAGACTTCTACACGCAGCTCAGCACAATCAAGCAGATCTGCTCCAATGACGATGCGCCAAAAGTGCTGCTGATCATGTGGCTGTCATTTGCCGCTGCTACATCACTGCTGTTTGTACTGTATGAGGGGTTCAGAATCTACAGACGCACCAAGGTTGCAGCACAGCATGCAAAGCAGGCGTCGTCGTCAGGTTCCCGGCAGGTTCCACAGGTGGTGAGGTCAGTCAGTCAGGGAGCGCGAGTGCTGAATGAAGGCTTCTGGGGCCTAGCAGAGCTCACAATGTACTACTATGACCTAATCTCTGCTATCATTGTGCTGAGTCAGGTCTGGGGACGATGGCCAGGGTATGTCCTATTTGCCATATTCCTGGTCCATTTTGCCTTGACTGGAGCAATTGTGCTGTACCATGGACTGAAGGTGTATCTTGGCACATGGCAAAGTCCGCCAAATTATGGAGCCAAGTTTGCATGGACGATTTTGGCGTCAGTGGCTCTGAGCCCCATTATGATTCCTGCTGTATGGCTCCTGGACATGATTGTGCTTTACACAGAGTTGCGGCGCTTCTTCGTCAAGCATGTGTTTGCACATTGCTGTAAGCATAGGCAGTCGAACAAGTTCACAAGATGGCCGTCAAGCAACGGAAAAGATTGGTCGGTGTTAACTTCTGTGAGGCTGGATTGGCTGGATCTGGAGTACTATGAGAGCATGCATACTTTAGTGGCTGCTTTTTATCAAACAATACCCACAATTGTGTTGAACTCAATCATTTTCCGCCTGGGCAACAAACCCAGCCATGGCGAGTTTTTCTCCCGATCTCTGTTTGTCAGCTGCATGATTGCCGCCTATTTATCGATGTTCAAGACTTTGATCACCATCTTTTGGCATGCATACTTTAAGGGCCCCCATGCTTTTTGGTACACTGGTCAGGTTATGGTTGGTAGGTACATAATTAGACAGCAGAACCTAACAGGGCCTGGTAGCATCTCTTCTGGGATGTTACAGCTAAATGCCCCCACTTTCAAGGGTGCGCAGCTGCATTCATCTAGAGCACCAGTCAGGAGCAGTAGTACCCAGATGATGCTCCATCAAGGGTCTGCCAGATCCTCCCTAGATGATCCAGCTACTTCCTCCTCAGATCCTTCCCATTTGCAAGGGTCTCCATCACATGGTTCCGCAGTGCAAGGTGATCTGTCTTCAAGCTCTATTCACTTGCCAGGCTGTCCTGTACATGATCCAAGCCAGTTGAAGTCAGGTCTTTGGGAGCCTGCGGCTGGCTTAGCCAGTCAGGGGCATTTACCTAATCATAGCAGCAGGGTTTTACAACAGTGGCCTAGTGTAGACAGCTATGGTGAAGAGGTGATTCGTTTGGATGAGCTGCGATAAGCTGTTTACGTGATGATTCAGTTGAGCATTAACAATATTCAGTCAAGCCAGCTGTGCACTACTTATTTATGATGACTTACCTGTTTGGATTAGGTTTTACCCAGCGTTCCAAGCTCAGCATGCCGTGTTGATGCAGTTAAGCAGTCCCTTGTAGTAGTATACTCAGCTAATGGCAGAAGGGGAGATGTTAAGGGTCATACCAACTGCAATGCAAATACCAAGTGCGCTCGTTCTTGCTCCTGCCGATGAATGGATTCAAAGAGTCAACCCTCTTTGATCAGCATGCTGCACCGCGTGTTCCAGTTTTGGTAACAGACACTCCTTTTTTGTTACTTGCTAGATTCTGAAGTAGATTGACTCGTGTTACCACACCTATTTATGATTGTCATTGATCAATAGGTGTGTAGTACACATATGCAAGTGTTTGACCGCTTCACTACTGCTGTCTGTTTTTTTGTATTGGTGTTGGTTCCTTGTCGGACTCCTTTGGCTCGTGTTTAAGCAGAACGTGTTTCAGCAATGGTTCAACCTGATCTTGAGTAATGACAAAGTAACCGTTCACGGACGTTCACCGGACTTCAAAGAATTCTGCATGCACCTGCTGATGACTTGAAGTGCACTGTCTCCCAGCATCTGGATGTTATTGGTTACATATTTTAGGGCCTTTGAGACAGACACGTGCTGACACACATGCAACTATCATAGTATATATGCTTGGACTGATACTAACATGCCGTCAGAATAGCAGCAAGACGTTTTGTCGCAGCGTCAGCATCGATCGAGTTAAGCTTACCTGGTAGCCGGGTTGGGCTTGAAAGAATTGTCCCACCCTCCCGTTCCTGTTTGCTTCCAGTGGCCCTGGGGTGGAATGAGATTTGTTAGGGCCGAATGCTGGTGTGTTTACATCAGATTTGGTAACCCACCATTGTTCATGGCCAGGCCTGCTTAGCTGGTTGTGTGATGTAGACATCACATGCAATGGTTTGCGAAAGTGTCATTGGTCGGCTGGGTACATACTGCCCAGATCAGAATAGGCCACGTCCGATACGTGTGCTATTCAAGTCGATGAATGACAAGCACGCTTTCCTCAAGCACGCAAAGCACCTCAAAGAAGTCAGCCTCAGATATGACGATGATCTGACAAGATTGCAACAAAA
>JAABUO010005502.1_pt1 | contig 14703 bp, 18 predicted proteins | sample 5559291 | NCBI WGS metagenome assembly JAABUO01 (sample SAMN10711878, study PRJNA513372) | rock metagenome | isolation source: Antarctica rocks | place: Antarctica: Victoria Land, Finger Mt sud | reverse complement strand
CAGCAATGGTAGTTGCAGGCCATGGCTTAGGAAACATACCATGCCCAAACTTGATGGCAATAAGAGTTTCTACTATAGCCAAGGCTAACCCCAACCATGCAAACGCACCAATCTTGTTCAATGACAGATTTTCACATTCAATGAAATTGTAATATTCCCTTGTTGCTGGCAAGCCCATGCCAAGCAGAATTAGCAGCCTGATGGTATTCAGCGGGTTCAGTGGCGGTATCCAGAGCACAAACTTCAGGAAAAATGCATGCAGCTCAAAAAGCAGGAATATCAATACAGGGACCAGGCATTCTATGAACCTGGCTGGACTTGAGAAGATCTTCCACTCAAATTTATCCCAAGAGTACGGCAGGAACTGCATCAGAGACCTTTTAGCCTTGTCTGCATACGTGGGTTGCTCACTGATCCCTCTCCAATTGTATATTTTGGATCCAAAGTAGCGGACAGTCCATAGTCCAGTGATGATGCCAATGTTATTGCAGACAGCCACATCCAGAATCCAACTGTCCCACCAGCACTCATTGAAGTTTGGCAGCATATGCTGGAAAGTCAGCTCCATGAGTTCAAATAGAATGGATAGACTCCAAAGTAGCACACTGTTCCTCAGTATGAGAGCCTTTGCCCACCATCCCAGCGTGTGAGCTACCACAAATTCATCAAAGAGAGTTGCTTTGATGGTTTCCCAATTTACGCCATGCCCAGGAATGTATAACCTGCATTCTGACCCATATGCTCTTTCTCCAGGATCCATACCGAGAGATGGGAACAGTTGCTGCAGGAACAAGATAACATGATAAGTTATTTGCGCTGCTGTAGCAAGACATGCAGCTGAGACACACATGCGAGGCAAAATAATATGCATGTGAAAGCTCAGCATTCATTACAGCTATGAGCATCTGACAAGACATTCATTGTGCAGCAACTACGCATACATCACACTGTTGAGTGTCACCTTGAGCAGCTGCCGAGCATCATGCGCATCCTGGAAGAGCAAAAATATCAATGAAACGAGGTACAAGACAATCACTCCATGGATGAACTTCCAGACAGCAGGGTGCGGCCGAACTAAAGGAGACGAAGGCCCTTGAGCTGTTGAGTAACCTGCATGCAATATGCTCACAATGAGGGTGCGACCAGCTCTTGAGCTGCAGTTTAATCAGTTCAGGCAGTCAATGCACAAAAATGTAACAGCATTCACAGGTCTCCGCCATACTTTAGCAAGACTGCTGGTTTGCATGCTATGTAGCATGCTAAGCAAGCAGCATTGTAAAGAGGTTCGCCCAAAAAATTGCTTGCCAGGACAGTAAGACTCACAAAGATATGACAATGCAGCAGCTGCAAGACCGAACTTGGCATTGCGATTGCCGTTTGGAGCTGCCTCAAGCTCGTTTGTTGGGTGGGGTGGAGGATTGAAAGCCCTACTCAAGTATACGACCGTGCAAAGGCCTGCGCGCATACAATATCAGGCATGCCTTAGACGGCATTACAACGAAACGCTGTGTTGACAACGCCAGGCTTTCCGGAACAAGCGAAGAGCGTACCTATAAGCAAGGCAGTTATGGTTTTCGGCGTGTACAGCCAGCGAGTCGCAGGATCAATCGTGCGGAGCGCAGGGTGAATTGGGCTACGCGAGCGTATGACAGGATTTTGCATAGTGCCCAGGCGGCATGTGGACTACCGGGACTCTGATAGTCAAATGACTAGACAGCGATTCAAGCTTCGCGACAGCATATTCTAAAGGGTTCACTTGCACCGTTTCGTCTTCGAAGAATTCAACACTGAACAGCAAGCAGTTATGACTTAAGCTAGCTATCTCTACATGGAATGTCAAGAAGCCTTGGCATTCGTTCAGGTAAACCCGTGCCCTCACAGCATCTTCGTTCGCCTGCTGCATCCTCTAGACTGGGCCGGTTGCAGAGACTACCTCTCACTGTCAGATCCACTGAAGCACCAACCTCTGCGGAGTTTCGCCGTGTCCTGTCGTCATTGGATTCCCACAAGCTCGAGGTTTTGAAGAACATTAATGAAGGCTCGTATCAGCTGCTGGCAAGCTGCGATGCAAACGCACAGTTGCAGGACGATGACATGGCGTCTGTGCTGCTGAGAATCACAGCTTTTCACCGCCTATGGTGTCAGCAGCACAGTGATGCTGACTACAGATTATGTGATATCAACAATATGATCAGCAAAATTGCTTTGATGACAACGCTGTTGGCAGGAGGAAGCTCTCAGCATGTTCTTCAGACCATCGAGTATGTGCTAAATGAAGCTGTGCAACTGGTGCAGACTGACTGCCCACTTTGTCCCCACCCTGTCATCTGTCTTTTGCAGGCGACACCCACCGGTTATTGCCCAGGATGCAAGTTGCATTGTCGAACGCATGGTGCATATCAAACAGCTCATCCCACAAGCTGATGTCACAGAAGTTGTTGCAAAGCGTCCATCACTTCTCTGTATGGAGGTGAGACACCTGGTGCTCTTCAGAGTAGCGCCCTCTAAGCCCCATGCTTGCAGGTACAAGCTAGACTTGCAAGTCCCACCTGTGCTATGTTTTGCTGAATGCTTACAATGGTGGAGTGCCCTGCACATCACCCATGCACCTGTTGCTCGTTCATACTCTGGTTTACAGAGCTTCATTTGCACCTGTGCAAGGTGACCTACCTTCCCACATCGTGGTACTCCCATGCAGAGCCACGTGCTAATCCGTAAGTTGACCAAAGCTGTTCAGCAACTCCGAGCACTGATGCCAGCCATTCCCTGGGAGAGCAGATTAACACAAGACAACAACCTCTGGATGACATTCCTCACATTGTTAGACGACAGCACCTTTGGTGATGGCAGTGTTGGACCAACACTGTGTTAGCCAAATCCACCTGCAGCGTTGCCAAACAGGACATCATGCCCTGCTGACAGCATAGGTGGTCATAAGTCTTGTTGTGCATATCACACATTCAGACAATGCAGAGTGGCTGGTCTGGTCTGGTCTGCTCACTCCTGTGCTTGTCAACAGTATAGCAAGCACATTTTGACACTTTTCTACAACTTCTGGGACAATTGCCAGCAATGCGGCATTACACTTGTTGCCCAGCCCGTCTTTGACTGGCTGTCACTACTAAACATACCTGTGGACAAAGATATGCTGGGTAATGTGGCAACTTGCAAACAGAACCCCTGCAGTACCCAGTAATCTGTGTTCATAGTTAAAGGAGAGGCCACACAATAAGCTTGCCTCTGAGTATACGCATCTGACCTTTCTGGTGAGGCCCCTCATGAGCGGAAATCAAGTGTTGAAGCAGCATGAGTTCAACTATACTCAACAGTCAGAAACAAAACGCCAGACCTGATTTATCACAGGCAATGTACATTTGCCAGATTATGCCACTTAGTCAGGTGGCATCAACAGCGCAGCATGTCAGCCTTGCCGGACTAGCAATAAATTGGCCAAGTTGCACATCAGCTACTGACTGGCCTTGCTACGTGACAGCAGCAGTGCTATGCTGTCTGCTCTGCCGCGATCTAGACCTCTTGGGCTTTGACATGCGAGGCTGCAGCTTCCCCATGGCTGCTTTCAAGCGCTGTGTCAACTCGTCATTCCACGACTGAAGCTGGCTGGAGTCATCGTCTTCTGCTTCATTTGGCTCAGCTGATGCAGGCTGTTGCAGCGAGTCTGGCTGCTGCATGGGCTGCCAGCTGTTTGCCTCCTGCCTTGTCCGATCAGCTGCACTCCACAACTCACATCAGACTTGCTTCACAGTGGCAAAGTTGCAGCAGAAAGAATTGCATCATGACAATTGTCATGCCCCTGCTAGCACCCCTTGCTTTGCAAGTGTTCAGCAAGCAAACAGGAGCGCATGGCAATTAGTGTACTGGGTCAACCTGCACACTCAAATCCAGGCACTCATTGCTTGATGTGTGTCTTGGCTGAATTGGTGAAGTAGAGTTGACCCTTGTTGCGGCATACATCTTACACAAAAGCTATCTGCAGCTCAAACAAGCTGCAGACAGCTGTGATTCTGTCTTTTGATTTCATGCCTGTGTGATTGATGGTCAAGACTTGTGCAGGCCACCAAGTGCATGACAGGGTCTAGCAGTGGCTCACCTGGTATGGTGTCCTCCAACTGGGCTCTTGAGCGTGAAGGGCTCAGCGCTGAGGGCAGCCTGGTGGAGCCCCCAGAGGGCTGCCCCTGGCCCCCCTCCTCCAGCTTGTCTGCTATTCGCGCAACTAGACTTTTGCGCAGCTGCTCCTGCAGCATTGCGGCAGCTTGTCATTGCATGCCTATTCACAGTGTGGTGTACATGTAACACATGCACTCGTACAGTAGGTGAGGTTTACAGATTTTTACAGAGTGAAGTGCAGATTGGCACAGTACGATGCTGTTGAGGAGAACTGACGGCGCAAGTGTTGGTCTCTCTGGGTCCGGCTTGGCAGGAGCTGGTCAGCAGGACCGCCGCAAAAGAGTGTAGTGATTGTGCTTGTTATGGTAGACTGTGCTGGTCACCAGAATCAGCATCTGCAACCCCTTGCTAGTCACAGGAGTTTTGCTTTCACTGTGCTAGGTTGTCCATTGAACCTTGCAGCAAGCAATGGATGCCAGCACATCTGCTGTGCGTTCACAACCTATGAAGCACAACAGCTGTCTTGTCCAGCTGCTTGTGTAGGTCGTAGGCAGAGTAGCAAAGGTATGCCAATGCTGATAATAATAGCATGTAACTTTGTGTAGCAGCGGTGGAGATGGATGCAAAGAATGATGTTGATAAACAGTGACAAGTGCTTTGTGACAGAAGGGGCTGCAGACTGACCTGGGACAAAGAGGCATGCTGCAGCTGCTGCCTGGCAGCCCTCAGAGCCTGCAGCTCACACTCCAACACCTCTTCTTCCACCCCACTGCTTGACAACAGAAGCAACTGTTCCTCCACTTCACCACTGCCCCTCTCGCTGTACTCAGCTTCCCGGGGATCAGCCTGGGGATGCCTGGGGTCAGTCAGTCCCTCCCTGTGGACAGCGCCAGCATCCCCAGAAGCTGCCAGGGTGTTTGTGGGGACAAGCGGCTGCTGGGCCTGTTCCCAGCTGTCTGCTCTGGGGACAGCAGCATTAGTCCCTGCACTGGCTAGGGTGTTTGTGGGGACTGGTGGGGGCTGAGCCTGGCCCCAGCTAGTTGCCCTGGGGACTTCACCAGTCCCGGTCTGTCTTTCCTGAGCATGCAGTGTGCTCTGGAAGGTGCCCCCTTGCATCCAGTGGGGGGTTGCAAGAGGGGTGGCCAGCGAGGCCAGATTCCTAAGGTATGTTGGTGGCCTGAGTGTCTGTGGGGGTTGGGGTTGGGGTGAAGTCCCACGCTGATGATGTCCCCTCGTTCTTGACCCTTGGGGGTAGTAATGCCCAGGGGGTGACTGGAGGCCATCCTGGGGGAAGTCTGGGGAGGGCTGCATGGAGCGAGACAGGTCCTGGGACATGCTTTCTAGGGCTTGCCCTTGCCATACCCTCAAGGTCCTGTGTCACAAAGGGGTCTTACAACACAAATAGCACAGCCCAGCCCAGCCCAGCCCAGCTCAGCCCAGCTAGCTCAGCCCAGCCCAGTTCAGCTCAGCACAGCAGGACTTAGTTGTAGGCAATAGCTATGCAAGGCGTCACAGCATGAGACAGCACACGCCTCGTTTCCTGTAATCTGATGACGGCAGACGTGCATCGCAATACTGACTGTCCATGGCTGTTGGAACACAAGATATATACACAAGTGTCACATGCAGATGTGGAAGCAGGGCTGACCCAAGCTGCTGCTGCAGAGCCGCAAGCTCCAAGTTCTTGTCGTGCAGCTCCCTCTTGAAAATGGCGGCAGATTCCCGCAGTGCTGCTTCCAGCTCCCGCTGCCGCGTGTGCTCAGCGCCAGCACCCAGCCTCAGCTCTTCAACAGCCCTCACCAACTCCCCTGCAGTCCATGATTCCAAGTCATGGCGAGTTCTAGGCCTGAACTGGATGTGCACAAACATTCAAAGCGTATCCTAAACAATAAGTCATGACTAAGGATTACTTCATACAGATATGGTGCAACACTGCATGCTGCAACAACAGATATAGCAATTGGCAACTCAGGCAGTGCCCCTCAATGAAGGCCTGTCAACAGAGCATATCATCAGCAAATGCGTCAAGGGCAGTGTCAACCTCATGACAATATGCACTGCAGTTTTCATTGAGCTGTGACTATGATGGCTTTGAATGTGGAGTACTGTTCTGATCATGCAGGTTGTGCAGGCAACCAGAAGGCTGGAAGAGCTGTAGCATGCATTGGGTTACAAAGTGACCGAAAATGGTTGCAGGCTGGGCGGTTGTGACTCATCAAGCAGGGCTTCTGGCTTGTATCTGTGGAAGCTTCAGCTTTACGAGTGCACGCTGCCTGGCATGCTTTGCTTTGCTGCTGCTCGTTTTCATACCACATTTGTTCAATATCATTCACCATCGTGCTGTCTGAGGATGTTGTCTAGATGCCCTGGGCCATTCGTCATCATCATGCTGTACAGGGACACTATCAAAGTGCCCTGGGCTCAGCCCTACTTGAAGTGTATGCCATTTTGATTCAGAAGTCATCATGACCGCCGTTACAGTGCTCACTCTGGGATTGATGAGAACTACCTCGTCGTTTCTCACGCTTGGCTTCCTTTCGAGCCATATGGAGGAGGCGGTCAGTGAGAGCCCCCAGCTTGGCCTCCACCCTGGCCCTCCCCCGGGCTGCTGCAGCCTCCCCAGCAGCTATCTCCTGCCTGCATCTCACTCACACTCACCAGATCAGATCAAAGCTGTGTGCTTTGGCTTGATTGGCATCTCACTCACACTCACCAGATCAGATTAAAGCTGTGTGATTTGGCTTGACCGGTTGCCCGCATGCAGTGCTGCCTGCCACAGTTGACAGGTCCTCAGGCCTGCTTGGCATCCCTCTAGCTGCTATCTGGCATACAGTCAATGGGTGTGTCAATGGGCATGTGTTGAGTGCACCGCAGCATTTGTGCCAAGTTGACTGTAAGAAGATGCCATGTATCGATATCAATGGCCCAGCCTGGCATCCATGGGAGGCCATAACACACAATGTTTTCAGCATGAAGAACACTGCTTATGCACTCCCAACCCATGGCCTGCTGGTTGCAAGTTGCTCACAGCAACACAGACCAACCTGTGGGCATGTTGTATAGACTCGAGCTGCTGCTTCCATTGCTGCTCAGCCTGGCCCTTGGCCTCCCTCCACGCCTGCTCTGCAGCTGCCCTGTCCTGTGCCCATTGGGCTTGCCCTTCAGCAAGCTTGGCCTGCCAGTCGCCCTGAACCTCTACCAGTCGGCCCTGCCATTGCTTTTCTGCCTGTGTTGCCTTCTCTTGCTCTGCCTTGATGGCCTCTGTAACTTTTCCCTCCCAGTGTCTGCGTGCAGGCAGGATCACACTCACCATATGCAGACGCACAAACACAGGCATAGATACAGTGGCAATGACGCAGGGACAGAAACGTGACCTATTGGACATGGGAGTGGAGGTGCGGCAGCACAGACACAATGACTCAAATGCGGGGTGGAAAACAAAGGTATAAGGACACATGAGTGCAGACACAGGCACGTATGCCCTTTGAATCAACTTTTGGCAAACCTGTAGAAAAGCGTTGGAACTCAGGAACATGCATCAGGAGAGTAAACAGGACTACAGTATCATTGGCACCACTGCTGATGCTTCAGTGCTGTGATGCACACACACACAGCCATGCAGGAAGATGCAAGAGAGCACTGCTCATCTGCCTGTTTGAGCTGCCTAGACTAGTTAGCAATCAAATGAAAGAAGGGGCACTGACGCTGTGCCCAAGGTTGCACAGCTGATGCCCCTCAGAACATGCCCCAGCAATGTGATCATAGACGGAATCTGAGCAGGCACTGTGTGCAGCTGCCAATCAGGCATGTCAAGCAGCCCAGTGACGGCAGCATTGGTGTCACACACTGACAGCTTGTGTGGACTCACTTCTGCAGCAGGACCTTCTCATTGGCAGCCTGCCAGTCCAGCTGCTGAGACTTGGACTGCATTTCTCTGGCGTGGTTGGCGTGGTGAGCCTGCAGGCTGCGCATCTGCTGCTGCTGTGCCTCATCTGCTGCAGCCTTCTGACCTCGTGCCTGTCTGCCTGCCTCCACCAGCCTGCAACATGGAGTACGCAGTCAGCTTCTGGGCAGCCCGGTATGATACTTGGCTTCTCATTAAATTGACGCCAAAAGGCGTAGTGTTTTCTTTTCTTTTCTTTTCTACGCAGTCAGCCTGATCTGTGCCCGCCAGATATTTGATGGTCTTGCCTGCTGCTGCTGCTGCTGTTGCTATCGGATTCAATATGATTCAGCAGTCAGCCTATTTTACCACATGCTGTGAAAGGCAGACAAGTAATTGTTGGTATTGCCTGCTGCTGCTGCTGCTGCTGCTCCTGCTGCTATGTGATGCAATCTGGATGGAGGTAACAAGCCATGCTTGCACACCCAGCATGAGCGTGTTGTAGCAAACACTGTAGGATTGCAACTGATTTGATGATGTGAGTGCATGGGTGGCGCATGCTGTTGCAGCGTTCTGAGCTATGGCTGCCATACAGCTTCTCCGGGTCTGCTCACTTAGTAGACCACCAGTTCTGTGCCTAGACAGCTGATGCTGCCACTCTGAGAGGCTGCCATTGCACCAGTTTGAACAACTCTCTTGCTGGCATGTGACTCAAGGTGTGTTGCATGGACCCCACAAATGGTCCCCAGCCCGCTTGAGAGGGATGGAGACCATTTGTGAGGCCTTGAGTTGGCGCATTTGTGCGGGAGCAGGTGTTGCCTCTGGTAGCAGGTCTGCACATGCTGACCTGGCACAAGTGTGCATGGTGTAGCATGCTTGACAGCTTGTGCTCATGGCATCGCTGAGCATCAACCTGCTCTGCCTGCTGGTTTTGACCAGACTGCGTGGCAGGCTGCCGTTTTCCTGTAACACTCTCCTTTGCCGAGTCTGACTTGATTGAGACAACTTGTTTGCATTCATTTTTGCCGAGCAAGGCACATGCTCATGTGCTCCGTGTTGCTTTGAGCTATCTGTAAATTTGGTTGTCCATTGGCTTGATTGCACTTGAATTCATGTCAGTTCGATTCATGACATCTATCAGCTGGTGGACTTGCAATACACACCTTGAGTGCAGCAGTGACATGTGTTGCAGCAAGTCGCTAAACACTACACATCACTTGCCATGTGCACTGTAGATTGCAAGAAAGCAAGAATGGTGATGTAGACACACCTGGCTGCCCAGCGCTTCTCAAGGTCTTTCTGCTTGAGAGACCACTGCTGCTCCTGTTGCTGCAGCCGCTGCTGCCAGTCCCTCTCAGCCACTTTGGCCGCCCGCCCACCTGCACCACAAGAAGCAATGTCACGAAACTTTGCTGCTTGAAAATGGATTCATGAAGGTTTTTGGGAAGGAAAACAAGGTTTTGAGTGGAAAAGCAGACCACCCAAAAGGCTGCCTTGCATGAGGAAAGTGACTGCTGTGAGGCGTGTTCAACTGAATGTCAGGACTTATTGACATGTCTGCTGACTGCTTGATGTCGACTCACATGCTTGCAATACGAGCTTGGCAGTGTGTGTGATGAATGCTGAGCATGAAAAGTGTTGTGTGTATGCTGACAGCTGCTGGGATGTGCATCCCCAGGAGCTCGAACGATATGCACCTTGTTGAGCAGCGCCAAGTGCTTGACTAATGACATGGCTCTCTTGATGTTGCTGTCAAGTAGCGATTCAACTTGCTTTGGGCTGAGCTTGCAACAATCTATGCAGAATCTGGCGTGTTACTAAGCTCCCAATGCATGTGCGGTGCATCTGTACACATAGTAGCAGTTCTAGGGCATGAATTGGTCTCACCTGCCTCGGCAGCAGCTTGAGCTTGCTGCAACTTGAGCTGAGCTTGCTGCACCTCTGCAGCTGACGTCTGCACATTACAGCACATGGTCATCAAGAGCTGTATATGCCGTGACGAACATACAGCTTGGATCAGAGCAGGTTCAATGCTGGAAAAGTGTCATTTTCGAAGGACGCCTTTGTATTCTTTGACATGATAGGATCTGCTGCCGATTGTTGCCTGTCAGCAGCTGTTACATGAGCCGATGCAGACAAACAGGGTGAATGTGCTGCAGTGACTGGTTCCACTAGGCTGACTGCTCAATTTGACATCTAGCATGAGGTGCTGCATGGCCTGATGTGTTCGGTGATGGCCATGACATGCAGGATGATTTCAATGCTGCTGTTTGCATTGTACCTTAAGGGATTGCTCTGCAGCTGCCTGTTCCTCCTGCAGCTTCTTCGTCTTGCGCATGAGCTCACGCACCAACTGCTCACTGTCATCTCGCTCCTGCGTGACGTTACCAGAACTGCTTCTTGACGTAGCAGCAGAATGGGGATGTAGGCATGTCTTGTGAGTGGACCATGTGCATTTTTTGGATAAGGGTTTGAGGAACACCCTGTGTCTGGGCGCAGACCTGGTTGAGCTGCTTTGCATGGTCAGCAGAGTGTCAGAGCAGACAACAAAACAAGCTTCCAAAGGTGCACTGCCATGCACGTCATGATTAATTGCTTAGCACAGATTCACAGCACACCGCTGCTGCAGTCACTTGTCATGCTCAGATTCCTTCAGCGAGAAAATGACATATCAAGCATGCAGCTACCTTGGCATGCTGCTTCACATCAACAGCACGCAAACAGCAACATGCAGCAGCTGAAGGAAAATCTGTTGCAGCTGCTTGGCACACTTAAGTCAATCATTGTGTGTGCCAATCCAACCGATGCATGATCTGAGACTACCTTGCATTATGCAAATTCCACAAGACAAGCATGTCATGGCAGAAGCAGACCTGCTGCAGCTGCTTAGCACGCTCAGAGTGATCGGCTAGCACACCAGACCGGCTATGCAGCTTTGCCTGCAAGTCCTCAATCTCCTTGCGGCGTGTCGTCAGCTCTGAGGTGTGATGCTGAGCAAGACGGGCCTGGTCTTGATGGGCAGCTTCCAGCTGACTGATGCGGCTGTTGGCTTCCTCACGAACGCTGTCTAGCTCTGCCTCAAGCTCAGCACTGTGCAACTGGAGGTTGCGGTTGTCGGCAGCATATCGTGTCAGGTCTTGTGTGCGGGCCTCCAGCTCTTCCTCACACAGCTGCAGCTGTGCTTGTATGGCTCTGGCTTGCCCAAGCTGCTCCTCATAAGCCTACCAAGGCATGCATGAGTTGCAAGGGTGAGCAAGGCTATGCATGCATGCACTCTTGGCATCAAACATATAGCACTGTGCCACTTGACTGATGGTTACAGTACTGTGCAGGCAAGAAGGCTATGCATGAGTAGACTGATTGCAGACTGTAAAATCCCTGACTGCAGTCAGCAGTGAGACCTCAGGCAATACATAGGCAAGGAAGGGCAGACAGCTGTACCTTGCGTGCTTCATCCTTGAAGACCTCCTCCTCTTTCCTGCTCGCACTGAGTTCCTGCTGCAGCTGTTCAATAGCAACCTGCACCATGACAAAAACATAGATTGGCTTGGCCCCTGGGCGCTTCACTGTCAACAAGTCAGCGTAAGTAGTCACCTTGGTTTTGAGTAACAACCTCCCCCTCTCTTCCAAATCGGCATCCCGCTGTCGCAATAGGGCCTGTATGCCAGCCATGGCTTCAGGTCACGTGTGTTTACAACTTGTGTTCTTTGGGACGCTGTCAAGCGGCACCAGGTGACAATGGCAACTTGCACTCACCAGCAACTCCTTCTCGGTGCTGCTAGTGGTCATAACTCAGCTCGCAAGCCGCACACGGCCTATGGTGTGTGCCGACCGCCAAAGCTCGGCGGCAGTGGGGACATGTAGCCCGGAAGGACAGAGACACTCGCAAGAAAGCACGAGCGACGCCGACAGCCGCTTAAAGCAAAGGCACTATCTCATGCGCAACCTTGGTATCATTGCGTGCAGCTGGCGTCGAGCGACGCGGAGGAGCGGCTCCGGGAATTTGGTCGAGCACTACAGCTTGTTTGACCGGGTCGTCCTTCAAAGGGCGATAAACTGGGGAAATGACTCACGAGGGCTAGTTCACAAAACGCCCTGGCTATGCTCCGCAACAGGCTCTGCATTAAGCCCTTAAAATGCACCTCACACTGTCGCTGCTTGCCCTTTGGGCAGCCAAATTGTCTACGACAGCGAGCACATACCGACATCAGGACCTCGGGACATGAAGCAGCTTTATGCATGACATTCTATGACAGTCTCAACCCGGCTTTGTTTCTGCCGTCTCTGTTTGTGATACATGTTTGTTGCCACCGGCGTCACTGGATTGAGGTGCGGCAGCGATATGCTGACGTTTGCGACAGTTGACCATGTAGGCATGCCCTGACCGCGTATGCAGAGTCTGACAGCCATCCTGCTGAACCAGTCCTGATCACACTTAGTGATGGACCAAAGCCTGCACTTGACAGTGTGTGGGGCCGGCATCATGACATCACTTGTGGTCTACAGCATCTTGCAGGTAGGCGTTTCAACTTGAGCTACAGCTCTTCCGCTCAAAGTCAGTGACGACTTTTCTTGCTTGCAGGAGCGGATTATGACAGGCTCTTTTGGGGAAGATGCTGGCAGGTTCAGATGGAGTGTCTTCCTGGTGTTGTGCAATCGATTGATGACCTCAAGCTTGGCCATCGGTTTTCTTGCCGTAAGCAATTTAGCTTAGGATTGTTGACTGTGCGTTCGCTGATGTTGTAGGAACGGCGCACTACCCTGCACACTTTTCAGGCAACTGCACACATGGTGCAACTTGCTCCTGAACCATATCACACAATGCGTGGTGGTGACTTGGCACATTTCTTCACACAGAAGTGTAACATCTGACACTATGCCTGGCCCAAACATCTTTCCGGGGCACTATTGAAATGGTTGTGCATGAACTGCAGGCCCAAAATCAATCAATGGGTCCTGCAGCTCCCCTGGCAAGCTACATTGCAGTGTCTCTCAGCAATGTCATTGCCACCTCCTGTCAGTATGAAGCTCTCAAATATGTTACCTTCCCGGTGCAAAGTTTGGGCAAGTGCGCCAAGATGATCCCAGTCATGGCCTGGGGCACACTTATCTCTCACAAGGCGTATTCTGCTAAAGACTTCTGTGTGGCTGCCCTTGTGACTGCTGGCTGCACCTGCTTCCTTCTAAGTGGAAAGGCAACATCAAAGGGGGCTAACCAATCTAGCTACCTTGGTTTTGCCTGTATGCTGGTATATCTGGCCTTTGATGGCTTCACAGCAACTTTCCAGGTGTGCTCCTGTGAACCCCCCTTGACCAGGGCATGCCAGTCTCCCCGCCTGCACCGCCCCCCTCCCTTTGGCCCACATTTCACTCCATACTCACACTTTTGTTCATTTGCATCAGCTACTACCCCTCGAGCTGCTTCAGCATGTCAGCATTCATCTGCACAACTACTGTGGTTTGAGTGGCATGGCAATGCTGACAATGCCGCATAGCCATGATGCCTGCCTTTTGCTGTCAGGGATTCAGCATAGCTTGCCTGCAGCTTGGGTGCAATTTAGTGTCTCATGTTAGTGCATGTTGGCTCACAGGACTAGGGTTTAGGCACACCTAGTAGGTACCTGGCAAGAACGATTATTATTATTATTATTATTATTATTGCCTGCAACTGTCCAATGTCTGCAAAAAGAGCACGCTTGCAAAAGGAGCAGATTGAACGATTTTGCTGCTGATGTATGACCATATCGTCGCAGGATAAGCTATTCAAGGGCCATCATATGAGCATCTTCAATCAGATGCTGTATGTCAATGTTTGCAGTGCCATTGTCAGCTTCAGCGGTATGTCGTCTCCTGCTGTTCACTTGCATAGCACTCGACGGAGCAGCTTGCATATATGCTGCATGTTGTTGATTGTCAACTTCATGCTTCAGTTGCCCTATGAAGAATACAAATTGTGTTTCCCCTCAAGCTGTGAAGGCCAAGCCTGTGCCTGTGCAACAAGATCGAGTGAAGTTGAGTGTGTACATAAAACTGCAGAAGCCACTGCTGCTGTTTTGTGCCCGCGCTGTCTTGCAGCCTTGCAACTCAAGCTGTGACCGGTCATCCAACATATGAGGTTCATAGTAGAAGTCTGTTCAATGGATGCAGATACGGCCAACACAAGCACTCGTGCAGCAGCAAAGCCACCCTAACTCACGTCACTTGCCATTGGCAATTCTTATCATTGATAGTGTGTGTGGAATGTCATGGCATGCAGGGCTGGTTGCAGGAGGGCAGCTGGGAGCTGCCCTGATCTTTGTGTCTGCTCACCCTGATGCTCTGCTGCTCATCTTTCTGCTCTCCTTGGCTGCTACACTAGGTGTGCTCATCTTGCCTCGGTGCACAACTCGGGCATCATATGTGCTCTGCGGTGCAAGACGCATTGATTTCCATCACAGCTGAAATGTGTCTTGAGTCCTGTACAGATAAGCTAGTTGTTTTGCATTGTGACAAGCCAAAGTGTACACTGTGAGTCATATCGACTACAGCATGTTATGAAGTTTCAGCTTTGGATTCAGTCTCTGTATTTGATACATGTGCATGCCACATGTAGCAGTGCGTACGTTTCAAGATGCACTCATGAGGTGCTGAGTGACCATCAACATCAGGCCTGTGTTTGGTGACCAGGCTGTCCTTTGCAAAGGTATGCACATCAA
>JAABUO010005500.1_pt1 | contig 14709 bp, 9 predicted proteins | sample 5559291 | NCBI WGS metagenome assembly JAABUO01 (sample SAMN10711878, study PRJNA513372) | rock metagenome | isolation source: Antarctica rocks | place: Antarctica: Victoria Land, Finger Mt sud | reverse complement strand
TTACGTTATATTATTAACGAATATAATTATATTATACGTATTTAATTTTTATATAAAGAAGAAAGATTTTAAAGAAAATACATTAGTATATAAAAATTAAACTCTGTATAATAATACTTTAAAAGTTAAAAAAATACACGCGCTTTAATTATTTATTAATTTAAAAATAATTTATAATAATAACGCGTATACGATTACGTTAACTTATTATAATAACTCTGAGACGCTTAAATTATATACTACTCATTATATATTATTTACTAATTTTAATCGCGACTACGAATTTCGCATGATTTAGCTTAAAGACTGAAACATGAATAATAATTCAGATACTTTTCGACAAGAAGCTAGCGCTTTAAGAAACGCTAGGGACTGAGCGAAAGAGAAACGTGAAGAGCTCATAACTTTCGCGAACGACAAGACACTGAATGTAAATCATTTAACCTTAAATTATATACATAAAGCTTTATGTCGCTGTCATTAAACGACTCTGCTTATTTAAAATTCGAGACGTTAACTGACGAGCTTATCCTGAATAACGAAACTTACATTCGTCTCATTCACAGAACGTCAGTTGAAGCTCGCATGAATTCTTCATTCAAGATCTCGTTAAATCGACGTCTGAAGAAGAAGTCGGTCCGAGTCGACAGAGGGTCTGACACAGGCTAGAGGCCTACAAAAGATCTAGAGACTGTTTTATTTGGGGCTACGAAAGTATGCGTGCACCTACAGAACGAGAGGCCAATACAGGACCGGGCGTTCTCACTCAGACTTGTATAATAGAAGCAGCTAGCACACAATCATTGTACGATATATTCTGCATTACCTGACATCCAATCCACTCCGCAACCTTGTGATCCTATCATATCGTTATTAGACGCCCTGATTTAATCCTTACTCCGAGCAGACATGCAGAAGTATTCCAGAAGACCTGCATCACCTAAGATCCAAGTCCTTCGTGATATCCCATGCTCTCAGCCCTCATTACCCCACAAAAACATCCTCGTCTTCCCTCCTTTCCCGCCCAGCTCCCTCCCACAATAGGCGAGAACCCTCTTGAGGAATGATGTGAGTCATCGGTGAATGCGAATGATCCTGGGTGCCAAGGAAGCCTGCGTTTACCAAGATGATTGCGCATGAAAGACAAACCTAGGCAACTTTTGATTCTTTAGTGCGTGTTAGGGGTGCGACCTGCTGTCTACACATGAGATTTACCAATGGGTCATTGCGACGACAGCCTTACCATCCCATACTCCGCCTAAAGTCCTAATATGTCGCTGTATTCGATCCAAGTCCTCAAACATGCTATTCCGAAACCATAGAGCTGTCACCGCCCTCTCCCCTCTCCACGCTCTCCGACTCTGTCAAAGCCCCGTACCGGCCGCAAGGTTCCAATGCGAGGCAAATTACTATACCGCCTCTCGACTGTCACAGGTAGAGGTAGAATCTCGTCCACGTGTGGCTGTTCGAACTTTGCAAGTCACCTTTGGAGCCTGGAAAAACATCATCAAAAATTCAAAACCGGCAAGGTGCAATATTTACCCGACGCCTGTGATATATTAACAGGTTGCAATGGAAGTCATGGTGGATAATTTTGGTGTTTTGGGGATTGAAAGTTGCATTTTGGATGGACTCTCCGACACGTTTTCACCTGATACGGTGATGAGACTTGATGACAGTTTGATAAGGAACATTGCCCCAGAGACCGAAGAATCGCAGATGGAAAGGGCTCGTACAATCAAGAAATTGAAGAGTCTTCAGGCAGGATTGCAGACCCTGAACCGCCTCAATCGAAACAAGCCAGCAGGTTGGTGGATGTCGTTTATCCATGCTCCGTGTGACTAAACCAATACTTCACGAGAGCTAATGTTTTTCTAGCAAACCAACTTGACGAAGCCTTCAACCGCCCCGAAATGGACCCTGAAGTGACCGTCAAAGAGGTGGATTCTGGCTTGAATGGAGGACTCATTCGGGAACAAGCGCCAGTGGTTCAAGATGTTAGAGCCTCAGGCGCCGGAAAGCCAGAGCTGCATGAGCCGACCTGGAACTTGTCACCCTTCCGCGAAGACGAAATCGTTCGGGCAGATGATTCTTGGCTCAACAACGGCTTGAGAGCTTCCAAGACCAAAAAAGGAAAAGAAAAGGGCGAGACCAAACAATGAAGGACCTCTGTTTGGGCGGCGAGTAGACTACACTTCCATCGATCAACCGGATCAGCTCAACTGATGCCGCGAGCAAAGTTCAATTCATAGCATATGTTGAACGAGCTTATGTTTGTAGATCTTGATGGTCAATGAAGAACGACTAAATTCTCATCCTGCTCAAACTGTCTGTAAGCTCCTCCTCGTCGTCGCCGCTGTTGCCGCTGCCGCGGCCCTCGGTCTTCAAACTAAGTCCAACTGGTGTCCCCTCCATTTTCGCCGGTCGCCAGCCATCCAAAAGCTCCTCTTTGACCTTGATTTTGTGTCGTAAAAGAATTTGGATGCAATCTCTACGTAAGGTCGTGGCCCACTATCAAACAAAATAAGTATTTCAACGGTCTCACTCGGTTGCTACTCCCAACCCTGTTTCGTGAATCAACAATTCGAAGCTCTATTGTTGGGCATCGTTGTAATCATCCTTTGAATAAACCACCCTCCCATCGGCATATGCATGCACTGATGTGAGACGAGTTACTCCGTTGTAGATTTGTCCAGACACGCGATCCACCTTATCCTTCGGTGAGCTATGCTCTTTTCCACTAAGAATAATCAGTAAGATGGCTTTGGGCGACAGGAATCACCCACCCAATTTCGACTTTATCGGCTCCTTTGAGCTTCGAATTTTGAGCTTCGAATTTTGAGCGACTTCGTTGCTGATCATGGTCTCATACTTTGACACTGCATCGGTGCCTTTCCAGATAAAGTGAAGCAGAGTTCGAGCCGCGGTAGAAAACGACCGAGACATGGCAAGTGCTGTTTGAGATATTAATCAGGAATAATTTGGATTCAGAGCACAGCAGCGATAAGCTCTCTACAATTTAGAAAGGATTCTCTTCAGAGATTATAACTATAGTTTACTGCCACGATCATAGTCGGTGAAAAACGAGTGGCTCATAGGCTGCTGCCTAATCACGCAAAGCCCTAGTTCTAACGCGATTTCGTCCCCTAGCAAAGACCTCTCGGGAAGCTCTTCTCGTAACCTATCAAGCAGATGATGAAACTCCGACTCAGCAACCATTCCGACTCAGCAACCATTCCTATTGTTCATCCAGTGCTTAAGCAAATACTCCATTTCGTAAACACTTGGATGTCTAGCATTATGTTGCGAGCCAAAAGTTGGATGATAAGCCCTCTCAGAGCGCTACATTCTTCTCCCTGGCCGCTATCCACAGCCGTCGCAACAGCTCTTGATAAGAGCCAGCCAATTGAGGAAGAGAGAACACCTTATTACGACCCTAAGCGCTTCTATCCGACCTACCTTGGCGAGGTACTCAACGGCAGATATCAGGTCGCTACCAAACTTGGTTACGGCACCAACTCCACCGTTTGGCTCGCGAGAGATCTTCACCAGTCCGTATTTCTCCGTCCCATATTGCTTATTGCATGTCATTAAATATCGATCTAGATTCCGGTGGTCCGCCGAGCGCTATGTTGCGGTTAAAATAAACGCTCTTGACCGTGCAAGAAAGAAAGCAGCCGCAAGCGAATTATGCATTACGCAGCTCATCTCGAAGGCAAATCCGCATCATGAAGGACGACACTTTGTCCGGACGTTACTCGACTCTTTTACGCTGAGGGGCACTTATGAAGATCATATCTGTCTCGTTTTCGAGCCATTGCGCGAACCACTCTGGTTATTGAACGAGCGATTCGATGGAAATATCATTCCTTCCGAGATCCTTAAAATCATGGTCGAAATGCTACTTCACGGTCTTGATTACCTTCATACGGAATGCCACATTGTCCACACCGGTAAATATAGCACATATTCTGTCTGAATGCAGAGGGTACACCCCTTGGAAGAGATTTGCTTATTGACATAACAGATCTCAAACCTGATAATATCATGGTCAGGCTTGAAGATAAATCGATTCTTGAGAGAGATGCTCGTAATGAAAATGAAAACCCGCTTCCCCAAAAAAAATACGATGACCGAACAATTTATCTCTCTCGGAATAATTACGGCCAACCCACTTCGGTAACGGGCATAGTTTCTATTACCGACTTTGGTCTCTCGGTTCAAGGAGACGTTTCCAATAACGGTTGCATTCAGGCCGAGGTCTACCGTGCTCCGGAAGTGATTCTTGAGGCAGGTTGGACATACAGTGCTGATATATGGAACTTGGGTGTCATGGTAGTCTCGTTACTCTTTTGGTACTGGCGAGTTATAAAGTCTGATGTTTGCCACAGCTATGGGATTTACTGGAAAACAAGCCCCTTTTCGAAGCGGTCGATCCTCTGGAATCCGAGTATGACGATCAAATGCATCTTGCGCATATCACTGCACTGCTGGGGCCCCCGCCACAAGATCTCCTTGCGCGGGGGAAAAGGACTTCAATGTTTTATGATCTTGAGGGTGAGTCCTTGTTCAGAGACAGGTCTAAATTCTATATTATGTTTGTTCACGCGAAACAGGCAAGCTACAGGGCCCAGACCTCACTCCGCAAAATTTCAGCCTTGAAAATTCTACCAGCAAAATCGACGGCGAAGACAAGAGGATGTTCCTAAAATTTGTGCGTAGGATGCTCACATGGCAACCAGAAGACCGAAGTACGGCGAAGGATTTGCTTAGCGATCCTTGGCTTAGGGCAGAAGTTCCAAGAGAGAATAAATAACGCCGGTTTACATTGCTACTTCTGCTGGCCAGCAGCTTGTTGCTGCAATTATCGCTTTCACTGCTCCCTCTAATTATCGGCCTTGATCCGTCGAAAACCCGTTCCTCTATGCCGAAGGTCGACACGCCTTGGTGTGGGGGGTAGAGAGACGCCGGGAGAGGTCGGGCGACAGAGGCTTTTGTAGTAGGTTCGGTGCTGGGTTCGGTGAGAGGTTGAGTACTCAAGCAAGCATGCTTTTTTAGCTGTTTCCCAGAAATGGAGCTGTGCAGTTCCAATCTCGGACTTCACGCTCGTGGTCTCGGTGGGAGCGCAGGCCTCGCCAGTGCGAATATCGTCATCCTCAACCACACCTGGGGTTTTTGTTGAATCGTAGAGGGAACCCTTGTTGCAGAGTAGAAATGTACCGTCAGGACTCCGTGGCTGTCATCGTGTAACTCGAATACGAGATGACTGAAGTCTCTGAGCGGGCGAAGAGCTTGGTTGGAATTTGATGTTAGGATTCACACCGAACGGGGCCAGACGAGAATTATATGCACCTGCCTCCTCTTCTCCAACACCCTCAATCGCCGATGTCTGGCCGTCACCGCTCCTCCATATCAAACCTTGCGGGACGCGTGCAGCTCTCGGCCACTGGAGCCTCGCATTCGATTCATGCGCCATGCCCGCTGAGTCTTCGCTGCGCCCCTCGGAGATGTCCATCTATCAAGCCTCGTCAGCTGCTGTTGCCTGAATCTTCGAGCTGAGACGGCCACAACGGATCGGTGGCACTGCCTCTCCAAGATCAACAATAAAAGGCCAGATCCACGTCTCGAAGCCACGTCACCCGAAAGATGCTGTTGCAGCATGCTTGTCGGCGCAGCCAGGCAGATACGACTGTCGATCGAGGCGAGGCCAACGCTCCTTTGACTCCATTCGCTGGCTTTGGTTCACCCCCGTTGTTTGGATTCACGCCCAGCCCCTCAATGTCAGGTTCCCCCATCACGGGCGAGGTACAATCCTTGTCGACGCGCCCAGGAAGGCAAGTAAGAAGCCCGAGCGATCGCGTGAGCTCAGGCAAACGGTGAATTCAGAAGTACCAAGGATCGTGATGGCTAGGGGACCGTCTTCGACTAGATCGGCTGGCCTGGAGCTGGGCCGGTGAAGCGATCATCGCTTCGAGCGAGACTCGTGAGAAGGGTAGCAGGAGTCGACAACAGATAATGAAGCAGCAAGGGGACCCCCAAGCGAAGAAAATGGAAGAGTGGAGGTGGGACGGACAGGGCATTTCATGCGCTGCGCAATGTACGCCTGACTGAGCCGCTTAGCAACAGCATTCAAGGAGTACAGGCAGCAGCATGCCGCCAACGAAAGCAATTGAAGCCGGGCTGAAGGGAGCCCGTTCAGGCTCCAGCGTACGAGGCGGGTGACAAAAGTCTCCGACCCCCTTTGATAAGCGAACATCATAACTCTCAGAGTTGCTTTACAACAGAATTTGTGACAACGCACAATTCATAATAATAAATCTGAAAAAAAATATAATAATGTAAGAAAAAAGCATTATAATTATACATGCAAGTTTTAAAAAATTTAATTAATAATTACGATGAATAAAAATTCGAGAAACAGAGTAATTCTTAAATGATTAAGAAAGAGTTAAAGACTTTTATTACTCGTCTCGTACTGCGTCTTTGTATTATTCTTAAACGCTTATCTCGTCTTAGTTACGACTTAAACACGACTTAAAATTACTCATTTTCGACTTATCTTAAAGCAGTCGCAGCTTATCTTTAAGGCTAGAAGTAAAAGAAGGAAAAATGTTTCGTGATTATGTTTAAAAGAGCTAATAAATAAAGTAACGCGAATGAGTAAAATTAAGCTAGCGAAGACTTTAAAAGCGTTATAAAGAGTTTTAGTAACGCGAATATATAAAGATAATATTATTACTTTAAGATAATCTTACGCTAAAAGTTACATAAATTATATAAAAAAAGAAGATTAAGTTTTATAAAATAAATACTACTTTAAAATATATTTAGCGATTATAATATTATATTTAAATATTTTTTTATCTTTATATTTTATAAAAATTTTACCTTATATAAAGTTATTATAATAAGCGTTATTATCGTATTTAAAAGTATTTAAAAATAATTTAAAATCTTTAATAATATTCGTATAGTTTAAGTTTATTAAATTTAAAAAAGAATTTACTTTTAAAGAAATTTCTTTATTATGTTTAATAATTAATGTTACGATTTTAGTCTTTAAATTTAATTATGTTAAACTGAGTTAGTTTAATATAAATCACGTTAAATTATTATAAACTAGCTCAGAGCTAATGTTAACACGCTAGTAATTTAGCGCGTCTTCGAGAATATAAGACTCTTCGCGTGTTACATTTTCTTTCTTTCTTAACATTTATTTATTAGTTAAATAACATTTTTATAACTCGCTTTAAACTAATCTTTAATAATAAATAAATGTTAATTAACTACTTTACTATTAACGTATAAACGATACGAAACAAGTTACTCATTAGAAAAATTTATAAGAGATTCTTTAAATTTATAACAATATTATTATTTTAAATCGCAAGAAATTCTTTAATTTTATTTTTATTACTACTTTTATTTATAAGAAATTCTTTAAATAAAGCAGTAATTAGTTATTTAACAGTAAAGCAAAATTAATCTGTAAGAGATTTTTCAGATTTACATTAAATAAATTAAAATATTAAATCTTCATTTTATCTTTATTATAATAACTCTTATCTTTTTATTATTATTATAACACGCGACGTTAAGTTAGTTAAGTCTTAAACAGCTCGTTTGCTTAAAAGTACTGTTAGTAAAAGAGTTTTACTTTTACTCATTAATGTTTTAATTAAAGCTGAAAAAGTTATAACATTATAAAACATAAATATTAAAAAATAACTGTTTAATTAAGCTAATAATTAACTTAATGAGATTATTAATATGCTGAACGAGCTTTAAAGTTAGCGAGATTTAACTTTACAGCTTAATAAATATTAAATTCTCGCACAAGACGATTACAAAAAGAGAGCGAAATAATTAAAGATCGCTTTTAAAAAAAACGATGAGCTAGAAGAAAAAATTAATCAGCTACAAAGCGAGCGATTAAATTTTAAAGCGAAATAACGTTAAGCTAATTAACTCATGTCTCGTTAAAAGACTTAGTTAGTTAAGCATTTAATTAATTAAAAAGAACGCTTTTAAAGCTTACGAAAATCATTTACTTTATTCGATAACGATTATTACAAGTTAATTAAATTTTTAAATTCATTTATTTTTATTAAAACAAATAATTTTATCTGAGAAAGCTAAATCATTAAGATATTTAACAAGCTTAACGTTAACGCGAATTATTATTTTATTAAAAAGCTTCGTATTATTTATATAATAATTAAATTAAAAAACGATGCTAACGAGTAAATTTATGCAAAGCGTCGCATTAATGCTTCTTTATTTTATTAATCATTAATTAAGTTATTAAAACATTTAAATGAAATATATAATAATTAAAATAAAAATCGAAAGTGTCGTCGCGAATATAATGTATTAAGACAGCTCAGTAAGTCGTTTAGCACTTTTTACTTCGAATTTATAAAGTTATTCAGCTTTCTTAATTACGATAATCGCATATTAATAAACGATTTTTAAAATAAAATTAATAATTATTTGCAGAACGCTTTATTTATTAACTTCATAAAATTTAAGTCGCTTAATGAACTTAAGACTTTTCTTCAGAGAATGAATAATAATTAACGAGTTTATTATTAGTTACGTAACGAGTAACGAATAAGCAAATCGATAGCAGCTTCGAAAAAACGTTTTGTTTCTTCGTTAACATTAACATTAACATTAGTCTTAATTACTAGCTATGTTAAGTCGATTATCTTTTTTACATCTGAGCTCGTTAAATCGCTTATCATTTATTACATCTGTAAAACTTCGAATTATCTGTTTAAGAATTACTTTCAGAATAAGATTAACATTTCTGCTTCACGTACTTTCATTCTTCGTTTACATAAAATCGTTATGTTGAAAGATAAAGAGAATAAAGAAATATTTAACGAGAAGAATGAGATAAAAAACTAGTAACTTTCATTAAAGACGCGATGAAAGAAATGTTAATTTCTTTAACGACGAGCATATTAAATAATTCTTTTACTTTTAAATCTTTAATTACTAAATGTGTATTTTTTAATAATGAAATTAATTATTCATTAAAGTCATTAATTAATACTAAAGCTGTTAATTATTCGTTCATTAATGAAGTAATTACGCAGATTGTTTATAATTAGTTATAAATTAAGTTCTTAACTTTAATTAAAGTAAAGTTTATACGAGAATTCGACGATCATTACGCAAAAAAACTTATTACTTATGTCATTTATTAAAATTTAACGATTTAAGATTACACAATAAGCATCGCTTTTATATTAATTATTCGATTAAATTAACATTAAATAATTCTCGAAAAAACATGAATGAATAAAATTAATCTAGTTATTAATATGCGAATCGACTTTCTTCGATTTTCAGATACTACTTCTAGTTAGAAATTAAATGTTTTACTTTTAAGTATTAAATTAATTACGAAATTAAAGAGTTTAACTTTTACTCATATACTGAAGAGATTTATTATTTTCGCTGCTTTTTAAATTAGTTCGAAATCATTCTTCTTCAGTTAATTAAAAGAGAAGTTAGTTAATTTAATTAAACAGTTAAAATCGTTTAAGACGACTTTAACTAGCGCTAAAATTTTTAAATTAACGTTAAGTTTAACGAACTCGAAATTAATAAATTAATTCATTAAATCTATCTCTGTATTAAAGTAAAGCACTTAACTTAATCTCGATTAACTTTTATTTCTTTAATTTATTAAGATCGAGAAAAGTGTTAACATTAAAATAATAAAAGCAGCGACATATAAAATGTTAGTTAAGCGATTAAATGTTAAGATTTTTACTGTTATTATCTCGAAAATCGATTAATTAATAATTATTATTAAGAATAAACCTGAAGAAATAAATTTACATGAGCTCTTTTACGTTAAAGTTTTCGAGCAAGTTAAAGTTAAGCTTTTCTTTAAATATTACGATTATTTAAACGTGTTTAATCGAGTAATAATTAATTAGCTATTTTCTTATCGTTTTTACGATTATAAAATTAAGCTAATTAATGAAAAAACGTTCTCTTAAAGCAAATTATATTAAATGTTCGATTACAAGCTTTAAAAGATAAAGAAATATTTAATTAAACATCTGAACAAAGAATTCATTTCATTTAGCTTCGTTTCTTACGTCTCGCTTATTCTGTTCGCTGAAAAGAAAGATAAAAGTTTACGTTTTTGTATAAATTATAAAAAGCTTAATGCTTTAATTAAACGAGATCGCTATTCTTTATTATTAATAAACGAGACTTTCGCTCGTATACAAGAAAGTAAGTATTTAACTTAATTAAACATAATCGCTACGTTTAATAAACTTCGCATGCACTCAGATAACGAGAATTTAATTATCTTTATTACTTTCTTTAACTTTTATAAATATTACGTAATGTTATTTAAATTAATTAATGAATTAATCTTTTATTAACATTATATAAACGACGTATTGTTTAAATATTTACATCAGTTTTATTAAACTTATTTAAATGACATTATTATTTATAATAAAACTTTAAAAAAATATAAATAACATGTACGATTAGTCTTAAATAGATTACGAGAAGCTAATTTATAAATAAGCATTAATAAATGCGAGTTTCATGTTCAGAAAATTATCTTCTTAAAACTTTTAATATTAATTAAGAAACTTAAAATGAATTCACGAAAAGTATAAGCAATCGTTAATTAGTTTACACTTAATAATCTTACTTAAATACAATTCTTTATTAATTTTTACAATTTCTATTAACGCTTTATTAAGAACTTTTTAAAGATTATTCGTTTAATGATTTAACTCATTTAAAAGAAGGTTTTATTTAAATAAAATGAGGCTTGTTAAACTGTATTTAATCACATAAAGAAACGTATAACTAAGACTTTTATACTTCGTTACTTTAATTTAACTCGCGATTTTATTCTAAAAACTAATTCATTTAATTACGTTAACGATGAAGTTTTATTTTAATATGATAACGAAAAAGTTTTACATTTAATTACTTTTTATAGTAAGAACATGTCTTTTACTGAATGTAACTACGAAATATACGATAAGAAACTGCTAGTTATCATTCGAGCTTTTAAGCATTAACGTCTCAAGCTAAAGTTAATTAACATTTTTATTAAGATATTCATTAATTATTAAGTACTTATCTTATTAATAAAAGACAAAGAGCTAAGTAAACGTTAAATGCGCTAAGTTCAGAAATTAACTGATTTTAACTTTAAGATAATGTATCAATTTAATAAATAAAACATTAAGATTAATGCATTAACTCGTCGAGCTAATTTTATATTTAAAGATTTTAATAATAAACGCGTTTATTATTAACGAATTATTATTCTGACGTCGAATTAAATAAAAATAGCTAATTTATAAACAGATTCTTAACGTAAATAAAATTAACGAGAATTATACGTTACTTCGCGAAGTTATAATTAAAAACGAAGCATAATATAAGAATATAAAGCTTAAGAATTATTAAGATTAAGATGAAATCTTGTTTTACGATAATTAGCTATAAGTTTTATTTAACGAGCTTTTATAAATGAATCTGATTCGTGAAATTCACGATTAATTATTAATTGATTACTTTAATATTCTTAAAACGATAAAAGTTATAAAACGAAATTATTATTAATCTTTTATGCGAAAAACGATAAATTAATATATTCAAAACTGTTATATTTATTAACGCTTAAAGACATTTAAAGATAAATTAAATAACTTGCTTCACTCTTTAACTATACTTAAATCACAAAAGATAGTTAAATGGCTAAAAATTTAATTAAATAAAAAAATAAACTTCGAACATAATATTTAATTAACGTTAACGTAACATTATTATGAATTATGTTATTAATTTATTTAATTTAGATAATAATAACGCGATTCTGATAATAATTTATAAATTATTAAAGAAAAAACATTATATTTCTTGTTTCACGAATGACGAAGAAATTACAGCGAAAAAAACAGTTAAATTATTACTTTAATAAGTTTATTAAACTTACGATTTATTAAATTTCATTATATTTAATAAAGATTCTTAATTTATTTTCATTCTTTAAAAGTCTCTTTGTAAACGACTAAGCATTTTTCTTTAATTATTCATCGTTTATTACTTATAAATTAACGATTAAAGCGAACGAGTTAATTAAAATGTCGAGCGATATCTTTAATTCTTTTATTCGTATATGTAAAATGATTAATTTAAGTAATTATTAATGATTAAGTTTACTAATAATAATGCTTTGTTCTTAGTAATCTTCATGACTTTCTTCTTTATAAACAAGAACTTTTATTTTTATATAAGTTTTAATCTTAACATTATTAAATATAAAAGCATTCGCGAACGTTTACAGACTGCACGAATTAAAAATATATTTAATTACATAAATAAGACATTAATTTTCGCTCGCGAGACTTTAACTAAATTACGAGAATAAATAATAAGTTAAATTAATAAGTATAAAAAGAAGATTAATTACGAGATCGAATTAAAAATGTTTCTGAATGAACGAAACATCGTTATAGTAAGACTTTTTAAAAAGCTGAACGATAAAATGCTCGAGTTATTTAAAGTTATAAACTTTATAAACTTCTTTTATAAATTAAAATTATTAGAAATAATGCGTATACACGATGTGTTTCATTTAAAGCTTCTTTAATCTGTCGTTAATGATTCATTACTTAATTAAAAAAATAAACTCTCGAGATTAATAGTAATAAACGATAAGAACGAATAAGAAATCGATGATATATTAAATTCTTAACGTTATTAAAAATGATTTTAATATTAAGTTAAATGAAAAAATTACGATAACGATCTTAACTAATATAACGTTAACGATAATGAATTTATAAACGCTTAGAAAGTAATTAATGACTTTCATATTAAATATTTAGTAAAAGCGCATTAAAATAATACATTCATGCGAATATAAATAATTAAAAAGAGAGAATAATGTTACGATTTTAGCCTTCGAATTTAATTATGTTAAACTGAGTTAGTTTAATATAAATCACGTTAAATTATTATAAACTAGCTCAGAGCTAATGTTAACACGCTAGTAGTTTAGCGCGTCTTCGAGAATACAAGACTCTTCGCGTGTTATATCTTTTTTCTTTCTTAGCATTTATTTATTAGTTAAATAACATTTTTATGACTCGTTTTAAACTAAGCTTTAACAATTAATTAATTTATAATTAATTATAAAGTGTTAAATATACGATGAAAGTTTAATCGTATATGTATAACAGTAATGATAAACGATGTCGCTAGCATATAACGTATAAATTATATATTTAATATATATTAACTAAAAGTATATAAAAAGTATAGTTTATAACGTACGAAGATACGATAAAAACTTTACACTTAATACTAGTTTTAATAAAGATAGTTAACTACGTTATACGCTATACGTCGTATAATATAATAACTTTAATATTTAACACTTTTTCTGAAATAGTATATCGTACGTTAAAACGTAATATATCTTTTTTTAAATTCATAAATTCTTTAGTTTATATATTTTCTGTTAATTAAGTACATTTAATGATTTTCTCGTTAAAAACTTAATAAGAAAAGAGTAGAATTAATGCTTTAAATACTGTTTAAAAGTATTTTTTTTTAAATCTTTTATTAATTTATAATAAAATGCTTTCGCAGTTAATAATTAATGTAATGTTTTCGTACGATGCGCTTTCGTTAGTTTAATGTATCTTATTTAAATTTAAACGTTTAACTTTCTTTAATATTTAGTAATTATTAATTTAATATAATAAGTATAACATTTAGCTTTCTTCTGTGCTTTAAAAAGATTATCTTAAATAAAGCTTTAGTAAAATCGTTTACTAATTATTTCTTAATGAATACTTATTTTATTCGCACGTAATTATTTAGTATTAACTCTTTAACATAATAATGTTAAACGTTAATGTGTTTAATTTTATCGTAATGTTTAACGTTCTTAATTAAATTTAAACTAGCTTAATTATTTTTTAAAATTCGTACGAATATAATAAAATTTTTATTTAACGATAACTTTACGAGAAAGCGACGAAGTTATACGACTTGTTTAACGACATAATTTATAATTATATACTCGACTTTCGTAATGAAAATAAATATCGTACGTTACTTCTTTAAGCTTTAATATATTATATTTCTTATTAAAAAGAATTAATAACTTATAATGAACTTTCGTTTCATTATGTTTTTTATAAAGTTATTATTTAAGTAATTTAAGATAATTAATAAATGCTTCGTGTTGTCGTACGAATTATTATAATAAATTTTTATATTTATTATTCTTTTAAAATATCATAAAATCTTTTTAATGACTTTATCGTAATTAACGCAAGAATTTAAGCATTATTATAAAAGATAATTAATCGCGAAGATTATATTTAATCGTGTTTCGTAAACAATGTATAAAAGCTTTTTAATTAAGCGTTAATATAAGATAATTTCTGTTTAATTATTATTATTAACATTTTTTAAAATAATATATAATTTAAAAATCATAAATATAAATATTATATTACATGTTGTTAAATTTTTATTTTACAAAACTTCGCGAATATATAATAATTAATTAAATATTAATAATCTTTTAGTTTTATAACGTATAATTCGCATGTTAATGATTATTTAAGTCTTTTTTAAATCATGTATGTCGAATTTCTTACAGAGCGCTGTCTTTACTTTTTATATTAA
>JAABUO010005498.1_pt1 | contig 14712 bp, 16 predicted proteins | sample 5559291 | NCBI WGS metagenome assembly JAABUO01 (sample SAMN10711878, study PRJNA513372) | rock metagenome | isolation source: Antarctica rocks | place: Antarctica: Victoria Land, Finger Mt sud | reverse complement strand
TCAGCCTGCATCATCATGGACAGTTACACATTTGCCAACTTCAGCCTGCATCACCATGAACAGTGTGGCAACTCCTGCCTGGAACATGTTGCCAGTACAAAGGCATGCCAGATGGGCAGATTGGACGAGACAAGCTGCAGCATTACTGGCTTGCTTAATTGAAGTCTTGAAGCCAGTGACTGACTTGCAGCTGGTACCATCTGCACAAGGCTAATGCATGCAACACTGCCAGAAAGACTGTACATGCAGCAGTTGGCAGACCCCTATGTTCATAAGAAGGTGATCACGTGCAAGCCCTTTATAAACTCTGCAGAAACTTGAACAGAATTAAGATGAAACTACTAGTGCTAGCAGACGAGCACCTGCAACTCCAGAAGCGCAATGTGCCACTGCTCAATCCACAAGACACTCATGTGCTCCAGCTCTGTCATCATAGCTGCCATTTGCTCCACAAGCTGTGGCTGCCTTGCCTGACAGATGTCAAGCAGAGCCTGCAGGCCTGGCTTTGCAGTTGCCTGCCCTGCAGCCAAAATCAACACATCGTGAATGGGATATGCTGTGCCAAGGCCAGCATCTGTGAGAGCCTGTTGCAGAATTTGTTGACTAGAACTGCAGGCTTTGCACATGCTGTGAAGTGTTGCATACTCAGCATGTGTCTTCATTGCCATACATGTATGGGTCCAGCAGATGCAGAGCTATGAGGTCCAAGGATAAGATGCCTTTGATGAGGCAAGAATCAGAGTGCATAGTGGGAGCTACCTTTGCTGACACGTTTGCTTTCCACCAAGGCTGGGTACAGCACTGCAGCAGGATCCAGCTGCTCTAGTCTCTGCAGCAGCTCCTGCGCCCAGCCCCATACCCCAGCGTCCTCATGTGCTAACAGGGCAAACAGCTGAGGCACAACAGCCCGCCAAGCCGACACTGGGATTGCTCTGGTCCCAGAGCTTAGCGCCCAAATTACTCCTGGGACCATGAGGTTCGCAGAAAGCAGTTGTAAGAGCTTCAGGTGGATCGGCATGTGGTCCTCTGGCACACCAGCCTGCCCGCTTGACTGGGCAGCTAGCTGCAGGTGAGTGCAGTATGCCTTGACCATCTCGATGACTATGTGCTCCCTTGTCTGATCCTCCAACAGGTTGCTGTCACTGGGGTGAGGTGGAGACGCATCTGGTGAGTTGGCCGAAGCGGGTGCCTCAGCTTCTGGGCTTGACTGTGCAGCAGGTGGGTTTTGATGGGTGGCGGCTGGGTGGCACAAAGTGTGAAGGTAGTCAGCATAAGCCAACCAGGCAGATGCAGATCCTGGAAGGAGCTTCACTGCTGCTCCCAGACAAACAGCTTGATCAGAAGCTTCTGGGGGCAGGTATGGCTGTATGCCTGAAGCACTGTCCGCAATGACCTTGAGGCTGCGAATGACTTGTGGCTGCTGCCCAAGGCTTTCAATGGAGTGATCATCCTGGCTGCCCTGCTGATCAGATGATGGAGCTTTGCACCAAAGAGCTAGCTGCAGAAGTGCTTGTGCCTGAAGGGAAGCCGGTTCTGTCTCTGCAACAGGTGTCTTCCTCTCCAGCAATGGCTTGACCAAGTTCCACAGCTGTCCGCTAGCAGAAGTGCTGTCTACCGAACCGGTGCTGTGCTGAGGTTTGAACCTCAGGAGGAGCAGCTTGAGTGAGAGGAGACCTTCATGGTCCTTGCTGTTCGCTGTGTAGTCTGCTACAAGCCTGTCAGCCAGGCGGTGGTTGCCGGATGCAGCAGCAGACTGTACAGCATTCAGCAGGAGCCGCTGTGGCACCTCTTGCTTGCCTTTGGCAGCAAGCACTTTGTGCACCCGCAACAGCTGCAGCAGCGGCTGCGGGTCCTGTACAGGCCATTGATTGAGATTTGCTTCTTGAGGCAGGCCATTCCCAAAAGGCCAAAGCTGGAGAGCAAAAGCAGGCTGAGGCTGAGCAGAGGGCTCTACAGCCTTGGGGGCAAACCCAGGAGGGGCATCAACAGCCGCCAAAGCAGCAGCAGGTGCAGGCACAGACTCTTGGACGGCTGCCAGGCAATGGAGTGCTGTCAGTTGGGCGGTGGTGTCGCGCAGTCCTGTCTGTGCTGTGACTGACAGGGACTGCAGCAGGGTGTCTTTGGAGTCCTGGAGCAGGGTGCGGATGAGGCGCTTGTCACGGCCCGGTCTTTGCTTGGCAGATGAGTGAGCATGAAGCTGCATGAGGGCTTTCAGACTGGTGGCTTCTGCAGCCTGTGCTGCATGTACTCCACCTGCAATGGCATCAATGGCAGCGTTGGCATCGAGTTTCTTACTCATGATTGACCATTGAGATTGTCGTCAGTTGCTGTCTGGCACCAAAGACCGTGAGTGCAGGATGTGTCAGGGCGGTCCATGAAAGACGGTGTCGTGGAGGATGTTCAGTCAGATACTGCTGTGGTGTGAAGATTGGTTAGTCACACACTGCTGTACAAGGCATAAGCCACGTAACGCCCCCAGCATATACAGACACATAGCTTCCGGTTACTATTCTGAGGGCTTTCTACGTATGCATGACTGTGACTGGCCACATGTTACAGCATTGCGCATTGTTTCAGGACAAAACCTGACTGGCCCCAAATACAGTGCATCGTGGTTACCCACCTTTGTCACCCTTGAGGTCCGACCACACAGACAAGTCAAAAGCATGCTGTGCTTCCTGCAGTTGTCCAGCGTCAAAGGCCGCAAGAGCGTCGTACTTGTGCTCTTGAGCTGGTGCCAAAGGCCAGCTGGTGTCCCTGCCGTTGAGAACCTGCTTCTGACCCTGCAGCAAACAAACAACACAGATGAGGAGTGAAGGTGCCAACATCGGGGCGCTGACTGTGATTTGCATTCTGACGGTTTGCTGGTTAATACGCTTTGCCAGACGACTGAGATGCATACAGACAACGTCGAGCAGCATAAACCATAACTTGGCCCACCTAAATTTGCAACATTATAAGTTATAAGCCTAGGTGTCTGTTTCAGAATATAAGTGCTGCAATTGGCGCTCTTCCAATATGCTATGAGTACAGAAGTAGCAAGGGTTGCAGAGGCGCAGGGGATCAAGCCCTACCTTCAAGTCCTGCAGCCACTGCTGCAAGCCCTCCCAGTCTGCCACTGATGCATGTGCCTCGCAGCACCTGTCCACCAGAAAAGCTTGACCTTCGGGGCCACAGGAGTTGGCCTTGTCAGGCTGCTGCAGAAATCTGGTGTAGACCACTGCTGCCTCCTCATGCCTTGCACTGGCCTGTCAAGCGCAACCCAGTAAAGCAAAAGTCGGTACCCAATTGACTCTTTAATTGTCATAGGTTTCTGTTCACAATACAAGGATGTGCATGGCCAGATTGGGCAGCACAGCCCAGTATGTGTTGTTGCAGGTCGACATGTCATATGAGCGACCAGCTCCCATATACATTACTCTGTGACAACTGGAACATTGATGGGGCAGCATCAAAGACACCGGATGCTACAGATGTGCATTGCAGTGCCAAGCAGATACGCATTACCTGCAGAGTGACCCCATAAAGCCAGTCAAACTGCTGCCGGTCTGCCTCGGGCTTGCTGCCATCAGAACTGAGCCCTTCCATGCCGACCCTGCTTTCAGCTGCTTCCTCATCATTGGCAGCGTGTACGAGCTGAGGCAATGCAGAGAAGTTTCTCTGACAGTACTGGTGCAGGCCGACAACTACATCTGCATCAGCTATGTGGAGTATGGCCAAGGCAGCATGCCGCAGGACCTCCTGGAGTTCTGAGGACAGCCGCGTGGCTGCTTGTGCTCTTGCCATGCGAGCATGGGATGGAGTCAGATGCTGCTTTGACGTGCTATCTGCCCTGCCATCGCCGCCAGATTGCAAGGTTGCAGCTGCGCCCTCTGCTGCTGACTGCAACAGCACGCATCAGATCTGTCCCTGCTGGCATTTTGTCTGTGCTGAGATGATGATTTCAAGGTGGCTTGTCATGTGGCAAAATACTGAAAACCGATACTGCTTTGCAAGAACTTGTGCAGTACTGTGCATGGCAACAGGTGTACTACGCTGTCAGCCACTGAACACAGATGTAATTGCCTGCTCCAGTATTGTGGTCAGCTGCCATATGTACAAGCAGATAGCAAATTGATGCAGGCAGCATCAAATGAGAATACAGACTGCAACTTCAGGACAAACAGGAAGTCCAAGCACCTGAGGCCGTGCCATGAGTTTGATCTTGCCAGGTGTGGGTGCTGATGTTGCCACCACCACTTTCCCGCTTGGTGCCTTTGTCAGAGGCAGCACTTTAGGTGTTGGCAGCGTAGATGTCACCTGACCAGGCTTCTGCCGCTTAACCTATACGTCATCCAAGATACTGGTGGAGTCATTTGCAGCAAGCACCAAGTTAAACTGCTGAAGACAGTATGGGTGACAACTCCATGCCTCTCATCACAATAGGATGAGGTTGCGATAGCAAAGCAGTAAGAGGAGAAGACTCCACGTCATGTTGGGGAGCGATGTGCATGAGCGCCCTCGATGACCTACTGACATGACATAAGTGTTGACAGTAAGCCTTCCTGACATCAGACGGCACTACTGCTCTGGCATGGCAGCTGGGACGTAAATGACCTGCAACACTCTTGATTGGCCACGCTGGGCAGGAGCATCAGACACAGGTGATGGGGCCTGCTTAGTACTAGCCCGGTGAGGCCCCCTGCCATGAGAAGGCCTTGCAGCAGCGGCCTCAGCAGCTCTGGCAGCCTCAGCTTCCTGCTCAGCTTGAATCTCCAGCAACCCCAGCGGGGCTGGTCGATCTGATTTCACAGCATCTGGCGTGAACAGGCTGGCGGGTGCTAGAGCAGCTGACGCAGGCGGTGGAGCAAGCACAGCACCAGCAGAAGGAGAGGCTTCTGACTGGGGCTGTTGGGCAGGGCTGCCCTGCCCTGCAGATGGTACTGGACCTGGGCTACCAGGCTTGAACTGGTCAGGCTGAAGATGGGGTTGGTAGGGACGTCCTTGGCGCTGACTGGACACAGATTGGCTGGTGCTAGGCAGGTGATCTATGGCTGAGTCAATAGTGACAGCAGAAGCGGAAAGGCCAGGCGACACTGGGTGCGCTTGGGATTTAGGCGCTTGCTCAGCAGCCTCAGCTTCCGCTTTAAGAAGCTGAGCTTGCTGGCGCTGAGTTTGCAGCTGCTCTTGTAGCTGCTGAGCAGCTTCTGCTGCAGCTGCGGCCTGAAGGTGCCTCAGTTGAGCTTTGAGGTCTGCCAGACGGGCAAAGGCGTGGTGAAGGGTGAGATGAGGGGAGTTGGAAGCAGCACTGGTGCGAAGGAGAAGCATGCGCATCCTGGTGAACCAGTCCTCACATACCTGCACAGCATGACAATTGTTTTGCAAAATGCAGCTTCATCTCCAAGTAAACCCGGGAGAGAGCAAGTCAGTGTAGGCTTGCACCACACATTGTGCCCAACGCTGAGTACTCTATCTGTAGTAGTAGGCACTTTTTCACAGCATTGGTAAAACAGCTGAGTATCGGGGTACGTGGGATTGTGTGCCATTGCTTGGTCAACTTAAGGGTGATTCGAAGTGTCAACAAGCTTGCTATAGCTAGTCAAAGGAAGCTGATTTTGCTGTGCAACAGGGCTTACTGGGCAGCAGCAGCAATCATGTGTGGTTGTCAGTCACACAGAGGATGAGAGCATTGTTATTTGAGTACCAGTACGAGCACCGGCACGTTCAACCTCAATATGCAGTATTTCAAGTATCGGCACTGAGAATGGGTATGCTGCGACCTCAAGTCAAAAGCAAAACATCAGGGCCTGAGATAAACCCAAATAGCCAGAATGCTTGCAACTCTCATATGTGACCAACATCATGCATGCAATATGGCAGTCAGACTTTGCAAACACACAAACACATCTAACTGAATTGTAGCAACAAGGCAACCCATCGATATAATTCTGCGTACTGTCATTCACTCTATATGCACTGCACTACGCAGTGTCAGCAGACAAGCAAGGATCTCTTGTACCTTGCGATTGGACTTGTAGAACGCAATAGCTGCGCTTGCAAACGCCATTGGCCTCAAGCAGCTGCCAGCATATGCACTGTACATGTTCTTCTCAAGTGCATGCATCAGCTCCAGCAACATCCAGCTGGGTTCCAGCAGCGGTGCAGCACTGCTGCTGCGTGATGCTGGCACTGAGTACAGCTGAGGCAGAGGTGCTGCTGAGTCTGCCACTGCTTGAGATGGATCAGGCCCTGCAGAATTGAGTCTTGACAGCATGCCCTGGAGCAGCTGCTCCAATGCTGCAAAAGTCTGACTGGGATTGCCTAAGTGGGTCCTCATGCGGACAGCTGTACAATGCTTGGCGGCTTCTTGAACAGCATACCAGGCAGCAGCTCCAGAGGTCCTGCAAGAAAGGCTGCATGTAAGATGGCATATGCACTGTCAAGTCTGGACAGCATACCAACAAACACAGAACTTTCTCAATGCGTTGCTAACCAGCTTATGAGCTTTGATCTCTGTTTTGCCATGCTTGGGATGCTGCCTATGCCAACCTTGACACAGTGCATTTGTACAGAATTGTACAGCAAGGTGCCACATTACAGCGCCAAGATGTTTCCCAGGCTGGCATTCATTTGTGGATGGTGAACAGTCAGTCTTGACAATTCCATGCCCTTTGGCAGCAAAGCAACACAAGAAACGAGAGGGTGCCTACAAGGGAAAGGTCACTGAGGGACCCATTGTCTGACAGCTCTTCAGCATGCTCCACAGCCATTTGTCATTAGCTGCGCTGGCACTCAGTGAGCCTGGCTGAGACACAACCAGAGGAGCTGTCTGTCCCAGCCACTGCAGCAGCTCTGCCAGTTGCTCTGGCTGAAAGGCAAGCTGCTGAGGCCGCAGTGCATACAGCCGCCGCCATGGTAGCTCATGCTGGGCAGATGGCACTGCAGAGGACGCAATGGAGAATGAAGCAGGAGCTGCCAGGCCAAGGAGCAGCTGGATCGAAGCCTCGCTGACAAGCTCAGAGGGGTCGGTTAGATGATAGCATGCGACGTCTGTCACAGCCACCAGCTGATGCGGCTGAAAGCGTGAGCCTGCATGAAGGAGTTTTGAGAGCGCCTGGACTGCAGAGAGCCGAGTTTGGGGTTCAGGCGCTCTGCACAGCCGCATGAGTACCTCAAGGAACGCGTCTGGGCAAATCAGATCCAGGTGTTGCAAACCATCTGCCTGCCCTGGGTTTTGCTGACCTACTGCAGCTGGAGAAGAGGTTGAGGGGGACACTGTGGAGGGCTGAGCAGGCTTTGCAGGAGACAAGTACTGCATGGCGGCGTCTGCCACCCACTCTACAACCAGGCTGTGTATCCTTGTGTGTGGTGTGCTTCGGGCCAGCTTTGTCAGTAAAGTGGCCAGCTCATGGGTGCTTACGCTATGCGTGTTCTGCCATGAGTGGTGCAGAAGAGAGAGCAGCGCAATCCAGACATCTGAGTTGGCTTCCAGGGGTCCTGCAGCCACCCAGAAACAGACCTCACAGCCTTGTTGCTTGCCACAACGCGGCAAATTTGCACGACATAAGAATACAACGTCCTTCTGTGTACTGTCTGTCGAACAAGTTGTAGTCCTTTGTGGGAACCAGCTAGCTTGCTTTTACTAAGCACATTCAAGCCATAGGGGAGATGCCTTAGGTAGGTGCTAAAGCTTGGAGCACATTCAATAGTAAGCTATCTTTCCAATGGCTACAACACATCCATGTTTGCTTGTGGTTTCAAGTAGATCAGTATAGTTTGAATGTTGCAGGAATGTCGTAGGAAATGGAACTGTTTCTGGACTGATGATGACTTGAGTGGTGCTGCTGCGAAGACAGCATGATGTTACACTGACCTGCAGGTGCTGCAAGGTGCACCAGTTGCTTCCAAATCTCCGCACACACTTCACCATCTTGGTGAGCTGCTGCTGCCTGGTCCAAAGCTGCCACACCAGAGCTGACGTCTGCCAGCTGATCATGCAACTTATCAGCAGCCTTGCTTGCGCCTCCTACAGCATTGATATCATCATTGCTGCCATCATCACCAGCATCGCCACCACCAGCTTGACCAGTACTGCTACTAGTATCAACAGCAGCAGTGGTTGCATTGCTGACGGGGTTTCCAGTAGGTAAGTACTGGCTTGTCTGTAGGATATGCTGAACGACCTGCCGTGTGGCTGCTGCCTTTGTGGAGAAAGCAGTCAGGAGCAGGGCATGCAATGCCGCGTATGCCTCTGTCACCTGAGACTCTGAATGGCTCCTGCATGCGGTCCAATTAAGAATGTGAATCTGTGTTGTACATCTGCTCAAATTACATTAGCCTATGGGAGAGAGTGCATGAGTAGTACAACAATGCATGATGCTGCAGCACTCATCATTGCAATATGATGCCTGCCTTTGTGACAAGTATGTACACACAGAGGATGTTGCATGTCCCCAGTGCTCCATCATGACGCTGAGAACACCATGGTCTCACAGTAAAGAGCCACACACACTTATCCATGAATGCAACACATTGGGAATTCAATGCACCGCACCTGAGCTTCCCAACAGCAGAGTTGCAGTCCATCAACAGCTCAACTTGCTTTGGAGCAGCTTCACACTGCTGTTGCTGCATGGCATCCACCAGAGACTGAGCAAGCTTCAGCAAATGCAGCAGTGCTGTTGCCTGCACTGCTTCAGAGCTAGCTGCTGCCGCTACAAAGTCCAAAATGTGGGATGCCAAAGTTTGCATGGGAGGAGATGCTGACTGGACAGCATGCGATGACTGAGATGGTGTGTCAACCTGTACTAGCCCTGATGCCGCCTGTCCCTGCTGTGCAGAGCTAGACTTCATGCGCACTGACAGGGTGTTTTGCTGCAATGGTGTCATTGTCTGTGTGTGCTGACCCAGCATGAGGGCAGCTGTAATGGCATGCTGTATGTAGGTACAGAGCTGTTCGACCGCTGAGCTTGTCTGTGCTGATGGCCGCTTGGGTAATGCATAGAACTTATCATAGCCCTTGTGCATGCCTGAGATCCATTGTCCAAGCAATTCTGCAGGTCCAAACACCTTTTGGGCACACAAGCAACATCTGCTTGATCTGAAACACAATGACCGCCCTGACTGGAATAAAAACACAGATGTCCAGCAGACTAACATACACTGCAGCATGACATTGAAACATGTCAAGAATCAAAATGGTACAGTTCACAGCCCAGCTTGCATTTCTGAGCTCCAGTCAGGTCAGTATCAAACTCTTGACACAGAACATGTCCAATCATTGAGTGAACTGCAAAATCAAGCGGCAGTGTAGGCATATTTGCCATGTTACCTGGCAAGTGCACACCAACCTTGGAACCACATCCTGACACGATGGCCTCCATGCAACTACACAGCCGCATGAAACGCTTCAAGCCCTCTGTGCTGACCCCTGACTTTGCAGAAGTGACAGCTTGCAGATCTTGCAACAGCCTGGTCAGCAAAGCCTTGCCCAGAGCAGGATCATGCTGCCACCCTTGCTTGAGACTGTCCAGTGTCCGTGCCAGCAGAGGCCTGCACTTGTTAGAGCTGAGTAATGCAACAACCACAGACAGTACACTGCATTGAATCTGTCATGTGCTGTACAGCATAGCATCGCATGTCTAGTATAGCATGTTTGTACAGCACGTTTGTATGGTGTGTTTGTACAGCAAATTTGTACAGCATTCTGCGTCAAGCACTTCAGGATAAGAAAGCTATAATGCAAGCGGCAAAACAGGGTTTGGTGCATGAAACACATTCCTTGTGAGCAAAGGACTTGTTAAGGAGGAGGCAACAGCTGACCTGACAATGTTGTCCAGCCTTGGCTCCAACCACCATGCCACCAACAAGTCCACCAGGCCTCTGAACATGGTCCTTAATGATGGCAAGTGTCGAGCAGCCTGCAAATGACATGTCTGCACAACTGCTGCAAATCACACACAGTATGTGCGCGAAAGGAGCCTTTTGTCATCCGAAATGTGATTGTGTACAACTTCCATCAAGATAATTCGCTCACCAAGAAATAGCACCGGGAGGGACCTGCCAAAGCTGCTGGCAGCAGTAGTCAAGCAGAATGGCACGCCAAGCTTCACACTGCGCTTGCTTGTGCACTTGCTTGTGTTCAGCAATATGGAGCAGATGCAAGACTGCTGCTAATATTGTATTTGCCTTGCCAGCAGGGAGAACGTGCTGTGCACCAGTGGAAAGCCATTGGTGCATAGCATGCACTCGCTGGAATGACAAATGCTGTTTATAGCAGCAGTCTTGCATCTGCTGCATCCTGCAGATCACAAGCAAGCACAGTGTATAGCTTGGCATGCTGACCTGCTTGAGAACTGCTGCCAGCACCTGTTACAGGTTGCTGCTGGAAAGGAACACTGCCCTACACAGGAATGCCTGTCTGCACCCATGCACGAACCCTCAGTGAGCTCAGTATGCTCCAGACACTATGCTCTTCTACACAGGTAGATGCTAAAAATCTCTACATGCATTGAAACTTCAGATGGTTGGTACCTCACTGACCAAGCCCAACACAGGGGCAATCAGATGTACGGACGTGCCCTCCGATCTCAGCAGGCTGTGGCACAGTGTCAGCACGGCAAGAGCATGCTGATGCAGCACAGGCATTTCCACAGCTGCCAGGCCTTCTTTCAAGGCCACCAACACCCAGCATTGGACACTCATGTCCAGATGCGTCCACACCCCAATGCCTTGTCCAGAAAGGACCGGCATTGCCCATTCAAACAGCAGGTTTGGGCTTACCCCTGCAAGCAAACAAACATGCCAGTCACAGCTTGAATAAAGCAGAGACCCTGCATAGCGTCTGGCAGCGTCAACAAACAGATTGTCTGGAAATGAACAAGGAGCATCAGGAAGAGCACCCACCAGCTGGCCTGCCAGGTCTAGCAGCAAGCGCTCCTAGAAATCCCACCACTGGGGCTACTGTTTGCCGCATGTCAATTTGACTGTCTTGGAGAAGCTGCAAAACAGCTGGCCACAAGATAGGCAGCATGGCTTGGCCAGCTGCCTGTCCTTGAGGTGTCCTCAAAAGGCTATGCATGCTTCTGACACTAGCAGTGCGGCGAGCCTGCGACATATTGACAGAGATCAATAGGACTAAAAATGTGGTGAAGTGGTCTGAATGCAATGGCACATGTTACTGCATTTTGACGAGTACTCTTACAGGTGCTTCCTGACGCCTAGCTGCAGTGCGCATAAGCCTATCTAGCTGCTCTTGTACGCTTCTTGACATACTGACAATCGGCCTCTGTCTTGTGCTCAATCCAAACGCAGCAATCTTCTGCTGCCTGCAGCAACCAGCCGTTTGCTGCTGCTTCAAGCAACTGTCGCCAAAGTGGCTCTTAGCTCGGGACCATACCTGCCTCTCCTACTTCCGTTAGCCTCCCATTGTTCCAATATACTGCAACGGTCGAGAACGGTCGTTCCCGTGCATGTGTCTATCCTGCATGACGGTGGCTGAGCGCAGCATTGCTACGCTGCGCTGCTGACTCAGGAAGGACATCATGATCAAGTGGACGGTTCAGGCGACACGGAGGAGCGGGCGCTCCCTGTGCCCGGTGCACAATGGATCTCGTTCGCTTCTCAATGTGCAAGCTGAGCGTCCATCAGCGACGCTGCAATCATGCAATAATGTGCATGAAAGAGTTTGGTGAAGAATCAGGCAAGCAGACTCGTAATATTTTGATTCCTGAGAAAGACGAAGCATGGCATCGCAACACAAACCACAAGGTCTCGACGTTGACCGAGCAAGCGCAGGCGTATACTGTCAGCTTTGATATGCTGAGCATCTGCAGACCTTGCATACTCTCGACGCAGCTCAATTCTGTGTGGCGCAGATCTGGACCTTACGCTAGGCTGACTCTGAGGGCCGCTATTGACCAAAAGGCTATGACACATGTGCTCAGTTCGAAATCGCTGTTGGACGACCAGTCATTTGGTGGAGATTTGCTAAACCGTAGTGTAGGAGACCGTCGAGATGAGAGCTTTGTCAAGGCTTCTTTCGAAGGTTCCACTAGCCTGCTCGTTACTGGCAGAAGTGTTATGGCAAAACAAGCAACCTCCAGCAACGGTAGCAGCGGGCTGCCCACTGAGCTGTGTTGGTTGGCTCCTGAAGACTTACAGGAGTATGGCATTGAAGCTCAAACAGACAGTCAGACCACAGTCACAGGTGAGCAGACAGCTAGCTGATCACTGCAAGCTGACAGAAAAAGCCTTCCTGTAAGCTTTGGCAAACCGTACAAACCAAGCAAGCTGTGGCTATTGATGCAGATCAGGAAGCAGGAGCTCTGGTTCCATACCTGCTGGGACGCACAGCCAAAGAGACGTGGTCATTTGCCATAGATGCTTCTGCATATGGCAAGCAAGACCATCTCCATGATATTGCCAAGCGAAAAGGTGGATGCCAGCACCTGTGATTACCCAACAGTGTGCTGCATCAAGTCATTGAGACTGCCTAACTCTACGCTCAACAACACATTCATATGGATCCTGGGTGCTGATAGTGTCCTGACATGCAGGGTATGTTATGCAAGATTTGAGATCAATGGTTGCGCATCTCAGTGGCACAGACCTTGCTGTGGCTGGACATGCAATTGCATTGGCAGGGTGGCATCAGGTAGTTGCTTGATCAAGTGTGATAGTGTTTTTTCAAGGTAGCTGGATCTCCTGTTTGACTAGGCTGGCTAACTGCATACGCGGATTTTGTGGCACTTGGGCATAGTGTTTTACAAGGCAGCTGGAGTTTCAATTTGACAAGACTGACTGGCTGCATAGGCAAATGGATTTTGTGGCCGCTGTGGAGCCCCAACAGTTCCTATTGAAGCTGGCGCAAAGCGATGTTGCACCAATGACAAGAGGCACAGGCTTTACCCCAGAACAGATCCTGTGGTACGTCATTGCTCTTGATGCCTTTTCTTTTGTTGAAATGCTTGTCCACAGGCGTCACCGCAGAACAAATTCTGCGGCATGTCATTGCTCTTGATGCTTTTCTTGTGACAAAGTCTTCATGACATGCTGGAGACATGGTGAAGTGGACATAAAGCGACTGACTGCGTTCCCAGTGCACCTACAGTAAGCAATTAGATCTGTTGCAAGCCTCCACTCTCAGCATTCCTTCTGCTTGTGCCTCATACAAGTCTGTAACCAGCCTGCATCTCTACCTGCGTTGACTGCTTACCGTCCCTGCTGCCCGAAGCTTTGCTGACTGCATTCAGCATGTGCTGCTGCTACTGATTTTTGCTTTATCTGTAGACCGGATCATACAATTTTATACAAACTCTGTCAGTGAGATAGCAAATTCAAACTCTAGAAATTCACAGGCCATCATGCTAGTAGAATCTGTGGATGGGTCCAAAGTCTTACTGGGCCGAGCCAAGACCATCCGTCATGCCAGCATGCTGACGTGCCTCAGCGGCTTTGTGGAGCAAGTAGAGACGATTGAGGAAGCCTGCAGAAGGGAGGTTCAGGAGGAAGCAGGCATTGAAGTGGGGCCGGTGCACATCGCAGGCTCCCAGCCTTGGCCTATGGGTCAGCTTCCACAGCCAAACATGCCAAAATCAATGACCTGTCGATGCATGTACAGCCTGTGATGACATGCAAATCAGCAATTGTGACAGATGCGTGGTGCATGCTGACAGTCGTAGCTTGCATGTTTCACAGTTCTCTGCATGGACCAGCATCAGGTATGTTTGGCATCGGTCATGATTGCGGGGACAGTGTGAATGATTCGTTGTGTAGCGGGTGCTACAATTTGTGTTGAAGACCTGGCAACTTGACAGGTAAGCTGCACCCGCAGAACATGCATACATCAGCCCTGCATTTGTTTCCAAATCACACTGAGCAGATTCAGCGCTGGGTCAGCACCATGCCAAGGCATTCTGCTCAATCAATTGTGATTTGTAGTTCAACACTCAATGACAGAGACCATTTGCTTCAGGTCGGGGTGGTACATGTGAGCTCATGATTGGATGCATAGCCAAAGCAACAAGCGACACGCTTCATATGGATGAATCTGAAATGGATGATGTGAGGTGGGTCGGTCGAGACCAGCTCAAGAAGGCAGTGGAAGACAGCAAACGCAAGGACACTCCCTATCAAGGTCAATTCAAATGAACACATTCACTGCATGCTGGGCACTCTGTGAGCATGCTGCACTGTCATGGCTGCACATACAGAGTTTTGCCATTCAAGTTTGTGCAATAACTGCTGTTGGTCTACACTCATGCATGCGAATATTGCACTTATTTAGTTTAGTCGTGATTGGCCTAACTATAGTGTACAAGGCACACCCCGATGGTTGCGGGCGTAAGTATACATTCCTGCCAAGACTAAGGTTCTACCCCGTGAGGGCATCAGCTCTTGTGATACATGTTGCACTTGTACATGCATGTGTCAAGCCCGCGCTGCCTGGATGTGCGGTGCTATGTTGCCTGAGTACATCCTTCTGTCTGAGCTGTGTAGCAGGGTATATGTGCACTGATACTGCCCATTTCACTTTGTAGGAGGGGATTCAGAACCCAGTGAAGGCGTAGACTTCTGGATCCCTCCCCCCACAGCCATTGCACATCATCTTATCAAGTCATGGGCTGAGAGGCAGACAGCATGGTTCAGCAAGCTTTAAGCAGCTAGGCTGTGTAATTTGCTTGCATAGTGTCCTGATGAGTGACTGTGATCATAGGCTTTGACTTTCAGTGG
>JAABUO010005497.1_pt1 | contig 14713 bp, 24 predicted proteins | sample 5559291 | NCBI WGS metagenome assembly JAABUO01 (sample SAMN10711878, study PRJNA513372) | rock metagenome | isolation source: Antarctica rocks | place: Antarctica: Victoria Land, Finger Mt sud | reverse complement strand
CAGTGAGGTTGTCTTACAAGCCTGCAAGTCTTTTGTTTAACAATGATATTGCAGTGGTAATGATTGATTAACATTGCATTGGTAAAGCCCGGCTACTGTACTCAGTTGCCATCAAAGTCATAGTAATAAACAGCCATGCCAAGCTTAGCCGCCACTTCGACAACTGTGGTTATTTTCGACAAAATCATCTGGAAATCAGCAAAGGTACTGGGGAAACTAGACCCCAGAAGTTGTTGTGCCATAGCGCCGGGCCAACAGCATCTCCAGGACAGTCCAAGCGTGGTCATCAATCAGTGTTATCGTTTGTTGCTGTTGCCAGCTTGAGTGTGTTGATCCTGCGATGTTGGCATTGTTGCTGAACCAGACCTGCAAATGCTTCGCCTGGGTGGTTCCTGAGTAGCACCACTATTGAACCTACGCAGCAGAGCAGCCCCGAGGTTGCCCTTGTTTGGGGTCTGCTGCCCGCCTGCACCACAGCAACATAGATGCCAGTCAAATAGATGCCATTGAATACCTGACACAGCAGACCAGCAGCGTAGAGAAATAAGCATATTATGGTGAAAAGAGCCTTTTGTGCAGTCTGTATACTGCATGGCATGACAATGCACTTCTGCTGTGCCTGCTGAGCCTGTCTCTGCTGTGTCCCAGTGCAAGACTTGAGAAAACAGTACATCCTTTGGTTGTGTGCACATGATCTTACCCAGCATCTGTAAATAGGCTGGCAATCTGGTGTGCAGGAGAGCTGCCAAACTAAATGCAGTTCGGACAAAAAGAGGATGCTTAGTCAACATGATCCTAGGTTGGATTTCAGATGTATGTTCTGAAGGCTGCAGAGTCTGTTCAACTTCTTTCAAATCACTGACACAGTTACTCTGCAAGGCAAAAGACTCAGGTGGCTAGGTCATGTTTTCAGGATGCCTAATGATAGATTGCCTAGGAAGCTTTTGTTTGGTGAAGTCAAGGGGCTTCGCCCACCTGGCCGCCCTAGGTCTAGTTTCCTTGATGTTACGTCACGTGATTGTCAAAACTGTCGTATTAAAAGGCCTTATAGGGATGCACAAGACAGACTGCTCTGGAGAGACAAGACTTGTCCTGCACGTACCTCTCACCTGACTCAGCCAGATCTCAGGATCTTTAATCTCTGAGTCACACTAGGTAGTAGCCTTGTGAGCATGGCTGTGGTATGGCCCATGGGCATGGCCATGCTTGATGAAACACTTATCACCTCCATTCCCCTGTGCAATTGGTGCCAGGCACACATGTACAGCAAAGCTTGAATTGCCCAAATCCACCAAGGTCTCTTCCCCCTCCCAGGGAGGACTCTAGCTCATCATGAGCTGGAAAGCGTTTTGATTGTTATAATTAGTTACTCTGACAGCCTGTATTCTATTTGCTACATCCCCTCACATAGCAAGCACTGCTCACATTGGACAGAAACTGAACAGTTTGTTAATCACAAACTGTAGCAACGAAGCATAATGCTCTGCGACACCAAAAGCTGCACTGCAAGATTGAGGGCACTTGTCAAAGTGTTGACGCTGTTTTCCTTCAATGACATTCAACAAAGCAAAGTTGTTCACACAGACCAGAGTGGGCAGCGTTGCGTCCTGATGTTCAGCATGCATAATTGAGGCCAGAGCCCTCTGCACAGCACAAACACTCGAAGCCAAAATGTCTGATTCTTGTTGAGCAGCTGCATGCCTCCATCCAAAGGCACAATGCCTTAAAGGAAGCTTCTTGCCCAAGCGCCAAGTTCTCAACACTAATCATGCAGGTCATTGCATCCCAAAAGCGCAACTGATGTGCACCAGAAGTCACAACAACTGACACTGGTAATACTGAATCAGCCATGGCTGTATCCCAATAATTCAAGCTGGAATCAGCCACTGCCAGCTCACTCACAGGATCTCACCTCATCTTCCGCTTCACCAAAGCTGTCTCTATGAGAAAAAGAAGGGATCCATTCTTTTGACCCTTGGATGCCGTTTTGTTATGACATGCTCCTGCTTAGGCGCTGCATCTGTTGGAGGTCCAGCAAGTGAACATATTTTCAACTACGGCATTTTGACTCATCTTGTTTTGTGCTCTCCCTCCCTGAGCTGCATTTTTGCCTGTCGAGACCTGTTATGCTGGAGCGTCAATGAGTGTGACACTTCTGTGTATGCAGCATTGAAGTGACGGGTTGTACAGAAGGCTGCATGGTTTCGGAGCTGCAAAAGCTTTATTCAGGGCTTTGAGCCAGCCAGTGATCACCAGCCTGCCTCTTGTAATCCCCATTTCAGTGATAAAGCCTGACATATGGCACTTGCTGCCCCAACAACCAAGAATGTTTGTTGCTTTTGGTTGTGTTTGTGTTCGCTGACGCTCATGCTTTGGTTGCTCATGCTTTGGTTGCTCATGCTTTGGTTGCTCATGCTTTTGCTGCTGCTGATGAGTGATCTGCAGCATGTCTGTCACAGTCCAGTCTGACAGTGGATTGCCATTGGCTTTCTGGGTGGTGTATATGCTGCTGCAGAGGGTTTGTGCATCACTCAGGACTTAATTTTGAGTGATGAAGCATGTGCTGCTGCAGCAGCTGGTGCTGCTTATTTGGCACTTGCTGCGCTCGTTGGCATGTGCAGCTCAGCAATATCTTCTTCAGCCCACATGCTGCGCTGGTTATTGCAAGATGATGCTGCAGTGGATGTGATGATGCCGCAGGCAAACGCACAGCACTCCAGGCCTCACAGCAGATCACTCAAAAACGTGATGTACACCACTCTGCTTGTGAGCAACCAGCGCAGCGTGTGCAGTGAGACCGAAGCAGATGTAAGTGCCAAACAAGAGCGCTGAGCTGCATATGCCAACGAGGGCAGCAAGCACGATATGAGCAGCAGCAGCACAGACTACATCGCTCGCTCATGACCTGTGCAGTCTGTGCACAGCAACACCAGTCCATCACAATGGTGAGCGATGGCCTGAGCCGCAGGCAAGCACAAAGCACATTAGCCCGCACTCACAAAAGTGATGTACACCACTCAGCCTGTGCGCAACCAGCCCAGACAATCACACACCACTTCAGAGCAGCACCCAGTCCATGACTGTGTTGAGTGATGGCCTGAGCCGAAGGCAAACACATACCAGCTCAAGCCCTACTGCAGATCACTCAAAAAGACTTGGTTGCTCCGGAACCACAGTGCAACACCAATTAGCTACAGCGCTTAAATTTTATTTTGTTGAGTATTCACTGAGTATTGAGAAGGGAACGCCACACAAGAAGGTGTGGAAGAACAAGGCTGCGATGGAATCCAATTTCGCTGAACTCCCTGATCAAATTCTGACGTCGTGTTTTCGCTTGACATCCTTTGCCTCCAAGCTTCACTGCGAGCTCGTTTGCAAGAGCTGGAGGAGCGTCCTGCAACGCCCTGCCGACACCTGCTTTGCCTTGCTTCCGGGTGTGTGGGGTCGGGCCTTGGTATTGAAAGTCTCTGCGGCTGACGAGAAGCGAGCAAGGACACACGTTAAGAACCTTCACGGTGAAACAGCATTTACAGCTATACACATAGTAACGACTCCAGGTCCACTGTCGTCGCACGACGAGGCATGTCTGTCTTGGATTGCTCGCCGAGCGATGACCGTTAATATAGTGCACCTGAGAAGCGAATCAAGCTTGTCTGGGCACCTGTTGCCTCACCTTGCAACAGCTCTGGAAAGTGCACGCGCGCTGGCACCTGCTGGGTGGCAAATAGAGCTTGATGCAGGTGAGCTAGCACGGATCACTTCCAGTGGCTTTTTGCTTAGTGGCTGCTTCAGCAGTTTTGTTGTGTGTGTGTGTGTGTGTGTGTCAGGCAATCTTGTCTGATGTGCGCGTGTAGCTGTCATAGTGACATACATGGGCATATGCCTTGCAGGTTTCGATATCACACAGGCTCAACTGGGCTGCAAAAAGCTGGCAGGCTTGCTGACAGGATGGCAGACTGACACGGTTCAACAACTTGCTTGTCTGACACAATTAACCTATCTATCTTGCAAGGTTGGACCTGATCGCGGCTCATGGCAAGGTCTTTTGCAGCTGTCTCTTCTTCAGTCGCTTGAGCTACGAGAAGTTGTGACGCTTACAACCATGGTTACAACCTTTGTGCAATTGCAAAGGTTGGTTTTATTCGGTCACTATGAAGAGATTTGCAACCTTGAGAGCTGCACACAACTCACAGGGTTACATATTCATCTTCTTCCTGGCAACCAACCAAAAACCATCTTATTGCCAGCCAGCAATCATGTCATGCTGAAGACCCTGTCCATACGGGATCGCAGGTGCATGCATGATCATGACTTCTGTCTCAGAAATTTGTCATTGGCAACACGACTTGAAAAATGGAATCTTTGCTGTCGGTGGCTTCACAACATGGGGCAGGTCAGCTTGACTGTCTTGCCTTCATTGCGGCAGGCCTATCTGTCATACCTCTACTGTGCCATGCCTGTGACTCTGTTGTTCTCCACTGGCTTGCAAACACTGAGCTTGCAGGATTATTCTCTGCCTAGCCTACCTTTGTGGTTGTCTTGCATGACACAGCTTAGACACTTGACAATATGTCATGAAAAGCTTGATCATTTCCCAGAAAGCGTTTTACACCTTTCTCAGCTTTATACTTTGTCTTTGACTGGCTACAATCCTGCACAGCAATTTCTGCTGAGCCGCCGCATACTTTGCTTGGCAGATTGGCCAAACTTGACATCGTGCTATCTGGATACAAAGGCTGCAGGGTCACAGCTACTCTTGCAAGAGCTGCGCAACCTGCTGAGTGTACGCAACCCCACATGCGAATTCTATAGCACCTAGATGCATTGGGTAGCTTAAATTTGATGTGTCAGTCTAATGCAATCTGCGTCTGTCAACAATGAATATTGTAAAGATCTGGTGAGGTCGGAAGATACCATTCTGGGGTCCCACGTGCCACAGTAATCAACGCACATCTGCCTATACTGGCCCAAGAGCTATGTGATTGACATCATCATAGACTTTGTCGCATGTCAAGTACTGCAGTAGGTGATGAGACTTGTGCAGACGGATACAGTGAGGTTGTCTTACAAGCCTGCAAGTCTTTTGTTTAACAATGATATTGCAGTGGTAATGATTGATTAACATCACATTGGTAAAGCCCAGCTACTGTACTCAGTTGCCATCAAATTTCAAAGTACTTTAAAGTCAAAGTAACAAAAAGCCATGCCAAGCTTGGCTGACACTTTGCCAACTGTAGCTATTTTCGACAAGGTCATCTAGAAAGCAGCAAAAGTGCTAGGGAAGCTGGACCCCAGAAGTTGTGCCATAGCGCCGGGCCAACAGCATCTCCAGGACAGTCCAAGCGTGGTCATCAATCAGTGTTATCGTTTGTTGCTGTTGCCAGCTTGAGTGTGTTGATCCTGCGGTGTCGGCATTGTTGCTGAACCAGACCTGAAGATGCTTCGCCTGGGTGGTTCCTGAGTAGCACCACTGTTGAACCTGCGCAGCAGAGCAGCCCCAAGGTTGCCCTTGTTTGGGGTCTGCTGCCCGCCTGCACCACAGCAACACAGATGCCAGTCAAATAGATGCCATTGGATACCTGACACAGCAGACCAGCAACGCAAAGAAATAAGCATGATATGGTGAAAAGAGCCTTCTGCGCAGTCTGTATGCTGCATCACATGACAATGCACTTCTGCTGTGCCTGCTGAGCCTTTCTCAAGTCTTGCACCAGGACACACCTCTGCTGTGTCCTGGTGCAAGACTTGAGAAAACAGTAACTCCTTGGGTAGTGTGCCCATGACCTTGAATCCAGCATCTGTAAACAGGCTGGCAACCTGGTATGTAGGAGAGCCGCCAAAATAAATGCATTTTGACTGACCTGAAATGGGTGGTCCAAGATCGCTGGGTCTGCGAGTGAGGTTGCTGGGCTGCCTAGGAATGCCAGGTGACGCCTGATTGCTTGCCATAAGGTGTCCTCCTGAGACGCTTCCTTCTGAGGATCCAGTGAAAGATCTTCTGTGTTGTGGCGTCTGGGTATCACCAGTTTGCAGGATTGCAGACGCACCATGTTCCCTCAGCATAGCTGACAGGACCTCCCGTTGGGTGGCAGGCAGCAGCTCGCCCTCCCGATGCAGAGACTGCAGGGCTGCTACTAGATGCAGCTGCACTGTCTCGTTTTGGACCTGTAAAAGCAGCCTGTCTCAAGTTGCGGTATGGCTGCAATATGGCTATGTATGCTACGGGCAAAAGTCGTAGTACCAGTGAAAGTGAGCACATGCTTCTGTGTGCGGAATGAGCACTTGCAGAACAACAGACAGGCTGTCACGAGGCAGCCAGCTCCAGCTTGTCAATACAAGCTGCTTGCTGGCACTGCTCAGGCTCCAATCACTGACAGCACTTCTGCATCGGTCAAACAAGCTCAGCACACATGGCACTTGTTCAGGGTGTCCCAGCAGTGAGGGTGCTGGCTGTGGGCTTCCTCCTTCTGCATGCCAGACTCACATGGGTGAGGTTCCTGCCATCTCTAAACCCCTTTGCCTGTACACACTTTGAAAGCATCACAATTGCAAGGGATTGCAAGGTCACCTCACAGGTGTCAGCAGCTCTGAGAGCCACAAAGCAGGCATGTGCCAGATCCTGCAGCTGGGCAGGCACACTGGCGGGGCCTCGCCTGTGCACATAGGTCAGCACCATCAGCACCTTCTGCAGCAGAAACTCCATGGCAGGCTCGCCAAACTGGGCCACATGGATGGTCAGCGAGCGTAGAACCAACAACTGGACCTGCAAGGCAACATACCACTATCAAGGAACCTGCAGCTGTGTCTGCCACTTGGCACATGTACCATGAGCATAGCATGGACCGCAATTTTGCATGCTGCAGCAAGCCAGAGCCATGCAAAGGTACTCACCAGTGAGTCACACATGCTTGAAGATGTCCAGCTGCACTTAACATGCATTTGACAGCTGAAGATGTCCAGCTGCACTTAACATGCATTTGACAGCTGACCTGAGGCTGATTGTTGGTGACGAGGTCATCAAGGTGACTGTACAGCCTGCCAGCCAGTTCTGGGTTACCGCCATGCAGAGGCAGTAGCTGAGCCAGGCCCTCAATAGCTGCCGCTTGCACTGCACTGTCATTGTCCTCCGACAGGCTTTGCAGTACTGGCAGCACCTGGCGTACCACCTGCACAGATGCACATGCCTCGTGGTTACAGCCTCATCTATCATGGATCTCATGTCAAGGGTGGCAAATAAAGGCATGTATGATGTCCAGCACCACAAAGGGGGTGTTCAGTATGCTTATCACCAGGACAGGCAGGAACGCTACTGATGGTCAGTTGCTTGCAGCAGTGTTCAAGACTTGCAAGCCAGCGCTTGGTAGACATCGCAGGAGAGGTATCACCAATACCTCCGGGTGTGACCCACCTGATGTCGTGGTAGACACGGAGCAAGAGCACAGGCACAAGCCACTGCACAGCGGCGCACGTCTGGGTTGTGCTGCGGCTGCAGAGTCTTCAAGACACGCGCAACAGGCCCTTGCACCTCTTGGAAGGCTGCCGCAAAGTGCACAGCTGCAAGCACCTCCTACGCGCACAGCCTTGTGTGTGAGCAACATGCAAAAGATGCCCCACAGTGAATCGTGTCAGGACCTAGCAGGATGATCAGCAGCTTTTCATAACACACAGACTAAGCTTGCACAGCATGCCTGAGCACAGCAAAGCATCCAACTGACGAGCAGATTTCCTGACTACGACCATGTACATTTCATGGGTGCACTGGCTGGCTGCCTTTGTGTCACAGAGCAATGCATGCATCAACAAAGCTCTATCTCAACAGCTGACCTCTAAATGCTGCACGGCCCAGATGCTTTCAACAGCATCCTGGTCTCCTTTCTTGCTGCCTTGCATGAGGCTGAGTAGCAGGTCCTCCAAGATCTTGCCATCCGATTGGCCATACGGCAGCACACCAGACAGCAGAATGGGCAGCACGGTCACCCTGCCTACGCGTTCTGCTTCAGTACTGGTGCAACGCACTCATCAACCAACTGCATGGCAACAGACTGAACACACTTGACACTTAAACCTGAAGTGTTGAATTATGAAGTGGCGCCTGCATGCTCAATATTGTCAGCTTGTCTTGCCAGTGGCGCATTTATTACCTTATTTATTATTTACAGGTGCGTAAGCAATTGACAAACATGTGATGTTGAAGCATGTATGTTGCAGGTCACACAGCATTACCTTCATGACGTGCTCTGGTGTACGGTGCTCAGACTCGTCTGCATCTGGTATTGCAGCACTAGCAGCAAAGACAGGCTGAATGAGGCCTTTGGTCATTTCTGGGCCCAGACTGAGGCAGGTTGCCTTGACTGCTGCCGAGAACCGCCGCCTGCAAAAGCCATTCAAGCCAATTCACCTGTCATCGTCGTTGTGTATGACCAACAATACTGAAGCCGCAGGCAATGTGTGGAATTGAGCTCGGTACTTGAGTATGTAAGGGCCGGTGTACTGTTTTTTTCCCCATGAATCTTGCATATGTTACCACAGCTTCTCAGTGCGCATACATATAATGGTCACATAACATGCCTGCTGAGTACATCATGAATGAGTGCAAATGTGTACCTGACTGCTTCTGTTTCTGTCTGGGGCGCCACCATCCGCAAGGCCTTGATCAGCAGAGGAAGCGCTTGACTAGCCAAATACTCAACCACTGCCCATTCTGCATGATCTGCAGATGACAGCCATGCTGCAAAAGCAGCATCAGCTGCTGATGTGCTGGTACTGGCATAATGCCCAGCGCTTGGCAGGCTTGCATTGGGCTCCTGAACTTGCTGAGCACTGGCTTCACCCTGCTGTGCATCTGGAGCCATTTCCTCTGGGCTAGCTTGCGGTAAACTGGCTGCTTCTGCTGACTGTGCATCTGGGGGCAGGTGAGTGGGTGACTGCAGTGGGTGCTGTGTGACAGCCTGCACTGATGGATCAGCAGCAGGATTGGACGTGCCAGGGTATGGATGACCCTGTGCATCTTTCTGCTGCTGGGTCACAGTTGAGACACTCCCTGCTTGGGAACTGGCACTTGCAGATGGCAAGTGGGTCCTGCCGTTAGATGCAGCAATGACTTCCAGATTGCCTTGGGTGAGGGAAGAGGTTGTGCTGGCAGGAGCTGCCTGAGGGGCGCTGATGTCTTCATCATCATCTGCCATGCTTTGGGCAGTGGAGAGGCGGGTGGAGGTTTCTGGGGCTGAGCTGCGAGGAGAGTCTGGGATGAACATCTGCGTTGAGGCTGGGGCATTCGTGGCTAGTGACACTTCTTCATCTGCACGGGCATGCAATCCTTGACTGACACGCTCGGAACATGTATGATCCCCTATTGCTGGACTGTTGCATGATGGTCATCAGCCATCCTGCCATGACATGTTGTACTCAGAGGGTCATCTGTGCCAGTCAGGCTTAGTGGGTTATGACTCAGCAGCTCCCTGTAGACAAGGTTGGGCACAATAAAGGTGAATTTATTTGCTGCATACCTTCTGAATGAAGGGTATGCCCAATGTTCAGCACAGCAGCAGCTTCTCGCTTGATTGTGGCATGGAGAGCATCATGCGCCCCATCTGGGGTTGAGTCGTCTGGCAGATAAGGTTCCCCTGCCCAGGAAGGGCGAGCCTGCAGCGCTGTGTGGCGTAGGTGAGGCAACAGGCTAGTGTACAGCCGCAGCAGCACCTGCACCTGCATCAAACACAGGGCAATGTTGAGGTAACAGGCTAGTGGTCAGCGGCAGTATTGCTTGCACCTGCACCAACACCAGGACAACATGTGGTTGCAACACTGCACAGGACACTATGTGCAGCTTCAGCAAGACATGCATTCTGATATGGAGGCTTTTTGCAGACAGATGTGAGAGGCATGTGAGACTCGACACTCATAGGTGCCAACAAAAGCAGCTGCTGTCAGGTACAGTCTTGCAAGTACAGGCATGCTGCCAGCATCTAAATCTGTAGATACAGCAGCAGGCCATGTGGGTGTCTTGCAAGTACAGGCATGCAGGGTGATGTTGCCAGCATCTGGATCTGAAGTAGGTACAGCAGCAGGCCATGTGGATGTCAAGAAACAGCAACATGCCTGGCGCTGCTGATGGTCATTGACAGCCCTCAACTCAGCCTGTCCTTCCTGCAAAAGCTCTTCAGATGTGCCTGCCAAGAACGGACACCTGCAGACAGAGACAGAGCAATGTGTCGCGGTGACATCTCAACTGTCAGGATGTCAACTTGGTACATACAGGAAAATGCCAACTGTACTAAAGAATGAAGTACAGGGTCATGAGCTGAGTGGCATCTACCGCTCAATCAAAGCTCTGATCTCGCTGAGGACTGCAGGTAAGAGGGATGTATGCAGCAGCCTGATGTCTGCCATCCACTTCAGGACGCCAGGCAGCAAGTGCTCAAAGGACGCATCCACAACATCCTGAGATGGATCTTTGGCTAGCTGTAAAAGCAGATTTTGCACCTGCATGAACACACTCCACATAAGTCACCACTGCTGGACTGTTGTTGCACCTATGTCTGTACCTATCAGACTCCTGGCATTGCCTGATGTGCACCAGACAGCTCAGTCCCTCCATGTATTGTAACTTTGCATGCAAATTGCATACACACAAGGTAGAATTTGAGGCTGGCGCAGACAGATGCAAACCTATCAACTCCAGACAGGTGTGTAGTGATACTAAAAGCCTGGGGCGGGCATCTGCATTGTCAAAGCAGCAGATGCTTACTGCTTGAAATTTGTCCAGATCTGGCAGCAGCGGCAGCAGATGCGTGAGGCTATGCACCACTGCTCTGCGCACAATGGCATCAGCATCTGTAGCCATCTGCTGCAGAATAGACAGGATGAGAGATGGCCGCATCTCTGAAGCGACATATGGTGCCAATGCCCCACAGGCCTCAGCAACCAGAGCTCTGCGCTCAGCATGTCTGTGGTTCACCTGAAGAGAGGATAGTGTTGACTCAAGGACCTGAGAAAATGCTGAACTCCAGTAAAGGGGGCGCTGCTATCATCAGACAATGATGAATCAGACTGACACACACAGGTGGCTCACAGCAGCTTGGTATAGCTCAGAGCCAACTTGCCCCACCAGAATGCAAAGCACATGATGCATTGCTTGATTGAGTTCAAGCCCTATTTGACAGCCCTGCAGAACAGAGTCGGGCTGTTTGACCAGCTTGCTCATCGTCAATGTGCGTCAAGACTTGTGGCAAGGATGCAGATAGGCTGCAGAGATTTTGTCGTCAGTAAGGTACCTGTTCCCAACACTGTGGCAGAAGCTCTTCAGCGGTGCGGCTAGGACCAATACGGGCAGCCAGGTCTGCACAGCTGTCTGCAATCAAGCGCCTCTGAGCAGTGTTGGGCTTCTTGACCAGGTTGAACAAGGCATGAGTAAGCTTGTCCCTGGTTCCAGCATCTCTGTGCTCTTGGATGACTGCCAAGAAGACAGGCAGCACCTCTGCATAGCAAAGCAATCCACACACTGACGAGAGCTGGTCTGAGATGTAGGAAAAGATGATATCAGAATTTAAACCCGCAGGAAGCACAGCAGTAGCATCTTATTGCCAATGCTTAGCTTCGACCATAGGGTTAATATGGAATTTGCTATAGCTTCAGCAGTGAACAGGCATTTTCTGCATATGTGTGCCACATGACTTGATGGGATTTGACTGTCTCAGATGGGACCCTTGCGGGACAACATGCATGCAGGCAGCGCCTCTCACCATCACGTTTGTTGATCAACATGTTGGGGACAATCTTAGGCAGCTGTTCTGCTACCACCCTGAGCGCGGCCTCTGCTCCTAGCAGAGTAGGCCCTGCATTGTCCCCATTCTGTAGCATGCCCTCATCTGCTGCCTGCATATGTGTTATGTCAAGGATTTGACAATCAACAACATGACCATTATCAGCAGCTGCAGTGCTGTATGATTGCGCATGCCAGACAGGCAGTGCTGTCTACTGATATTCAGGATGAGGCAAGCAGAGTGTTTCCACAGCAGACGCACACCAGCTTCTGGAGGTCCAGAGCATGCTTGCCTCAATACCACAGTAGTGGCATCAAGAGTCTGCAACTTACCTCTGATGCTTGACCAGCTGGGCGTGTCTCAGCATCTGTTTGCACTTGATCAGCTTGCTGAGCTACCAGATCCAGCTGGCGCTGCAGGAACTCCATGTCTGCCCTCAGGCGGGCTTTCTCCTTGGTCATGATATCAAGAGCCTCCTGCAATACTGAAGCCAGCAGAGATCCGTACATATAGCCAATTCGAGCAGCTTCATTGTCTGACTGTATACAGTTTGCAATAGACACCCAACCTTGCGCTCCGAACCTTGAGCTTGTGAGAGTCTGAGTCAACGTCAGTCCTGGATTATTGTGTTTGCTGATGATCAGCTGGCAAGACTGTGAATCAGATGCACTCCACCAAGGTCACAATTGGAGGCATATGCAACATGAAAGAAACAGCAGCGCAACAAGGTAGAAGAGTAAGTGCACCTGCAGACTTGCAGATGTAGCATCAGCAGCTGCAGCTTGCTCGTTGGCCTGCTGCTGCTTTACCTCAGCCTCCTGCGACACATAGGCACAAAGTATGTTGGACTTGACCTGACTGGCAGCATGAGGCCTGAGTTGAGATAATGGGGAGCATGCGCAACTCTGTTGATGGCTGGGGCAAGGGAACTGGCAGTTGGCACATTGTAAACAAGCTATCTATTTGGCGCAGACAATGTAGGGAAAAAACGAAGTCAAAGATACATACCTGCCTAGCCTCTGCAGCTGCAACCTTTTCAGCGTGACCTTGAAGTAGATCTATCAGACTGGCAGCATGTTGTGGTAAGGCAGCAGGGATGTTGTTGCCACCTTCCTCTGACAGCGTTAGTGCTGTCAACTTGTAGCCTTGAGTCACCAGATAGGCTCTGACAGCAGCATTCAGCAGTACTACCTCACTGCACATCATGAAGAGTTTTGTAACTCTTTGCTTGGCACTGCGAAGTCAAAGCTTGCACTTACACAGAAACACGGCTCGCAGATTGTAACATTGGCTGCTGCGACAGTCATGATATACCTGTGAGAAAGACTTTCTGATTCAGCAGCAGTGGAGTTGTCTGTTGTTCCAAGCCTTGCAATGCTGCCATTGACTTCTGCTGGTGTCTGCACTTTCCCTGTTGCATCAAGACGGGCGGCCGAGGCAATTGACACAGCACTTGTTGTGCTGTTCTTGTAAGATGCCTGCAGGCATTTGGATTTGACTTGTGACTGGCATGCGTGCAGCTGTTGTTTTGTATATAGAATCCCAGGAATAGTATGAGAAGCAGCTTGTCCATGTACCTGAGTCTCAGCAAGATCCTCTTTAGCAACACGCAGCTCATACTCAAGCACGCCAAGACGCTCCTCACGCTTGCGTGCCAGTTGCTGAATATTGATTGCTGCAGAAAGCAACATACATCAATAAATCCATACATATAACTGGGAATCTACTGCCTGCATTGCGCTTCTCTGCAGGGTTGTGTAGACATGCTGTCGTACCATCGTTGGGGTCATACTTTGCAACAACTTCAGCAGGGAATTTAGCTTGATCACTGAAAAAGTGCTGCAAGGAGTCGACATCCTCCTCGTTGCCAGCTTCTTGAGCCTCTACCAGCAGCTCCAAAGCTGTCAACAAGTAGTTGTGCGCCAGCAGGTATTGCACCACCTGCACACAGCTTGCGCTCTGGTAAACAGGGGATACCGAGTAAGGATTGTCAGCCCAGTGTGTCAAACTCACTTGCTCCGGTTGAGCTGCTGGGACGCCTGAAGGATTGTCATGAGCAGCCTGTTGCGACATTGTGTTTAAGCCGGCATAAATGCCGAAAGCCGACAGAGTTCGACGCACGAGCAGCTGTGAGGGGCAGGAGAGATAAGTGTGCGCGCAAAGCGTCCAGCCTTCGAAGTCCTTTGGGGAATCAGTGGCGTTTCACGAGACAAACCATCCGTGAGTAGCACCCGCGGCAGCAGCAGCAGCAGCGCGTTGACTGTTCGATCAGGCGTAGTATTCAAAGTGAAAGACTACCCTGCCAATCAAAGGGCTCAGCCGTGGAAAAGCCCCGAGACAGGTCTTGGCGCGACGCATGATAGCTGTGTTGCGCTACAGCTGGTGCACACTGAGCAGCCCGGGTCTGAGCTCTTCATCCGAATGCATCTTTTTCTGAACGCCATTGGTCTTCGGTTAACCTCGTGGACCTAACTGCTGATCGCTGGACCAGATCAAAGCTTTTTACAGGCAGCGTGTCGGTCGTGATGAAGTAGCTGGCATAGCTTTGCTCAGACCATATCATTCACGAAGACCTGGCATCGCATAATGATAGAGTCCCATCCTCTTGAGCAACGCTGCTGACCTAACGTGACTGGCAAGGCTGGTCAGTGTATACCTGGAATGGGAGACCATGATGGCATGGATGACAGCAAGGTCCCTATCTGTGTGGAAATATGTCTGACACCCACCAGCACAGCAGGGCCTTCAGACGTCAAGCACGCAGTCGAACAGTATCTGAGCACAAAGTCACTTTGGTACCGTGAAGGACCAATCCCCTTACCTCCCAGAGAAGAGGCAGACCCTTACCTTGACGCTCATGTCAGCTCTTTGACAGTAACAGACATTGACAGGCATAGTGGCGTAGCTGGAGTCCCAGTTGGCAGCATGCTCCTGTTCTGGCAGGTGCAATT
>JAABUO010005495.1_pt1 | contig 14716 bp, 8 predicted proteins | sample 5559291 | NCBI WGS metagenome assembly JAABUO01 (sample SAMN10711878, study PRJNA513372) | rock metagenome | isolation source: Antarctica rocks | place: Antarctica: Victoria Land, Finger Mt sud | reverse complement strand
CGTAAGATAATATTGACGAAGTAAAATTACGAAACTCATAATTAAAAGCTCTTAACTATAATAATCGCTTTTAAGCAATGAAAACATTATTTAAAAGACAGTTTATATTTTATTAAGATTTAATCAGATTATAATAATCTAAGAGAATTTATGAAGCAGAAAGAGCTAAACTTTAAACAAGCTCGCTGAGCGCTAAAGTTAACTGCTTATAACTTTGAAATTTTTCATCGTTCGAGTAAACGAAACTCAGCGAATGAATCTTTTAAACGTTTAAATTATAAGAAGACATCGCTCTTTAATATTAAATTACTATTAACTTTGCAGAATAAGCTAGCGCTGTCGTAAAATGAAAAAACGCTGACGTAAAGCGAGCGAAACAAAGCAAATGAGCTAAATTTCGTATCTTAACTAGCAGAAATTCAGCTTAATGATATAAATAAATTAAAGTCGCTGTCGTAAAGAAAGCGAAAGATTTTAAATAATCTAGTCTTTGTATTTTAATTAATTAATATTTAAGTTTTCATATCGAGAAAGAAGACTAAAGATGTACTCGAAAGCCTTTATGAGAAATCGTAAAGATTAATGAAGTTCTTAATAAAGAAACTTCAGGCAAGAGACGATTAAGCGAATGAAGTTTGTGTTAAACTCGTTAAATCTTCTCATCGTTTACGTAAGCGAAATGAGATTTAAGCTCTAAACTTTAAGAATCTTATCAGTCGTGACGAACGTTTTTATATTCTCGATAATGTAATAATTAAAGAGAAACTTATTAACAAGAATCATAATGATTTCTTAACTGAACACTTTAAAATCAATAAGACTTTAAAACTTTTAAGAAGAAAGTATTATTAATTCGTTTACTCAGAATAAATAACTTCGTATGTTAAAATCTGTGACGTTTATTAGCGAATTAAAGTGCTTAAGCATAAATTATATGATGAGCTTAAATTCTTGTTTATATTTACGAAGTCATGAAAAGAAATTATCATGAACTTCGTTACGAGTTTATTATTAAGTAAGCGTCGTGAAGTTGTTTATAATTTAATATTCGTAATTATAAATCGATGTATTAAAATGATTAAATATATATTAATAACAATACGAATTAATGTCGCAGAGCTAACGAAAGTATTTTTTAAGAAAATCGTTTTACGCTTCGACATGTTAATTAACATAATGAGTAACAGAGATTCTGTCTTTACTAACGCGTTCTGATTAACTATATGTTATCATGCACGCATTAAACGACGATTAAACATCGCGTTTCATTCGTAAACGAATGACTTAATTGAGCGTTAAAATTAAACTTTAAAGCACTATTTACGTACTTTCGCGAACGCAGAATAAACGAATTAAGCTAATTTATTATTAATGATTAAATATGCTTATAATAATAATCGTCACGTTTTCATTAAAGTCTCATCGTTCTTTTTAATATACGATTATAATTCGAAAATACATTACGAGATTAAGAATAATTTCGCTAAAAGAGAAATATTATTCGCAAAAGATTAAGTTCAGTAACTTTAAGATTTAAGAAATCGACTAACGAAGCGTCTTATTAACGCTATCGCTTAGCAGACGAAGTATTATAATCGCAGTCATAAAGTTAAAACTTATGCTGTTAATGATTTAGTTATGCTCTTAACTAGAAATTTAAAACAAAAGAAGCTTAATAAGAAATTGTCGCATAAATTTATTAATTCGTTCAGAATAAAGAATAAAATTAAGACTTAAGCTTATCGATTAACGTTACTTAATACTTATCGTATTTATAATACTTTTCATGTTTCGTTATTAAAATTATATTAAAATAAAGTAAATGATTAAAAGACGAAAGTTCTTATGTAAGCTTTAAAGCTCATTAACGATGAGAAGTAATGAGAAATTAAAGAAATTGTGAATAAGAGTAAAAGTAAGAAGAAGCTATGATACAAGATGAAATGATTAGATTAAGATTATATATATGATTAATGATTACTTAAAGAAGAGCTCGAGCTTGCTTAAGAATTAAAAGAAAAATTCGATAATTAGCTAGCGTTACGCAAGCGACGACGAAGAAATAAGTAAGCGAGTATCGTAATAATAACGTTTAATTATTAACGACGTTAATTTGATATAACGATCGTTTACGCGTCGTTATCGACTATAGCATTTCGATTAAAAACCTTTTCATTTCGTTATATAAAGTATTAATAATAATAAGGCTGAACGCTTAACGCGCAGCGCTTAATCATAAAAATTTATTTATTTATTTATTTATCTATCTATTTACTATCGTACACACTGAGCTCAGATACTAAGACGACGACTTCGAGCTACTAGTAACGTTCGAAGACGTTAAGCTAAAGCTCGTTTATATTCTTTTCTTACTTCATCTTCTTAATCGTCGTTTTACTCATTACTTCTTTAACTTCATCGCGCTTAACTCGAAGTATTTTACACTTCGTTTACGTCTCATCGCGCTTTCGCTTCGCCTTCGTTAAACGCTTAATCAGTTAAGTAATCTCGCGCTAATCACGTTTAATCGCGGGCTAAACTTTATGTGCGATGTTAAAGATGTACTCGTTAACGCGACGTTATTTCTTCATGACTGTTATTAATCTCTTTCGTCTGTTTTTCACGCTAACGAAAATGACACGTTAATGTTAATCTGCGCGAGTAAATTTACGAATAACGCGTTTCGTCTCGTTTCGAAAACGTTTAATAAACTAAATAATTCTTAATAACTGTCGCAGCGTTAGCGAAATAAAACTTATCGTAATGTAACGATTTAAGCCGTAACGTTAAGCTCTGCACGACTTACAGACACTTAACTCGCGCACGTACTCGCGTTTATTAATATAAATTATACACGAAAGATCTTCACATTTTAAATAATTAAAAGATTAACTTTACACTTAAATTAATAAATGTATACATATTAATCGTAATCGTCATCTCGTTATTAGTTCGTGTAATCGCTAAGATCATATTATGTTTATTAATATTAGAAAACATACACATAAGCTTATACATCGTCTGCTTCTTGTCTTTAAGTATATACAAATTTATTTGTAGTACTTAAAAGCATATATTAATATACGTATCGTTTGCTCGCTGTCATTAAGTACATATAAAAAGTGTTTAATTAAAAGATGAAAAGAAAAAGAGAAAAAAAGAAAGAAAAAAAGAAACAATAACATTATATGTAATAAACATGCGTCATCGTAATAATAATGTTAAATAAACATCGAGTTCGCGTTATCGCAACGACAGCGCGCTAGTAAGCATCGTAATAATAATAACTAAAATCGCAGCTTCATAAAATTTCATGAAGAGATTATAAATTACAGTCGATTGCAAGATAATATTACATTTAAAAGACTCTTTTTCTTTTATTAACTTAAAGAGATTTAAAAGGTTTTTAATGAGCTTTAAAAAGCTGCGCTTAACAGACGCGATTAATAACTGTCTTTACTTTTAAAAAATGATACAGCTTCTTTATACTGAAGATTAATGCTTTAAAAGAAAAGGCAATTGTAATAATAGCATGCGCTAGCTTTACGACAGCGCTCACTAGAAGCAAGATCAGATGACTTATTAAATGATCTCGAGTCGCTTAATAAGTTAACGTCTTTTATGACGTATTAAGAATGATTTATTAAAGTTAAATAATGAAATGCTAGCGATGAAGTCATTAAGAATAATAAAATAAGCTGAAGCTCATTTTCTTAATGTTCTTTAGCGATTAATTTTACATATTAATATCATAATAACTGAGTATAATCATAGTAAATTTATTATGTCTCACGTCTTTTATATTTAAACGCGCTAGCGAATAGTTAACGAAGTTAATCTTATAATATATTAACATTATATAATTATTAATTTTATTATTAATAATTTTAATAACGCGATTCTTGTAATTAAATAAAAATATGTTTAAAATATGTTAAATTATAAGACGAGTTATAATTATGTAATAATCGTGAAGATTACGAGTTAAAGAAATATTATAATAAAAATAAACTTATAAAAGAATTAATTCGTAATGAAGAAGAAAAAAGCTTCATAAAGAATATATAAAAGTTTAAAGCTAAGTACGTTATATTTTCTTTAATTTAATAAAGTAAGTTCGCTATAAAAGCGAGACTTAACATTACGTTTACGTAATTACATGTTTAATTAAGCTAATGAATGACATGACATGATAATTATCTTTTTTTTAAATTTTTAATCTTTAAAATTAATGAGAATTAATTGCGCGAAATTAACTTTTCTCGTAATTTATGCGATCTCGTTTCTAACTTTTAAAAATAATTATAAAAAATAATTTCTTTCGTGATTTATCTTGTTTCGTATTTATTTAATTTTTAAAAAATATAAAGCTTAACGAAAATGATTACGAAAATTAACTTCTTTCGTAATTTATTTAATCTTGTATTTAATCTTTAATGATATAAAAATTAAATTCTTTTAAAAAATTAAAAAGTTAATGATTATTATAAGATTCGAACTTACGTTCAGTTAATGACTTTTATATTCGTCGTAATATTAAATTTTTAATATTAAATAATTTAATTATTAACTTAACTTACTCTTTTACTAAGCTAAACGATTTATATAATTTCTTTTTCTTTTAAGATATATATGTTAAGAATTTTTTTATCGCTTCTTATTCTTAAAGATTCACGAGCTTTAATTATAGCTACTTTTAAATCTTTATTACGAATAATAATTAACAAATAATTAATATTAACGAAGAAAGAATTTAAATTCTTTTATTATATTAATTTAAGAAGCGATAACGTTAAATAAATATATTATTACGTTTACGATCTTTCTTTAATCTTATATTTAAACGTGTTTTATAAATAATATAAATAATGCTCATTGTATTAATATTTTAAGTTTTTTAAAACGCTAACTTAATTAAGTTAGCGTTATAGAAATTATTATAAATATTATTAACATTTTCGTTTTATTACTTTAAATCTTTTTTATTTTTAATATTAAAACGCTAATTTTATTCTGTATATGCTTTAAGATTAATGTAAAAGTTAATAATTAGTATAATCGTTAAGTTAAATTCAAGTTAAGCTTTTAAACTTAACTTTACTCGACGAGTTTTATTAAGTTTAGAAATTTATAAAACTAACTTCGTTAAGTAAAATTAAGTCAAATCGAGTTTTAGTAGCAAACTTAAGTTACTAAGCATATAAAAACTTTTACATGTATAAAATAACTTATATTTTTAGCAAAAACGATTCGTTTTTTATAATTTTAACATCGTTTTAAAGCTTTTATTTAGCTTATTAAACTAAGCTATTTACATAAAAATAGTATCGAGCGCGCATAACGCGTATAACAAATGTAATCATGTTCAGTTTTAATGTTCATAAAATATGTGCTAGTAAATTAAGGTTTTAAGAATTTAAACTAAAGAATTTAAAGATTTAAAATCAGAGTTTAAACCTTAATTTACTAGTATATATTTTATAAACATTAAAACTGAACATGAATACATTTATTATACGCGTTATGCGCGCTTAATATTATTCTTATGTAAATAGCTTCATTTAATAAGCTAAACGAAAGCTTTAAAACGATGTTAAAATTATAAAAAACGAATCGCTTTTGCTAAAGATATGAATTATTATGTCGCTAATTATGTCGCTGAAAAGCTTTTTCTTATCTTATTTATTTAAAATTTTAATAACTCGTTAAGTTTCGAGCTCGAGTTAATCTTAAGTTTTAATTTAACTCGCTTAAGTCGTTTTCTAGTCTTAAACTCTGTTTACGAGTCGAGTTAAGTTAAATTTTTTAAAGTTTTATTAACTTAACGATCACGCTATTAATAGTAATGCTAATAATAAACGTAATTAAAATAAGTAATTTATTATTCTTTTTATTTTCTTTTCGTAACTAATTAAATTCTTAAGCTAATCTTAATTAATTAAATCTTAAAATCAGTTAAGACTTTCTTTATAAATATAACGTTAAGCATTATTTATATAGCGATTTAAGATGCTCTCTGCTACGCTATTCTCGCGAGTAAATAATCGTTTTTCGTTTTAACAAAATCTTTATTTATAATGTTTATAATATTTAAACTTAAAGTTCTTAATTTAAATATGTTTTATTAAGTTAAATTAAAGAAAAAACTTATTATATGTAATATATTCGAGATAAGAATAATAATTATAATCGTTACGTTAAGACGCATAATAAAATAAACGTTATCTTTTCTTACACTGAGATGAAGTCTTATATGTATAATGCGAAGAGATTTCTTCTCGATTTTAAAAAAGAATTAATATTTTATTAAAACTCGTAAAGAGAATTATTTTAATAACGAGAATGCTTTTATTACGCAGTTAACGTCTCAGATTAATGCGATTCTTCGCATTATTTAAGTTTAATTACGAAAATAAAAGATATCTTTAACTTAAAAAAGTCTTCTCGATAATCTTTTAACTGTCGTTAATTATCTTTACTTACGATATATAATAAAATATTTTAAACGTAACGCGTTATTAAGCGTATCTTTCTTTATTAATAATATTAAGAATTATTAATAACGAGACGTTTAATTCGAACGAGAAAGAAAAGTCTGCGAGTAACTTTTCTTAATCTTTTTCTGCGAAAAGAAACTGTTAAAAATGTTATATTAATAGTACACACTCGTATTTTAAACAAAATAAGAATTCTTTAACGATGAAACAGTTTTAAATAAAATAAAAATTATTTTATTAATGAGAATATTAATTGTTAATTAAGTAAACTTTTCTTGTAATTTATAAATTATTCTTAAAATAATAAAGATTTAAATGTTAAAATTAACGAGACTTATTTATTTAAAGTAAAGAACATCTTAACTGTTAAAATTTATAAGACTTGTTTATTTAAAGTAATAAATATCTTAATTATTAAAATTTACGAGACTTGTTTATTTAAAGTAACGAAAATTTTAATTATTAAAATTTACGAAACTTGTTTATTTAATGAGTTTCATTTTATGCTTTTTAATATACGTTTAACAAGAACAGATCGCTACGTCGTTTACAATAAGAATTTTTATATCGTTATTAAAGAATGAACTTATTTAAATATAACATTAAGTCTTTTTTACTATTAACTTTAACTAATTAAAATAATAATTATAATAATACAGAAAGATTAATTTAATAATGTTTAAGAAATTTAAGTTTACATAAGTAATAATTCTCTTTTTATTCTTAACTAAACTTAAAAGCTTATAAACTGTATTAATAGAAAAATAAGAAAGAAACGAGATTAAGAAGCAAAATGCTTAAATATAGCAATGTTTAAAGCAGTTAAAATAAATTAATACATTTAAAGAATTTTTATAAATTTCTTAAACACGCGTAGTAGCTTCTTCTTTTGTAGTTCATTTCAGGCTCGTAAACTCATACGATTCTTATTTAAACTTATTACGATAAATATTTAAAAATTATTTATTTAAAATGTTTAAAGCTTTTAATCTTTTCTTCGAAGACGCGATCTTTTATTTCTTTTAAGAAAAGATTCGTAACGAATTCGTTTATAATACTCGATTATTTTATCACGAGCATTATTCATTCATTATTTCTTAACTTAATTATTTTTATAAAGAGAAAATTCTTTTCATTAAATTAAATAGTAAGACTTGTTTCGTCGTTTTTCATAATTAAGAATTTTTTTCATTTTTTATTTCTCTTCGCTCTTTATAAGAATTATTTTCAAAAGTGAAATAATAATCTTATTTTTAAAATAAGACTTTATTAATAAAACGTGTAACATAAAATGAATACGTTATTTAAATAAAAATCGTAAATAATACGATTAAGACTTTACAAGATTTAAAATCTTAAATGATTCAGTATATTTATAAAATAACTTCTTTTTAAGTTAAGCATTTCGTAAGTTTTTCGTGAAGAATATAATATAATTTTTTACTCTGAAGTTTTTGAACTAAATATGTTTATTATAAATTATTATTTACTATTTTTAAGTTTTACGTAAACGTATTAATATGAGATCGCGTTGTTTTTATAAAATATGAATTTTTTCTTTAATTACGAAAATATTAAAAAAGTTCTTATTATTTTATTAAAAATTAAAATTAAGTTAATACTTAAAAGTAATCTTAAAAGAATTAAGACTTTCAGTCGCATGAGTAACGAAGTTATAAACAAATTAAGTAAGTTTTAATAAACTTTTTTAATTATTTTATTTAAAATTCTAATAGCATCGTAAAAATCATTTTAGAATTTAATTTAAACGCTTAATTTAATTATTAATTAAGGAAGGGAATACGATATTTAATTTACATTTAATTCGTAAATGATAATACATAAAGAATTAATAATTATTAATAAAGAGACTTTTTTAATTTAACATAATGTTACGAGCATTTTTATAAATTAAGAATATTTATTTAAATAAAGCATTAATTAAATTCTTCGCCGTTTATACAATGTTAATAAATATGTAAATCGTTATTTTAATTATACGATAAATCATTATTAAAATAAAGTTAAAGAAAGCTTTTTAATATTTAATAAAAGAAAGCTTTATAATAAAATTTATAAAGATTTTCGCTTACGAGCGAAGTAATATAAACAGTAATGTTAACTCGTTATTAAACTAATCGCGTCGAGTTAATACATCGAGCTCGAGTTAAGTTTTTAACTCGTTAAGACTCGAGTCGAGTCACGATTTTAAGATCGAGTATTTAAGTCGAGTTATAATGTTAAGATTAAATATTTAAGTTAAATTATAATGTTAATATCGAGTATTTAAGTTCAGTTATAATGTTAATATCGAGTATTAACTCGAATTCTTAACTCGATTCGCTAAGACATGAAGCGATATAATATTTAACTTGTTACATAATAATGTAAAAGAATAATGTAAGAAAATAATATAATTAATTAATTAAATAATTAATTTAAAATCTTAATGATCTCATGATTTTCTTCGTCTTTCTTCGTCTTCTTCTTCTTTTTCTTCTTTTCTTTCTTTTCTTCTTTCTTCTTTTTCTCTTTTTTCTTTTTCTCTTTTTTCTTCTTTTCTTTCTTTTTATATTCATTCTTAATTATCTTCGCATTATTCTTCATTTTATTATACTTTATCTTAATTTCATCATCATTAACTTTAATTTAATTCGTTAATTCGTTTTCAGTTAAAGCTAATAAATTAAATATTTTAAGCTTTTAAGTCTTCGAGTTCTTCATGATGCAAGATACGTTACTGAATGATTTTAATTATTAATATCATGTATTTAAACATAATATTATTAAATTTATCTTAATTCGTGATAGTTTAATATATTAGTTACGTTTTTTACATTAAACATAGTAAGTACATACTTTAACAGTAAAAGTAAACTTAAATACTATTTTCATAGCTATAACTTTAATATCTGTCTGCTTCGCAGTCTTCTTTTTTCTTATCTTCTTTATTAAATCGATCTTAAAGCATTAAGCTATCATATTATTAGCTTTTAAAACACATATGCATTACTTAAATACATTATCATGTAAATTCTTCTTTACTTAATCATTCGTGATCATATCTCGTATATTATTCTTTATATTCATTCGTTTCGCTTTTAATGCATTTTAATAAACGCTAATAATTCTCAGCTTAATGAGTTATTTATAAAAAATTACTCGATTAATGTTTTATTTAATATAAAGAATTTTCTAATCTTTGTTTCATTTTATAACACGATTTTTATTAATAATTAACTGCGACTTAATTAATAAATTAAACATTCTGCGATTTTAATTAATCTTAATAATAATACATATAAATAATGCATAATAATCTTCTTACATGATGATAATGTTAAAATGCTTTTTCTTTCTTAATAATGAATTTAATCATAATGAATAAATGTAATAGTTAAATATAAAGCGTAAATATTATTAAAGTTAAAATAAATATAAAATGTAAATAAAGTTAAAGTTAATACTGAATGTTAAAATTTGTTTATTATTTTAAAGCTGTAAACATTACATTCATAATTTTAGTATTATAATTTACATAATCATTATCTTAATATATATCGCATTAATTATCTTAGTTATCTTTATTACTTTACATCGTATTAATTATTTCAGTTTATATCGCATTAATTATCTCAATTATTTTATCTTACATCGCATTAATCATTTTAGTTTACATTATATTTAAGTTTTTAAATCGTATCTCATTAAGAAATTACTTTAATTTACATTATAACTCGTATTAAGTAAACAAATAATGCATTTAAATAATACATCTTTTATTACGCATTATTAATAAACTTAATGTAATGCGAAAGTTAAACGAAAACGTATCGCGTAATGATTTAAGAAAATTAACTCGTAATAATAAACTTTTATTAAATTAAGTTAAGAAAAAGTTAAAGAAAGATAATAAGATCGTGTCGAAAAGTAAGATTAATAAAATTAAAAAAATAATGTAAATGAATTATGTATTAAGTAATTAACAGTTAATTTATTACGATAAATAAAGATAAAGAAAAAATAAAAACGAGAAATCGTCGCTCTTTAAGAGATTCGTCGCTATCAGAAAGATGCGAATTTATTAATATTTAAGCTCTGTTTCGAAAGAGTAATACGCGAAATTTTATTAAATTAAATTAATACGAATTAATTTAATTCGAGAATAAGCGATGAGAATTATAAAATTCAGGCTTTAACTCTGCTTATTCTTCAGAAAATCATAGAAGCGTTTTTATGTAAATTTCTTGTCAGTAAATGTATTATTCATTTACATTATTCTTAATATTATATAACACTTACTAATATAATACTTTATGAATGTAAACAGTAATCTTCTTATAATATACGTAAAGCGTGTTACAATTTAGTAAAGAAATATGATATTAATAAAAATATTAATATATAATCTTAAAATTTAATAAGATGATAATTAGAAATTTAATAAACGCGATGTGTTACTTAAATTAAAATGATTAATAATGAGAATATTTAGTAAGTAATTAAGTTATTTAGTATCGTAATACATTTAATCATTTATATTATCTTGTTACATTATCTCGTAAGTATGTTATCTTATTATATATTTTAATAACGTAAAAGTAACTTTAAATGTAATAATATTAAACATTTAAACTGTAATAAAACGTAAAACATTCTGTAAATTTGCTTTAAAAAAATCATTAAATTTATTAATCGCATCTTTATCTTCTTTACGATAAACATCTTACGCTTTAATAATAATCTTCTTAAAATTTAAATTAATACGATTATAATACTTAAAAAGCATTATTTGTTTAATTAATTCTAAAGTTCTTTATAATTAATCTTAACGATAAACTCTTCTCGTAAGACTGAATGTTCGTTTAATATTTATAAAGAATATTAAACATGAAAGAATATTTTTAATTATTTAAGTTAATCTTAAAAAGTTCGAGACGTTATTTCTTTAATACTTTCATGTTAAAGATTTTTTAATAATAGCGTTAATATAAAAATATTAATTATCTTTATTAATAAATAAAGAACGACGTTAACTTCTTTAAAAAAAGTTTGTATAATTATTACAACAGACTATAACATTATTAATAAATGATTAATTACATTATTATATTACATTATTTAATTAACATTACTAGCTACTTACGTTTCGAGTTTTAAACTTATAATTTTCTTTTTATAATAACGACGAAAATAATTCTTAAACTTCTTTTTATACTTATCGTAATAAAAATAAATTTTTTTATTAAAATCATGTTTATCGTTCTCGTTTACATCTTAATCTTAATATAATTTTAACTTTAAGTAAAATTTAAAATCATAGCGAGATTATATATTAATTCATCTTTATTTTTCGTCTTAAAATAATATTTTATAAGCTTTATAAAAGCTAGTTCGCAAGCTTAAAGAACAAGTGCTTGCGAAGTACATACATTATTGCGTATAATTATCTTAATAGCATTAAGATGATTAAAAAGAGCATTAAACATTCGAAATTTTAAATATATATTAACATTAGTGATTTTAAACATAATTAAAGTTAGCTCGTAAAAAGAATTTAACATATTATTAATAAGTAATATTAATGATCATTTGTTCTTCTTTAATTAAACAGCTTAAATCTTTGTATTTGTTAAAAACTTCTTAATTTATATATTAATCGTGTTACGTAATTAATATACATCTTAAAGCATTAAATAAATAAAGTTTCAGCGAATACGAATGTCTTGTATTAATTTTCGAAATCTTATTATAAATTCGACTTAAAGCTTTAAAAAGCGAAGCTTTCGTTAAGAAAAACTGTTAATAGTAATAATAAGAGCGCGAATCTGTTTTACTGTTTAATAAATGTATTATCTTTTTGCATTATTAATTTAATAAATATCTTCTTAATAATAATGTAAAAATTATAACTTTTAATTATATTCTCGACTTAATTTATTTTTAATGACATAGTAAAATCGTCGTTTAAAGTCTTTAATTTAATTACTTTTATAAACTCTTAAGTTACTAGATTAATAATATGAGTTAAATAAGAAATCGAGTTTTGTACTTTATTTCATGAAATGTCGCGTTAATTAAGCGATTTTTTAAGTTTCTTCTTTAAAGTGTTATTATTACTTACGTTATTAATAATAATATTAAAAAGCTTATTCTTAATATCGTATATATTTAAAATCTTAAATAACTTTTATATTAAATGATGATTAATATATTTAACTTAAAAAAACGTAAATTTAATAAAATGTTTACGATATTAAAATATAGCATTCATTTAATATATTAATACTTTTAAATAAGCGACTTTATAAGAACTAAATTATACATTTAATGTAATAAAAACACGTCGTAACTTTTTTAAATCTTGCTTTATCTTTTTACAAATCTTATCGTAAATTAAGAAAATTATGTTTATTATAATAATTTAATGCGATGTACGAAAGTAATCTCTGAACGAAGCATTTATAATAATTAAAAATGTTCGATTTTAATGATTTAAAAAGATTAATTCAGTGTAACAAAGATTTAACATAATATCTTTTCTTAATTCTGTTAATTAAATTAAGATAATAAATTAATACGACTTTTCTTTTATAAAAATATTAACTTTACATTATTTATTTACATTATTATATTAAATTTACACGACTGAAAGCTATCTCGAGCTGCGAAAAACAATTGAATCGCTTTCGTTCTTTGTAAACATTTATCTTAAAATGCTTAATTATATTAAATATATTAAATTCATTAATAAATGTAATATAATTTAAAATCTTATAATAAATCTTGCATGAAATCTTAAAATATTCTTTTAATATTAAGATTGTTAAGAAGTGCGATGACAGACTCGTTTTTAGTAGCTTTTTGTAAACTAGCGTCAGAAGTAAGATCGCTAGCCGCGACTCAGTCATATATTATAATATATAAGTAAAGCAGTCTGTGAATTTTCTTTACGATTAATAAAGATTTCATTATATGTAATACTGTTCGCTTTATTCTTTTAATAAAGATCTTTTAAATAAAATTATTTTAAATGTGAAATTATTTATTTACTTTAATCTTTTTAGTTTAAAGTAAATTTATTATCTTTCTTTAAATCTTATTAATAACACTTTTATTAATAAACGTTTATAATTATTATTATTAAAATTAATTATTAATATTAAAATTAATCATTAATATTAAAATTAATTATTAATATTAAAATTTCACTTAATATATTAATTATTCTTTTTTAATGTTAAAAGAAAAGTATTACGATAAATTTTATTTATCGCTTCTTAAAGAATTCGTTTTTTATTAATAAAAATTTAACTAATATTTCGTGAATCTTAACTTGCGAATTAATTAAAATGAAGATTACTAAAAGTAAACAGATGAATAATAATAAAATTAAATTCTTTCTTAAATAAAGATTTTAATGATTCGTATATTTTATTAAAATTAAACATTTTGTAATATATATTATTAATAACGTAACAGAATAATATAAATAATAAAAAGATGATATAAAAGAATAAGAAAACAGTTTTAATTATTACTATAAGTCTTTTAATAATAATGACGTAATAGATTTAAAACTAGTAAATTTTAACATATAACGATATTTTTAATTACTTAACGAATTAAGTTAAGAATTTAAATTATAATTTAACTCGAGATTAATATTAAGTCGAGTTACGATGTTAAAATTAAATATTCGAGTCGAGTTATAATGTTAATATCGAGTATTTAAGTTAAGTTATAATGTTAATATTAAGTATTTAAGTCGAGTTAAAATGTTAATATTAAAACTTAACTTAACGATTAGTTTAATAAGCGTAAACTCGTAAAATATTAACATTATTAAAAAGAGATTAATAAATCTCAACTTTAAGTTCGAGAAAGTAAAGATTAATAAAGACGTGTTCGAGTTTAATGACGATCTTTTCGTTAGTATTAATACTAATTTTTAAAAAGTAATAAGTTTTATAAACTCACTTTAATTACTTCGCATGTTAATTATTTATATACACAGCGTTAAAGTCTTTTTTATTAATTCTTCTTTAAAACTAATATTTATTAACTATACGTAAATTATAACAGAAGCTGTTAAAACGTAATAAATAATGCTTGTTTTAAAAAGCTAAACGCAGTATAAAAAGCTAATTTACTTATTAAGTTCTTTATTTATAATGATTTATAGATTACATGAAGTTACGTTAAAATAATAACTGTGA
>JAABUO010005493.1_pt1 | contig 14717 bp, 9 predicted proteins | sample 5559291 | NCBI WGS metagenome assembly JAABUO01 (sample SAMN10711878, study PRJNA513372) | rock metagenome | isolation source: Antarctica rocks | place: Antarctica: Victoria Land, Finger Mt sud | reverse complement strand
ACCAACCCTCCCAACAGAGTAAAAAGGTAAGGCGACGCGTTAAGTGGTGGCATGGGCGTTCTGTAAGGGCACAATTTGCTTCGGATCTCCACAGTTGCCTCGCAAAAGCCTGTTCGGACGTCTCGCCCCATAGGCTACGCAAAGGAGTATACTTGATAGAGATAAGCGCTAAGCTTTCCATAATTTCTCGTTCATGGCCACAATTCACGTCAATCACATTGAACCGAGTCTGGAAGGACCAAATCTTCATTTAATTCTGAATCCGATGTCCTGGATCTCCACCCAAGAGTCCTCTGTAACCACGATCTAAGAGGACGTTTTCACCTCTTCACCTCTTCTGTTAACCTAATTACATCTCGCTGCTGCGTGCAAAGGTGACACAGTCCTGCCTAGCCATAACAGGCGACGCTGGCAACCATACGATAAAGCCCAGCCTGACTCTCTTTCAGAAAGAAAGAAAACGAATGCGTGCATGCCCGAACATAAATTGGTGCTTTTCCGCCGCTACCGCCACCGACGCAAATGGGGAATTTTTGAAAAGTGAACGAGAGTGCTAGAACCCATGCAAACACAAATATCACCGCCCCGTAGTCCATGAAAACTGATGTTCCGAAATTTATCCGCCAAAATTGAGAAACGCCGTGTACAATTTTTGTGAATGTGAAGTGCTCACCAAATTTTCCGAACCCTAGAAAAAAAAGTCTATCGAAATATGCTTAGCTGAGACAAAGATTGTGTCGTAATCTTTGGGGAAGTAAAGACAAGAATGTGAAGTCGCCAGGTCCAAGTGTAGATCTATAACGTGCGACGCCTTCGTTCAGCTGGGATTGGTGAATCAAACTGAGCCAACTTATGAAGCGGTGAACGTTGAGTGCGGCCATTCTGAGCGATTACACTATCGGCAATTCAAAATATCTAAGTACTGAGAGACAGAGATTGTGCGTAGGCCAAGGAGAACAGCCGAGGGGACGTTGTTATCCGAGTAAAGTGGCGAACCGGAGGAATCGAAGACTGTGTGCGTCCAAATAAACTGAATACTCTGACCAAAATAAAGAAGACGTCTGGACGGGACCGCATGCTATTTCAATGTTATCCTGCAACGGGCTGAGAGCCGTACCCAGGAGCCATGGAGTAGCGATCTTGGTGAGGTGTACAGTAGCCGCAGTCGCAGTGCATGCTATGAGGATTCCAAGGACTTGGATTATAGTGTTGAGGAAATGTGGAATGGTATGCTTGTTGAGCAATCTGTGACGGCAGAATCTGCGATGGCAGAGGTACCGTCCTCGCGGGATAAGCCTGCGGTCCATGGCCATATCCGATGCCACTGAGCCTACCATACCATTCTGGCGTATTTGGACCAGTCTCCGGTGCAGATGGAGGTGAGTGATCAGTCTTTGAGCGCAAAGGTGGCCACTGATCGTAGCGAGGCGTGCTCCATTGTGAAGGCAGATGATCATTGGCACCGGCACTGAATGTCTGCTCATTGTAAGAGGGTTGGTAAACTGAAGCAGCCGAATAACGTTTGTTCGTGGAACGTTGCCTCCGTACGGTTGTCTCCACGGGGGAAAGCTTGAGTGACTCTAGCGACTTCTCGATAGTCTTCCTATTCTGGTAACCTCCCCACTGTTCTTGCCACAACATGAAGCCTTGAGGATCGTTGGGGTTGACATGCATATCCCATTTGATGGCCAAGAGCCACTCGATCTCAAGTACGTTTAGCTCGGCAACGGGTATGTTACTGACCTCAGACCAAGAACGATTTTGGAAGGTGTTGTCGTCCAAAAACTTTGAGCCAAGTAAAAGCGATGTAGTCAGCATGCGATAGACCTGTCCACTTCCTGTAATGTACCTGCCGCTGGCTGATAACATAGTCATGCGTGTAGCCAAATAGTAGAGTCCGAGGAGAATTGTTGTACGTGGTAAACGGGTCGATGAAAGAATCTGGGAAACGTATTTACGAAACGCAGGGGGGACCGCAGTCTTTGGATTAACACTTCGAGCGATGTCAATATCTGCAAGGCAGATTCGGGAATCATAGAGGTCATACATTCCCTGCGCCGTCTCGGCCACGAAGTCGGCCATCTGATCCATCTCATAGTCTAGGTAAGCTGCAACACCACCGATTGCCTTTTCTTCCTTGGGCTGTGCCGCAGGTTGGTTTTGCTTGGAACGCAGAGCCTGGTAATCTTCCGAAGGGTCTGAAACTCGGATTGATGGTAGCAAAGGAGCACTTATGGGCCCATAGGGATTTGTGGAAGTTTGAGGAGGAGCAGAGTAATTGGAAACCGTCTGACGATCATGTACTCTGGAGTAAAAAGGCCGTGACAAAGGCGCCATAGTAAACTGAGGGTACTGCTTGGCATACTCGTGTCCAGGCGCTCCGCCTTGAGCCTTAGCGTTGTTTATACCACAATGCATCGCTGAATACTGCGTAGCGCCAGTATTCTCGGGGTACGTTCCGTAACGATCTGGCGGAGTCAAGGGCGTCGGATGAGAGAACGTACTTGAGTAGAAGGAAGGCATGATCAGGAGTTGTCTTGGAGGAGACGTTCTGTGCGTAGGGGTATAGAGCCCCAAGGAGCGACAAGTCTAAGACTATGACAGCGTCAGCACCCTCGGTTGGTGTGTCCGCTCGTTAATGCTGCTCACGATGATCGTAGCCTTTTCGAATCCCAGGTTTTAGAGCCCAGAGGAGCTCGACAAGCGAGACTCCCGCGAGAAGCTCGGAAGAGTCAAAGGGGCGGTCAGAGCGTCATCAATGGAAAGGTGTTAACTTTTCGATTGTGTTTTGGTACCCAGTTGTGCTAGTGGAGAGTCGTATCAAAAGAAATGGTCGTTACGCTGAAGGAACAGGATCGCTAAAACAAACAGGTACCCGAAGAAAAGGAAAGGCTAGGTATGACGCGACGTCTTCCTATCGTGAATGCGGATAAGTGCAGGTGGGCGGTTGTGTTGAGGGTTCGCGAGAGCTGGGTAAATTGGTTTGTTAAAAATGTGTAGACCAGCTGGACTCTGGCGGTGTGTTGGGGTGACGATGTCGTACACCAAGGGATCACAAGTCTTAGTCAAAAGCTCAGTCAACCTGGTGTCGATTCGAGGATATTTGTGTTGTCGATTGTAGGAAGAAAGGTTCGCAAAGCCCAAATCAGAGGGGATCTATGCTTGATAGGCCATGGATCGGTAGTGACGCAGAGAAGTTTTTCGTCGTTGATTCTGGAGGTGGCGAATAACACCAGTGGAGTGGGCAACAAGCAGCAAGTTGTGAAGCGTACTGCCCAGCGGAAGCACGATGCCGCAAAATGTTGCTTTGTCTTTCAAACGGTCGGTAGATGGTGACCCGATAGAAGTTGACAATGCTGACCGATCGTGGTTGGTGTCACAAACGTGTGGTAGTACAACCAACCGAGGGTGCAGAAAATATGTCGTAAGTTAAACCACAAAGGTCCCTTCTAATGGTGACCGGAAGGTGTCGTGGAAGGTCTTGTCTGGTGTTGAAAGTAGAGACTTGACGATCCAGCGGTCACTAAAGTGCTACCCTGGCTCCGAGTCCTTGGGGCGCTGACGAGGGTGAAACGGTTTATTGCGGGAAATTACTGCAATTTCTCCATCTGCCCCGACTATCCGCTGTGGCGGTAGACCGTGTGAGTACCTAACGAAAAAGGCGGGCGAGTGAAAAGTGACGTGGAAGGTACGTAATATGTCGAGAGGAGGTAGATGATGGGGGTGGTAGATGTTTGAAGATTGTAAGAGGAGGGATGATGGCTAGGAGGAGGAGGAAGAGAAGGAGGGCAAGGAGACGAAGAGGAATTTGATGTTTGATGACGAAAGGGTCTGTGGTTTCGATCAAGGAGGAAGTTTAAGGGCACTTTTAGGCTACATTATTATTATTATTATTTTTACCAGTAAAACCTCGCTAGAATATAACGATATTCGATATAACGATATCCTCTTTATAACGATATATATTTCAAGATCAACAGGGATTATTTTGATATAACGATATCCTCCCGATAACGATGTAGATTTTGTGAAAAACCTCATCGTTATAGCGAGGTTTTTCTGTACTCTACTATTGTTTTTTAACCCGAATCTGTTCACCTCAACTAGATGAGCCGAGGGTCCTCTATCCCTACTACGTCGGCAAATGGAAACTCAGCCCTACCGTCGCATTCATCTAGAACCAAATGATCATTCCCATATTACGCGGCCGTTCTAAGGGCTCTTAGCTAAACGCCAGCCCTAAAAAGGACTTCTCTTAGCTATAAGTGGTTAAATTGATCAGGCTTCCGGTTTGATCAATTTCTAGGTGAATGCGAGTAGAGAAACGCAACATCGATTTATGTATCAAAGCGAAGGCGGTGCAGCTCCTGCACACACACTGGAGGCCTGATGCAGTAGCTGAGAAGGCCTATTGCTATCTACTTATAGCGTACGCTTCCAGATATAAAGTATCCCTTCGAACCCTTACCGCTTACGCCCTGGCCGCCCCCCGCAAGCTCTGCTGTGCAGCTATAGAGGGTCTTCTTCGATACTAACTAGAGAACCCGTGAGTATACTAAGACGAGCTTAGAGCGTTTCTTGAAGAGGAGTGGAATACATTTGTAGATCGGAGAACTATCGGCAATATGCTTAAGAGAGAGGGAATCAGTTGGAAGCAAAGCGAGTGTATTGGACCTTAGAGCCAGCAACCGCGACTTCACCGTAGAGCAGCTAGTGTTTCTTGACGAGTCGCTCCTTAAGCTACAGACTGCTAAGAGGCCCGTCTTGGAGGCATAGCGTCAGAAATATCGGATTTGCCACTGTATAGACGATTAGCAGCTTCAAAATCAACGAAAGTGAAGTATATACTGAAATTTGGGGGGTGCAGTAATAAGTTGGGGGAATTCGCGCGCAGACCATGCCAAGCATTCACATTGAGTTTTTCCACGCCAAATAGCCGACGTCGGTGGTAGGGTTAACAACGAAAAAAGAGACAACCTCAAGATGACCTCTGTAATTACCAGTCTATCGCCCAAAATGGGCCTTTCAAAGTAAGCCACAACACTGCTTCCTCCCTCCCTGCATCATAAATTCTGACTTGCCTCATAGGAAAGCTCTCCTTTTAGGCGCAGGCTTCGTCACTAAGCCAACCGTGCAAATCCTGTCAGATTCCGATTTCGAAGTCATAGTCGGTACGATAACCTGTTCTAAACGTCGTTTGATATCTATACTAAGCTTATATTGTAGCCTGCAGAACCATTGAGAGCGCAAAGAAGCTGGTTTCTGGCATCAAGAATGCCCGACCGATCTTCCTCGACGTTGATAACTCTGCTGCTCTTGACGAGCAGGTTGAAAAGGTTGATATTGTTATCTCTCTAATCCCATACACATACCACATCGCCGTCATCAAATCAGCTATCCGTAAGAAGAAGAACGTCGTCACAACCAGTTACATCTCGCCCGCCATGCTAGAGCTAGACCAACAATGCAAGAATGCAGGAATCACAGTCCTGAATGAAGTTGGTTTAGGTAAATCTACTCTTTAATTTTCTTTGTGTCTCTGACAAATCAACTAATTTTTCTTTAGATCCGGGTATTGACCATTTATGTAGGAGTTTTCACGAAACTTGAATCAAGAATATCATACTAATTCCTTCAGATGCAATCAAGACCATCGAAGATGTCCACAAAGCAGGAGGAAAGATCGCATCATTTTTATCATATTGTGGAGGTCTTCCAGCACCAGAGAATTCTGGGAATCCCTTAGGATATAAGTTCTCTTGGTCACCTCGTGGTGTCTTACTTGCCTTAAGAAATCCTGCAAGCTTTTACGAAGGTGGTAAGATCGTTCACGTGAACGGTCCGGACCTAATGGCTATTGCTAAGCCATACCACATATATCCAGGTTTTGCTTTCGTAGCATATCCAAACAGAGACTCGACATTGTATAGGGAGCGCTACGATATCCCAGAGGCGCAAACTATCATCAGGGGTACTCTAAGATACGCAGGCTTTCCAGATTTCGTCAAGGTTCTTGTCGATATAGGATTCCTCAGCGATGAGAAACAGAACTTTTTGGAGAAACCGGTCGCCTGGAAGGAGATCACACAGGAGATCGTTGGCGCTTCATCTTCAAGCGAAGAAGATCTTACCCGGGCTATCACCTCCAAAACCACCTTCAAAGATCCCGAGCAAAAGAGCCAGCTCTTGGCGAGCCTCAAATGGCTTGGACTTTTTTCGTCAGAGGAGATAATCCCAAGAGGTAACCCCCTCGATACCCTTTGCGCGACTTTGGAGAAGAAGATGCAATTTGGCGAGGGCGAACGCGATCTCGTCATGCTGCAACATAGATTTGAGGTCCAAATGAAGGATGGGACCAGGCAGACCAGACTTTCAACTCTCTGCGAGTACGGTAATCCCAGCGGATACTCAGCAATGGCTAAGCTTGTGGGCGTCACATGCGCGTGCGCCGTCAAAAAGATTTTGGATGGGTCCATTTCTGAGAAAGGTGTTCTTGCACCGATGAGCAGCAAGATCAATGATCCTCTGGTGGACGAGCTTAAGAAGTATGGTATTTCCTTGGTCGAAGAGATTATCACATAGAGTATCAATGGGATCTGGATTTCAATTTGGAGACGAACCAATTCGAAATGTACTGTATCCATCATCACATCAAAGCCAATTTCGAAGGAGAGCTATCCGTCCGGTATAGTTGAGATATATAGGAAGACATTGCCCGTGAGAACCACACTTGATTGAGAGACTGCAGGATAGGATGAATAAGACAGACTTTTTGTCTTTTTAATCCTTTGTATCCTTACTACTGCTTACAACATTCATCAGGAGGTCTGAACCAATTTGCGGTTATTTCTCTTCAATTCTTAGATAGTCACCTTTACCCATAGTCTCAACACACACTTAGTAGCTCGCCCAGCTTCGACATCGAACGCTTCTTCAAGTTGAGTGTAGTATTCCCCAGAGTGTTGTTGACGGAAATTGCCTTGCTTCTTGAGTTGAGGTGCCATGAGGCATGTAAATATACAAGGAACAATCTTGGAGATAAAGCCTTTAACAAAAATGATAGGCTATGCCCAAAGCCCCAGCTTAATTTATCCTGTCGCCTGGCACGAGGGTGTTCCGATAAGCGAAGACATAGAACACCCATGCCAGCGGATGGGATACCCCATAGCAGGATCCTACAAGCTGAGCGAAGCGCTGACTTGTGGGAAACAGCAATTATCAACCAAGCCGTCTTGGTAACATATGAAGCTGAAGTGGAGGGAAGGCGGAGCTGAAGGTAACGAGGTTCTTCGAAAGGGCCGAAATTAGTCTAACCGAAGGCGGTGGCTCAGTAGCGGCATTTGGTGAGGTACAGATTCCGTTTAAACAATAGTCTGTTTCTTTCCTTCTCTACCTCCTCCGTACGTGGATGACAGTAGGGAGAGTGATTAAGATGGAAACAATAAACAGTATCATCGTACCTAATGATATCAGTGTCTGAGACTCCAACTCCTTGAGACCGGAGATAAATCAACGGTTACTATTGCCTTTGTTGAACTGTACGTTATTCACAGGGGCGCCTGTCGAGGGAGGAGGACCTACTTTTCGGAAGTTTACCAACTATTACCTGACATCTACCTAACGAGGACTGAGGAAGAGTGTCCACAGAATTGAACGGGATAATAAATGGATGCCTACAGAAAAGACACAAAACCACTACACCATTGTACCAGCGCCGGTAGGAATCGAACCCAATATTGGTAAAGTACTCACGACAACACCTACGGCATACCTAGCAAGGCAAGCATATTAGGTAAGTACCCAATAGGCAGCTACCAAAGGGATGTCAAACAAAGAACCGGATGGATTATTTTTCAACGTGCTTCAGGATTATGAGTAACCTGCACTCGGTAACTATTGTACGTGTTCACTCCAGGTTCCGGGGTCAACGCTTACTTCAATTCACTACATGCAACACATGTCCCGAGATTGACCAGGTATCATAAACCCAACGCCCACTTGAATGAAAAACCTCTACAGTATTTGTGCACCGTCACAGACAGCAAAGTCTTACTCCTGGTGTTGCCCGCGATGCCTGCCCATGACTCAGGAGTTGTAGCTGATCCGTAATATGGCCCGCGCCCCGTCTTCATCCTCTCCACCCCAGCTTTGCTTCCACTTCATCTCCTCTACTTTCATTTCTTCGAATGCTTGGCGGTTCTCGTCCGATAAAGCATCAATAATATCCTGCGGCACCTCTGTCAATCCACCTGGTCCAAGGTCCATTGCCAGTCCGTCCGGTCCAGGGATGCCCAAGCCGGAATATGGAGGGCTAACATAGTAATTATCTATTATGGCAAAATTACGAGTGAAAACAGGTGCAACATCTGGAAATATCGATTTCAACACCGGCAGATCGATTACTTCTTCCTGCGATTCGTACGATAGAGGTATCGCCGATGCTGGTCCCGTTGGTAGCTGTTCCCATCGACCGTGGGTTGGCTGCATGATCTTCGGGTGTTGCATTACGTTGGTATGAGGATCATAAGCACCTTCGAGATTCTGTCCGCGCATTTCAGCGAGTTTAGAATTGAAAGAGCTATTCTAGTCAGCAAAGAAGGATTAAGGGGTCAGAACCTTAGCCAACCTAGCTGCTTGTGCATGTTCAAACATCCAATTATCTCCCGTAACCACGACCTTTTTCTTCTTGCCATCTACCACCTTGCCGCCGGGTAATGGTACGCTTGGTGCTCCTGAGTGATAAACACTGCTTGCCCCATGCCATGCCACGTAGCGGTTCTTGTCGTAAGTGTCACCACTGCCGGGTGCGCTATCATCAGGAACGGCCAATTCTTCTTCGACGTCGCCGCGGGCTCTAGCCTCTGCTACTTGGTAGTCATCCGTGATTTTTTTGCCGCCGATGATGATTTGAGCTCCGAATTCTCGGAAAACAGAACGTGCGGTAACGACTCCAATAGCGCGACCTTTATACGAATGCGGGATTAGACTGCGCTCTATCAAGTCACGCTTTGCCTCATCGCCAAGAATGATCTTGTAGAGTGATCGGTGCTTCTGAAAGAACAAATAGCTGTCCCGGAACCCGATGCATCTTGCAGGCTCAGTTGACAGCATGTACAGCCGATCACCCTTGCCACTGATAGTAAACACTCGTACTCGATATTCCCGATCTCCTTGTAGACGTCCCATTTTGTCGACTTTGGTCTCCCCCTCGGCATCTTCGGGTAATTCTACTTCATCGTCCTTAACATTGGCCATGTTGCCTTCCTTGTCCAAAGGCACCTGCGTGACGTGCGATGGCCCCCCTCTTGGCTTTCCCCATCTCCCAACACCTGATCCACGCGCACCGCCGCGCCATCCACCCCTCTTCCGTGGCGTGCCAGCATCTGAGGCTGCATCTCGTGAATCGTTTTCCTCCCACCCAGTCCGATGCAGACGATTTTTGGCAGGTCTTCCAGCGCGCCTTTTCTGTGGTATTGAGGATCTTCCCCTCGCTGGGGTAGAAGGTCTGGATGCTCCCTCTGAATCGTTGCCGGACCCATCCTCCTCGTCTTCATCGACAGCCTGTTCCTCTGCTTGCTCTTCGCCATCATTTTCTTGAGGAGTCGCTGCACCGTTCTGGAGGCCATCAGCCATCTCCCCGTCAGAGTTGTTAGCTATCTGAGGGGTTAGCGTTCCTGCGACGAGATTAGCTATGAAGTACAATTCGTAAAGCACCTAACTACACTCGCAGGATAGGAAGTGGAAAGGCCATACTAATTGGCACGGCAGCTGCAGCTTGCGCTGCAGCTCTTGACCTTCTCGCCATGCCTTCTCACAGACAGAATGTTTCAACAGTACTGTAACAGACAAGCAATGATTCCATCAGATTAGTTGATACCTTAATCCATGGATAAAATACCGACTTTGGGTTGTCTATGTACCGAACAGCATAGATTACCTTACCTTACCTTACCTTACCACGCCTGCCCACCTTCCACAATTCCTGTCACAGTAAAGGACTCCACTCCATGAGGTACCTTACAGCTTATAGTAACAGTAACAATTGTACACTGTGTGGAGTGATAGTGGTAGTGTTACAGGTTCAGCTACTTCCTTAACACTTCCTATTATTTAGCGTGCCCAGTACGAGTACCACACACAGATTGACCGGTTGAGAGGAACCTAGGACTCTCCCTCCACTGAGTTCAGCCGCAAAGGACAAGCCACGCAAGGCAACCTAAACATTGCAGGAAATTGACCTTATTCAACCATTCTTCTGACGAAGTAGATACATACGCTAATAAGGTAGGTAAGGTACGTTACCTAGTAGGTATCTACGTAGTAGGATCTAAGCGCAGCCCTGTGAGACGCCCAACTCAAAAGCTTCATACCTTACCTTGTAGGTAGCGGTGGTAGTACCTTTGTACTTTGACTGTCTAACTACTCATCAAGCAAGAAGCACAATCGAGGTGGTGGTAGTACTACGTAGTAGTTTGAGAGGTATGACATTGATACCGACCATCGCCGTCTTCCCCCGCAGTAATACCTAAGTATCTTACCTTTACTCCGCCATTAACTTCCTACAGTACCAACCCCAGCTTCAGGGATAACGCCTGCGATCATGTCCACACCGCTGCATCACCAACAGCACGATGGCATCAATCCTCATACTGCTGCAGACCTACTGAGGCAAGCAATGCTCCAGAGGTGAGCTACCTAATTTCCTTTGCGCACTGTCTCCCCTCTAGAACTAGCGGGCTCTCCCTCAAACAGGTTTCTCTTGTTGCCGTCGGCCAGCTCAGCTTGCGCATCAAGAGTAAACATGAGTTAGCCAGCGTAGCTCATCAGCCGCGGCTACAAACGGTATGGACATGGCATAGGCCCATGTTCGACTCTCATCCGTCGCCCAGTATCGACGAGACTGATCAGCTCGTACTCGGCGGCGCGGGCGTTCATCTGTCCAATACCAAACGTGGACAGAAGGACTACACTCGCTTCCAGAACTTAAGCTCTCGGCCCGGCGAATTCCTTCTAGATTTTCACTTGCAGAAGTTAACCTCGTAGCCGAGGGCCTTTCCCGTCGTTTACAAAATCTCACTTCAAAACACCAATTGCAAATTAACTATATCGCCGTGCGAGAGCCCTTTTCACTATCCTGACCTTCTGACTTCCAAACCCCACTTTATTTTAAGTCTTGATTATACTATTTTTCTTCGGAGAGTAGGGAGACCTTTTCTTTACGGCTGTCCAAAGAATCAACACGATCTGGGCGCCTTCTTTTCGGTCGCATACAATTTTTTGGACATCACACAGAGAATGATGGTGGCTAATGGGAAGCACGAATCCAGCCGGTCAGACGATGACGGCCACGATCAGATTGGGTCCACGAGCACAACACCATCAGGTGTCGCCACACCTCGTCCCGACCCTGCAGACAAACGTCTACCTGGCATAATACATAGCTATTTTGGACAGGTTCGTGTAAGATCTTCTACAAGTAGCAGTCCAAGAGATTTGTCGCCGCTTGCCGCTCCCACACCAGACATGAAAATCCTAAGTTACACACCGAAAGAATCTCACAAGGATGCTTCCAGTACCTTACCTACAGCACCAAGCTCGCCGAGTCCGCAGTGGGGTAAGGCAGATAGCCTTGCTTCTCCACTAATTCCACTCGACGCTCCGCAGCAGCGTGTTTCTCCTAACCGTGTCACTATCGCACCCTACCCGACACCACCCATATCATCGCCCTCGTCAATACACAAGGAGGGTGAATGGGCTTCTGATATCGGGGGTACTTCTCGTGAATATGAGGGTTCCAGTATCAGCCGTCCGAGTCTAGGAAGGCATGCATCTGGAAATGATGTCATAACTCTGAGAACACGCCGCCATACTGGTGGCTTGAACCCCCTTTCTAATATCATGACAAATTCTTCTGTACATGCTGCGCACATATCGAACCCCACATCTCCTTCTTCAGCAGCACCCAGCATACCTTCCAAGGACCCTCATACAGTCTCTGCACATTCTTCTTTGATTTCTTATCTTGAGCAGGCAAAGCTGACTCCTGGCGTGGCGGCTCCGCCGCGTATTAAGAACACACCTCCACTCACGCCAAGGGCGTTATCCAACGATGGGGTAGATAGTGCTGCAAAGGCGCTTCCAACTTCAAATCCAGGTATCGGGGATGGGACGCGTTCTGAAAGACCAGACACAAATGGCTCGAAGACCCAGTCAAAAGCGAGTCCCTCACCACCTGTGGGTCCACCCAAAGGCAAACTTTCAGTTAGAATTTCAGGAGCGAGGGGATTGAGACCAAGCTACGATCCCTATGTAGTGTGCGTATTTGAGTGGAATGAGTCCATCGCGAGCGAAAAACAGACAAGTTCGAACATGGAACGGGATGATTCACAAGGAAGAGATGAGATCTTGGGGGGGGTGCCGATCAAGCACTCTGGCAGTGATATGGGCAGATCTATAGCAATTCCAATGAAGAGCCGACAAAGCAGTACAACCAGCTTATCTGATCAGAAAAAATTCAAAACAGGAAGACAAGTGACTGATCCGAATTGGGACCATGAGGCAATCTTGTATGAGTACCAATTGTTCCGTCTCATGGCCTGTAGCTGACCTTCTCAAGTGATGTGCTTGGAGGGCATTCTGATATAGACCTCTACGTCTATGATCGAGCTGACCAAGAAGCCTTTTTAGGCCACGTCAAAGTTTCTCCCAATGTAACCGATGAAGGCTCAAGGCTTGAAGAGTGGTACAAATTAGAAGCACGAGATCCCGAGACAGATCACGTATCAGGTGAAATTCACCTAGAATGTTTATATCAAAAAACAGACAAGAAGCACTACGGGCCCGAAGACTTCCAAATTCTAAAGCTGATTGGAAAAGGTTCCTACGCGCACCCTTTCTCTGAATGTTGCTCAGCTAATTCATGTTTCACAGGAACATTTGGCCAGGTGTACCTGGTTCGGAAGAAGGATACTCAACGGGTTTACGCAATGAAGGTCCTATCGAAGAAGGTAATTGTGCAGAAGAAAGAAATAGCCCACACTTTGGGTGAACGCAACATCCTTGTTCGAACCGCTATGGCTGATTCTCCTTTCATCGTTGGCCTTAAATTTTCGTTCCAAACAGCGACGGATCTTTATTTGGTCACAGGCTATATGTCAGGCGGCGAACTGTTCTGGCATCTCCAAAAAGCCGGCAGGTTCAACGAAGCACGTGCAAAATTCTACATTGCTGAGCTTATCCTTGCTCTGCAGCACCTCCATTCGTACGATATCGTTTATCGAGATCTCAAACCTGAAAACATTCTTTTAGACGCTAATGGCCACATTGCCCTCTGCGACTTTGGTCTCTCCAAAGCCAATCTCACCAAGGATGACACTACGAATACGTTCTGTGGGACCACAGAGTATTTGGCCCCTGAAGTTCTTCTTGATGAACAAGGCTATACTACTATGGTAGATTTCTGGTCTCTGGGCGTTCTAGTGTTCGAGATGTGCTGCGGATGGAGTCCGTTCTACGCCGATGATACGCAACAGATGTACAAAAACATTGCGTTTGGCAAGGTTCGTTTTCCACGTGATGCCTTGAGCATAGAAGGGAGGAACTTTGTGAAAGGGCTACTGAATCGTAACCCTAAACACCGGCTGGGTGCCATCAATGACGCGGAAGACCTCAAAGCCCACCCTTTCTTTGCTGACATGGACTGGGACGCTTTGATGAACAAAATGGTTGTCCCTCCATTCAAACCTAAGCTCAAATCTGTGCTTGATACTTCGAATTTCGATCCTGAATTTACGAACGCTCTGCAAAACTCCTCTTCACTCAATGCTCGTGCAGCGGCCTTAGCTTCCGGAAACATGCCGGCTTCTACACCCCTTTCACCTGGAGTGCAGGCGAACTTCAAAGGTTTTACCTTTGTCGATGAGAGCACCATGGACGAGCAGTTTAAAGGTAATGATCTGGAGAAGATGGAAGAAGACGACGAGGAGGATTGGGAACAGCCCTTAGAACGCAAAGAAAGCAGGGAGAACCGTATGAGCGGCATCATCAAAACCAGTGATGGGGAGGAGGGTATTTTCAACAACAGCCACTTCGATATATGATACCCCCAAACCAACGTCGATAATGATACATCTATTTGTACGTCGAACCTGAGCGACGAAGTGTCGTGCTTGCACATACTCATCTCCCAGCCATTACCATAAATGGCTGTTTCGAATTCTGATCGCGCTAGGCACATCCTTGGGTTAGGTATGGCGCAGGGGCTCTAGCGAAGGGAACTAGGTTGACACACACGGTTCGGTGCGTCCAATGCCTTTTATTACATACATATGTTTGCTTGCATGGATTCAAGTGTTCATGGCTTTAAGCGATCAGGGCTTTTACGCGTTATTCTTGCCACTGCAGGGAGGTAATCTAATTTAATGGAGCGGGACGGAAATTCGAAGCTCTTTGCATGGACAGGCGCAAAAAGTTCGCATAGCAATTTGCTGTGCTCTGCATCGAGAAAGCAGTATGCTTTGCACTTGTACATGTTACGAGATTCACATAAAGCGCTCCGATAAATAATCGATCATTATTGCTCCGAAAGTTCAGGGCACATTTAATGCTCGCTTTGCATTCAGATAATTTGTTAAAGAATATGTATAAGCGTTCGATGGGGGCAAACATAGTATACGACACAATATATCGATCGGGGCTACAGTAAGTCGCAGCCAGTT